>Ga0210410_10000829_pt1 | contig 30870 bp, 26 predicted proteins | sample IncBWC4MmetaG_FD_161058 | JGI IMG/M metagenome (GOLD analysis project Ga0210410, IMG submission 161058) | Forest soil microbial communities from Barre Woods Harvard Forest LTER site, Petersham, Massachusetts, United States - Inc-BW-C-4-M | ecosystem: Environmental > Terrestrial > Soil >...
CTGGCCGGTTTTTCTGAATCCAGTCGTGAACTTCTGCGCCATTTACCGCTCCCGGCATTCGAATGTCGGAGATCACTCCGCTATACTGCCTGCCCGCGAGCTGCTTCAAACCCTCCGCCCCGGAGGACGCGTTCACCACGGAGTATCCTTTCCGCTCGAGCGCGGCCTTCAGAAACGCAATCACAGACGGCTCGTCTTCAATCAATAGAATCGGCGCACTCTGGCCAACCGCAGCTTCCGATGTCATCGTCCGGCCTCTTTCGCAGCCATGGCAGGCAGCTCTGCGGCGAGCGGAATCCGGATTACAAACGTGCTCCCGCCGCTTTCCGTATTGTTCCAGCACTGAATTTCGCCGCCGTGGGCCCGCACAATCCCGTAGCAAATGCTCAGCCCCAGCCCCGTACCCTTACCGGGTTGTTTGGTCGTGTAGAACGGGTCAAAAATATGCTGGGGATCGGCGATCCCCGTACCGTTATCGGTCACCACGACCTGCACGCTATTGCCCGCCCGTTTCGTTCGAATCTCAATATGCCCGCGACGCCCCGTTTCTTGCACCGCATCGTAAGCATTATTGAGAATATTCAGAAACACTTGCTGCAGTTGTTGCGCGTCCCCAAGCGCCGGGTCCAGCGTCTCGTCGAATTCTTCGGTCACCTCTACTCCATGGCTCGCGAAATCATAGCTGCGCAGCTTAATCGTTTGCCGTAGAACTGTATTCACCTGTACGAGCTCGCGTTGCACCGGCCGCTGCCTCGCGAAACTCAACAAATCCTGCACAATATCCTTCGTTCTCTGCGTCTCTTGCAAAATTATCTGCAAATCTTCCTGTGCCGAAACCGGCACATCCGGGTTCTCCAGCAACAGGTCCGTAAATCCCAGAATCGCGGCCAGAGGATTGTTCACCTCATGCGCCACGCCGGAAACCAATCGTCCAATCGTCGCCATTCGCTCCGAATGCGCCAACTTCGCCTGCAGCAGCACGGCATCCGTAATGTCTGTCATCACCACGACCAGGTTGTTCACCGCACTCTGTTCGTCGCGCATGGGGCTGAGACTGATGGAAAAGTGCCCCATGGTTTCATCGCTCCGCCTCACCTGCAATTCGAGGTTCTCCACCTGCTGTCCGTTTGCCGTAGTCTCCAGCGCCCCCTCGAAATCCTTCCGGTGAGACGGCTCCACCCAGTCGACAAGCCGGTGCCCGATCAATTCATCTTCACGGTATCCGGCTTCGTAACACCGCCGGTTGGCATAGCTAATCAGGCCTGCCGTATCCAGCACCAGAATCATGCTCTGCGTGGTATTCAGAATCTTCTGGTTGAAGTCGCGCTCGCGCTGCAACTGCGATTGAAACGACTTTTGCTCCGTCACATCCAGCATTAACCCGCGAATCTGTGCAATGCGCCCCTGGGCGTCTCGCACCGCCGTAATGTTTTGCAGCGTATGAAGCAGCGCGCCATCCTTGCGCCTAAGGGTCTCCTCGTAGTTTCGCAACACGCCGCGCTCGGCCAACGCCTGCAAGAACCGTTCGCGCGCCGCCGGTGCGGGATAAAGGTGCGGGCTAACATCCGACCGCAACATCTCCTCCCGCGAACCATAGCCCAGCATCCGCACCATGGCGTCGTTCACATCCAGAAAGCGCCCGTCAGGAGTTGCGAAGAACAGTCCTTCTTGAATGCTGTCAAACAGCTCCCGGTATCGCCGTTCCGCTTCCCTGCGGTCGGTAATGTCCTTAAGTACGTGGATCGTCCGCGTATCATCCTCAACGACACCCGGAGCTCTCGAAGTCGACACCAGAAAGATGCGCTCCGCCGAGGCCGCCACATACTCCTCGCGGGGCCTCTGCGTATCGCGGCAAAACGGGCAGGGAAGATCGCTCCCGGTTTCCGCGATTTGCCGGAGCCCGCTCATGGCTTCGCCCACCAGCGCAACCGGCGGCACGCCGAGATGCGACGCCAGCGACCGGTTCGTGCGCAAAATTCTCCACGCGCGGTCGTGCACCACGATGTAATCGCTAATCGCGTCTATATCTTCGACCCACTGCCGCTTCGATTTTTCCAGCTGCGAAAACCGCCGAAAATTTTCCAGCGATAAGGCCGCGTGGCTCGCCAAAGCGTGCAGCAGCTTTTTCTCTTTGGCGTTCAGACTCTTACGCCGCCGCAAGATGCATAACGTGCCCAGCCGTTCTCCGTCGCTTGCGGTGACCGGCACGAACACCGCGCGCACAGCCGATGCTCCGCCCTCCGTCGGCCCAGGCTCGGCAGCCGGCAAAGCCCGGACCACAGCGGCACCCCGGCTCTCTCGAGCCGACGTGATGATCCAGCTCTTGAGCGCGCTGCTCACGGCCTTCTCGTTTTCACCCGCGGAGTACAGGTCCGTTTCTCGCCCGCGAAGCACTGCCACCCCGCCCCACGCCGCGTTCAGCATCCGCGCGACCCGCCCAGCAAAGCGCTCGAGAAATTCCGGCAGCTGGCGCGACTGTGCGGCATCTACAGCCAGCTCCATGAGTTCTTCGGCTTGTTTGGATGAGGGAGACACAGGAGCAGCCGTATTTAGCCGAGTGGTTAAATGTCGAGGCTGATCGGGTTTCATTTCTCGCATCACGGGTTGGGGGTGGACGCGTGTCTCAATTTGAGCTCTGTCGGTCACTACCACCCTAGCGACTCATCTCATTCTGAGTCAATCGCCGTTATCAGCGCCGTTGCCGAATCGTCTACTCTCATTCGGCCTTCCACCTCGACATCGTCTCAGCATGAGACCTCCGCGTGAGGAGATCACGCTTGCTGAGACAAGCTCCTCCTCGAACGGCCTCTCGCCAATTCCCAAGAAAACGCACTACCTTCTCATTCTAAGCGACTTGCCGCTCTCGGACTCCGACGGCGCTGCGCCCCGCGAGCGTTCCTCGCCGTGGCACCCGACGTGCCTTCTCTACGGCGGGGTTCTCCATTCTTGAGGGGGGTGGTGTCGATGAGATCCGAATGGAAATGGTTTCTGCGCGGAGCCGCCACGGCAGCCATCGGTCTTTGCTTGGAAACCGGCAGCTTCGGGCAGTCTGGCTCGACAGACGAGGGCAAACGCAAGGTCAAGTCCAAGGTCGCTCCTGCGTATCCGGAGCTGGCCAAACGCATGAGTGTCTCCGGCAAGGTGAAGATCGAGGTGGTGATTACGCCGGACGGCCGTGTTAAGAGCACTCGCGTGATTGGCGGTCATCCGCTGCTGGTTCAGGCCTGCCAGGATGCCGTCAAGGAATGGAAATTTGCGCCTGCGTCAGAAGAATCCACGCAGATCGTCGAATTTGAGTTCAGCGCTTCGGGAAACTAAGGGATTCGCACAAGACGGTAGGAGCGGTTTACACCACACCGCGTCGCCGGGGGAGTGGAGGCATTTTGCAATGACGATCGGGAAAAGGCTTTACGTAGGTTTTGGTGTGATTCTGAGCATTTTGGGCCTACTGTTCATCGTCAACATCGTCGCTGGCCTTAGGGAACAGTCCGCCCGCAAAGACGCAACGGCCGCGCTCGAAAATGTTCGCACCATCGAGTCGGTGCGCTACCAGATCATGTTGAACCGCCACAACATGGACAATTTTCTTTTGAGCGGCGATCCTCGCGACGAAGAAAAAATCAACAGAGGTTTCACCGACATCAACGATCTTATTCGGCGCGGTGAATCGCAAACGTACAGCGACAGCGTCAAGACGGCCCTCATTCAAGTCGAAAGCACGGAAGCCAGTTGGGCAGACAATTTTGCGAAACCGCTTCTTGCCAAGCGCCATCAGGTGGATTCCGGTGACGCCACCGTCTCCGACCTTCAAATCTTCTATCTTCAGAAGGATCCCGCTTCTTGGCTGACAAAATCATCTGCGGTTTTGGACCAGACCAGCTCCGACATTTCCAAGTCCCTGGATGCAACCGCGGCCTCCGCGGCACGCGCCAGTGCCATTAGTACCGGAGTGACCACCTTCGGCACGTTCGTCGCCCTGCTCTTCGGCATCGGGGCTGCTTACAAAACCGCCAAGTCCATCAGCGAGCCGCTCGCTCACCTCATTACCGTGGCGCGCGAGATTGGCGATTCCGGCGACCTTGATCAGAACATTGACATTCATCGCAACGACGAAATAGGCGCCCTCGCGACCACTTTCAACAATATGGTCGCCTACCTGAAAGAAATGGCCAGCGTTTCCATGTCCGTCGCCGAAGGCGACCTAAGCGTGGAAGTCGTGCCCCGATCCAAGCGTGACACTCTCGGCAACGCTTTCCTTCGCATGTCACACGGGCTCCAGGAATTAGTGCGCACGACGCGCGATTCTGCTGGCCAGGTATCCGCAGGCTCCAACCAGGTCGCTGGTGCGGCCGACGAATCTGCCAAGGTAAGCGTCCAAGCTTCTTCCGCCATCGAAGAGGTCACCAGCACGATGCACGAGATGAGCATCAACGTGCAAAACGTCGTGAAGAACACGCAGGTTCAAGCCTCCAGCGTTGCGGAAACTTCCGCTTCCATCGATCAGATGGTCACGTCGATCCAGCGCGTCGCGGACACCGCCAAAGTTCTTCTCGATATTGCCAATCGTTCCCGCGAAGAAGTCGTCACCGGGATCCAGACGATGGAAAAAGCCACTGACGGCCTGAACCGGACGAACAAAGCCATTCAATCTTCCGCCGAAATTATCAACATCCTCGGGCACCGCGCCGATGATATCGGCAAAATCATCGAAGTCATTGATGACCTTGCGGAGCAAACCAATCTTCTCGCGTTGAATGCCGCCATCGAAGCGGCCCGCGCAGGCGAGCACGGCTTGGGTTTTGCCGTAGTGGCGGACGAAGTTCGCAAACTCGCCGAAAAGTCTACGCAATCCACCAAGGAGATCGCCGACCTCATTCAAAGCATCCAGCGCGAAGCGCGCCAGGCCGTCGAGAACATGGAGCGCAGTACGCGCATCGTAGAAGAAGGTCTCAGCCTTGGCAACGAACTCGGCACCGCCCTCCACAAAATTTCCAATGTGGTCACCGAAGTTTACAAGTTCTCTCAGGAAATCGGCGCCGCCACCGCCGAACAGTCCGTCGGTTCCTCGCAAATCGCCAAAGCCACCAGCCGCCTCACCGAAATCACGCAGGAAATCAACTCGGCCGTCGAAGAGCAAGCTTCCGGAGCGCAAGCCGTTGTCCGCGCTATGGACAAAATGCGCGAGCTCGTGCAGCAATCAGCGTCCAGCTCCACCGAGCTATCCGCCGCCGCCGAGCAAATGCTCAAACTTTCCCGCAATTTGCTCGACAGCATGGACCGTTTTGTTCTGGACCGTTCCGCGCAAGGCCGCGGCCGCCACGCCGAGTCAGGCGCTCCGCGTCGCGGGCATCAGAGTTCCAGCCGCGAACGCGAGCTGGAATACGCCGAGCTCGCGCGTTCCTAAGCATTCGGAGATCGCTTAATGGAAAAGGATTTGCAAATCGTCGGTTTCCGCATCGGAAATGAAACGTACGGTGTGCGTATCGGCGCGGTGCGCGAAATTGTCCGCGTCCCGGAAATCACGGCTGTCCCGAGTGCACCCGATACCATCGAGGGGGTAATCAATTTGCGCGGGAAGATTATCCCCGTGATGGACCTTCGCAAGCGGTTCGGCCAGACAGAGATTACCACGGACAAGAAAAACCGCATTTTGGTGGTGGAGCTTGACAACAAATTGCTCGGCCTGATCGTCAATTCCGCTTCAGAAGTCTTGAAGATTCCGCCAACTGAAATTGAAGCCCCCGGCTCCGTCTTTGCCGATGGCGAGTCCGGATACGTCACCGGAGTTGGCAAACTCAAAGGCCGCCTGATCATCTTGCTGGATATTTCCAAGCTTTTGCATCGGCCGGAGCTCAAACGACTCGAGGAGGCCGCGGAAACCGTCGCCACTGCAAAGTAAAGCCGCCCCCCATCGCATCGGGGACAGCCGAACTGCCGGATCGCCGCTTATTTCATGGGAACGCTAACCGCTCAAATCCAACTCACGGAAGCTGAACTGAAGCTTTTGCAGACGCTGGTCTATCAGGAATGCGGCATGTTTTTCGACGAGCGCCGCTCGCACTTCCTGAAAGACCGCCTCCAGCGCCGCCTCAAAGTCTGCCAGCTAGATTCTTTTTACAGCTACTACCGTTTGCTCACCAGCCGCGAGGGCCGCGCCGAGCTCGCTCTGCTGCTGGAAAATCTCACCGTCAACGAAACGAGTTTCTTCCGCAATAAACCGCAACTCGATCTTTTGCAGAAGCGTGTTCTGGAAGACTTGCTACGCAAGAAGCAGGAACGTCGCGACTGGAATCTTCGTGTATGGAGTGCCGGTTGCTCCAGCGGCCAGGAACCTTACTCCGTCGCCATTTTGATCTGCGATGCTCTGGCCTACTACTATCTGCGCAATCCGCTTCCGTTTGTAATGCCGTCTCCCAAGCCTTTGATTCCTCCACCGTGGAAGCTCGAAATTGTTGCCTCGGACATCAGCTACGCCAGCCTTCGCGTCGGCCAGGAAGGTGTCTTCAGCGAACAGCAAATGGAACCAGTGGACTACACCTGCCGCCTCCGCTACTTTGAAAAATCCGGCGACAAATACACCATCAAGCCCCAGCTAAAGCAACTCGTCCAGTTCGACTTCCACAATCTCAAGACGCAATTCCTTCCCCGTCGCAACGACATTATTCTCTGCCGCAACGTCATGATCTATTTCGACGAAGCGGAACAAAAGCGCTTGATCGAAAAGTTTTGGCATTGCTTGAATCCCGGCGGCTATCTTTTTGTGGGGCATGCGGAAAGCCTCTTCGGCTTGACGCAAAAATTCCGCATGGTGCATGAAAACAACGGAACCGCTTATCAACGCGTGGAGGGGAATTCTTGAGCAAGTCTCCCGAAGATCGCAACCCCGAGCTTCGCGCCATCTTTTTCGAGAGCGCGAATGAACTGCTGCAATCGCTTAACGAAGCAGGGCTCGAGCTTGAGGTGCGTCCAGCGGATGAGGAGGTCATTCGTCGGGTCCGCCGTGCCGTGCATACGCTCAAGGGTGATTCCGCTGCCTGTGGTTTTCACGAGCTAAGCGAGCTAGCTCATGAACTCGAAGATATCCTCACCGCTCAAGTCGCCGAGAAATACGGCTCCCGATTCGCAGAGGTCGTCCTCGCCGCTGCTGATTCATTCGAAGCCATGCTGGCCGCCTACCAGCGCGGCAAGAAGCTTCCGTCCCTGGACAAGCTCCACAGCCTGATTCGCAGTCTGCTCGTCGATTCAACCCCAGTTGTCGAAACTCCGCCAGCCCCCGCGGCTGTGCCCGCAAGCTTCGCGTGGACGGAATACGAACAGCTCATGATCTCCGAAGCTGTGCACCGCGGCGAAACTGTTTACAACGTCGCGCTGCGCATCGATCCAGACAGCCTCATGCGGGCCGCGGCATTTCAACTCATTCGAAACGTCCTTCACAGCTGTGGAACGCTCATTGCTCTTCGTCCGGAAGACAATCTCGCCGCCGCTAACGTAGAAATTGTGGAGGCCGCTCTGGCCAGCGTCCAGCCCGAGAACACCCTCAAGCAGCGCTGCCACATTCCGAGCATCGTTTCCGACGTTCGCGTCGAGCGTGCCACAAGCGCACAAACGCCCGATCACGAACTTCTCGGCGATCTTCTGGACGCCCAGGCCGCACAGGTTGTCGCCAATACTGCCGAGAGAAGCGACATCTCCGACACCGCCAGATCCGCGCAGGCAAATTCCGCGGTTGCTACCGTTGCTGAAAGCACTCTTCGGGTCGATGCAAGTCGCATCGATGCGGTCATGAATTTCGTCGGTGAATTAATCATCGGCAAGTCCATGCTCCACCGCGCGCTGACTGAATTCGACCAGCGCCATGCCCGTGATCCTGTTCGCGCAAAGCTGGCTGAAGCTCTCGGATTTCAATCCCGCGTGCTCGATGAACTTCACAAATGCGTCCTTAAAATTCGCATGGTGCCCGTCGAGCAACTTTTCCGCCGCTTCCCGCGCGTCGTCCGCGATGTCGCCAAACAGTGCGGCAAGGATGTGGCCCTCGACGTCTCCGGTCAGAACACTGATCTCGACAAAAGCATTCTCGATTCGCTCGGAGAGCCTCTGATGCATCTCGTGCGCAACGCCGTCGACCACGGCATCGAGCCTGCCGATGAAAGGCTCACGGCGGGAAAGCCCGCGCGTGGCACGGTCTATCTCAACGCCTATCATCAAGGCACTCAGGTCGTCATCGAAGTGCGCGACGATGGGCGTGGCATCGATTCTGCCCATGTCCGCCAGCAAGCCGTTAAGCAGGGGGTTATCAAGGCCGAAGAAGCCGCGCGCCTTACCGAACAGGAAGCACTCAACCTTATTTTCGAATCAGGTTTCAGCACCGCCACGGAAGTCACCGAAGTCTCCGGTCGTGGCGTAGGCATGGATGTTGTGCGCAGCGTGTTGGACAAGCTAAAAGGCACCGTGCAGATCTCCACGCAAAAGGCGCGCGGCACCACCTTTCAACTTCGCGCCCCGCTGACGCTCGCCAGCATTCAAGCGCTGCTTTTCCGCGTTGGCGGCCGCCTTTTTGCCGTCCCGCTTTCCTCGGTCGTGGAGATTTCCCGTATCCACGACCAGGAAATCCATCGCATCGATCAGCGCGAAGTGCTCCAACTCCGCGACCAAGTCCTCACGCTCGTCCGTCTCGAGCACCTTAGCCGGCTCCGCTCGATCGACACCGAGCCAGCGAAAAAGAAACATTTCGTTATGGTCATCGGGGCCGCCGAAAAACGCTTCGGCCTCGTGGTGGACAGCATGGTCGGGGAAGAGGAGTTGGTCATCAAAGCTCTGCCAAGCGACATCGTCTCCAGCGATCTCGTCAGCGGCGCGTCCATTCTTGGCGATGGCACCGTCGTCCTCATTCTGAATGTGCCCGCCGTTCTCTCGCGCCTCTCCCGCGCTGTTCCTCTCGGAGCCATCGCATGAGCGGCCGCATCCGAGTTCTCGTCGTCGACGATTCCGCCCTCATGCGGAAGCTCATTCCCGCGGTCCTCGCCCGCGACCATTCCATAGAAGTTGTCGGCACGGCGATGGACGGCTCTTTCGCTCTGAAGAAAATCGAAGAGCTGCATCCCGATGTCGTCACTCTCGATCTCGAAATGCCCCGCATGGACGGCATGGAGACTCTCCGTCTGATCATGCGCCGGGCTCCCAGGCCAGTCGTGCTCTTCAGCACCCATTCGAAAGAGGGCGCCTACGCCACTCTAAAGGCCCTAGCTCTCGGCGCCATCGACTTTGTACAGAAGCCTCAGGATGCCGCCGCAGGACATCTCGAGTCCATCGCCGATGAGCTGATCGAAAAAATCAAAGTCGCGAAGCGCGCCGCCGGGCGCAAACTGCCGGCCGCGGTAGTTTCCGATGACCCTCCCAAGGGTAAAAAGAAAAAGCCCTCCCCGATTCCTCCAACTCGTATCATCGCCATTGGCATTTCCACCGGCGGCCCGAACGCTCTCCAATACGTTCTCTCGCAAATCCCGGCGGATTTTCCGGCAAGTATCCTCATCGTTCAGCACATGCCGGAAGGTTTTACAGAAATGTTCGCAAAGCGCCTCGATGAATGCTGCGCTCTCGATGTTCAGGAAGCCCGCTCCGGTGATCTCCTCGTTGGCGGCCGCGTCCTCATCTGCCCGGGCAATCGTCACATCATGGCTCGTCGCATGCCTCGCGGGGACATGGCGGTTCTTTCCGACGGCTCTCCTGTCAATGGCCACCGCCCGTCGGCCGACGTTCTGTTTCATTCCGTCGCTCAGCAATTTGGCCTCACCGCGGTCGGTCTCTTGATGACCGGCATGGGGGAAGACGGCGCCGAAGGCTTGGGAGCGCTGCAAGCTGCCGGAGGCGTGACCCTCGCACAAAGCGAAGACACCTGCGTAGTGAGCGGCATGCCCCGCGCCGCCATCTCCAAGGGCTACGCCGACAAAGTGATTCCACTGGAAGGTATTGCCGCGTTCCTGGTTCAAAATTACGGCGGCGATCGCTCCAGTTCAGAGAAGGTCGACAAGAACGATAAGAACGAGAAACCGGAAAGGACACCCGTTTCTTCCCATCGCACATAACGACGTGCCGGGAGAGGGAGAAGGCCATGCAACAATTTGCCGCTCTGTTACGGAAAGACAATCAACCCGTTCGCTACCTGGTGGTGGACGACTCCGTGTTCGCTCGCAAGAACATCATCAAGATGATTGAGATGTTCGGCGGCGAAGTCGCCGGAGAAGCCGGCGATGGCCTCACCGCCATTGCGGAGTTCAATCGCACCAAGCCTGACATCGTGCTCATGGACATCACCATGCCGCAGATGGAAGGCATTGAGGCCGTCGAGCGCATCGTTCGTCAGCATGGCGACGCGCGCATCGTCATGGTCTCTTCGGTCGGTTACCAGGAAAACATCCTGGCCGCTCTCCAGAAGGGCGCGAAACACTTCGTGCAAAAACCCGTCAAGCCAGAAGTCCTTTACGAGATCCTCCGTTACGTTCTGAGTGACGATCCCAACGCCGCAGGCGCGCCCGTCGCCTTCGCAGGAGAGCACCGCGCATGAGAATGGAACTCATTCAGCCGTTTATCAACGCCGCCGACGCCGTCTTCGCAGAATCGCTCCAGGCGCCGACCAAAATTCTCGACCTCTCTATGGACGAGGAAACCTATCGCCGCAAAGGCGTAGCCGCCTTGATCGCCATCAAAGGCGACATCGAAGGCCGCGTAATTCTTGATCTTTCAGCCGAAGTTGCCATGAAAGTTGCCAGCTATCTCGCTGGCGAGGCGGTTCCCAGCAGCGAGCAGGTTGTCCGCGAAACCGTATGCGAACTAGCGAACATGGTCATCGGCAACTCCGTCACTCTTCTCAACGACCAGGGCTTTCGGTTTAAAGTGTTTCCACCCGAGATTCACATGAACGAAGAGGGCTTGTCAGGCAGCATCGATACGGAAGCCATGGTGATCGCCATTGAAACTCCCTGCGGCCACGCGTATCTCAACATCTCGATGCACTATCTCCATCGCCGCCGTCACGAACGCGACATAGCCTCCGTCATGGATTAATCCGCAGGGGCTCGGCGCGCCGTGCCGGTCCGCTGCCAGGATGCCGTCTCGCAGCCGCATCGTAACCCACTGCAGTTTCTTTAATTTCTTCTGTCGGAGTTCCTCGAGGAACGAAACTCCGAGAACATCAGCCGAAGCTCAATTTCAATCCGCCGAATCACTTGGCGGCCGAATATAAGCAGCTCCGTGTCTATACAAACCCGCCGCCGGAATCGCCTGCGAAAACACAATCCGTATGGGCACAAAAATCGCCCCATTCCCAGGCGTAAACGGCACCGCCACTTCCACCCGTGATCCCTGCGGGTACTCGTTCCGGCTCCGAAAACTCAAGCCACCCTTCGATAAGTCCTCGCAGACCGCCACTTCCTCCTGAAATCCTCGCTTGCGTATACACGCCAACACCCGCGCCTTCACGCGCATCCGATTCCGCCGCGGTATGACTCGCTCCTCCACCGTCAAAGGATGCGCCGCGCCCTTTTCCTGCGTTTTGATTTCCGCCTGCGCCTCAATCCATATCGAAGGCGTGTCGCAATGTTTGCAAAGCCGCGCCACGCATTTCCGCACTTCGAACGACTTCAATTCCAATTCATTCAAGTACACCACTTCGCGCCGCTGGCAAAATCCGCATTCCATCAACAGCCTCGCCAGCGCTTCGTCCGCCTTGTACGCGGCGGGGAAGTCGATGTCCCAGAAATCCGCTCTCGGCTCCGTAATCTGAATCGCGTACAAAAAACCGTCCGGCTCAGAATCGATCTCCGTCATCACGCGCGCCCGCGTGGTCTTCACCAAATCGCCTTCCATCCGCCGCAGCGTAATCTCTTGCCCCGCCGTCAGTTTTTCTTCCAGGCGCAACACTCCGCCGTTGCGGCTGACCAGCAGCGTTTCCGCGATATGCTTCACCTCCGCTCCGTCGCTCTGGGTCCACGACGCCTCCACGGGCATCCGGAAACTCACGCGGTCGCTTTGCCGAAGTCCGTCGCTTCGCATCGTATCGTTTAGCATAAGGGATTTCTACCATCCCAGATTAGCACCCCTTGCCGGCCCGACGCCCTCTCATCACTTCACTTTGTCGTACCAACCAATATCTTCTGCTCCTGCGCCCCCGACCCGTCAAGCACACCAGCCTGTTACCTTTTCGCCCAACTTTCCCTTACCAACCCCTATTTTATCGCATTCTCTGGCACCCTTATTAGTTGGAGGGGAAGGCTCTCCGCTTCATCCTGACTCACTCTTCCCCGTCCTGAGTCACAGTGGACAACCTAATTTTCATGAACGACCGAACCGCCGATGGTGTGTCGCAAAAAATAAGCCTTCGCGACCGCCGCTATGCCATCCGTTTTCCGTTCGCTGCTGACGCGGAAGTCCTCGATCTGGAATCCGGCGTCCGCTCCGACGGCATCACCTCGGACATCTCCCTCGGCGGCGTTTTCGTCTGCACTAGCAAGCCCCTCGCCGTAAAGTCCCGCGCCCGCCTCACCCTCAAGCGCAAAGGCGAAAGCGTCGAAGCCCTCGCCATAGTCCGCATCGTCAAACCCAGAATCGGCATGGGCCTCGAATTCCTCGACATCGAATCCACTTCCAACGCCATCCTCACCCGCTGGATGGCACAACTCCGCCGTGAACGCTGACGAGTGGATAAGAGTGTTGCGCGCAGATGAATCGATCGAGAAGAGCGCTTGTGTCGAGAGTCGAGGATTTAGTATATTTCGGCAGGTTTGCCGCGTAGCTGGCGCAGTCTCGATTGCTGCTCGGGCGTCAGTTTGTTTTTGATGCGGACCATCAAAGCAATTTGTGCGCGTTTCACTTCCCGTTCGGCGTTCAATACCTTGTCAAGCTGTGCCATCACCTGCGTCTCATCCACAGGATTTTGCTTCAGCAGCGTAACCAGCGATTCCATCGCATCTTGAAGCTGGAACTGCAGTTCCGTAAAGCGCGTTTGCGCCTTAAGGACTTCTGCCCGCACATAATTGCGCTGTGCGTCGTCGAGCCCGATTGCTTTCTGATTCGCCAGCACCTGGTCCGGAGCAAATAAATTCTCTGCGATCGGATCCTGCGCCTGCGGGTGTTGAGCCCACGCCGCCATGCCAGCGAGCGGCAGCAGTGCCAACAGCACAAAACTCCTTGTCGAGTTCTGTCGCCTATTCCTATTCCGTGTCATGGCTTTTGCTTCTCCTTCGCACTGCGGGCCGAATGGTCCGTTCCGAAACCGCCGGTATCAGCCGATAAAAAGTTTCGCCCAGGCGTGGCGTGCCCCGCAGCAAGCCGTCATACGGCGAACGCAACAGCTCCCGCGTGGGAGGTTTCCATCTGGAAATCCCAGCAGCCGCGGAGAGCGCCCTCTCGGTTTCCTCGCGTTGTGCGCGATGCCTCCACGATATTCCGAGCGAGGCCGCCAAAAAGGCCACCGCAGCGAATGCCGCGGCGATGGTTCTTCCCGCCGGGCGCCACCAGCGAGATTGCTCCGCCCGAGAGCCGACCTCCGCCAGAATGCGAGCGGCGGCTTCAACATCCGGCTCCGCGAATGCGAGTTGCTGGATACCGCGGTCCATCTCCGCGGTGAGCGATTGCATCTTGGCCAACCGAGCGGAACAACTCGCACACTTCCGAAGATGCTCGGCAAGCCCTGGGCCTGGGGGTGCCCCGAGAGCGAACTCGGCTAGTGATTCGCGCCAGCGATCACAAGGTTTCATCAGAGAACACCTTTAGCAGCGCTTTCCGCGCCAAGTGAAGCCGCGAACGCACCGTGCCTTCCGGAATGTGCAGCACACCGGCAATATCCCGGGTGTCCAATTCTTGCACGGCATTCAAAATCACCACGGCCCGCAACTTTTTCGGCAGCCGATCGATCTCTTCCCTCAAGCGCCGCTTCATTTCGCGCTGCGCCACAATGCTTTCGACATTCGCCTGCGCCTCCCCGTACAGTTCGTGCCAAAAAGTGTCCCGCCGCCGCGCCCGTGCTGCGGCCCTCCACCGGTTCAAAGCTAATCGATAGGCCATCTGGGCTACCCACGCGCGAAACTTCTGCGGCTCGCGCAGCCCAGAGAGCTTGCGGTAGGCGCGGAAGAAGGTATCTTGCACGACCTCTTCCGCGTCCGCCCGATCGGAGAGCACGGCATACGCGACATGGAACACGAGGCGATGACATTCGCGTAATCGCTCGGCGAACTCACCGGCACTCTGCGCTTCATCGCCCAAGCTCGTGCACCGGCCGATCTCGCACTCTCCGCCTTCGAAGGAAGCCAGGCGGCGGGCGAATTTTAATGTTTCTGGCACGAAGTTGACGGCGGTGGCGGCACCAGGTGCAGCGCGCGAAACGCCCCTACCACTGGCTGAAGTTGTGACGCCACGCTTACCCCTTCCAGTTTTTGTTTTTGGTCCTGCGTAAGCAAGCCAGCAAACACATGGTGAAAACCCTCTACCACTTGTGCGGCCTCGAGTTGAAGCGCGTGAAGCTGCAAAACCAGCGCGCCGATTTGGGCCGGATCAGTATTCGTCTGGCCCAGCAAAAGGTCCAACTGCTGCTGCACCTCAGCGGATTGTTGCCCCAACGTTTCTAGAGTAGGCAGCACCTGCGTCAGCAACGCTCCCATTTGCTCCACCTGCCCCGGCGTGAGCGCCAGAAACGAGGCAACAACCGCCGGAGGCGGTGGACACGGCAAGCTCGCACTGGCAGTCGCTGGGACCGTACTCCCGATCATCTTGGGTGCGAGAAACAGCATCGCCGCAAACAACGTAACGGAACTGAGTTTTTTCATGATGGATACCTCCTCCATTCTAAGACTAAGACACCGCCGCGGAGCGCCTTGTTCACTCGCTCAGCAAACTTCCAAAGCATGTCCGTCCCCAACAGAGGCAGAATCCCAACGATTCCTCTTCGCAGAATCGCGCTATGATTCGCTCCTTGCCAACCGCACAGAACACTTCCGTGTTGAACGATGCCTTCCTTGCCGGCGGGCAGCGGTCCCTTTGTTGACGGCGCCCAGCACGTCGCCGTGGACGGAAAATCCTACTCCGTCGGCCGGGCCGTCAAACACAACCTGGCCGGGTAGACTTCGAACTCGACGGAATCCTCTATCGCGCCCTCGAGCAAAACCCTCAAACCAAATCCGGCTGCGCCCTATTGGCCCGCCAAGGTTGACGCCACTCCTTTCCGCCGGTCGTTACGCTGCCGTGGTATTCAGCGGAAAGTCACCCACTACACCCGCCGCAAGTCGTGATAGTTTGAAAAAGAGCGAATCTATTCTCCGCGAAGGGAACACGGACCACAGGAAGGACGCGTGCGCCCCGCTCTAGATTCCGCCGCCCTACCAACAATGGCTCGTCGGAATCAAACAATTTGGCTAGTGGTCCTCTCGCTGGCTGTCGCTTTGCTGTGGTATTGGCAGCACCGACCATCAACCGTGCGCGTGATCCCACAACCGAATCTCGAGACCTTCAACGGCTGCGGCATGGAAGGTGACGCATCCAGCCCCGCTGTCCGCGAACTAAATCTCCTGAAGAATCGCTATACCGCTCCCGAACCGCAACAAATCGACCCGCGCGTAACTCTCGCCGCCATGCTCGAACCGGGCGACGACCGCGCTCGCTGGAACGATCACCACGCCGCCGAAATCACCGGCTATCTCTGGGATGTAAAAGTCGGGGGCGTAGAAACCGTCAATTGCCACGCGGCCGATGCTCCGGAACGCGACACGCACATCGAACTCGTCCTCGACCCTATGAACGGCTCCGAAGACCGCCGCGTCATCGTGGAAGTCACTCCGCGCTCCCGCGCTCTCGCCAAACAGCGCGGTGAAGACTGGTCAACACCGGCTCTCCGCGACCATTTTCATGGACGCTGGGTGCGCGTCCGCGGTTGGCTGCTCTTCGACACCGAACACCTCGCCCAGTCCGTGAACACAGCTCGAGGTCGTCCCCGAGACTGGCGCGCCACCGCCTGGGAAATTCACCCGGTAACCTCGCTGGAAGTGATCGACCGCCCCCGCTGATCTCCCGTGCTTCACAACCCACCAGCCGCGTCTTCTCTGCGTGTCTAGGCGAACTCTGGTTACTCTTTGTCTTCCGGTCTCACGCCTCACGACTCACCACCTGGTCCACCAACTGCTCCACAGCCCGATGCGCCTCTAATATCGAGTAACGATGGTCCATGGCTCCAGCCAAATCCGTATTCGCAAACGCAATCCGTCCAAACGGGGCAGCTCGCAGCACATCACGCGGCGCTGGTTTTCCATCCCTCCCGAAGAAAAATCCTGGCTGCGGAGTAAGGTATGCATGGCCCCACCGATTCAAAACAATTCCCGCAATGTCCCGCTCCGCGTCAAACCCAGCGGCCGCAAACATATCGGTGAATTGCTGCCGGATTTTCCGTTCATACTCGCGGAACGGCGTAGTGATCATTTCTCCGCGCCCGCGATGTCCCTGCTCTTCCGTCGAGTACCCCGGATAGGAGTAAAGAACTTTCAGTGTCAGAACGATCGGCGCATCAGGATTTATGGTGGGCTCGACTCCGCCGCATACCGCCTGTCTGCGCACATCAAAATAATTTCCAATACCTGCAAACCACCGGCATCCGGTTATCCCCATCTTTTGCAAAAATCGCCAATTCCGCACGGCAACATTCGCCATCATGCAAGGCGACCGGTAAAACTGTGCGTAAGCATTCCGGTGTGCTTCAGGCAAGTCTTTTATGATGTGCATCGCCGTCCAGCTCCCGCCGGCCATCACCGCCGAGCGTGCCTTCACGCTAAAAACCTTTCCGTCTTTGGTATACGCGATCAAAAGGGCACTCGCCTTGGCCGGATCGCCGTCGTGCCGCACGGAAACTGCCGTCGAAGAAAGCCGCACCCGCGCTCTCGATCCGCGCGCGTCCAGCGCCGAAAAATTCACTGCACCTCGGCTTACTCCCTCAACGCTTTCTGGTCCATCGATGGAACCGGGAAGCAGGGCCCTCGCCATCAGCCGCGCGATGGTGGTATTTCCGCCGGGGAACATTTGCACCACTTCGCCAGATCCGTCATCCCACGGATGCAACAAATCCGCCGCATACTCCGAGAAGGCGGAAAGCGCATCCGGACCCAGCCCCGAGCCGCCTCCCTCGACTGGCGAGAGAAACGTCCGGATCGTCTCGCGGCTCAATCCGTATCGCTCCATCATGTGCTGCTCCAGCGAGATCGCATCCAGCTTGCGCGAGATTTCATCACCTTCGTATTTCGGTGGATCAAATTTCGATTCGTCGGCCGCTGCGCCGGAAAACCACCGCAGCAATTCACGGCGCGCAGCCGGAGAAAGCGGCGCTCCTTCCATCTTCTTTCCAACAGGATCAACGAGCCACATTCCAGGCTTCTGCCCGAACTTTGCGCCGAACCAGAAACCATACTGCCCGCGGCTCAATCCCGCCGAGTCATACGGCGTACGGCTCAGGGCCATCTCAGGTCCCGTACCGGACCATTTCTGGTAAGTCAGCTTCGGCGTGTGCAGCCCAATGGAATCGTAAAAGCGTGCGATGAAACTGTAAGGATAGGGAACCAGATAGATTGCTGATCCTTGATGCGCCACGAGGCGTTTTCCGTCCACCTCGAATTCGTTCTGTTTCGCCTCACCGCCAAAAATCGGATGATTCTCCAGAATAAGGCACGTTTTGTCCTTCCCCGCTTTCCGCTGAAAGAAAAGCGCTGCCGCCAGGCCGCTGATTCCTCCGCCGACAATGACGCAGTCGTAGGTCTCGCCTGTCTCGATGGTGTCGGGAGGCAGCGGCTCGTACGCTCCGTCGCGCATTTTGTGGCCAACTTCCATCACCGAGAATGCATCGCCGTTCGAGCGGCTGTACTCGCCGACGCCACCATAGCCCGTCCAATCGTCCTGCGCCTCGGCCGCTGAAAGCGCGCCAGCCGTCGAGAGAATTTGAGCTGGATTCAACCCGTTGAGCGCGGTTGCACCCGAAGCGAGCAGCGCAGAACCCAGAAAATCGCGGCGCGTTATGGACGCATCCATCCCGATCGCCCGATCTCCGCAGGCTCGTTTGTTTTCTTCCGTCATGATGAAGCCCCTTTGCAGAAACTAAGGCTGCGTATCGAGCGGGTGTTTGCTCTTCCCGTAAAATTCGTTCTGAATTTTCAAACTTTGCTCATCGGCCTTCGCCGCGCGAATGGCTTCGACGATGGCTCCGATCCAATTCTTCATGTTCCATTCGCCAAGCTCTCTTGTCGCAACAGAACCGTCGCCGGAATAATGATTCGGGAATCGCGCGTACCACCAGATTCCGGTGTACACGTCTTCCGGCAAATTCACGCGCTTCTGGTCCGCGCCCGATTCGCTTGCCGCGCGGTCCAGATGCACCAAATCCGGATGCGAAACTATCGTATTCGCGGTCTCATTTTCCCCGGCGTGATAGTCGATTCCCGTGGATTTTTTCGCCGGGCCTCCTGGACGGCTCCGCTCTCCGTCCAGAACGTAAACGACGTAGTCGTGAGGCTTATCCATTTGCGCCTGTCCAAACAGAGGAAGCAGGTGTTCATTTCCGCCGTGGCCATTCACGATCACAATTTTTTTACATCCGTTGCGCGCCATCTCGTCCGTCGTTTCCTGTAACAATTTCAACTGCAGCTCGAGGCTGTACGCTACCGTTCCGGGCTCGTGTTTGGCTTCAAAGATTTGTCCGAAATAATACTCGGGGAAGAGGATGGCGTATTCCATCGCAACTGCTTCGAGAGAAGCGTAACGCACGTTCAGCAAATCCGTTCCCAACGGTAGGTGCGGTCCGTGCTTCTCCAGAATGCCAAAGGGCAACAAACATGTCCCCTTCGATTGTTGGACGCCCAGACGAAAATCAGCCGCGGTTAATTCCTCCCACTTCGGCGAAAGCTTCCCCTGCGCCCGAAGGCCCGTCGCTCCCAGCAAGACCATCGCTCCAGCGAAAATAATCTCGCATGCCAGCAGTCCTCGACGAATCATTTGTCAGCCCTCCTCATGACCGCGAATTCTATCGCCAGCGAGCCGAAAGCGCACGATTAAATCGATTTTGGGAAAAGAAGCTCAGTTGCCACATGAGACTTATTTGTGTTAGCGAGAGCCTCTCGATACCGGCAGAAACGGCGACGATTCTTCCTGTTTGCCGGCTCGTAGATGGAACGACGCATGTTCGGCGCGAGCCAGCCAGAGCGAAGCCATAGGAAGGTCCCGGCAATGGCCAGAAATCATCGAATGTTTCCGAATTACGCAGGCGCTTGGACATCGCCATGTCGCTTGCTCCTTTCGGTGACGTTCAGGCGCCTCTTCTACAATCTGAAGGTAGTGCCCTTCGGCGGGAAGATAGGTGACGTGAGGCACAATGTACGGCAACGCAACGGATGTTACACCCAAGGAGTGTGCCTGGCGCGCAGGGGGCAAGCCCTCGGCAGTAGCCTGCCTACTTCCGTTTTCAGCGTTTTGTCAGTCGTCTAATTTCTCGCAACGTATGTTGCGCTGGTGATACAGTGAATTGGATGGCGAACTGAACAAGGCAAAACTATCAGTGCGTGGCTTGACAGGATGTAACAAACGTTGTAATTGCGTGAGCGCACTGCAGACTTGCTCGCACGGGTGGCAGCGGCACATCGCACCGGTGAGCAAGAGTATCCCAGAAGGTGGGGCATCGGTTTAGCCGCGAGATGGTGAATCCGGCAGTGGAGCAAATGAATCGATGGATCACCCGGGACGGTTGGTCGGCACGTGAGGGGCAGTGGGTGAGAGACGCGCCAACATCGGCAGGGAAGCAGGGGATCCGGATTCGCATGCTGGAGCAGGCTCAGGAGATGAGCGTCTGCGTCGAATTGCAGCAGCGCATCTGGGGCTATGCGCCCATCGATACTGTGCCGGATCAGATCTTTATTGTGGCGAAGAAAACCGGCGGGCAGGTGATGACGGCTTACCATGGGGATACACCGGTAGGGTTCACTTTGGCCTTCGCGGCGATGCGCGAGGGGCTTGGCTACCTGCATTCGCACATGGTGGGTGTGGTGGAGGAGTATCAGAACCGTGGAATCGGGCGATTGCTGAAGCTGGCGCAGCGTGAAGATGCGCTTGAGCCCGGAATTGGATTGATTGAATGGACGTTTGACCCGTTGCAACTCAAGAACGCGCACTTCAACATTGAGCGGCTGGGAGCAATCGTAAGGCGCTACATGCCGAATCTTTATGGGCGGACCTCCAGTCCACTGCACGCCGGGTTGCCGACAGATCGGCTCGTGGCGGAGTGGTGGGTGCGCTCAGAACGGGTTGCGGAAGTGCTCGGTGGCCGGGTGCGGTCAATGCGTACGGATGGCGAACGGATTGCAATACCCGCGGCAGTTCGTGCCATCTGCCGGGACCAGCCGCTGGCGGCGGAGAAAATTCAAACAAAGGTTCGCGAGCAATTTCTAGCGAACATTGCCATGGGTCGCGCGGCCGTTAGATTCGAGTTTAACGAAGAGCAAGGGACCTACCTTCTGGAGCGTTATGAAGATTGAATCCATTACTTTGCGTGAAGTTCAAATGCGGCTGAAGGCGCCGTTTGAGACTAGCTTTGGCGTTTCGCACCACCGGAGAATAATTCTTGTCGAAGTGGTCGCGGATGGAGTGAGCGGCTGGGGAGAGGTCACTGCTAGCGAAACACCGGGATACAACTCGGAGACTACGGAGACGGCGTGGCACGTAATTTCGGATTTTGTTGCGCCATCGCTGATTGGCAGGACGATTTCGTCCGCTTCGGATTGTCCAGCGCTGCTCGCGACGATTCGCGGACATGAGATGGCCAAGAGCGGTGTGGAAAACGCGTTGTGGGACGCGGAGTCGCACCTCAAAGGAGTTTCACTTTCAAAGCTACTCGGCGGGACGTTGGAGGAGATTGCCAGTGGAGTGTCTCTCGGCATTCGCGAGAGTCCTCACGCGCTGGTGAGAAGAGTGGAAGAAGAATTGCGCAGCGGATACCAGCGGATCAAATTGAAAATCAAACCGGGCAAGGACATCGACTACGTCGCGGCAGTGCGTAAAGAATTCCCAGAAATTCTGCTTTCCGTGGACGCCAATTCCGCTTACCGGCTCGAGGACGCCGCGCATTTGCGCCAACTCGATCAATTTAAGCTGCTGATGATGGAGCAGCCGCTCAACTGGGACGACATCTATGCGCATTCGAAGCTGCAGCCGCAAATTCAGACGGCCATTTGCCTGGATGAGTGCATCAACAATGCAAGACATGCTCTTACGGCCATCGAATTGAAGGCCTGCCGGATCATCAATATCAAGCTTGGGCGTGTCGGCGGGCATAGCGAGGCGCGTCGTGTGGAGCAGATCTGCCGCACACATTCCATCCCGGTGTGGTGCGGAGGAATGCTGGAAAGTGGAATCGGCAGGGCGCACAACATTGCGATGTCGACGCTCGCGGGTTTCACGCTTCCCGGAGATGTTTCGGCGAGCAAACGTTATTGGAATGAAGATATCATCGAGCCCGAAGTTGAGGTCACATCGAACGGCACGATTCACGTACCGAAAACGCCCGGCATCGGCTATGCGGTGAGGCGCGATCGAATCGAACAGCTTGCCGTGCGAACAAATAACTGGAGCCACCAGCGTACGGCGGCTTAATCTTCTTCGCCGCCAAGCTCCAGAGACTCCGGCGGAGAGCGGTCGCCCCGAAGTGAATCACCAATGCCAAACGGGCTGATTGCCTGCTATCCTCTACCACACGTTTCGGTCTCATGGAGCATGAGGGCCTAGGCTCAAAACAGTTTGGAAGGAAATCACCATGAAGTGCCTTGTTGCGTTGGTGGTGTGGAGTCTATTGGCGAGTTCGGGAATTTTGGCGCAGCGACTGCCGGAGAATGTTGTGCCGGACTCGTACGACCTGAAATTTGAGCCGGATCTCGCAAGCGCGACATTCGCGGGTGACGAGTTGATTCATGTGCATTTCGAAAAGCCCGCCACGGCCATCGTGCTGAATTCCGCGGAGATTGACTTCAAGGAGGTGTGGATTGGGTCCGCAGATTTCAAGCAGGCGGCGGCCGTAACCAGGGACGAGAAAAACGAAACGGCGACTCTGACGGTCCCCAGCGTGGTTCCGGCGGGACCTGTTGAGATTCACATTCGTTTTACGGGAGTTTTGAACGACAAGTTGCGCGGATTTTATCTCAGCCAGACGGCGCGGCGCCGCTATGCGGTAACGCAGTTTGAAGCAACTGACGCGCGGCGCGCATTTCCCTCGTTCGATGAGCCGGCGTTTAAAGCTGTGTTTCGCATCGCCCTGGTTGTCGATAAGGGTGATACGGCCATTTCCAACGGCAAAATTGTTTCGGATACTCCCGGCCCCGGAAGCGGCAAGCACACGCTGCAATTCTCCGATTCTCCGAAAATGTCTTCGTACCTTGTGGCCATGATGGTCGGGGACTTCGCGTGCATCACAGGTGGAGCGGACGGGATTCCCATCCGCATTTGTGCGGTTCCGGAAAAAAAGGAGTTGCTGTCGTATGCGTTGCTCTCCGCGGAAAGTATTCTGAAGTTTTATGACACATACTTCCAGACAAAATATCCTTTCCAAAAACTGGACATTGTCGCGTTCCCTGATTTTTCTGCCGGGGCGATGGAGAATATCGCGGCGATTACCTACCGCGAAACATTGCTGACCATCGACGACAAAAATGCCTCGGTGGATGCCCACCAGGCGGTTGTAGGCGTGCTGGCCCACGAGATGGCACATATGTGGTTCGGCGACCTGGTGACCATGAAGTGGTGGGACGACATCTGGCTGAACGAAGGATTTGCGACGTGGATGTCGTACAAACCCGTCGAAGCCTGGAAGCCTGAATGGCACGAAGAGCGCAATGAAATTCAAGAGACCGGCGCGTCGCTTTCAACGGACTCGATCGCCTCGGTGCGGGCGGTCCGCGCAAGGGCGGAGACTCCGGCGGAGATTGCAACGCTCTTCGACGGCATCGCGTATGGCAAGGCCGCATCGGTCCTGCGGATGGTCGAAGCGTACGTGGGGCCGGAGGTTTTTCAGAAGGGCGCGAATGCGTATCTGGAAAAGCACGCGTACGCAAACGCGACGGCGGAGGATTTTTGGAACCAGATGGCGGGGACGTCGGAGAAACCGGTCGACGCCATCATGGCGGGCTTCACGCAGCAGCCCGGAGCCCCTCTGGTTACGTCGGTGAAAACCGAATGCGGCGTGAAGGTCGTCCAGAGCGGGCGAAAGAAAAAGAAAGTGCCGGTCACGCGAGTGACGCTCTCCGAGGAGCGCTATTTTGCGGACGCCGCAAAGCTTACCGCGGGTTCGCAGGAGATCTGGCAAATTCCGGTCAGCCTGCGTCCAGAAGGGGCGAAGGATGCGACGTATGTTTTGCTGGCACAGCGGCAGCAGACCTTTGAGTTGCCAGGATGCGCAGCGTGGGTCTATGCCAACGCGGGAGGGCGCGGCTATTACCGCAGCAATTACGACGCGGCCACACTTACAAGGATGAGCGCGGAACTGGAGACGAGTTTTTCGCCGGAGGAGCGCATCCACTTTCTGGGCGATGAGTGGGCCATGGTTCGCGTTGGGCGTTTGAACGTCGGCGAATACCTGGAGACGCTGGAGAAAATGAAGGGCGAGCGCACCAGGGCCGTGGTGGCCGCAATGATGGGCCGGCTCGGAGATGTTCACGACACCATTGTGAGCGCTTCCGACCGGGCCGCGTTTGAGAAATGGGTACGCGATTTTCTGCGGCCAATGGAGACAGAACTCGGCGAGACTCCCACCCCTGGGGAATCTGACGACAGACGCGGGCTGCGATCCGACGTGTTCGCCACGCTTGCAACGTACGGGCGCGATCCTCAACTGCTTCGAGAGTCGCGCGTCCTCGCCGAGCAATACATGAGAAATCCGACTGCGGTCGAGGCCACCCTTGCGGGGAATGCGCTGGCGGTGTCAGCGTTGGAAGGGAATAGCAATCTGTATGACAGATATCTTGAGCACATGAAGACGGCGAAGACTCCGGAGGAGTATTACAACTATTTCGGGGCGCTCTCCCAATTCCCGGGCGCGGAGCTAGCCAAACGCACGATTGATCTGGCCCTGAGTCCAGATGTGAAGAATCAGGACTTGTTTTTCATTGGTGGCCTGTTGGGCAATGTGGATACCCAGGCTGCGGCGTGGGAGCTTTTTAAGAGTAACTTCCCGGCCATAAAGGAAAAAGCCGGTGCTTCACTTTCCGCCGGGTTTGCGGCCTTTGCCGGTTCTTTCTGCGATGAAAAGCTGAGGGACGATTCACAGGATTTTTTCGCGACGCAGAATCTTCCGGGCAGCCAGCGCCCTCTTCAGAACGCGAAGGATAGCGTCAACGCTTGTATCGAGCTCCGGTCGCTGCAGCAGGTCAACTTGTCGGCCTACTTGAAGAAGTCGCCGGCAACGGCCGCTGGGAACGCGAGCCACTAATAGGCTACCGTGGTTGGCCCGCCGGGATGTCTACGCGGAGGGATCGGCAGATCTACAAGAGAGTGATCCGCCTCGCATGAGCAAATCACTTGACAATCCTGGTTTTGCTACTTAGTCTCCCCAGACAAGAATGCAACAAATGTTTCACGTGTCCCCAGGCTTCGGAAGCGGGTCACGGACACGGCCGTTCGTTTTTCGAGCAGCAAGCAAAAGAGGGGAGGCTTTTACTGTGAAACTATCGATGCGTGCGAGACTATGGTGGCTTGGCTGCGCGACGGTTTTCGGTTGTGCCGCTATTTTTGCGCAGGTGCCAAAGCCCGTGGACACAAAGGCGGCCGCTGCTCCAACCAAACCAGCCCCTTCCAAAGATCCGGCGCCGAAGGCGCATGAGTTGACTGCCGACGACCTAGGCGCGTTTTTAGATGGTTTCATGCCGCAACAAATCGAGCACGCGGACATCGCGGGCGCGGTTGTGGCGGTGGTCAAGGATGGGAAGCTGCTTTTCGCCAAGGGCTATGGGTACGCCGACGTTGAAAAGAAAGTGCCAGTTTCACCGGAGACCACTCTGTTCCGCCCGGGATCGATTTCGAAGCTGTTCACGTGGACGGCGGTGATGCAGCAGGTTGAACTGGGCAAACTGGATTTGGATCGAGACGTAAACGAGTATCTGGATTTCAAGATTCCGCCGGCGTTTGGAAAGCCCATCACTCTACGAAACATCATGACGCATAGCACGGGTTTTGAAGAGACGGCCAAGGATTTGTTTGTCGCCTCGGCGGACGATCTGCGCCCTAACGGGGAATATCTGCGCGTGCATATGCCCGCGAGAATTTTTCCGCCGGGAACGACGCCGGCGTACTCGAACTATGCAACCACCATGGCGGCATATATCGTGGAGCGCGTGTCTGGCCAGAACTTCAACGACTACGTCGAGGAGCATTTTTTCAAGCCGCTCGACATGATGCATGCGACGTTTCGCCAGCCGCTGCCCGAGGCGCTGAAGCCGTTTATGTCCAACGGTTACCTCCTCGGGTCGGGCGAGCCGAAGCCGTTCGAATTCGTCCAAGTTGCTCCTGCCGGTTCGCTTTCGGCATCGGCAGTCGACATGACGCATTTCATGATCATGCATCTTCAGAATGGACGCTATGGGGATGTACAAATCTTGAAGCCGGAGACGGCCGTCGAAATGCACGCGCGTCAGGCGGGTTGGCCGTCGGCGATGAACGCCATGGCGCTGGGATTTTATGAACAGTCGCGCAACGGCCAACGGCTGATCGGACATGGCGGAGACACCGTTTCCTTCCACAGCAATTTGCATTTAATGCTGGATTCTGGTGCAGGACTCTTCGTGTCGTACAACAGTCGAGGGCGGGCCGAGATCGATCCGCGAGGTTCGCTGTTCGATAAATTCATGGACCGTTATTTTCCTGGCGCTCCGCCATATGATCCGGCGCTTGCGGCCGCTGCTCAAGATGCGCCAAGTGTCGCCGGTACCTATGAAATCAGCAGGCGATTTGAAACCAATGTTTTAGCAGTGACTACCGTGCTGGGCGAGACGAAAGTCAGCGTCAATCCAAAAGACAACACCATCTCGGTAGCAGAGTTTAAGGGGCTGAACCAGCAGCCGCTGCATTTCCGAGAAATATCTCCGATGGTGTTTCGCGAAGTGAACGGGCACACGAAGATTGCGTTTGTCAACGACCCCATGGGACGCCGCGTTGCATATATCGACTACCCGTTCATGGTGTTTCAGCAAGTGAACAATACGCTTGATAAGCAGATCGTGAATTACGTCATCATGGGATTCAGCTTGAGCGTGATCGTGCTGACTTTGCTGCTGTGGCCGATCGGCGCGATGATTCGAAAACATTATGGGAAACTCCTCACTTTGGATCCCGGCGCGAAGCGGTTGCGGATGCTGGTGCGGCTGGTGTGCTTTGGCGCCGTTGCATTTGTCGTGGGGCTCCTGATCTTCGTCAGCAAAACCAGCGCGCCGTCGGGTTTGTCAGAGCGGGGCGATACGTGGCTGCATCTTCTGCAGGTTGTCGGCCTATTGGCTGGTCTGGGATCGCTGATTGCGATTTACAACAGCCTGAAATCGTGGGGTGATGGGCAGCAATGGTTCTGGAACAAAATCTGGAACACGTTGCTAGCGATCAGTTGCGTCGGCTTTTTCTGGTTTATTTATCATTGGCACTTGTTGAATTTCCATTTGAATTACTGAGCGGGCGCGGGAGCCGCTCGCTTGCGCCGGCAGATCGAACTGCTGGAACAATGTGTCGCGTACTTCTGCATGTCACTGGCCGAGTGCGGGGAGAGCGACGAGCAAAGCTTTTGCCCCATTCCAAAGAATCTGCACGCCGATGCAGACCAATAAGAAAGACGAGAGGCGCATGATGACGCCCATCGCCGTTGCCCCCAGTGCGCGTGCCAGGTGATCCGAAAAGCCGTAGCAGAGAAAGATGCTGATTGCGATGATGGTGCACCCAAGGAAGATCGCGAGCATGCCCAAAAGATTCCAGCCGTGGTGACGGGGCACGTTGGCTCCGAGAGTGATGGCGACGGAAATCGAGCCGGGACCAACGGTTAGCGGCAGCGTCAGCGGATAAAAGGCGTTCTTGAACTCGTCGCGAGGGCTGACCTTTTTGCGGACCTTTCCTTCGCGGTCGTCATCGTCATCGTCGCTGCGATTCAGCATGGCCCAGCCGGTGGAAATCACGATGAGTCCGCCGCCGACCTGCACGACCGGCAGCGAAATGCCGAAGAAGCTCAGAATGTGGGTTCCCACAAGGCAGGAACTAAGCAAAAGGAAGAAACTGTTCATGGCTACGCGGCGCGAGAGGGCGCGGCGCGCGTGAGCCGAGTAATCCCGCGTCAGAGTGAGGAAAATAGGGCTGCCGCCCAGCGGGTTGACGATGGGGAACAACGCGCTGAGGATCAAGAGAGTGCTTTTTGCGGCTTCGAGCAATCATGGTCTCCAAATCTGAAAGTATAGCCGAGACGCATGTTGGCACCACAACGCGGCACGAGATTGTTACACGAACTTGTCCGCAAGACGGCAGCAGGAGGCCTTTAGGGCGATGGTGCGAGCACCAGCTTCGCGGTTGTGACGGCCTGCCCAACGTGGCGTTGTGTGTGGTCGGCAATGTGGACCAAAAGGCCGCCTAGCGTCGTCGGGAGTTTGTTTCGGCCAACACCGCGCGCAGTCTCGAGATCGGTGTGCGAAAGGCGGCGGATGCGGTTTACACTCGTTGTCAGAGTCGCGGAAAGTTCGGCAAACAGTTCGTCTCGACTGGCTTCGGGCTCCAACTCAGATTTGAGGCCCGACAGTTGCTCCTCGTTTAGGGAACCACCCTCGGCGTAGGTTAGGAGGCGGTCCAGGCTCCGGGAAATGTGTCTCAAATGGAAAGCGACGGGAGCGATGTGCGCGGGCCGTTGATTTAACTGCTCATCGCTAAGCTGGCCACACCATCGGTGCAAATCTTCACCCGCGAGTTCCAGAGCGTGCAGGACGGCGCGATGAACGGCCGGGACTTCCCGAAGCGTGCCGCGCAGCCAGGGTTCTGGAACTCTTTGCTCAGGCATTCGCAATGGCCTCCTTCAAAGAATGGTCCAAGTTTGATTATCTGCGAATTCCAGTCGAAAAGGGACAATCGGCATCATGTCGCGCGAGATATTGGATGTAGGAAGGGCAGCCAATGATCTAGGGTTCGAGATTTTGGCAGATGAACCTTGCTCACGGACGAGGACGTGAGCTAGAGTCGCGGTTCCAGTTTGGGGAACACCATGGCAACGAAGAAACACACAACTCGAAGCGCACATAGTAGACCGGGCGAGAAGGTCAAGATTTTGATAACGCGAGACCGCATTCACCGGCGAATCTTAGAGATCGCAAAGCAAATCCGCGAGGACTTTCCGGAGGAGCCGCTGCTCCTGGTGGGGGTGCTGAAGGGTGCGGTGTTCTTTCTATCTGATCTCGCGAGGGGAATCCCGGGCGAGGTGTCGCTTGATTTCATTGCCGTGTCGAGCTATGGAAAAGACACGAAAACTTCAGGGCAGGTAAGACTTACAAAAGATCTCGACGCCAGTATCGAGGGGCGGACGGTCATCGTAGTGGAAGATATTTTGGATACCGGGATGACCTTGCAATACCTCTTGCGGATTTTTGAACAGCGCAAACCGAAGCGGCTGCGCGTAGCGGTGCTGTTGGACAAGCCGGAACGGCGCATCGCGGCGGTGCGGGCGGACTATGTGGGATTTAGCATCCCTAACGAATTCGTGGTGGGGTTTGGGCTGGACTATGCGGAGCGTTACCGCAATCTACAGGGAGTCGCAGTGCTGTCTCTGAAGGCGCAAGACAAACCGGGAAAACCAGGCAAATAAGCGAACTGCCATATACCGCGCAGTTTCTCGACTGACTTGCCGGCGCCAAATTGGAATATCCCCCAACGATCCGTAAAAAGACGATCCACAGCCGCTTCGGGGCTGCCTGCTATAATGATAGGAGTTCATGAATCCCGCCAACGAACATACACAGACGACGGCCGCCGAAACGACGGCGGCAGAAAAGACGGAGATTTCCGCCGAGGTTCTGAGCACGCTTGCCGAGATCGGAGAAGAGGTAAATTCTTCGCTCGATTTGGACGAAGTCCTGGCGCGAACCGCAGCTCTGATTAAACGGCACATTGATTATGAGATTTTCGGCGTGCTGATGGTCGAAGGAGACGGCGCCTATCTGAAGCACAGATTCTCGATCGGGTATCCGCGGGAGCTTGCGGACAATTTGAGCATTCCGATTGGGCAGGGCATTACGGGAACCGCGGCGGCCACCGGGCATTCGGTGCGCGTGAGCGATACTTCAAAAGATGCGCGATATATCAATGCGATCGAGAGTGTGCGTTCCGAGCTGGCTGTGCCGCTGATGCTGCAGGGGAAATGCGTCGGTGTGCTGGACATTCAAAGCCGGCACCTGGATTATTTCACGCGGGACCAGCAGAGCATACTGACGCTCCTGGCCAGCCGTCTGGCGGTCGCCATTGACAATGCGCGGTTGTTCCAACGCGTACGCGCGCAGGCGGAGACATTGCTTCTGTTGAATGAAGTTGGACGCGAGACGAGCTCGATCCTCGACGTGGAGGAATTGTTGCGGCGTGCCGCGGAACAGATCAAGCGAGTGATCGACTACCAGATCTTGAGCATCATGCTTTATGACGAGGCGCAGAAAGTGTTCCGCCACCGAGTGGATGTGAAGCATGGACAGCGCGTTCAGGGAAAGATGCGCGTGGCGGCGAGTGAAGGGATAGTGGGTGCCGCTGCGGTGTTGAAGGAGCCCGTCGTCGTTCCGGACGTGACTGTTGATTCGCGCTATTTGATGGTGAATCCGGAGACGCGCTCGGAAATGGCTATTCCCATGATGCACAAGGGGAAGGTCATTGGTGTGCTGGACCTCGAGAGCCCGCAACTAAACTATTTTACGGAGGATCACGTACAGACATTGTCGATTCTCGGAGCCAATCTTGCCGTTGCTCTGGAAAATGCACGGCTGTACGAGCAAGTGGCTCGCGACGAGGCGCGACTGGAGCGCGATCTACAAGCCGCGAAGCGTATTCAAGGCGCGCTCTTGCGGCCGGTGCCGACCGAGGATTTTGGCTTAGACATTGCGGCGCGTTATCTTTCGGCCAGGGAAGTGTGCGGCGATTTGTACGAATTCCTGCGCTATGGCCCTCAACAGCTCGGGATCGCGCTGGGCGACGTCAGCGGGAAGGGAACGGCTGCGGCGCTCTATGGCGCCGTGGCTATCGGCATTATGCGGAGTCTTGCGCCGCAGAAACTTCAGCCAGCGGAGATGCTCAAGCAGATGAACCAAATCGTCGGCGAGCGGCGCATCGAGGGGCGCTTCATGACAGCGTGCTTCGCGACGTGGCAGAGGGGCCGGAGCAAGTTGCGCGTTGCAAACGCGGGGCAGTCGCAGCCGTTGCTCTATAAGGATGGGCGGTGCGACAAGATTGCGCTTACGGGATTTCCACTCGGGATTTTTGAGGAAGTCAGCTACGACGAGTGGGGCGTGTCGCTAAATCCTGGCGATATTTTGGTGTTTCATTCTGACGGGATCGCCGAGACGAGTAACAGTGAGGGGCAGTTTTTCGGAACGGAGAAGCTGCGCCTGCTCATCGAGCAACAGCATGAAGTCGGCGCCACCGAGATGGCTGACCTGATTTTGCGCGAGGTGGATTGGTTTGCGCAGAGTGCGCCGCTGGCAGATGACCGGACGCTAGTAGTGTTGAAGGTGCGATGAGCGCGCTGGCAGCCAATTCGCGCAAAAACTTGACATTTGTCGACCCCGCCGAGTACACACCGCACTTCGCTTGGAAAAGGCCCTCCCGGAAAAA
>Ga0210410_10000830_pt1 | contig 30807 bp, 29 predicted proteins | sample IncBWC4MmetaG_FD_161058 | JGI IMG/M metagenome (GOLD analysis project Ga0210410, IMG submission 161058) | Forest soil microbial communities from Barre Woods Harvard Forest LTER site, Petersham, Massachusetts, United States - Inc-BW-C-4-M | ecosystem: Environmental > Terrestrial > Soil >...
AGCATAAGTGGTTCTCGAACTGGGGCGGTCAGCGAAGCGGGATTCGGCTGCTCGACATTGCTCACCTCATCGGCTGTCTTCCCCGCGATTATGGGTTTGTTCGGGATGGTCTCGTAGGCGTAGCCGGTCAGGGTGGCAGTAATCTTAAAAGGGGAGTGCACCTGAACGCTCAGCCGCGCCCACCCATAGTGCATATGTCCCTTGAACTTGAACTTCACCCCCAGGTAGCGGTTCTTGACGTTGAACCAGTTCCCGCCGCGAGCAAAACTTCCACTGTTGGCCATGGCTTTGAATCCTCCGGAGAAAGCGCGCTCGGGACCAATCTCCATCCCCGGTTTCAGAGCCGCCGCACCGAAGCTGTTATACACAACCTGGTTGCCAGAGGCCATCCTTGCACTCAGGCGTTCACTGTAATAGCAGATGCCGCCGTCGGGCGAGCAAAAGGCGTAACGCTTATTCTGAAAAGTGAGATCGACGACTCGGTCGTGGTTCAAATCCAGCCTGAAGCTGTCCCCGTCTCCGATGATGCGATTCGTGTGGGTGTAGACGATTCTCCCTTCAGCGGGCTGGGCCAGGGCCAGCAAACTGACTCCCGTCGCACCTGCCGCGAGAGCATACGCGCCGAGCCTTTCGGGGAACGATCCGGAAAGACTGCCATAGTTATCTTTGCTCCCCAGACCGACGGGTACATTGGAGCGAGGCCGCCCATGGACTGAACAGCAGAGGTCAGTGCTGCGGGGCCGGGGAGAGCGTTTCATAAGTCCTCCGTCTCGGGCGGTCCATTATCCCCTCGGGCGAATGCAGGGGTCAATGAGAATCCTGAGCCTGACCGCGGCGGATCACACAAGTCCCACACCCTCAAAGTCACACAGACCCAATGTCCCCGTTTTGTGTAGCTTGGGAACTCGGCATTTTTCTTTGCCGCCGTGTCAGAAAGCTTCACGGATTTGTCGCAGCCTCGGTTATAATTCGTCCTAGTTTGAGTTGCTTCGCCCCGCCTCCCTCGTGTACCGTGCTGCCTGTCATGACTGCCAACAGGCGGGTCCGCCCACGGAAAGAATTTTGGCATGAATGAACGAAACTCCCCAGAGCTCGCGTGAATCTAATCTTTAGGAGCGCTCATGGCCATTCAGAAGACGGAAAAAATCTGGCACAACGGTAAGCTCATTCCCTGGGATAAAGCGCAAATCCATGTAATGTCGCACGTGGTGAATTACGGCTCGTCGGTGTTCGAAGGCGTCCGTTGTTACGCCCCGCCCACGGGTCCCGCTATTTTTCGCGCGCAGGAACACACTCAACGTCTGCTCGATTCTGCCAAGGTCTATCGCATTGATGTGGACTTTACCCGCGAAGAACTGATCGCTGGCATGGTGGAACTGATCAAGCAGAACGGCGTTTGGCCGTGCTACCTGCGCCCCATCGTGCTGCGTGGTTACGGCGAGGCGGGAGTCAATCCCTTCAATTCGCCGACTGAAGTTTATATCTGCAATTATCCCTGGGGAAAATATCTGGGCACGGACGCTGAACAGGGCGTGGATGTATGCGTGTCATCGTGGACCCGCATCGCGCCCAATACCCTTCCCGCGATGGCCAAGTCGGGCGCGAACTACATGAACTCGCAGTTGATCAAGATGGAAGCGATCATTAACGGCTACGTCGAGGGCATTGCACTCGATGCCAACGGATACGTCAGCGAGGGCTCGGGCGAGAATGTGTTCATCGTGCGCCATGGCATTCTCCAGACCGCGCCGCTGGGAAACTCGGTGCTGCCTGGGATCACGCGCGATTCCGTCCTGCAGATTGCTCGCGAACTGGGAATCCCGGTGGTCGAACAGGGGATCCCGCGCGAACTGCTTTACCTCGCCGATGAAGCCTTCTTCACCGGCACAGCGGCGGAAATTACGCCGATCCGTTCAGTGGATAAGATCAGCGTAGGCAAAGGCGTGACCGGAGCCGTGACCAAAGCCATTCAGAAGGAGTTCTATGGCATTGTGCGCGGTGAAAAGGCCGACCGGTTTGGCTGGTTGACGCCAGTGCCAGTGGGCAGCAAGCAGCCAGTCAGCGTATAGCGGAGTACACAATTTCACAATCCGGGGGCGCTTAACACAGCGCCCCTTCGGCTTTTCGACCGAACCAATACATAACACCCTCAGAAGGAGGAAGTCATGGCAAATGAACAGCAAGCCCTTACACCCGAGATGGCAGCCGGTTTCCGGGCGGTCATGCTCGACGGAGTTACCCGTGAACTGGAAATCACCAAGAAAGTCATCGCCGCCATTCCCGATGCCAAGGCTCAGTACAAGCCTGATCCACATGCGCGCACGGCATGGGAGTTGGCGTGGCATCTGGCCAACAGCGATGTGCAATTCCTCGATGCCATTGCGGACCTTAAGTTCGCCATGGCAACCCCGGATGAAAAAGATAAGCCCAAAACCGTAGCCGAGCTGGTCGATTGGTACGACAAGAATTTTAAGCGTGCGGCGGCCAAGGTCTGGGCCCTGACCCCGGAACAGCTTGCTACGCCCATCGATTTCATGGGTGTGTTCAACTTTCCGGCGGTGTCCTATCTTGGGTTCCTCAACAATCACAGCATCCACCACCGCGGAGCGCTTGCCACCTATCTTCGACCGATGGGCGCAAAGTGTCCGTCCATTTACGGAGGCAGCTTCGACGAACCATGGCAGGGAGCTCAGCCGGAGACGAATGCCGCTTGATCGTTTCGAAAACAGCTAGAAGCCGCCCTGCGGGGCGGCTTTCTCATTGCCATGACCAAAATCGCTCCCACTTCTACCTTCCGCACCACAATAATTCGGCTGGGTATTTCCTGAATGAGTCATCGGAGGTGAGGATCACCATGTCCTCGACCAGCGCCTGGGCAACTAACAGCCGGTCGAATGGATCCTTGTGGTGCGCAGCAAGATCATAGACTTTAGCTGCGTGACTGTGAGTGACAGAGAGCGGCCGAAGGCTTTGCTTCGCCATGAAGCGCGGTACGTGATATGCGGGAGGTCCGGCGAAGTTCAGTTTCCCCAGCCGCATCTTGATGCTGATTTCCCACGACGTCACCGCCGAGAGATATATTTCCTCCTCTCCGTGCTCCAGTACCTGGCGGCCTTCGTCGCCAATCAGTTCCGGCGATTTCAGGCTCCAAAGCCAGACATTCGTGTCTAACAGATACTTCATTTTCGTTTTCGCTTGCGGCGAGTGGCTCTGCTGGGTTCTTCGCCGTAAAACGCCGCCAGCAGATCGTCCGGCAAGGGCGCATCAAAATCGTCGGCAATCCATATTTCCTCGCGCGCGAAACCCAGTGGCCGGACACTCTTTTTCTTCTCCACTGCCACCAGTCGGGCCACCGGCACTCCCGCCCGCGCGATCGTAACCTCTTCTCCCTCAGCCACCCGTTGCAGAAGCCGCGAGAGATGGGTCTTCGCTTCATGAATATTCACTTCCATCGTATTCTGAAAATAGACTAAGTCTGTGGACTAAGTCAACCCATATGTGATTTTCCCGCGGCTTGTTCGCCCCGGGGAGGCGCAGCCAGCCACTGCCCAATCGCACATTCCCCCATTACTTAGGTCATCTTGGGTTGGATGCCATTTGGGTTCATCATACCAACTGACCCTGGGGAATCCTCGAATGAATATTGATGATCTACTTCGCATCGCCATGGAGCGGCGCGCCTCCGACTTACATCTGAAGGTCGGCAATTATCCTCACCTCCGCATTGATGGCGATCTGACGCCGCTGACCGACCAGCCTCGTGTCAGCGCCGAAGATATGCTGACCATGGCTTTCAGCATGATGTCCGCCCGGCAAAAACAGAAATTCAAAGAGAGCACGGAAATCGATATGGCCTACGGCGTCGCCGGCCTGGGCCGCTTCCGTGTCAACGTTTTCCAGCAGCGCGGCAATGTGGGACTGGTCCTGCGCGTGATTCCTACTAAGATCCGCGCCCTCGACGAACTATATCTGCCCAAGATTGTTGAGCAGGTCTGCGACATGCCGCGCGGCCTGATCCTGGTCACCGGCGTCACCGGCTCGGGTAAGTCCACGACTCTGGCGGCCATGGTGGATCGCATCAACTCCACCCGCGCCGAACACATCATCACCATTGAAGATCCAATCGAATTCCTGCACCGCGACAAAAAAGGTTACGTGAACCAGCGCGAGATCGAGGTGGACACGCCGACCTTCTCGGCAGCGCTGCGAGCTTCCCTCCGTCAGGATCCCGACGTGATTCTGGTCGGCGAAATGCGCGACGTTGAAACCATCGGCACCGCGCTGCACGCCGCCGAAACCGGCCACATGGTCTTCTCCACCCTACATACCTTGGACGCGGTCGAAACCATCAACCGTATTATCGCGGTGTTCCCGCCGCCGGAGCAGAAGCAGATTCGCCTCCAGCTCGCGGCCGTGTTGCGCGCCGTGATCAGCCAGCGCCTGGTTCGGCGTTGTGACGGCGACGGCCGTGTGCCCGCTGTCGAAGTCATGATTAATACCGCGTACATCCGGGAGTGCATTCTGGTTCCGGAAAAGACGCGCGCGGTTCGCGACGCCATCTCCGCCGGAACTTCGCAGTACGGCATGCAGACCTTCGATCAATCTTTGTGGGATTTGTTCCAGGCAGGGTTGATCAACTACGAAACCGCACTGGAGAGCGCCTCCAACGCAGACGACTTCAAGCTGCGCATGCAGGGCATCTCTTCTACCAGCGACATTTCCAAAAACGCTATGCAGCAGACCGGCTATGGTGGCCGCTGATTTATCCTCCTGAAACACTTTGGGCGCGCCGTTTGGGCGCGCCCTTTCTTTTTTCGGAGGGAGCCGGAACCTGGCTTCGGCCGTCCAACAGCAATCAAACCGAATGCAAAGTTCCGGCCCAGTGAAGACCGGTCGCGGTTAGCAGACCGCGTATCTCGAGTGCCGGCAGTCAGCCGCGCTCAAAACAAAAAGCGCATGCTCGAAGGTGGAAATATCGAACACATGGTCCAATCCGGTGCGTGTCAGGATCTCATTGACAAAATGCGATGGATTCACCAGCTTGAGCTGGATCTTGCGGCTCTGAGCCCACTGCCGTAGAGACAAGAGTGCAGTCAATCCGCCGGCATCCAGCGTTTCCACATCCGATAAATCAATCACCACAACGCGAATGTCTTTTTCCGCGAACACCGCATTCCGAAGCGTGCGAACCTCCGCCCCGCGCACGATTCGACCCGTGCACCTCACAACCGCTACGTCACCCGTTTTTTCCACATCGATGGTCAGCATAACTGCCTTCCTTGCTCATTTTCTATCTACGCAAATAGACGGGGGAAAGTTCCCGATGTCACCACAACGAAGGTAAAAAGTTGTAACGTAGTTGTCATGAAACCTTCCGCACAAGAATCGTGCGCCGCAAGGTAACGTGTTACTGGCTATGGCTTTCGCGCGCCCGAAGAAGACCGGGTCCGAAGACGAATTGTACGCATACGCTGTGGGAGCGCTTGCTCGCTGCGCTCGTTCGGTGGCGGAACTGAAGCGTCTTCTGCGGCCTCGCGTCGAAGCTGATACCGAATACGGACAGACGCTGGTAGAACTTGTCATTCGCCGGCTCAAGGATCGCGGCTACCTGAATGACGCCCAGTACGCTGCTGCGTATTCCTCTTTCCGCCGCGACAACGAAAAGTTCGGACGCCGCCGCGTGATCACCGATCTGAAGGCAAAAGGAGTTCACGGCGAGATCATCGAGAAAGCAGTTGAAGCGGTTTACGACGAAGTAAGTGACGAGAAACAGGCGCGAGAATATCTGAAGCGCAAGCGCCTGGAGAAACCGAAGGATCAGAAACACGCAGCGCGGATTTTTCGCCAGCTCACACGTGCCGGATTCGCATCGAAGACCATCTTCACCATCCTCAAGAAGTGGGATGTCGACGACGAGACGCTTACGGCGCTGGAGGGAGAACTGGAGTGACCGATCGGGTTTGCATTTTGCGTGTCGAATGCTACATACTTCCTACACCACTTCCATCAACCAACGGAGGCAAAATGAAATCCAAGCTCGCAGGAATTCTTGCAGCAGCGTTGTTGTGCTCAGCGTCGTTCGCATTGTCCCAGGATGCCGTAAAAGACGTCGACAAAGCGGCAAAAGACACCGGCCACGCCACCAAAGTCGCGGCCAAGGACACCGCCGAGGGCACGGAGAAGGTAGCAGACAAAACAGCCGATGCGACCAAAACCGCGGCTAAGAAGACAGGACACGCCGTCAAGAAGGGTGCGAAAGCAACCGGCAAGGGAGTTGAAAAAGCCGCCGACAAAACCGCAGACGCGGTGAAGTAGACAACTACCCGAAGAACGAACCGCAGAGTTCGCCGAGGCCGATGGAGTCTTGAGAATGCAAGAACCCGTCTGCGCCCCAGTGGCCTCTGCGGTTTTAATTTAGAATTGATTTTTCATGCTCACTGGCTCCGAAATTCGCCGTAAATTCCTGGACTATTTCGTCCAGCACGGACACAAAGAGGTCCACTCCTCCTCGCTCGTTCCGGCCAATGATCCCACGCTGCTCTTCACCAACGCCGGGATGAACCAGTTCAAGGACGTCTTCCTCGGTCTCGAAACTCGCGACTATAAACGCGCCACCACGTCGCAAAAATGCGTGCGCGCAGGCGGCAAGCATAACGACCTCGAGAACGTCGGCTTCACCAACCGCCATCACACGTTCTTCGAAATGCTGGGCAATTTTTCTTTCGGCGACTATTTCAAAAAAGACGCGATCGCCTACGCCTGGGAGCTGATCACTTCGCCGGAGTGGTTTGCCATAGAAAAAGAAAAACTCTACGTCACGATTTTCAAAGGCGAGAACGGTGTCCCCCGCGATGCCGAAGCCTACGACCTCTGGGCCGCACAGGGAGTCGCCAAAGACCGCATCTTCGAGTTCGGCGCAAAAGACAATTTCTGGCAAATGGGCGACACCGGGCCCTGCGGCCCCTGCAGCGAAATTCACTACGACATGGGCCCGGCAGCGTCCGACCAAGGCCACGCGGATTGCGCCTTCGGATGCGACTGCGGCCGCTACGTCGAAATCTGGAACCTCGTTTTCATGCAATTCGACCGCGACGCCAGCGGCAAACTGAATCCACTACCCAAGCCCTCGATTGATACAGGTATGGGATTGGAGCGGGTCACAGCGGTATTGCAGGGCGTGATTTCAAACTACGACACCGATTTGTTCACGCCGCTGATCAAGCGGGCCGCGGAGCTGACGGGAAGGTCGCTTGAGGAGGAACTGGAGAAAGAAGCTAAAACAAAATCGGCTGCCTCGCTGCGCGTCATCGCCGACCACGCCAGAGCCGCGACGTTCCTGATCTCTGACGGAGTCTTACCTGCGAACGAGGGGCGCGGGTACGTATTGCGCAAGATAATCCGCCGTGCGATTAGGCACGGAAGGTTACTAGGGGAAGAGAAACCCTTTTTTTATCACTTGGTGCCGGACCTTGTTCAACTGATGACACAACCGGCGCGGCACCGCCCCTATCCAGAACTGCTTCACACGGAAGAGCGTGTACAGAAAGTTCTTTATGAAGAGGAAAAGCGGTTCTCGCATACGTTAGATGTCGGCTTAAAGAAGCTCGACGAGGAACTTTTCGAGCTAGTCAAGAGTCGCGACCTTGCGAGGATGGGTGTAACCGGAACTGGACTTCAGAAAATGCTCGGACCCGAGGTAACCAGGGCAATTGGACAATTCGACACGAATTTAAGGCTAGTCTACCGAGGGGAGAACGCTTTTAAGCTTTACGACACCTTCGGTCTTCCGTTGGATTTCATCCAGGACGCCTCCCGAGATCAGGGTGTCACCTTCGATCAGGCGGGCTTCGATCGCGCGATGGAGGAACAAAAGGCTCGTGCTCGCGCTTCCTGGAGGGGCGCAGCGAAGCGGACTGCCAATCCAGCCTATCAGCAGTTGCCGAAGTCGGAGTTCGAAGGCTACCGCCAAACTCGCTCCGACAACTGCGAAGTCCTTGCAATAATCCACAACGGCCAAGGCGCGCAGCAACTCAAGCCCGGCAACGAAGGCGAGATCATCCTCGACCACACCCCGTTCTACGCCGAATCCGGAGGCCAGGTCGGCGACCGCGGATGGCTCTACAGCGACGATCACAACACCGTCGTTGCCGAAGTGAAAGGCTGCTACTCCCCGATTCAAGGCGTGCGCGCGCACCAAGTCATCGCCAAGCAACCGATTCGCATAGGCGACAAAGTCGACGCCGTCGTCAACACCGAAATCCGCGAATCGACCATGCGCAACCATACGGCCACGCACCTGCTCCAGGCCGGTCTGCGCGAAGTTCTGGGCAAACACGTGAAGCAGGCGGGATCGCTGGTCGCGCCCGACCATCTGCGATTCGACTTCTCGCACTTCACCAGCGTTGCCGATGAAGAACTGCAAGACATCGAAGACCTGATCAACAAAGAAGTCCTGCACAACGAAAAGATCGAGGTCATCGAGAACGTTCCTATTGACGTCGCCATCAACGAATACAAAGCCATGGCGCTGTTCGGCGAGAAATACGGCGACCGGGTCCGCGTCATCAGAATCGGAGACTTCTCCACCGAACTCTGCGGCGGCACGCACACCAACGCCACCGGCGAAATCGGCCTGATTAAAGTTCTGAAAGAAGGCAGCGTCTCCTCCGGCGTCCGGCGGATCGAAGCCGTCACCGGCGAGGGTTCGCTCCACCACTTCCGCAAAGATCACCAACTGGAGAGCGTAGTCGCAAGCTTGGCCACGCATTCGGACGCCGCATCTCCCGCCGAGGCCCTGAAACTAGAACTCGACAAAAAGGACTCCGAGATCAAGCGCCTGCAACGCGAACTCGATCAGGCCCGCATGAAGTCAGCATCATCGACGGTAGCCTCGGTCACGGACAAGATCAAAGACATTCACGGCGTCAACGTTCTAGCCCACCGCGTGGACAACCTCGAACGCGCCCAAATGCGCACCCTAGTCGACCAACTCCGCGACAAACTAGGTTCCGGCGTGGTCGTGTTGGGGTCGACCAGCAATGGCAACGTTTCGCTAATCGTCGGCGTCACCAAAGATCTGACGCAGAGAATACAGGCGGGGAAAGTCATCGGCAAGGTAGCAGAAAAAGTCGGAGGCAAAGGCGGCGGCCGTCCCGACCTGGCCGAAGCCGGCGGCAAAAACCCCGAAGCTCTAGACGCGGCTTTGAGCGAGGCATACGGCGTAGTGGAACAGTTCTTGACAAGCCAAGCGTAGAGGCGTAGCTCCACTACGTCTCAGACGTTGCAAGCAACGTCTCTACAGAAAATACTTTCAGCCAGTCCCACACATCGCGATTCTTGACATAGCTATCTCAGATAGCTATCATCGTACCATGCAAGTCAGCGTGGCCGACGCCAAGAACAAGCTTCCGGAACTGATCAAAGCCGTGGAAGACGGCCAGCCGGTAACCATTTGCCGCCGCGGCGTGCCGGTGGTCGACATCGTGCGCACCAAAAAGCCTGCCCGCAAGAAGCGCGCGCTGGGAACCCTAAGAGGCAAGATTCAAGTCCTCGACCCAAACTGGTGGAAGCCCATGACCGACGAAGAGGTAGCAGACCTACTCGCGGGGCGCCTCTGACGTGCGCCTGCTTCTGGACACGGCGGTTCTCATTTATGCGGTTGAATCGCCAGAACGGCTTAGCAAACGCGCTTCCGCGGCGCTGAAAAACGCCCGTAATGTTTTGGAGCTAAGCACAATTTCTCTGGCGGAGATTGCAATCAAGGCCGCCCTGGGTAAGCTGAAACTGTCGCCTGCGACGGTTCGTCAGGCGGTTCAGGATTTGGACATCCGAACCCTGCCCTTCACCGCCGAGCACGCCTTCGAGCTTTTCGATCTGCCACTCCATCACACCGATCCCTTTGATCGACAAATCATCGCTCAGGCTCTGTCCGAAAACATTCCCGTTGTGACGCCGGATGAGAAGTTTGGGCTCTACCATGGTCTCAACGTGGTGTGGTGAGGACGATAGGCTTGAATCACTGGACTCCGCGCTCGCGCAGGTATATAACGTGGTCGCGGCGCTGTTAGAGTAGACGCTTGGTATGGCGCAAGCGGCTGCGGCCCGGAGTCCCCCTATGGATGACCGCATACGGTTCATCACGCATCAGGGCAAGCAGATTCTGCTGGTGGATGTCTCCAATTGCTCCGCGGCTGAGCTGCTGAACATTTCCCGCATGGTCCCTCACTACGTCATGCCCGAGCCGCGCGGCTCTGTCCTGCTGCTGGCCGATTTCACCGGAGCCCAGTTTGATCGTGATGCCATCACCAGCCTGAAGGAAAGTGCGGTGTTCGACCGGCCTCATCTCAAGAAGTCCGCGTGGGTGGGAACGGAAAATCTTCCGCGAGTGTTCTACGAGCACATAAAGAATTTCTCCCAGCGAGAGTTGCCCGACATTCAAGACCCGCGAAGAGGCGATGGACTGGCTGGTGAAAGACGAGTGATTCACGGCGCTCACCACAGAGACACAGAGTCACAGAGGGAAAGACCAGAAGACCTCTGTGACTCTGTGTCTCTGTGGTGAACGTACGGCGCGACTAGCTTCTCCACTTCAACGTGACTGGCCCGGTCATCGGATGACGCATCTCGCCCCCGTTGCGGCATGACTCCAGATATGCCGCTTTCAACTGGAAATACCACTTCGCCGGACGATCCGCATCGTCGATCAGCATGAGGTGTGGATTGTGCTTCAGGCCTTGAGACTGATTCTCCATCGTCTGCCGGTCCTGTTCGACGAACTTCGCAAACACAAACTTGAGCAGCGCCGGTCCAAACGGAACCCAGCGGAAAATGTTCCAGCAAGCCACCACATCGATCCGGCAATGGCTGCGCGTAATCGGTGTCACCGTGGTCAGGCTGGAGAACCAGTACTTCGCGGCTCGAATAGTCTCTAGGCGCAGGTTAGGCAAGACAAAATCAATCGTGGTCGTGATCGAGTCCGCATCCGCGTACAGTCGCAGGAGTTTGTAAGGCGCGCTGTTCGAGCTAGGAGTGTGCGCGCTCATGCGAAAGCCCATAGGGATCGGCTCGAACGACTTTTGCTTCTCGTGGATGCTGTGCCGGCCGCGCCACCACCATGCCTGATGCACAAACGGCCCGTGCGCCGGGTCCATCAGTCCAATGATGCCGTGGTCCACGCTGCACGGCAGGTCAGCAGTCAGGTGCGCGATCTCATACTTCCCGCTGAAAGTCGGAACGCGCGGCGCAGGCAAAGACGGCTCGACTGCTTTGCTGAAACCAGCCCCTGCGGGTGCCGGCTCGGGAATGAATACCCAAACGTAGTCGTCGTTTTCCGCGCAGGGATAACTGCCAGCGTAGATCCGGTCGACCTTCAGATCCTGGTCGGAAGTGAGCGAAGGAATGAGCTGGCACTGTCCGGTGTGCGCCTCGAACTTCCAGCCGTGGTAGCTGCACTCCAAATTCTGACCGTCAAACCTTCCGCATGAAAGCGGCATACCCCGGTGCGGACAGGCATCGCGCAACGCAAAAGCCTTTCCCTGCCGATCACGGCCGATTATCAGGGGCGCCTCCAACAGCATGACCTTATGCAAGCGGTTCCGTGAGACCTGTCCGCTGGGCAGGGCACGATACCAGAAGCCGTGGAGCATCAACGAGTCAGGCGTCTGACGCGGGGAAATTTCCAATTCGCTCATGGGGAATCACAGGCAGCCTACTACAGCCAGCAAAGTTTGTGGAAGACGGGCGTCCCCGCCCGTCTAAATCTACGTCTGGCTCCGAAGCTTGCAGGGGAGGGGGCCACCGTCCGTTACTATGCCATAACGCTTAGTATTTTCAATTACTTACAAAGATTACCACCGTGGTTCAATATCCCTTTGGTAAGTTGCCCCCACCCCCCAGCCCACCTATAATCGATGCACTCTGGTTTTAGGATTCTCTGTCAGGTTCCGGGTAGGTAGGCGCGGAGGTTTATTGTCTGCGCCGGAATTCGTCACGCGGATGGCCGCTCTCTGACCGTCTTCGTGGTGATTTGGTACCCGGCTATGCGAAAACGCCTGCAACTCGCCCTGATGGCTAGTCCCGTAATCGCGACCTTCCTTTCGCTCACCACGCCATACCTGCAGGCAGACGCCGGCTCCGAAGGCTCCAATACCGTGATCACCAGCAGCACCGACGACAATGGCCGCAAAGTCTATGTCAACGAATCCTTTCCCGTGATGACGAGCAAGCGCACCGATGCTCCCGTCCGGCGGAATTCGCTGGCGTTCTGGAGCGCGACTGAACATCGCTGGAAGCCGGTTCCTTCCGCCAATATCCGGGCAGCCCGCTCGGCGGCGGCGGAGGTCAACCACTATCTCGGCGAGCAACCCAGGGAAAGCTCGGACCAGCCTCTCACCAACTTTGTTCGGGGAAAGGGCTTCAGTCCGCAGGATATCGATGCCGCCATCGACCAGGCAGCCTCGCGGCACAACGTCGATCCCAACCTGGTACGCGCCGTCATCAAGGTGGAATCGAACTTCAATCCCAATGCGGTTTCCCGCAAGGGCGCCATGGGGCTGATGCAACTGATGCCACAGACCGCTCGCCAGCTCAGAGTGGCCAATCCTTTTGATCCGCAACAAAACGTGGACGCCGGGGTTCGTCATCTTAAGCAGCTCATGGAGAGCTACGGAGGAGACGTAAAGCTGACGCTGGCCGCCTACAACGCGGGTCAGGGAGCGGTAGCGCGCAGCGCCGGTGTCCCGCATTTTGCCGAGACCCGCAACTACGTCAAGCGGATCACGCAACTGTATTACGGCGGATCGGATTCGGGCATGCGATTCCTGCAAAACCCGATGCATGAGCCGATTCATTTGGAGAGGGATTCCAGGGGCGTGCTTCACATCAGCAACACCGACTGAGCGAGAAGCATCTTAAGTAAAGCGATTACGGGCCGTTCAATTGAAGAATTCAAGTCAGATGCAACGCACGCTGCGCTGGACTGCGGCTTTGGTGGTACTACTGCTGCCCGCATTCGCTGCTCATGCCCGCGTGCATCGCTCCAGAACCTGGGCCGACACGCAATTTGCCGCTGCCCAACACCTGCAACAGGTCCTGGAAGCTCGCCCCACAGGAGAGCGAACCCGCCGCGACTATGAGCGCGTGATCGATGCCTACCGCCGGGTTTATCTGGGCGCTCCGAGTTCGGGCCGTGCCGATCCCAGCGTGGTTGCCGCCGCCCAGATGCAAGAAGAAATGGGGCGGCGCTTCAACGATCCCGACGTCTTGCGCTCGGCCATCCGGCAATATGAATTTCTTCGCCGCGAGTATCCCGGCAGCAAGTTCCGCTTCGACGCGCTGTTTCACATTGGCGAGATCTACAAAGATGACCTGCAGGATAAGACTCGGGCCGATGCTGCATTCACAGAATTTCTGCGGCGCTATCCGCGCAACCAGTTCGCTGCGGCGGCGCGCCAAGCGCTAGCCGAACCCGCGCCACAGCAAGCCAGCCTGAAATCGAAGGATGTCCACAAGTCCGTGAGCCAGGATTCCAAGGAAACCTCTGATTCTGACTCCGACGACGGCGATGACGATGCGGCCCAGGAAAATTCATCCAAGGAAACCAGCGCCGCAGCCGAGGCCGCCAGCAGAAAGCCGACTCGAGTCCTTGGAATCCGTCACTGGTCCACGCCCGACTACACTCGGGTAGCGATTGATCTGGAGCAAGGCGTCCGGTTCGAGTCGCAACGAATCGATCATCCCGACCGCGTCTTTTTTGACCTGCTGAATACCAGACTCGATTCCAAACTTGCTGGCAAGACTTTCGATGTGAGCGACGGGTTGCTGAAGGATGTCCGCGCGTCGCAGTTCAAGGCTGGACGGACGCGCGTGGTGCTCGACCTCGATGAGCTTTCCGAGTTCGACGCTTCGCTGCTTGCGAATCCGCCGCGGCTTATCATTGACATTCACAAAACGGATATTGGCAAAACGGATATTCCAAGAGCGCCAGAGGGCCACGAATCCGCCTTGGCCAAGGAGACGGCTGACGACGAAACGTCCGCGAACCAGGCTGCTTCTGATTCGATCGCCAGCACGAATGAATCGCCCTCACCGCAGACGCCGACTGAGAAACCAGCGCGCCACAACAGCATTGTGATCAGCAACGGCGTCAAGAAAACCATCGTAGATGATGACGACCAACCACCCGCCAAAGATAAAGATGAAGATGAAGACAAAGTCGCCAGGCTTGACTCTCCTGTGCTCGACCCCACCGAGATCGAGCGGGGAAAGCTTAGACCGGCCAACAAAGTTCCAGACGTTCCCGTACTTTCTGACCGACCCCAAAACAGCAGTCGAAAGAGCAAGCGCAAAACTCCCACCACCGATCTGGATGTCCGCGAAGCCCAGCCGACCGCCAACGGCGATCGTTCCCTGATCCGCGCCCTGGATTTGAAGATCGGAAAAATCGTGATCGACCCCGGCCACGGAGGCCACGACACCGGCACAATCGGTCCCAACGGCCTCGAAGAAAAAGATCTGGTGCTCGACGTCAGCCGCCGCCTGGGCAAGTTGCTACAAACCCGCCTCGGTGCCGAAATCATTTACACTCGCAAGGACGACACCTTCATTCCGCTGGAGACTCGAACCGCAATCGCCAATCAGGAATCAGCCGATCTTTTTGTTTCCGTGCACGCCAATTCCAGCCATGACTCCGATGCCCGCGGAGTCGAAACCTACTACCTGAATTTCACCTCATCCCCCGAGGCGCTGGAAGTCGCCGCCCGCGAAAACGCGGTCTCTGAAAAATCGATTCACGAACTGCAAGACCTGGTAAAAAAGATTGCGCTGAAAGAAAAGATCGAAGAGTCGCACGAGTTCGCCTCCGACGTGCAGCACTCTCTGCACAGCGGCCTCGCCGCAAAGAACCCGGGCCTGCGCGACCGCGGAGTGAAAAAAGCCCCGTTCATCGTCCTGATCGGAGCCAACATGCCCTCGATCCTGGCCGAAATCTCCTTCGTGAGCAACCCCGGCGACGAACGCCGCCTGGGCACTTCCGACTACCGCCAGAAAATCGCCGAATCCCTCTACCGCGGCATCGCCAAATACGTCAGCGGCCTGAGCGGCGTCAAAGTCGCCAGCAAGATCGACAAAGACCAAGGCCAATAGGGCCCGTCCTCACGTTCTTTGTCTACTCGACTGACAAGATTGCGCGAGCAAAAAGAACGACGCAGCGCCCCGTGCTTGGCGTCAATTGCTTTGACACTGCACCGGCATCCCTTTTAGACTGACGAGCGTGGAAGTGCACCTTAAGCCCGCGACTGAAACCCGCCTTAATGAACTGGCATCCCAGAGTGGGCGTCCGACCGATGAACTCGTGGAAGACGCAATGGCAGCGTATCTGGCAGAAGTTGCCGAAGTGCGCACAACGCTCGATAGCCGCTACGATGAGGTCAAGAGCGGCCGGGTAAAGGCCATCGATGGCGAAGCGTTCTTCGAGGGTCTGCGACAGCGCGAGGATGATTTGCTCAAACAGCGCTCCTCGAAATGAAAGCCGCGCAGGGGTTTTGTCTCCACCCCGACGCAGCGCAGGACATCACCGACATATGGGAATTCATCGCTGAGGACAGCCCTCTCGCCGCTCGAAGTGTGCGCGAAGACATCCTGGGCGCTATTCACAAGCTTGTGCCTTTTCCTTATCAGGGTCACCAACGCCCGGATCTCACCTCACGGCCGCTGCGGTTCCTAACGGTACGCGACTATCTAGTGGCGTATACCCCAAGTGAGAAGCCGCTGGTCGTGCTTGCGGTTCTCCACGGACGGCGCAGTCCCCGGGTCATTGCAGCGATCCTGCGCGGAAGAGAGTAAGCCCAATCGCTTGAAAAGGCGATGTTGAGCTTGCTCGGCCTGGACCTTCGACTTCGCTAAGGCTAGGCTCGTGAGTCGTCCGTCCACACACGAGCAGGGGCTAGTCTTCCACTACTCTAGCGGTCATCTCTTCTGGCGGCGAACCAACGGACAACCCTTGAGCGACGATTAACTGGCGGGCTTCCACTCTGATCTTCGGCAATTGCAATCCGAACAAGATGGCGCCTCCTATGCAAGCGACGGCGCCCATGAGAACGGTGAGCGGCGCGCCCAAACGCTGCGCCAGCGCTCCTCCGAAAAACGCGCCGAACGGGGCCATGCCCATAAACATCATGGAGTACACCGCCATCACCCGCCCGCGCAGATGGTCCGGCACCATGGCCTGAATCAGCGTGTTCGACGACGACATTTGCAGCATCATGCCAAAACCCACAGGCAGCAGGAGCGCGGCCGAGAGCCAGAAGCTTCGGGACAGGGAAAACAGAATCAGACTGACACCGAAGCCTGCGCAGGCGACTGCAATCCATTTCCCCAATCCCCGCACTCCAGTGCGGGAAGCCAGAGTTAGCGCGCCCAGCAAAGCTCCTACGCCGGTCGCACCCATCAGGATTCCCAGGCCGCGGGCGCCGCCGTGCAGAATCTTGTCGGCGAAGATAGGCATAAGAATGGTGTAAGGCATCGCCACCAAACTCACCAGTCCCAATAGAAGAAGGATGGCCCGGATCGGCGCGGTATGTCGAACGAAGCGGAAGCCCTCGAGGAGATGCGCCCACGGCGAAGCAAGGGATGCGCGACGAGCCGGGCGCTGCACTCGCATCATCAGCAGTCCAACAATGACCGCGATGTAGCTCACACCGTTGGCAAAGAAACACCAGCCTTCTCCAATTTTCGCCACCAGAATTCCCGCAATCGCCGGGCCGATAATGCGGGCGCCGTTGAACATCGAAGAGTTCAGGGCGATGGCGTTCATCAGGTCTTCCTTGCCGACCATGTCCACAAGAAAAGCCTGACGCCCGGGAATGTCGAACGCGCTCACCACGCCCAACAACGCCGCGAGCACGAAGATATGCCACACCTGCACCCGCCCGGTAAGGGTCAGCAGCGCCAACACCAGGGCCAAGACCATGGCTGAGACCTGCGTTCCGATGACCACGCGCTGCCGGTTGTGCCGGTCGGCCACGATGCCGCCCAGCGGTGCGACCAGGAATACAGGAAACTGGCTGGCGAATCCCACCGAACCTAGCAGCAAGGACGATCCCGTCAGACGATAGACCAGCCAGGCCTGCGCCATGCTCTGCATCCAGGTCCCAATCAGGGAGATGAGCTGCCCGCTGAAAAAGAGCTGGAAATTGCGATGGCGCAGCGCCCGCAAGGTTGCGGGCAACCCGATTCTCGACGCCGCGGAGCCGTTCAATGCCCGCCCTTCAGAAGAATTTGCGCGTAGTGGATTGCTCAAAGCCGAATCTTTCCGTCCTTGGTAGCGCCTGGCTCGAAATTGGCGACCTCCTAGATGCCGGAAGACACGGCAAATCCGGAGAGACGACCGGTGAGCAGGGCTGCCCGTCTAGTATAGAAGGAGGACCTGGGTTGCGCATGACAGCAATACCCTGGGGGAGTCCTTTGCGGTCCTGATACTACAGCCGTTGAGCCGGAAATCTCTTGACAAGCAGAATTCCCAGGGGATAATAGCGCAACTGTAACTTGGCTACTACGCCCGAATCACGCATAAGAACTTAAGTAAAGGCAAACCCGTATCGAGAAATCACCTCCATCACTAAGGATACTTGCATGAAATTCGCGCCTACTTGCTTGCTGTTTATTGCTCTCGCAGTAACGTTTGCCAACGCTCAAAGCAATAATCTTCCGCACGTTCAACATGTGATCATCGTCGTGCAGGAAAACCGCACTCCCACCAGCCTGTTTCAGCAAGATCAAGCTCTGATCGCCAACGGCGCCCACATCGTTTCTCAGGGACAGTGCCTCGCGATAAACGGCACTACAACATCCTTAGCAACCGTCCAGCTTTCGCCTGTGCAGTTGGGGGTTTGCTGGGATATGAATCACGTTCACGCTGATTGGAAGGGAATGTGGGCCGGCGGCGCAATGACGGCGCCTGTCAGAACACCGTGATCAAGCCCAACTGTGGGACTCTCCCCCCGTGCGCGAGCCTGACTACCCCAGCTGTAAGTCAACCCTGTCCGGCGATGACCTACGTCCAGAATGACCCGATTGTTGGCAACGCACCCCACCGCATCTTGGACCCCTACTTCCAGATCGCCAGCCAATATGGCTACGCAAATTACATGTTTCAAACCAATCAGGGGCCCAGTTTTCCGGCTCATCAGTTCTTGTTCTCCGGGACCTCTGCGCCAGTTTTCGATGACGGCGATCCCACCGAGTATTGGAAGTGGTTTGCGGCCGAGAACCCGCCCGACGCCGACAGCCACAACACGGGATGCACTACTATGGGCGAAACGGTGAGGCAGATTGATCCAGGGGGCAACGAGTCCGCAGGTTTGAACGGCGGAGCGCCCTGCTACGACCACAACAGCCTGCCCACTCTGCTCGACAACCACGTTACCTGGATGTACTACAGCCGGGACCCAATGGGGAAGGATATTTGGACCGCGCCAAACGCGATCAAGGAGATTTGCGGCAAGATCGCGATCGAAAACAACGTCCCCGTATGCAATGGTGGGGATTGGGAAACCAGCGTCGAACCGGCGCTGCCCGCCGGCGCCGACCAGGCCCCGGTCTTGACCGACATCGCCAACTCCAAACTGCAGCAGGTGAGCTGGGTGATTCCCGACGGCAACTGGTCGGACCACAGCGACAACGTGCCCGGTGACGGGGGACCGTCCTGGGTGGCAGCCATCGTGAATGCCATTGGCCAGGACAAGACTTGTGAAGGAGGAAGCGGCTACTGGTCCGATACCGTCGTCCTGGTTACGTGGGACGATTGGGGCGGGCTCTACGACGACGTCGTGCCCCCGGGTTGCCAAGGCCCTGAGCCTTGCACAGGGTACTCTAACCTGACAGGCGGCCAGTACGTTTATGGTTTTCGTGTCCCGCTGCTGGTGGTTTCCGCCTACGCCAAACCGGGCTACATCTCTGGAGCGAATGTCTTTCCGCCGGATTGTAAGAACAACACCTACTGCCACGACTTTGGCAGTATATTGAACTTCGTTGAGTATGCCTTCGGCACGGGTGGAAGTCCGCTTGGAGGCATCGGAGGGATCAGCCCGAGCTACAACTACGCGGACGTCCTGGTGATGGACAAAGGTCCGGCCTCAACTCCATACTCGCTGTACGACTTTTTCGACTTCAACACGTTCCACGCGTTCCAGACGATCAACGGGTGGAAGTATCCGCCCAGTTGCTTTCACACTCCCGGGACGTCGCAGTGCTTCGGCTCAAGCTACCCGCAAGACCCGGACAATGACGCCAACGAAATCGATTGAGGTGATCCCAATGCCAAGGAATCCGCGGCTTTCTGCTGCGAATAAGACTGCGGCAAAATGCATGCTGATGGTGTTGTTGCTGGCCGTTAGTGCCCGGGCTGGGCCGCGATATAAAGTGCTGCACGCCTTCGGTCGGGGCAAGGACGGCGGCGGGCTGTGGGGCAGCGTGATGCTCGATAGCAAAGGCGACGTGTATGGCACGACCAGCGGTGGCGGCACTGGTGGCCAAGGTACGGTTTTCGAATTGAGGCCTGATTCGAACGGCAGGTGGAGCGAGACCGTGCTGCACAATTTTCCTTCTTCTGCTGACGATGGTCAGGGGCCAACCAGTAGCCTGATCGTCGACGCAGCCGGCAGCCTCTATGGCACGACCGGGGGCGGCGGTGGCCCCTACAAAATCGGCACAATTTTCAAACTCACGCGTCAGTCCGATGGAAGCTGGACGGAGAGAACTCTGTACAGTTTTGGGACCCACAAGAACGACGGCTACCAGCCATATGCGGGGGTCGCCTTGGACCGGAAGACCGGACGTCTTTACGGCACAGCGCCGCACGGCGGCCCCGCTCTGGGAGGCGCCGCATTCGAGCTGAAGCCGGACTCCGGTGGATGGCAAGAAACTCTTGTCGACACCTTCTCAAAAAAGAACGATGGGGGCGGGCCGTACGCAGGCTTGATTCTTGACAGTGCGGGAAATCTTTATGGCACCACAGAGGGAGGCGGCGCCCACACCTACGGGACGGTCTATGAAGTACAGCACACATCCGCAGGTTGGAAAGAGCACGTGCTGCACAGTTTCCCGGCTTTCGTCGGTGACGGAGAAATTCCTGGCGTTGGCGCGCTGACTATCGACGGCTCGGGCTCCCTGTACGGCACAACGGCGGGGGGCGGCTGTTGCGGCGGCACTGTGTTCAAGCTCACGCCGGGTACCAACGGCCACTGGAAGGAAGCCATACTTTACGACTTCCAGGGCGGCGTGAGCGGCTTCGAACCCGGCGCTGGGGTGGTCATGGACCGGGCCGGTAATCTCTACGGCACGACGATAGCTGGGGGAAGCCCACAATGCGGTTGCGGAGTGGTCTACAAGCTCGCACCCGGCTCTAAAGGCAAATGGACGTACACCATGCTGCACACATTCACCGGCAACGACGGCGCCCAGCCCGACGCGAACCTGATCCTCGACAGCAAAGGTAATCTATACGGCACCACGGCCACCGGCGGCGCTAATGGTGCCGGCGTGGTGTTCGAACTTACGCCGTAGGTTTTGGTTTCCTTCCACCGCGCCACAACCTTGCTCTCGCCCACGGCATTGGCGATGACCGGCAGGCTCGTCCGTTCTCCTTCCCAATCCGCCCGGTTTTGCGTAGAATACTCGGGGACGCTCCCCCGCTCCGCGGCTTTCCACCGCTGTGTCTGTCCTGATTGGCTCTTGGGGAATTGGCGTGCGTCTTGAAGGGAAACTCTTGCGCGGAACTCCGTTACTGAAGTCACTTGGCGGAGTTCTCATCTCTTCATAATATTCGCCGGCCGGGTACATAATTGAGGTTCCAGCCATGCATGGCATAGCGGTCACCCTCCTTACCGAGGACAAAGAACGGCTCACGGTGCTCCAGCAACGGCTGGAAAGCACCCAGATGGGCCGCAATGTCTTTGGGCACGTGGGGTTTCCCGCCAGCCCGACCGATGCGATTCTGCGCCAGATCCAGGATGTGCGAGCCGATGTAGTGTTGGTGGACATTGATCCGCAGAACGTGCAGCGGGCCATGCAGGCCATCGAACTGATTCATTCCAATACCAGCGAGATCGTCATCTTCGCGGTAGGCCCGATGAACGATCCCGGCACCATAGTTTCCGCCATGCGAGCCGGGGCTCGCGAATATGTGGAGCGCAACGCTACTCCCGAGAGCATGGTCGAAGCCTTCACCCGCTTCGCCGCTTCTCGCGGACGCACTCGGACAACCTCAGGCCGCGCCCGCGTCTTCGTTGTCGCCAATGCCAAAGGCGGAGCCGGAGCCACCACGGTCGCGGTGAATACTGCGGTCGCACTTCAGGAATTGCATGGTGGAGTGCTGCTCGTCGACTTCGCGCTTCTCGGGCACGCGGCCCTTCATCTCAACGCCCGGCCTACCTTCGGCGTCACCGACGCTCTGCAGAATCTGCATCGCATGGATACTTCGCTGCTCCAGGGCTTGATGACAACCTGCAAGAATGGCCTGCAATTGCTGGCGGGCGCGCAGGAGCCTCAGCAAGCAGCGCCGACCGCGGCCGAACTGGCTCGCCTTTTCGATCTGCTGGTCTCACAGTTTCGTTACGTCGTCGTTGACTGCTCCAACCGCACCGACCAGACTGCGCGCCTGCTTTGCGATTTGTCCAACGCCGTGCTGCTGGTGGCCCAGTCCGACGTGGTCTCGCTGTGGAGCGCCAGCCGCCTGCGGGCTTTTCTCGAAGAGGGTGGAGGACGCGATCGGGTCCGCCTGGTGCTCAACCGATATAAGAAGATTCCGGGCTTCGGCGATGAGGATGTCGAAGCCGCTACCGGGTGCAAGCTGCTTTGGAAAATCCCCAACAACCATCAGGCGATCGCACCCGCCATCGATAAGGGCGCTCCCGTGGCCTCCCACGAGAACCTGGACGTGGCCCGCTCGTTCCGTAACCTGGCCGCTACCCTGGCCGAGGCCGCTCCCACCACGGAAGGTTCTCTCGACCTGGTTTATCAGCCCGACAAGTCCGACTCCAAGAAGAAGGCGGCGGGCCGTTTGCTGATCTCTCCCTTGCGCGCCGGCCAGTAGCTCCAATCCCAAAATAGAACCTGGCTCGTTACGTTGGTTATCTACCGCGGTAACTGAGGCCGGGCTAAAATCACGCCACTGTGACCAAGCGACGATTATTTGCATTGTTGTTGCTGTGGGTCGCGAGCCTGCCGTGCGTTGTTCATGCCCGGCAACTCGCGATCGTCGCCGATAAGGCGAACGCCACCTCGAACCTTACAGCGGCGGAGTTGGTCAAAATCTTCACCGCGCACAGCCGGAATTGGCCGGATGGAAAGCCCGTCAAGGTGGTAATGCGCGACCCGTCTTCCGCCGACATGCAGTTGGTCCTGCGCAAGCTGTTTAACATGACGCCCGAGCAGGCGCATGACTTCATTCAGGCTCATCATGACGCCATCATGGTCGCCGACTCTGATGATGCCGTCCTGCGTTTTGTCTCGACCTCGCATGGAGCCATCGGGGTCGTGGATCTGTATTCGCTTACTCAAGATGTAAACGTGGTGAAGATCGACGGCAAGCTGCCAGTCGAGCAGGGCTATTTATTGAGAGGAAACTAGCATGATCCGTAACACTATGATCCGAATTGCAACCATCCGCAGAACTTCGGCCTACGGAGCAATTACCCGCCGAGCCGCCGCATCGCTGCTCAGCCTTGGCCTGCTGCTTGCAGCCGTCGCCGGAGTGGCGCAGCAAGCCGCGCCCCAGCAAAGCAATCCGCTTACCGCCGTACTGCCGCTGACCACTAAGTCTCCGGAGGCTCTCCGCCTGGTCCAAGAAGCCTTGAACTTGTATCTCGACCGCGTCGAGCAGGCCCAGGCGATCGAAATCCTGCGCAAGGCGGTGAAGGTCGATCCTGACTTTGCCATGGGCCATGAGTTCCTCGCCCAGATCAGCCTCGATTCCGCGGAACAGGTAAGCGAACAGGAGAAAGCGTTTGCCGCCAGAAATCACGCCACCTCTTCAGAGCAGCTGGTGATCGAGTGGTACCAGGATGCCGCCGACCACAAACTGATTTCCGCCATCACCAAAATGAACGATGTGCTCGGCCAATACCCGCGCGACAAGTGGGTGGTCTGGATGACCACGTGGTGGTTGCAGAATCAGGCACAGTACGAGCGCGTGATCGCCGTATATGAGCATTCCGGAATCACCGATTCTCCCGGCCTGATCAACAACATCGGTTACAACTACGCCTACCTGCGGCAGTTCGACAAAGCTTTCGAGATGATGGACAAATACGTCGCAGCCATGCCTAACGACTCCAATCCGCAGGATTCCTACGCCGAGATTCTGCGCCTGGCTGGGCGTTTCAATCAGTCCATCGAACACTACCGGGCGTCGCTGGTGATTAATCCGCAGTTTTATTCCTCGCAATTCGGAATGGCCGATACCTACTCTCTGATGGGAGATCAGGCTCGTGCCCGCAAGGAATACGAAATCGGATTCCAGAAGTTCATTTTGCCCGAGCTACAACAGATCCTGTGGCGGACCCGCGAAGCTGCCACCTACGTCCGCGAGGGCGATAACGAGGGCGCCGAGCGCGCGCTCCAGGTAATTGCTGACTACGCGCACTCCCGGCAGAACAGCCAGGCGGAAGCTGACACCTACCGGCAGATGGCCATGTGCCAGCAGAATCCGAAGCAGGCGCTGGTCTTCTTAGGAAAGGCCGAAGCCGCCACGCAGGACGGCAAGAACGCCCTGAAGATCGCCATCACGCAAGAGCTGGCACAGATCCTGCGGGCGCGGGTGGAAGTCGCGTTGAAGATGGGCAACAAGGAAATGGCAAACTCCAACCTCCAGCGGCTGACCGCGATGTCAGAAAGCGCCAACGACAAGCTGATCGAACTCGCCTATCACGGCGCCGCCGGAGCGGTGCTGTTCTCCGAACACAAATATGACAAGGCCATCTCTCATTTGGAAGAAGACGCCACCAACCCATTTTCGTTGAAGCTGCTCGCGGTCGCATATCAAAAGATCGGATACAGCGCCGGAGCCAAACGCACCACCGACACCTTGACGAATCTGAACGATCCAACGCTCGAACAAGCACTAGTCGTACCCGCATTCCGCAAGTGCGGCGAGGGCTCGTCGTGCGGTGGAGACGCGAAGAGCGCCACGCTGAAGCACTAACAGTTTGTGTAGACGCGGGCGTCCGCGCCCGTACTCCCCGCGAAAATCACGCAGCCCCGGACGCCCGTCCGGGGCAATTACCCAGCCAGAATCCTCTTGACTCACCAGTCCTTCGAGAGGATAATTCGCCGCAGTTTCGGCAGAGCGACCGCCCGGAACACTTCGCAGCGTTCCCAGCGTCCTTTCCCCGGCTCTCCGTAAGCTGATCGGTCGATTCCCAGGGAGCCCGGTGGCGCTCGCACGACCGGCGCGAACAGGCGTCACCTCGCAAGAAGCATTCGCTCGGCGTTTCCGCGCCAATGAAAACGAATCCACGTCCGGGAGTTGTGGCGGATTTCTCGGCCAACTTCGGGTGGCCCTTTCCGCAGGCAACTCTTCAAGGAGAGATTCATGAAATCCAGATTCTTGATGTGCTTCACCGCAATCACGTTGTTCGCTGCACTAGGGATGCCGCCTCGGCTCGCTGCGCAGGACAATCGAGATCACCATCACAAACACCATCATTACCAAGTGATCGACATTGGTACCTTCGGCGGGCCATCGAGTTACTTTGACAATCTCGGCTTAAGCGATGCCCTTGGTTTCGTCCCTTTCATTTTCGAGATTGCCCCAGTGCTAAACAAACAAGGAGTCCTCGCGGGGTGGGCCGATACCTCCACGCCGGATCCCTATGCTCCCCTTTGCTTCAACCCGGACTGCTTCGTCTCCCACGCTTTCCAATGGCACGAGGGTGCCAAGGCCGATCTGGGCGTGCTTCCTGGCGGTGCCAGCAGTGCGGCATTGTGGATCAATTCGAAAGGATTGACTGTCGGAATGTCGCAAAACGGTGTAATCGATCCCGTGACGGGCTACCCTGAACTTCATGGTGTCGTCTGGCGGAACGGTCAGATCAGCGATCTCGGGACGTTCGGGGGAAACGTAAGCTACGCCTCAACGGTAAATAACCGTGGTCAAGTGGCGGGAACTGCCCAAAACGCAGTGCCCGATCAATTCTCCTTCTTTGATTTGTTGTTCGTTCCTAACGGCTCCTCGAACGGGACGCAAACCCGGGCGTTCCTGTGGGACGCGGAACACGGGATGCAGGATCTGGGTACCCTGGGAGGTCCCGACGCTAGTGCGTCCCTTGTGAACGAGCACGGGCAGGTCGCTGGAGCTTCCTACACGAATGACATCCCGAACGCCACGACAGGTCTTCCCACCTTTCACCCCTTCCTTTGGGACAAGGAAAAAGGCATGCAGGACCTCGGCAGCCTGGGAGGCACGGCACTGGGCTCGGTGAATGGCATCAACGAACGCGGTCAAGTGGTCGGCGGGACCACGACAGCGGGAGATGTGTACGTCAACCCTTTTCTGTGGGATGGCACAAAGATGATTAATCTGATCGCGCCCCCGTTTGTAGGGATCCCGAGCGGTGAAGCACAGTGGATTAATGAGGCCGGAGAAGTTGTCGGCGGTGCAGCCATCCCAGGCCCCTGTTCGGAGTTTAATTTTCACGCCTTCCTGTGGGAGAAAGGCGCGATCACGGATCTCGGGCTCATCGCCGCCGGAATCCCCAACAGCTCGGCCTCTTTTATCAATTCAAAGACACAAGTTGTGGGCGTGTCGGTGCCGTGTGACTTTTCTTCTTCTACTGCGTTCCTGTGGGAGAAGGGCTCCATGGCCGACCTGAACACGCTAATTCCCCCCAATTCGCCGTTCCAGTTGTTCTCGGCGTCGTTCATCGATGATCACGGGGTAATTGGCGCTTTCGGAGCACTCGCGAATGGCGACATGCACGCTCTCCTGCTGACCCCGTGCGACGAGCACCATCCCGGCCTCGAAGGCTGCGACTACAGCATGGTTGACGCTCCTGTCGCTCCTCGCGTCAGTCCAGCACCGGCTAGCCAGCACCCAGCCGCGTTGACTCCCGGCGGTCGCCTGCCGGTGGGAATGTTGAATCGGTTTCGTTTCCCATGGAGTCAGCGGAATCCGACCGCCGGAGCCGCGCCAGCGCCGGATCAAGAACGAGAGCTTCCTGCCGACGGCGTGGGCGAACACAAGATGCCCGACTCCCTCGTTGAGCCGCCGCTTTGGCCTCCCGCTGGACATTGCGTTGGCACCAGTAAACTGACAGGCTATTGCGTGATAGAAACTCCGTACGGATGCTTCGACAAACACGACCCACAGGCATGTCCGCCCGGAGCGAAGGTTAAAAAACCAGGCCGGCAGTTTTGCTGCATACACGGGAATTGCGGGCACGCTAACGTCGACCTTGCAAGGCGGTGCGGCTAGTCGACGAAGGACCGATCCACAGCCTGAAGTGCGGCGCAGTGCCGGTGCCCGATGCCAACTTGTGTGGCGCGGGCGCCCTGGGCGGGTGGCCGGGACCTTAGCCAATGAAAACTAGCTTTGGGTGCCTCGCTCCTTACGGTCTTTCGCAAGGGGTGGGTGCTCGCATTACCGGTCCGGACTATACATGCCGAGGGAGAGAAACCACCACAGAAACCCTGACCAACCTCGGCAAGCTCGCATCACGCTTGACTCGCTAACCCTTCGAGAGGATAATTCCCGGCAGTTTCGGCAGAGCCACCGCCCGGAACACTTCGCAGCGTTCCCAGCGTCCTTTCCCCGGCTCTCCGTAAGCTGATCGGTCGATTCCCAGGGAGCCCGGTGGCGCTCGCACGACCGGCGCGAACAGGCGTCACCTCGCAAGAAGCATTCGGTCGATAGGCGTTTCCGCGCCATTGAACAAACTCAGCGACCGAGAGTTGCAGCGAAATGTCCGGCCAGAACGCGTTGGCGCTTTCCGCACGCAACTCTCCAACGAGAAATCTATGAAATCCAGATTCTTGATGTTCATCACTGCAATAACGTTGTTCGTTGCGCTTGAAATGCCCCTCCGCCTCGCCGCGCAGGATAATAGAAATCACCACCACAAGCACCATCATTACCAACTCATCGACATGGGCACGTTCGGCGGGCCGGCGAGCTTCGTTCCCGAAACCACAAACCTGATCGCTGGCAACAAGGGCGACATTAACCGCCGGGGACTGGTCGTGGGCGGGTCGGCTACATCGACTTCGACCACCGGGACCAGCAACTTTAATGTCTGCGGAGAACTTGGCGGGCTTCCGTTCGTGTCCCACGCATTCGAGTGGCGGAACGGCACCGTGACGGACCTAGGCAGTCTAGGTGGGGCTGACTACTGCAGCGTACCCGGCGGGATTAACGCGAATGGGGAGATTGTTGGCAACTCAGAAAATGGCGAGGTCGATCCGCTAACCGGCTTCAACAAGGCGCGCGCTGTCCGCTGGAAAGACGGTGAGATCAAGGACCTCGGAACTCTGGGTGGAGATGAGGGCATAGCGATCGGCCTCAATGACCGGGGCCAAGTCGTGGGAAGTGCTAACAATGCGATCCCCGATCCCATTAGCTGTCTTGGCCCCGGAGCGCAGCAGTGCCGTGCGTTTCTATGGCAAGACGGTGTCATGCAGGATTTGGGCGCACTAGGTGGTCCCGACGCCTTCGCTATCCTCGTAAACAAGCGTGGCCAAGTAGCCGGTTCGTCTGACACGAACTCGGTGCCAGTCACTGACCCGTTCCTTTGGGAGAAAGGGAAAGGGATGCAGGACCTTGGCACCTTGGGCGGTACCACTGGTTTTCCCCTGGCTCTCAACAATCGAGGTCAGGTCGTTGGCTTCTCGTACCTGGCCGGAGATCAGGCCGCCCATCCTTTTCTCTGGCCTGGGAAGGACGGCAAAATGCTGGACTTGGGCACGCTAGGTGGGAGCTATGGAACCGCAAACGCGATCAACGAGGTCGGGGAAATAGTGGGTTACGCCAGCAACGCTGGTGATCAGGATTTTCTCGCCTTTTTCTGGCGGAATGGTGCGCTTACTAACCTTGGTACGGTGGGCGGTGATCCTTGCAGCACCGCGAATGCGATTAATTCAAAACGTCAGGTCGTGGGCATTTCCTTCGCGGACTGCAATGCTGTCCGGCGCGCGTTCCTGTGGGAGAACGGCTCGATGGTCGATCTGAATACTCTCATTCCTGCCGGCTCTGGCCTCCAATTGACACTGGCGGAAGCTATCAATGATCGCGGAGAGATTGTTGGTAACGGCACACCGACCGGTTGTGGGATTGTCGAACAGTGCGGTCACGCTTTCCTCCTGATCCCGTGCGACGAGAACCACTCAAGCGTCGAGGGCTGCGACTACAGCATGGTAGACGTTAGTGCCGCCAGGCCCCGACCCAGTCCCGTAGTTCGCGACGTTTCCGGTGGGGTGCAGCGTCTATCCCCGCCAGCACCAACAAATCGGTTTCACATGCCCGGCTTCCCAATCGGCCCAAGGAAATAGCTAGACAACAAAAGAATGAGGAGACGCAATATGAAATCCAGATTCTTGATGTGGCGGGCTGGCCCAGCCTTTCACCGCTCCGCCAACCATGCGGGTACCCCACCCTTTTCCGTGTTCTTTGCGGAAAGGGTGGGTGCGATATTCCCAATTTGGAACCGGGCCCGCTGCCCCTCCCGCTTTTTTCTTGACCCACGCCTTCACTTCCGATAACATAAGACGAGATACATTATCTACAAGATAATCTACGATCTTTGACAACCTTAACCACGCGAGCAGCTTCCGGGCCGGTCGGGACATCCCGATAACTTCAATGTTTCCAAGATTTTGCCTGTAACTACCTTAAGAACCATAGATCTAGGAGGCAAAAGAGTTCATCGAGGCAATAATTACCTTGACTAACCCACTGTCTTTCGATACAGTGCCGGAGTGCATTGGCTCACTTGGCGGCAACTCTGGGAATTTACCAAGACTTGGCAAGGCGCATCGGTTACTGCACTAGCGGTACTGGCGTCGATTTATTACGGTCCAAAGAAAGTGCTCGAAACATTCGACTGGTACATGGACCGTTTCAGGGATTACAAAGTGAGAGAGTTTCTACGTTCCAATATGATTCCGCGTCGGCTAACGGCGCATGGTGAGATGAGTGCTCACGCTATAGCAAGGTCGATTATCGACATCAGCGCTGGTACAAAGATGTCTGCGAAAAGCGTTGTTGGTTCACTCAAGCGATTACGACGAAGACACCACGTGACGCCCGATGGCGAGAACTGGAAAGCTGTTCTTTAGGGCGACGAGTGGACTATCTCTCTCTGAATAGCAAAATGACCAGATAGATAAATACAAATGGCGTGAGGACTGCCCCCGTAGCGGTCCCAAGCCTAAGCAGACCATTCCATGGCCAGTTTAGCGAATCAGGCCACTGCGTATGCAGTTCACTGACGCCAACGAGGACTAGAAAAGCGCAACAGTAGGCGATTTTTAGCCAGTAACTCACGGAACATGTAACCCGCCAAGTCGGCGGGTTTTTCATTGGAGAAAAACATGACTAAAGAGTACTCCACAGTGGATCGGCAAGATTATATCCCTGCATTCTTCCTTGAACCCACGCAAATCCGACCTTTTGATCGTTGGTTATGGCGATGGGATGGCCGCACGGGGAAACGCCTCTCCAATATCCACTGGCTAGCTTCTCGCGCCATTCGTTTCTTGCGGGTTCTGCTGTGGGGATCACAAGTGTGTGGAATTGCACAGGAGTTTTGCAGTCTTCCACGGCGCATCGGAACGATATACGCAACCAAGATTTATCGGCGTGGGGTCCGCTTGGGAAGTCTGGGAGGTTCCAAAGAACAAATCTTAAATGAGCGGACACTTGCCTGCAATCGGGACATGCAGCATATAACAACTCTTTATCGTTGGGCCACTCCTCTGGATTTAGCGGTTTATGTTGAAGTGTGGAAACTGGGAGCGGCATGGGCTGAGTCTGTTTCGGGCATTCATCAATTGGACACCATAGACATGCGACTACAGGCATTCAACACTCCAAGTCGGGCATGTTCCTTCGCAGGCGCAAAGTATACGCCCAAAATGTAATTGTCTGTCCATGCAAATAGCATCAGAAACTTCTGGTCATTGCTTAAACGCGGCATATTCAGTACATGCCATCGAATCTCTTGATCGTCTGCTGCACCTTGGCTATGGAAGCACTCAGTACCGCGCCGAGGGGTTCACATTCACAAACCCCAGATTCGTTAACCGCTATCTCAACGAAGAACTTTATATTCTCGTTCGGTTTCGCGTTCGGGAAATCGCGGAGGACTATTTCGCCTGCTTTCAGCGCGAAAGTTTGGACTCGCGTTTGGGAACCATTCATGTCAGCGGCATAAGCCCTCGCCATCCGGTCCAGCGTTTGGATATCGGGATTGGTCACGTCGATGTGCTGAGTGATGCTCCAGTTGTGAATAAACGCCCCGCACGTGACGAGAAGACGATGCTTGTCGATATTATTAAGACGATGGAGTCGCCAGAGAACGTCATCCCCTCCCTTGTATGGTTTGACAGTGCGGATAAGGTCAACGACATCTTGCCGCATTCCATTTACTTTTCCGCCGAACGAGGACTCGTATTTTGGGGAGCTAGGCCCGTTGTCGGAGATCGGGAACATGGTGCTGGTGGTTGGTTTTCCGCCGTTGGCGATGACCAAGGCGTAGGCCAAGTAATCGAGGGCGCTTCGGAGGTTCTGGAGGATATCTCCAGCCAAGGTGCGAAAGCCGG
>Ga0210410_10000833_pt1 | contig 30741 bp, 21 predicted proteins | sample IncBWC4MmetaG_FD_161058 | JGI IMG/M metagenome (GOLD analysis project Ga0210410, IMG submission 161058) | Forest soil microbial communities from Barre Woods Harvard Forest LTER site, Petersham, Massachusetts, United States - Inc-BW-C-4-M | ecosystem: Environmental > Terrestrial > Soil >...
GTCCGAATATGACGTGAAGGGCGAAACAACCGTCAAATTCAATGTCGGTAAATCCGATATCTCGCCGCAGGACCAGGAAACACTCAAGCAGTTGGCGCAAACCGCCACTGGTCTGACTGGATACATCGTCGAGGTGACGGGCTTTGCCGATTCAACCGGAAGCGCTGCGATGAATACGAAACTGAGTGAGGACCGCGCCAAAGCGGTGATTACTTTCTTGATGCAGCAGGGTAACGTGCCAATTCGGCATATCGTGGCACCCGGCGCAATGGGCGAATATGGAGCAAAGGCACCGAACGAGACGAAAGCCGGACGGGCCGAGAACCGGCGTGTTGAAGTGAAAGTCCTGGTCAACAAGGGCATCGCCGGTAGCTGAGGACAAGCCTGCAGCACGGCATGGGAGTTCTCTTGCCTCCTTTCCTCCCAGGCCGTCGTTTTAGACTAGATTGGATGCGTAAAACAATCTGGAAACGGAAGCGTGAGCCGAACTCAAGGTGGGAACGATAAACGACAGCCTATTCTGCGTGCAGACATTCTGCGACTCACAGTTCTGGTCCTGGTAGTGTTTCTTGCCGTAAGCACTTCGGCCTTTGGGCAATGGATGGGAAAGCAGACGGGTTGCTACGCAGATTCGATCACCGCAAACCCGAACCGGCCGACCGTCACTAATCCTGCGCATGTCACGCAATATGGTGTACTCGAGCTTGAGTATGGCTGGGATCGGCTGTGGCCCGAAGAGGGCATCCACCAGACTTCTATCGGCGGACTGTTGAAATTTGGGATGCTTTGTGACATTGAGTTGCGTTGGAATACAACTTCATTGCTTTCTCAAACGGACACAAGAGGCTCATACCGAACGTTCGGAGACAACTGGCTTGGCACGGAGATCCGAGTTCATCGGCAGACAAGACGATTGCCAACGATGGCCTTCAGTTATGCCTTCAAGATACCCTCTGCCAGTACGGAAAAGGGGCTGGGCACAGGGCGCGTGGATCACTCATTCACCTTCGGCACGAGCGAGAATATCTCACATTTCAATCTCGATTTCAATTTCACGCAATTCCTTATCGGACGTCCGACTGCATCCGGCTTTGATGAGAACCAGCAACTGGCTTTTGCGTTTTCACACGGCATCCACGGTGGGCTTCAGTTCGCGGGGGAGTTTTATGGTGATACCCAGCTCAACAAAGCCACACCGGGTTTCGCTTCTTCGCTCTGGGCGCTGACATACACAGTTGTTCCCAGGCTAGTGATAGATGGCGGTTTTGAGGTGGGGCTCACTTCTGGCGGGCCGTATCGGCATGCGTTCGTGGGAGTGACGTACTCGATAGCAAATCTCTACCCTGGATGGCAGCGAAGGCGATCGAACAGTCCAGCTAACCAATACGAAAAATCGATCCGATCTAGGCTGTAGCGATAAGTCGTGTTTGGTGGAGTTCATATGCAGATTCGGAACCATTCTCTCTCTGCGATCGCCTGTTGCGTGTTTGTCTTAGCAGCCGCCAGCGCTGCCCAGGAGCATCATCCTGAGCACGATTGGGACTACGGCGAATCACAAGGGCCCAGCCATTGGGGTGAACTCAGATCGGAGTTTGCTCTCTGCAAGAACGGGCATCGTCAATCGCCCATCGACATCCGCAATCCTCAAAAGGCCGAACTGCCCCCAATCCAGTTCGATTACAAGCCTTCCCCGCTACGCATCATCGATAACGGCCACACTGTCATGATCAATTACGGCCCAGGAAGCTTCCTGTTGGTGGGCGGGAGGCGGTATGCACTCCAACAATTCCACTTTCATAGGCCCAGCGAGGAGAGGATCAACGGCAAGGACTATGAGATGGAGGTACATCTGGTACACGCAGACCAGGAAGGCAAGCTGGCAGTAGTCGCAGTACTACTCCAGAAGGGGGAAGATAACCCTCTGGTGCACGAATTATGGAACAACTTGCCCAAGGAAAAACAAAAAGAAGAATCCTTGGACAATGTCCGGATTAATGTAGCCGGACTACTGCCCGCCGATCGCGGTTACTACACCTTTCCTGGGTCGCTCACCACACCGCCTTGCACTGAGAATGTGACGTGGTTCGTGCTTAAACATCCGGTGGCCGTTTCGGGTGCAGAGATCGAGCAGTTCTCGAAGCTGTACTGGCACGACACACGGCCAACGCAGCCCTTGTACGACCGGGTTGTGCTGGAAAGCAGGTAGGGGAAGGCACTGGGATAGTTTCCGGTTTGCCGCTAGCCTTGATCGGAAACGCCTCGGGCAGGCGTTTTCGATAAGACTTCATGCGCCTGTGGCGCACCCGGATTACACACTTAGCTTGGGCGACGATCTACCTTGGACTTTGGTCGCCATTCAGTAAACCTTAGGTAACGAATGCCTGTATATTGCAGAAAAGACGGTAAGGAATCCAGCGGCCCAACTGTCCCAGAATCTTGTGATTCTTGATGCGTCTCAATGTGGAGCTGGGCTTCAGATATAGAGGTCAAAAACCTCTCGGTATGGCTCGACCGGATAGCCTTTCGCCTTCCAGGCCTCTAATCCGCCTTTGAGGAATTTGATTCGCGAAAAATGCAGGGCCAGAGCGCGACGCAACACTGCTCGGCTGGTTTTCTCACCAGGACAGCACATAAACGAACGACGTTTTTCTCTCTGGGGATAAGAGACGGTGTCTCAAGCACTTCCTTTGGTGGAATGTCTTGGCTCAGCGTTAAATGGAGAAGCGGCGTTCTCCGTTAGTGTAAGATTCCGCCAAGTTATCCCTAGCATGGTTGCGTCCCCGCAGAGCCCGCTTCCCTTTCACTTGGCGAAGTCATTTTAGCGGTATTGCAGCACCGCGCAAACCAGGAAGACGTCGTCTGCTGCCGGCGAAGTTGCCGCTGGCTACGAGCTTCTTCTAACTTACGATCGCGAGCCGCGTGGATCTCGGCCTGTCGTCCGGGGAGCCGATCCTGCGCCGTCACATAGCCGATCGCGCTGTGCAGTCGCACCGTGGGCGCATAGTGCGTGATTGCTGATGTAGGTGCAGCAAGGTCGACGGTGATATCTCTCCTCTGATGCTCATTTTTTCAAGACACTCCTTGCCACTCTGTCTTCGATCTTCGTTCGCGCGCTGTCCTGCAGCTGGAGAACCCAGCTCTGCGTCACCAAATCAGCATGCTTGAGCGTCGCGCTCTGCATCAGTTTAGGAATCCGGGCGAGTGGACGGCGTTCTGGAATGCTTGCCCTTTGCGCGGACCACCGATTGATGAGAATCCTAGTCTGCCGTCCGCCAACTGTTTCGGCAGACATGGTCTTTGGTGTCCCGAGCGGTGTCCCGAAAGTGAACATGATCACCCAGAGGGTTTGCGCGCACGCGGGGGATGTGCCTCGAAAAAAGACTATGCTCGGCTGCGCGTCAACAACGGTGACTAGTGTCACTACGTGCCGTGAGAGATTGCCGTTTTGAGGTCGTGGACGGCTTCTTGTTCTCGACCAGTTAATTGCGTGAATTTTCGCCAAACTACGACAGCCCTGTTCTACACCCATCGCACAGCGTCGTATGAAACTCCACAGGAACAGAGTCCTGCGGTGTTACCGATGCGTGGTTCGTGAAGCGTGTCACTGTTCCAGATCGGAAACGAACTTCGATTTCATTCTGTGACCGCCATTTCACAGACAACCCAGAAAAATCGAAGCCATGGAGAAAGCATTGTGCTTTGTCCTTCGGAAATATCCGGTCAGAACTTTCCGCCACGCATACATCGACATTCCGAATGTCTGAGTCGTTGAACTCTTGGGAGCGGATGAGTAGCTTGAATCGCCCATTGGCCACTTCAGTGATGCTTTCGTCCGGCTTTCCGCACGACACCAAAAGCATTGCTCCAAGCAAGATGACTGGAATTGCAGTACCTGTTCGCATGATTAAAATTCTGATCAGCTGGTTATATTGAACGGTAACCAGGCATGGTCAGCCATTCTCTTGGTTGCCCGTTTTCTCAGCCACTTCTTTGTTCGCTCCGACGCATAGGCCGCACAGCGCCGACACCTGGTTCTCCCGGCTTGTACCTCCGCCTTACCGCACGCAACACAAAGGCAACAATGTCTCAAGAGTCGCGTTCGGGCGGCTTGATACTCTCGTTGATAAAGGACGGGTCCAACGTGTGTTTCTCCCGAGCCATGGACATGCTCCTCCTCCTTAAGAATGCTGCGGGAGGACCGGTGAAAAACCTGTCAAGAGTGACAGGCGGCGAAAGAGGTTAAATCTGAAGACCCGCGCCAAATCGCAGCCTTGTACTTCTATCAGATTTTGGATTGCCTGATTGACCTCACATTCAGGGTTTTGGCTGATTTTCGTAACAGGCCACAGCTCTATCGAGATCTGGGGCATAACTCAGAACATCGCTAAGTCGCTGAGGTTCTCGCTCAGGTTAATGCAAAGTACGGCGCGCGTACGACGCTGCTATCAGGGAGTCAGCGGAGTGAGATTTACGTTCCCATATTCGGCAGGAACGAGAACGACAGTTTCCCACACCTCAGGAACGACCTGTCATCTGCTTGAATTAGGGGAGCGCCAGCGACAGACACATCAAAGCTGGAGCATTTTTCTTTGAGCAAACGAAGCCGTGCTGAAGCGGTGATGTAATGCCAGGGTCCCCCTCCGACGAGAATCGCTGCGGCCGTTGATAACAAATAGGTGTCTCCCGCACCAGGAAACCCACGGCTTTCCAAGCTTGGTTGCCGGTTGAGAACCACACTTCCGGCCGGAAGATCACTGTCTTTAATTCCCCAAGGGCGCAAAGCCCGCCAGTCGAACATGTAGTCAGTGGCACCCTTTGCGATAGGAATGCCTTGCGGCTTTTGCCCGTTGAGAACGCTGAAGGCGATCTCACCAACAATCTTGCCTTCTTTTGAGAAACTCTCTACATCGCCAACCACAACATTGCTCTCGCGCAACGACTGGACTGCTCCATTATGCGATCCTTTTATGTTTTGCATTTAGCAACCTTTTAGTGACTTCGATGTTCCACTAGATCAGATGAAGGAGACTGCTTGGCCACATCCTCAACCCGCGTTCTGGTAGTAGACGATTTCGAACCCTTTCGGCGGCTCCTCTGCTCGACACTTCAAAGCAAACTGGACTTCGAGACCATTGTCGAAGCATCGGATGGACTGGAGGCAGTCGAGTTGGCGCAGATCCTGCACCCGGACTTGATTCTGCTCGATATTGGCCTCCCGAAGCTCGATGGAATCGAAGCCGCGAGGAGAATCCATGAGCTTTCGCCGCGATCGAGGATTCTATTTGTCAGCCAAGAATCTTCCGTAGATGCGCTGCACGCGGCTTTCAATGCAGGCGCATCAGGCTACGTCGTCAAAGTGGACGTGGGAACCGAACTACAGACCGCTGTGAAAGCTGTTCTTCGGGGCGAAAGGTTTGTCGGGAGCAGATTTGCGGGCTATGGCTTCACTGCGGCTTCAGGTGCGCGAATGCCGGGCAGCGCCGCTGACTACAAGGTTTTCGTACCTCCGCAACAGCAAGACATCGAACCCGTGCGCCGCCACGAGGCAGGGTTCTATTCGGATGATGCAAGTCTTCTCGATGGCTTCACTCAGTTCATCGGGGCCGCTCTTAAGGCCGGGAATGCGGTGATTGTTGTCGCGACCGAGTCCCACCGGGACAGCCTTCTTCCGAGATTGCAGGCCAGTGGCTTGAATATTGGTGGCGCTATTGAGCAAGGGCGATACATACCGTTGGATGCCGCCGAAACAATCTCGACATATGTGGTCAACAGCATGCTTGATCCAGATCGATTCTTGAAAGTCACTGGCGATCTCATTCTGAATGCCGCCAAGGTTGCGAAGGGAGAGCGTCCCCGCGTTGCGGCGTGCGGAGAATGCGCCCCTCTTTTGTGGGCGCAAGGCAACGCAGAGGCAGCCATTCGGCTGGAACATCTCTGGAACGAGATAGCCAAATCATACGACGTGGATGTTCTCTGCGGGTACCCACTGGGTAGCTTTCAGGCCGGGATGGGCAGCTACATATTCGACAAACTCTGTGCGGCACATTCAGCGGTTCATTCCCGGTAAACAGACTGAAGAATCTTCCGCGCGGCCTCAGGAATCACTTGTTTTCAGTTGCAAACGATTTTGCCATGCAAGCAGAGGGCAAAGGGCACCTGTCATGCAGCCAAGCTGATACGACGTTCTTCGGCGTCGAACGGGACGCGAGCATAGACCGTGGTCCCTCCTGCGGGCTGCGACGTGATGGAAAGCTCACCTTTTTCCAAATCGATTCTTTCACGCATGCCGATGAGCGCAGCGGAACGCACGGGGCCCCCTTTTTCGCGGAGGTGGCAGTGATCATCGTGCTCGTGACAGCTAGCTGGATCGCCTACAACGATGGCCGCCCATCTCTGACCACTGAGGGGGTTGTAGCGCCCCAGCGATCGAATACCGGCGCGCAACAGGGGCCTGCGGAGGTCGGGTCAGTGAAGAAGGGCTTTTCCACTCCGCAGACTGCATCCGTTCCAACGAAAGAAGTCAGGAAAGCTGCTAGGAGCACGCCTCGGCTGGCGAAAGTCGGGGAGTACGAAATCGACTATATCTCAGAAGATGTAACCGTTCATCATTGCACAAGCAAACCCGCAGTGCAGCAGGCGCCAACGCGGGGCGACCAAGTCGAATATGTCTCAGAAGATGTGACGGTGCGCCATTTCGCTCCAAAACTCGCAGTCGTGTCACCGGGACAGCCAGTGTTCAGGGTGCCGCTGTCCGGTGCCGATGCGTGCTCCGCAACGGGCATTCACAAGCGATAGGTGTTGAAAACAGCCTGTTCTCGAGCTACGTACATCTGAGCTTCAATGCCGACGCATGTACCTGAGTTGAAAAGCATAGGCACTGTCACTAATTCTAGTTGCCAGACGGAGCGCCCTCTATTCATCTACAAATGGAGCGAGGTCCACCGAACGCGGAGCAAATGCGTTCAACTGAATTCAAGAAAGAGGCGGCTTAATGCAGGAGAAAAAAATTGCGGTTACTCTGATGACGTTTCTCTCTCTACTGTCGCTGGCGGCGTTCGGCGCAAATGACGAGAAAGAAGTCAAAGGGATGATTACGTCGCGCACCGGAGAAACATTGATCGTGAAGTCCGGGGTCGGAACCACTACCGTGGTCCTCACTGATAACACGAGAACGAAGGATGACAGGGGGCTCTTTGGCCTGGAGAAGCAGGAAATGTCGAGCGTAGTACTTATACCCGGACTCAAGGTGGACGTTGACGGAACGTCCGACGATCAGGGACGGTTTGTAGCGAAAACCATCACCGTGGATGGCGACGACCTGGAAACGGCCGAGATGATCCAATCCGGTTTGCATCCCACCGCACAGCAAGTCGCTGCCAACGTGCAGGCGCTCGAGGCTCACCAAGGGCAGCTTGCGGCCCACGATGTGCAGCTGGCGGCCCAGAAGGAAAATATCGAAACCAACCAGCAGAATATCGCGGCGAACAAGCAGCAGATTGAAGCAAATATCAAGGACATCGAGGAGAACACGCAGCGCTTTACCGCATTGAGCGAATATGACGTGAGGCGCCAAGCAACCGTGAACTTCGAAGTTGGTAGCACCAAGATCTCGGTGAAAGATCAGATCGAGCTGAAGGAGCTGGCGAACACCGCCACTAGCCTTAAAGGATACATCATCGAGGTGACGGGCTATGCCGACTCGACCGGGGACGCTGCCATGAACACGAAACTCAGCGAGGACCGAGCCAAAGCCGTCGTCACTTATCTCATGCAAAAAGGTGAGGTGCCGGTGCGGCACATCGTGGCGCCGGGCGCCATGGGCGAATACGGAGCAGCGGCACCGAATGAGACTCCAGCTGGACGGGCCGAGAACCGTCGAGTCGAGGTCAAAGTCCTGGTCAACAAAGGTATCAACGGTATCTAAGCGAGCCCGCGTTCTCGTAGTAGACGATTACGAGCCGTGGCGTAGTTTCGTCTGTTCGGTACTCCCGACACGGCCTGAATTGTGGCGGCCTGCTGCAACGGGCTTCGCCCTGGGAGAAGATTGGAGCCTCGAGGCAGCGTTCTTCGTCGCTGCGATGGCAGTCGGGATCGCAGTGCAATTGCTTCCTTCGTCCATCGGAACCTCGCGCGAGACCCTTCACGTTGTAGGCTGCATTCCGATGATTCCAGGTGCATTCGCCGCCAAGGCAATCTTGGGGCTGCTTGCCATTACGACGCAGCACTCGATCACCACCAATGGAACGCTCGTCGCGGCCATGGACAATACTTTGCGCGTGACTTTTGCCATGGGGGCCCTTGGAACCGGAGTAGCCATCCGCACCATTCTGCTGCGCGTGCGTATGTTGAATGGGCAGGAGCAGATTTGAAGAATAACCGCTTCCACGCTCGCTGTCTCGAAGTGCGGCATCAGGAAATAGTGAGAACTTCGTGAGACTCCTGCGGCACGGTGGACCTGCCATTTGCAATCATCGCGGCCGTTTCCGCTAGACGCGTTGAATAACCCATTTCGTTGTCATACCAGGCGGCCACGGACAGCAATTCGCCTTGAGCCGCTGTTAGCGGCAGGTCCACGATCGACGAATGTGCGTCTCCGAGGATACGAGAAGACGCCCATTCGTCCTCCAGCACACCCATAATGCCCTTTAGTGGTGGAATCGACGCCGCCTTCCGAAAAGCGACATTGGCCTCCGCCGCGGTTACCGGACGCTCGGTAAGCAGATTTAGCTCGGCGATGCTGCCGGTGCGCGTGGGGACGCGGTATGCCTTGCCCGTTATATTGAGGCCTTTCCAGATGAAGGCAAGAGCCCGTGCTGCGCCTGAGGAGGAGGGGATAATGTTCTCGGTTGCGGCCCACGAATCTCGACGATCCTTCATCGGTTGGTCCGTCAGCGACTGAGTGTTCGTGTATGCATGTATCGTCGAGAACAGGCCAGACCTAATGCCAAAGTTCTCAATCACAACTTTGACTACCGGGGCTAACGCATTGGTCGTACAACTCGCCATGCTAACGATTTTGCGTTTTTCTGGATCGAATTTGTCGAGGTTGACGCCGGGCAGTAACACTGCATCGCAATCTTCTTGCTTTTTGCTCGGTGCACTCACCAGCACATACCTGGCCCCGGCATCAAGATGAACCTGAGCACCGTACCGAGTGGTGGCATGCCCACTGCAATCGATTACGACGTCGATGCCGAGCGCCTTCCAATCCGGCAGACCCTTTGTAGATTCGAAGTAGGGGATCTCCCGGCCGCCGATGATGAAACAGCTATTTTTCACGCTGACCTCCTCCGTCCAGCGGCCGTAGTTGGAATCGACCTCGAAGAGCGCAGCCAAAGTGGAAATATCCTTAATATCCGAGATAGACACCGGAACGAAAAGGCCCCGCTTGAGGGCAACTTTCATCAGGGAACGTCCGATTCGACCAAACCCATGAATTGCTACACTAGCCATTGCTTTTCTACCTTTCTTTAAGCGGCAGTATCGGCCGCCACGGGGGCCCGTACGTCACCCTCGTATTTCTTGAAGTTGTCTTGAAATAATTGGAGCAATTTCTTTGCAGTGGAATCGTAGGCTGCTTTGTCGGCCCACGCATTACGCGGCACCAGGATCTCGCTTGGCACGCCCAGACATTCGGGAACTAGGTCGAAACCAAAAACCGGATCAGGCTGCGTCCTCACTTTGGCCAGCGTCCCGTTATGGATGGCATCAACTATGGCACGAGTGTGCACTAGCTTGATGCGCTTGCCGACCCCATGCTCTCCACCGCTCCATCCCGTATTCACTAGCCACACACGAGCGTCGTGCTTTCGAATTTTCCCAGCCAACAGTTCAGCGTACTTCCTTGGGTGCCAGACCAGGAATGGTCCTCCAAAACACGGAGAGAACGTCGCGGTTGGTTCTTTGATGCCCACTTCAGTGCCAGCGACTTTCGCGGTGTATCCGCTGATGAAGTGAAACATTGCCTGCTCAGGAGTGAGTGAGCTAACGGGTGGCAGCACTCCGAATGCGTCACAGGTCAGAAAAATCACATCGGTCGGATGTCCGGCAACACACGGAATCAGACTGTTATGTATGAAGTTGATGGGATATGCGCCCCGCGTATTCTCGGTAATGCGCACGTCGGTATAGTCGACGCTACGGTCTTCTTCGAGAACAACATTCTCCAGTACAGCACCGAATCGTAGAGCAGAGAATATGTCCGGCTCAGATTCGCTGGTTAGGTTGACGGCCTTTGCATAACAACCGCCTTCAATATTGAAGATGCCATCGTCGCTCCAGCAATGCTCGTCGTCTCCAATGAGATATCGCTTGGGATCAGCAGACAGGGTGGTCTTTCCTGTGCCGCTCAATCCGAAAAGCAATGACGAACGTCGCGTTTGCTTGTCTGCGGTCGCCGAGCAGTGCATCGAGAGGACGCCCCGTTTGGGCGCGAAATAGTTGGCCACGGTGAATACACCCTTCTTCATCTCGCCGGCATATTCAGTTCCAAGAATCACGAGTTCCCGGTCTTCAAGATTGAGGCTGACGCAAGTCTTCGATCCGACGTCGGCCATCAGACGGTCCGCCGGAAAGATGCCAGCGTTGTAAATCACGAAGTCCGGTTGATCAAAGGCTGAGAGTTCTTCGGGTGTAGGCCGGATGAGCATCGTATGCATAAAAAGCGCGTGATACGGTCGCGAACAAATCACACGGACCTTAATGCGGTACTTTGGATCCCACCCAGCAAAACCATCGAAGCAGTAAAGCCGCTCGCAGACGTTGAGGTAGTCAAGAGCACGCTGGCGAACCGTCCTGTACGACTTTGGATCGAGCGGAACGTTTGTCGTCCCCCACCAGACCTCTTCTTCGGAGGCGGGATTCTTGACGATGCGTTTGTCCTTGGGTGAACGGCCAGTCTTCTCTCCCGAATACGCAACAAGAGCGCCATTCTCTGCAATCGTGGCCTCTTTCTCATAACGTATCGCATGTTCGTACAAAACACTGGGTGGGAGATTGCGATGGATTTCCTTCCCGCTTAATTCATGCTGGCCCAGATCGAATGAATCCATAAACCATACCTCGCCATCACACTAATTGTTCTTCTGTTCTGTACGCAGAACACTAGCGCTGCGCGCTCCGGCCTGCCTACTGACAAAAACGCCAGCCACTACTTGGGGACACCTGCCCCGAGGGGCTAATGGGACTCAGCCAATGACAAACCATCAGAATCATTGCGAGGAGATCCTCAGTATGCAGTCACCTCGACAGCCGATTTGGCAAAGCCAGTCCGGCCTGCGCACTTGGCGCTACTTCCAAGCTCTTTTTCAATTTCAAGCAGCCGGTTGTACTTTGCGACCCTTTCTCCACGGCACGGCGACCCAACCTTGATCTGGCCGCCGCCGGTTGCCACGCTGAGATCAGCAATCGGAGTATCGTGGGTCTCGCCGGAACGATGCGACACGATAGCGGTATAGCCATGCGTCCGGGCGAGTTATATGCATAGAAGTGTTTCGGTCACTGTGGCAATCTGGTTCAACTTGGTAAGGACGGAATTGGCGATGCCGTCACGAATTCCCCTTTCGAATATCTTCGGGTGTGTAACAAAGACATCGTCGCCGACCAGTTGAATCTTGTCGCCGAGACGCTTCGTGAGTTTCCGCCATCCAGCCAAATCGTCTTCTGCTACCCCGTCTTCGAGCGACACAATTTCCGGAACATTCTGTGGAAGAGGCGATGGAAACTTCTGGATCACGCCGTAGAGGAAGCGCGTTATAGAGTCGACGACTCCTTGAACAGGGGTCTTTCTGCAGCGTCGGATGGCATTGATGAGAATATATGTAATCCGGCTTGCGGAGAGTCCGCAACTGGCCTGTGTTGCGAGCACATTCTCTTGGTTGGGAACCCTGATACTTTTGACAGTTGGCCGCGGTTCCAAGAATCTTTACCGTTGCCCTACTGCCGTTTCAAGAAGATTCGAGTTTGTCCAACGTCTCGTTACTCAAGGCCGCAGAGAGGTGCTGATCATTTGTCGTTGCATGTCTCTTCAGTAGCTGACTGCTTCGCGTGAAATTTCTGCAGTTTTGGGACTCATCCCGATGCTCAGACAGCCACCGACCACGCCGGTCATCGAATTGAAGAACATCGGAGACGCGTCTGACGGCAACGCCTTGAGCAATAACCGCAGTTCTGCAGCACAAGAAGCCCGCTCTTGACGGTAAACACAGACGACGAATTGGAGGAGTCATGGAAGCAACACTCGCTAATGTGAATGCACGACAGATGGGCGGTGTCAGCCCCAGTACCACGCATCCCTTATCTACCGAGGAGCGGCGGAAAATCGACGCGTACTGGCGGGCGTGCAATTACCTCGCTGTGGGCATGATTTATCTGCGGGACAATCCTCTGCTTCGTGAACCCCTCAAGCCGGAACACGTCAAGAATCGCCTACTGGGTCACTGGGGCTCCAGTACCGGTCTGAGCTTTACCTATGTTCACCTCAATCGCCTTATCAAGAAATACGATCTCAACGCCATTTTCCTCGCTGGTCCCGGACACGGTGCGCCGGGTGTCCTAGGGCCAGTCTATCTGGAGGGCACGTATTCGGAGATTTACCCAAGCAAGAGCGAAGACGCAGAGGGAATGCGCGTGTTCTTCAAGGATTTCTCCTTCCCAGGCGGTATCGGGAGCCATTGCACTCCAGAAACGCCGGGCTCAATCCATGAAGGGGGCGAGTTAGGCTACAGCATCTCCCATGCTTTCGGAGCTGCCTTTGACAATCCCGACCTGCTAGTGGCGGTGGTAGTGGGGGATGGCGAAGCAGAAACGGGGCCACTAGCCACCTCCTGGCATTCTGACAAGTTTCTGAATCCCATTCGCGACGGCGCCGTCCTGCCGATCCTTAATCTGAACGGCTACAAGATCAACAACCCGACGCTTCTCGCGCGGGTGCCCAATGAAGAGTTGGAGCACCTATTCAAGGGTTACGGCTGGGCGCCGCATTTCGTGGAGGGTGACGATGTCGATTTGATGCACCAGGAAATGGCGGGCACGCTGGAAGACCGCGTGCTCGAGATTCGACGCATTCAGGAAGAAGCCCGTGCGAGTGGCAAGGCCAGCCGGGCGCGTTGGCCGATGATCGTGCTCCGGACACCGAAAGGGTGGACTGGCCCGAAGGAAGTGGATGGGCACAAAGTAGAGGGTTACTGGCGTTCCCACCAGGTACCGCTTGCGGGCGTACGCGAGAACCCCGCCCATTTGAAGCTGCTGGAAGACTGGATGCGCAGCTACCGACCGCAAGAGTTGTTCGATAAAAGGGGGCGACTGATCCCAGAGTTGAAAGCACTGGCCCCGACGGGTGCACGCCGAATGAGCGCCAATCCTCACGCCAACGGGGGTTTGTTGCGAAAATCCCTGTGTTTCCCTGACTTCCGCGACTATGCCATCCAAGTAGAAAAACCTGGGCAGAATGCGGCTGAGAACACTCGTCCTCTCGGCCGATTTCTGCGCGACATCATGCGCCAAAATCCGAGCAATTTTCGCGTCTTTGGACCCGACGAAAACAGCTCGAACAAATTGGATGCCATCTACGAGGTGAGCAAAAAACTGTGGTTGGCCGACTACCGGCCTGAGGACGCCGACGGAGGCGAATTATCCACAGATGGTCGAGTGCTCGAAATGCTTTCCGAACACACGCTGGAAGGCTGGTATGAAGGCTACCTCTTAAGCGGCAGACACGGGTTTTTCTCCACGTACGAAGCTTTTGTCCACGTTATCGATTCCATGTTCAATATGCATGCTAAGTGGCTAGCGATGTCTGAGGAGCTGCCGTGGCGTGCGCCCGTGTCTTCGCTCAACTTGCTGATTACCTCCACCGTCTGGCGACAGGATCACAACGGCTTTACCCACCAGGACCCGGGGTTCCTTGACCTAGTGGTCAACAAGAGCCCGGCTGTTTGTCGGATCTACCTGCCGCCCGACGCAAATACCCTGCTAAGTGTCGCCAATCACTGTCTTGCGAGCACGGGCTACATCAACGTCATCGTGTCCGATAAACAGAAGCACCTCCAGTACATGACCATGGATGAGGCCATTACGCATTGCACCAAGGGCATTAGCATCTGGCAGAAGGTGAGCAACGACCAGGGCTCGGAGCCGGATGTGGTGATGGCCTGTGCGGGCGACATTCCAACCAAGGAGGCGCTGGCCGCGGTAGTGCTGCTTCGTGAGCACTTCCCTAATCTCAAGATCCGCTTCGTGAACGTAGTGGACCTCTACAGACTCGTCCCCTCGACAGAGCATCCCCACGGACTCTCGGACCGGGACTTCGATAGCTTGTTCACGAAAGACAAACCTATCATTTTCAATTTCCACGGCTATCCCTGGTTGATTCATCGCTTAACCTATCGACGTACCAACCACAAGAACCTGCACGTCCGTGGTTACAAGGAAAAAGGAAACATCAATACGCCTCTCGATTTGGCCATCCAGAACCAGATCGATCGTTTCAGTCTGGCGATCGACGTTATCGACCGTGTGCCCACACTTGAGGTGGCGGGCGCTCACGCCAAAGAAATACTCCGCAATATGCAAATCAAGAGTCAGAACTACGCTTACGAGCATGGCGTGGATATGCCAGAGCTTGATCAATGGACCTGGCCGGCGTGATAGCCGGTCGGCACGTCGGATGTCAACGACATTGGCGTGGATACCGACGCGACAGCGGTAACTCATCGCGCTGGAGGAACTGAGGAATGAGCGAGAGTCTTCCGACCGTCTATCTGGCTCGTCACGGTGAGACCGCATGGAGTTTGACTGGCCAGCACACCGGTCTTACTGATCTACCGCTCACCGAGCGCGGTCAGCGCACCGCCCGGCAGCTCGGTGAGCGTCTCAAGGGGTTGGCTTTCGCAAAGGTGTTGACAAGCCCTTTGCAGCGCGCACGCCACACTTGCGATCTGGCTGGCTTCGCAGCGGTTGCTGGAGTTGATCCCGACTTGGTCGAATGGGATTACGGTGAATACGAGGGGCGCCGCACCAGTGACATCCGTGCGGAGTGTCCGAACTGGCAATTGTTCCGCGACGGTTGCCCAGGCGGCGAATCACCGCAACAGGTCACAACTCGTGCTGATCGCGCGGTGAGTCGCGTGCGCTCAATCAACGCAGACGTGCTGCTTTTTTCCAGCGGACACTTCATTCGGGTATTGGCTAGCCGCTGGCTGGGTCTGGAATTGACCGCCAACGCGAGGTATTTCATGCTGAGCACAGCAAGTCTGAGCGTCCTTGGCTACGAACACGACCTTTCACGGCCGGTCATCCGGCTGTGGAATGACACACATCATGTGGCAGCTTAGGCCAGGAACGCAGTTTAGAAACCCGAGCTGATCGCACCAGAAAAAGGATATTACGATGAGCACAAAACCTGTGGCACTCCCCGAAAGTCTAACGGCCACAAAATCCGCAACCGTCGTACCAATTCCAACGGCACCCCAGCATATTTCAAAGCTCATCCAGCAGTACAGCTGTGGCCCAGTTCAGTTCTCCGGAACGGACAATGCACTTTATGAGCGCCATCTCATTTTTGACAATATCGTCGATCCCGCTGCTTCGGATGCTCGGATGAGGTTCGAAGCCTTTGCCCATTCAGTCCGGGACATCCTTTCACAACGTTGGGTGCGTACTGAGAACACGTACGAGCGTGAGAATGCCAAACGTGCGTACTATCTCTCGATGGAGTTCCTGATTGGCCGCTCGCTCAGCAATAACATCATCAACCTTCTGCTTGATCCCATTGTTAAAGATGCGGTCCGACAAAAAGACGTAGATTGGCTCCAGTTGGTGGAGCAGGAACCTGATGCCGGGCTAGGAAATGGTGGACTGGGGCGTTTGGCAGCGTGCTTTCTCGACTCCATGGCGACGTTGCAACTTCCAGCCATGGGGTATGGTCTGCGTTACGAGTACGGCATCTTTAAGCAATCCATCCAAGACGGGTGGCAGATGGAGAAGCCGGACAATTGGCTCCGTCGCGCCGATCCCTGGGAGATCGCCCGCCCAAAGGAGACGGTGGAGATCAAGCTCAACTGCTCGTTCGAGCTGCACGGCGGCAGCTTGCGTGCTGTGCCGGGTCGACCGTCAAGCTTGATCGGCGTTCCATTTGATCGGCCGGTCGTGGGCTATGGCGGAAAGACTATTAATACATTACGTCTCTGGGCCGCAGCTACACCTGATTACTTTGATTTTCAGGAATTCAGTAGTGGAGACTTCGTCGCGGCTTTGGCGGAAAGTCTTACCGCGGAATCGATAACCCGGGTACTTTATCCAGACGACTCCACCAGCATGGGGCAGGCACTCCGCTTCGTACAGGAGTACTTCCTAGTCGCCGCTTCACTGGCCGATCTGGTGCGGCGCTTCCGGCACAGCAACGATGATTGGAACAAGTTCTCAGAAAAGGTTGCCATCCAGCTCAATGACACGCACCCGGCACTCGCAGTCCCCGAGTTGATGCGAATTCTGCTTGACGACGCGCATTTTGGATGGGAGGCGGCCTGGGACATGACGCAAAAGACGCTTGCGTACACGAACCATACGTTGCTGCCCGAAGCTCTCGAGAAATGGCCAGTCGTGTGGTTTGAGACCATGCTCCCGCGTCACCTGGAGATCATCTTTGAGATTAATCGGCGCCTGCTCGGCGAGGTTCGGAGTCGCTTCCCAGGGGATGAAGGACGCACAGTGCGCACGAGCCTAGTCGAGGAGGGTACCCAGCGCAAGCTTCGAATGGCGAACCTTGCCATTGTCGGGTCCCACAGCACCAACGGAGTGGCCGCCATTCACTCCGAACTGCTTCGCACGATAACGGTCAAAGATTTAGCTGAGATGTTTCCCGAACGGTTCAACAACAAGACCAACGGAGTCACACCCAGGCGCTGGTTGCTGCTTTCCAACCCAGCACTCGCCCGCACCATTACTGAGGCCATCGGTGACGCATGGATCAGCGATCTCAGCCAATTGAGCAAGCTCAAGCCGCTTGCCGAGGACAAGGGATTCCGAGACACTTTCCGCAAGGCCAAACACGATGCCAAGTTGCTGTTTGCCGATTGGCTCAAATCTACAACGGGTTTGATGGTTGACCCGAACACCATCGTCGATAGCCAGGTCAAGCGAATCCACGAGTACAAGCGGCAATTGCTCAATGCGTTGCGGATCGTGGTTTTGTACAACCGTCTGCGAGCACACCCGGACATCGAGATGGCGCCACGTACATTCCTTTTCGCTGGCAAGGCGGCACCCGCTTACCGGCTAGCTAAGCTCATCATCAAGTTCATCAACAACCTTGCCCGCACGATTGATGGCGATCCTGCTGTGAGGGGCCGGCTCAAGGTCCTATTCCTGCCCGACTACAACGTTTCGCAGGCGGAGCGGCTCATCCCTGCCACGGACGTTTCGAACCAAATCTCCACGGCGGGATACGAAGCGAGTGGTACGAGCAATATGAAGTTCATGATGAACGGGGCCCTGACCATCGGCACTCGCGACGGCGCCACCATCGAGATGGCGGAACAAGCAGGCGAGGAAAACTTCTTCCTATTCGGCCTCACGGCGGAGCAAGTGGTTCAAAGTCGTGGTTGGTACAGCCCACAGTGGCACTATGACAATGAGCCTGAGACGCGTGCGGCGCTGGATCTGATCCTCTCGGACCATTTCAGTCGCTATGAGCCCGGCGTCTTCTCAGAGCTACACGATACGTTGTTGGCACACGGCGACCACTATATGCACCTGGCGGATTTGAAGTCGTATTTGGAGGCGGACCAGCGGCTGCTCGACTTATATTGCGACCAGGACACCTGGGCGCGGAAGGCCATCTTGAATGTAGCGAGCTCCGGGAAGTTCTCCACTGATCGCACTATCTCCGAATATGCCGACGAAATCTGGAAGGTGAAATCATGTCCAGTGCCATAGAGATGCAATCACTGGCGGGTGAACCAAAAAGCAACGTGACTCTGTCGCCACAGGCAGGGAAGCCGGCCCCGAAGGAAATGCGAGTGGACCTGGCACGGCTCGAACGTGAATATTTCGTTCGTCGTCCCGACCTAAGTGATCCCAACCAGATGGTTAGCTTCGGCACCAGTGGACATCGAGGCTCGTCGTTAGAAGGTACATTCACCGAGGCTCATGTTCTGGCTATCACGCAAGCCATTTGCGATTACCGACACAGCCAGCGCACCGAAGCTCCTCTTTATCTAGGGAAAGACACGCACGCGCTCTCTACACCAGCCCAACGCACGGCAATCGAGGTTCTAGCAGCCAACAACGTGCAAACCGTCATCCAGCGGGGCGACGGCGTAACACCAACCCCGGTCATCTCGCGAAGCATCCTCGTCTACAACCGTGGGCGCAAGGAGCACCTTGCGGACGGCATCATCATCACACCATCTCATAACCCTCCGGAGGACGGAGGACTTAAGTACAACCCGCCTAACGGCGGCCCCGCTGATACCGAGGTTACTCGATGGGTAGAGGATCGTGCCAATGAACTGCTGCGCGCTGACAACGGCGGCGTAAAGCGAATTCCGTACAACACAGCCCTTCACGCGGCCAGCACGTACCAGGAGGACTTTATCTCGTCTTACGTGCGCGATCTGCAGCACGTGGTTGACACGGATGCGATTCGCGACGCGGGTGTCAAGTTGGGAGTGGATCCGCTGGGTGGAGCGTCTCTACCGTATTGGGAGATGATCAACGCCGTCTACGGACTGGACATCGTCGTCGTAAACCCGATTCTGGATCCTACCTTCTCATTCATGACACTTGACCACGACGGCAAGATCCGCATGGATTGCTCCAGCCCGTACGCCATGGCCCGTCTCGTTGGCCTGAGAAATCAGTTTCGCGTCGCGTTTGCCAACGACCCAGATTCGGACCGGCACGGCATAGTCACGCCCTCTGCAGGGCTTATGAACCCAAATCATTACCTCGCAGTAGCCGTCGGCTACTTGCTTACACACCGTTCGCAGTGGCCCGCTCAGGCTGCAGTGGGCAAGACGCTAGTTAGCAGTTGCATGATCGATCGCGTGGTGCAGAAATTCGACCGCAGACTGTCAGAGGTCCCTGTGGGCTTTAAGTGGTTCGTGCAGGGTTTGTTCGACGGTTCATGCTGTTTCGGCGGCGAGGAGAGCGCCGGCGCAAGTTTCCTCAGATGCGATGGAACAGCTTGGACGACGGACAAAGACGGTCTGATCATGGATCTATTGGCTGCCGAGATCACCGCCCGCACGGGTAAAGACCCGGGCGAACACTATCTCGAACTGACCAGAGAGTTCGGCACGCCTTACTACACGCGCATCGACGCGGCGGCTACTCCCGAGCAGAAGGCAAGGCTTCTCAGATTGTCCACCGAAAGTGTCCAGGAGGCGAGTCTGGCGGGAGAGCCCATCATCGCCAAGCTGACTCGTGCGCCCGGCAACGACGCACCAATTGGTGGTCTCAAGGTAGTGGCTACCAGCGGATGGTTTGCCGCCCGACCGTCGGGTACGGAAAACGTCTACAAGATTTATGCGGAGAGCTTCAGGGACCAATTTCACTTAGACACACTTGTGAACGAGGCACAGGAAATCGTGAATAACGCATTGCGGTGATGTTTGTTGTTGGCAGGAAAGAAAAAGGTATGCCCGACCAAACACAGACAATGAGATTTCCGTCCTCCCTGCCGGGCCATCGCACCTCCGGTGTGTTGCTGCATATCACGTCTTTGCCCTCGCGATATGGTATTGGCGATATGGGGCCCGGGGCTTTTGCATGGGTCGACCGCCTACATGAAGCGGGTCAGAGTTGGTGGCAGGCCCTACCCTTGGGCCCAACTGGATATGGCGACTCTCCCTACCAAGCTCTTTCGTCTTTCGCCAGCAACGGATTGCTAATCAGCCCAGAGCTTTTGGTTGAGGATGGCTTGCTTGACACGAAGGCGTGCGAAGGTCAGTCGTTCTCGTTAAACGCTGTTGATTATGGTGCGGTAATTCAGTTCAAGCACCGATTGCTCGACCAGGTATGGGGCAATTTCAGGGCAGGTGCGCGAAAAGACTTAGGCTCGAATTACGAGATGTTTTGCGACCGGCAGGCACATTGGCTGGAAGATTATGCGCTCTTCCGGGCCCTGAAACAGAAGTTCCATGGCGTCTCTTATCTTGATTGGCCCGTAGAACTCATTCGCCGCACTCCTGCCGCCATGGCCCAAGCTCGGAGAGAGTTGTCGCAACTGATGGATAAGGTTCGCTTTGCCCAATTCCTGATTTTTGAACAAGCACAACGTCTCAAAGAGTATGCACACTCTCGAGGAATTGGATTGATCGGTGACCTTCCGTTTTTTGTGTCGCCCGATTCGAGCGACGTTTGGGCCCATCCCGAAATGTTCCTGCTCAACGAAGGGTACCGTCCGCGGTTTGTTGCTGGGGTGCCTCCAGACTATTTCAGCGAGGACGGACAGCTTTGGGGCAACCCTGTGTACGATTGGGATGCCCTCCGCCACGCTGGCTTCCGATTCTATGTAGACCGCCTGCGTGCTCTCCTAGCTCACGTGGACGTAATCCGCTTGGATCATTTCCGCGCTTTCGCAGGCGCCTGGCACGTACCGGCCGACGCCAAAACGGCGCGCACAGGGTGCTGGATACCAGGCCCGGGTCCCGAGTTTTTCAAAGCGGTCCAAAAAGAAGTGGGTTGTCTCCCATTCATCGCCGAGGATCTGGGGGTGATCACGCCTGACGTCTGCGCACTGCGCGACGAGTTCCGTATTCCAGGAACGAGAGTGCTTCAGTTTGCCTTTGATGGAAATCCTAGTAACCCCCACCTCCCAGAGAACTACTCAACTAACACGCTCGTGTACACGGGAACACATGACAACAACACGACTCGGGGATGGTTCGAGGCGCTACTCGATTCTGAACAGAGAAGGGTGTGGAACTATCTGAATCGAGCCGAATGTTATAGCAACGAGATCGCTGGGGAGCTACTTCGTCTAGCGTGGTCTTCGGTCGCTGCGCTCGCAATCGCTCCCCTGCAAGATCTTCTGAACCTGGGAGCCGAGGCGCGGATGAACTTGCCGGGATCTACCGATGCACACTGGCGCTGGCGCTGCACGGACGAAATGCTGCACAACGCGACTTTCCACCGACTTCGGGATGTGACGGCAGCTTCAAATCGTCTGCATGTACCCCAGAGCGAACCGGCCGCGAATGCGGTTGGCTCTGCAACGTGACCTTCCGCTCAGGGAACTTCTTGGCGACATTGATGGAGGTAAACAAATGAGAGCAACGCAACTACTGCACAACTTGGGACAAAGCATCTGGCTTGACAACATCACGCGCGACTTGCTCGGCAGCGGTATGTTGAAGACCTACATCGATGGTCTATCGGTAACAGGGCTGATCTCTAATCCCACGATTTTTAATCATGCCATTAAGAACAGCTCTGCTTACAGTGCTGCAATTCGCAAGAAGTTTGCCCAGAACAAGTCCGGTGAGACAGTCTTTCTTGAGCTGGCGCTGGAAGACCTTACGCGGGCCGCCGATCTGTTTCGCCCGACCTATGACCGTACAAACGGAAGTGTCACCACTGCTCGCGTACGACACCGCCAAAACCTTGGCCGCCGCCAAAGAACTGCATGCTCGTGCCGGCCCCGTGAATTGAACCATAAGCTCGGGACTGCCATCGCCATGCGCACGTACAAGGCCGCCCGTGACGTGCTCAGTTCGCCTCGCTGGCACCGAATCTATAACGCTGGTGCTTATCTGCACCGCCTTTTGTGGGCGAGCACAGGGACGAAGGATCCAACGGCGTCGGATGTTCTTTACGTTAAGGCTCTTGCTGCACCTTTCACGGTGAACACGATGCCAGAATCGACCTTGAAGGCGCTTGCCAATAGTAAAGAGGTCGATCGATTCTGGCCGATGGGGGAACTGCGAGGAAGTGTTATCGAGGTTCGCAGAAGCTGGCATCAACATAGATTAACTGGCTGCTCAGCTTCAAGATGAGGGTGCTCAAGCGTTCGTGAAATCTTGGAATGAGCTGATGTCGGTCTTTGATTCCACTGGCGTCATGCTGGAAACAGCTGCCGGCTGATCGAATAGACAGGTTTTCTCCGGCGCGGCGCGAGGGTTGCTCATTATCAATACGCCATACTTGCTTGGCGTGACGGAAAGTTTACGGGCAACATATTCGGGGCATGCGATGTCGCAAAACCACAGTGCAGAACACGGTATTCTCGGTGAGGATATGCTTAGAACTGTCCCGCAACGAGGTGATCAACTCTCCTTAATTCTTGCCGCAAGTGTAGGACGTAGCGCACCCCTTGGCGCCACAGTCTCCTCCGACGGGGTCAATTTTAGTTTGTACTCTCGCGACGCTTCAGGTATCGAATTGCTGTTCTTCGATCACGAAGATGACGGGTGCCCCTCACACGTGATCCGGTTGGATCCAACCACCAACCGCAGCTATCACTACTGGCACGTCTTCGTTCCGGGCTTGCGGGTGGGGCAACTGTATGGGTATCGGGTCCACGGGCCATTCGATCCCACCAAAGGCTTGCGTTTTGACCCGACCAAAGTCTTGCTCGACCCGTACGGTCGCGGAGTCGCCGTTCCTCGGAACTACTCACGTGAAGCGGCGCGACAAGAGGGCGACAATGCCGCGACGGCGATGAAAAGCCTGGTCGTGGATCCAAGTTTGTACGACTGGGAAGGCGACACACCACTCAGAAGGCCATCTTCGCAGGCGATCGTCTACGAGATGCATGTAAAGGGATTTACGCGGCATCCGAACTCCGGTGTCCCGGAACCGACACGCGGCACTTACCGCGGACTCATTCAGAAAATTCCTTATCTCCGAGACTTAGGTGTCTCGGCTGTCGAACTGCTTCCCGTGTTTCAGTTTGATCCGCAGGACTGCCCGCCGGGTCGGGTCAACTATTGGGGTTATGCGCCCGTCTCTTTTTTCGCGCCACACCAAGCGTACAGTTCTCGGCAAGATCCCCTGGGCGCGGTGGAGGAATTTCGCGATATGGTCAAGTCTTTGCACCGAGCCGGGATTGAAGTGATCTTAGACGTCGTCTTCAATCACACAGCGGAAGGTGATCATCTTGGACCAACATTGAGTTTTCGTGGCCTGGACAATGGCGCCTATTACCTTTTGGAACATGATCGGTCACGCTACGCCAACTACAGCGGAACAGGAAATACGCTCAACACCAATCACCCAGTTGTGCGCCGCATGATCGTGGATAGTCTGCGCTATTGGGTCGAAGAAATGCACGTGGATGGCTTCCGTTTTGATCTCGCATCGATCCTTGCGCGCGATTCCACTGGTCAAGTGATGTCCGATCCCCCTGTGCTTTGGGATATTGAGTCAGATCCAGTTCTTGCCGGGACAAAGATGATCGCTGAGGCTTGGGATGCTGCCGGACTCTATCAGGTGGGCAGCTTTGTGGGCGATAGCTGGAAGGAATGGAACGGACGCTTTCGCGATGACGTAAGGAGTTTCTTCCGCGGTGACGAAGGGTCATTACGGGTCTTCGCGGACCGACTCCTCGGCAGCCACGAGATCTATCGGCATGAGGAGCGCGAGGCAGAGCAGAGCGTCAACTTCGTTGCCTGTCACGATGGATTTACCCTGAATGACCTGGTCTCTTACAACCAGAAGCATAACGAAGGCAATGGTGAGGAGAACCGTGACGGTAGCAATGACGATCGGAGCTGGAACTGTGGTGTCGAGGGTCCAACCACGGATGCTGAAGTTGAGCGACTCCGAGCCCGCCAAGTGAAGAACTTCATGACTGTCACCATGCTTTCTCTCGGCCTTCCAATGTTCTTGATGGGCGATGAAGTCCGCCGAACACAGCACGGGAACAACAACGCTTACTGTCAGGACAACGAAGGAAATTGGTTTGATTGGTCTTTGCTCGTGAAGCACGCGGATGTTCATCGCTTTGTAAAGTTACTTATCGCGAGACGATTACGGCGAGACACCGGTCCCGAGCGCCAACGCATGACCTTGATTCAGTTGATTCGCGAGGGGATTAAGGGCTGGCATGGAGTAAAACTCAACCAGCCAGACTGGAGTGATCATTCGCACAGCATCGCCCTCAGTGCCGAGTTAACGAAAGAAGATCTACTTGTCCATTTCATTTTCAATGCTTATTGGGAACCTCTTGCTTTCGATCTGCCGACGATAGGATTGGGCAAGCGAGGCGCATGGAGACGATGGATCGACACTTTTCAAGAAGCACCCGAGGATATTGTGGCGTGGCAAGAAGCACCTACTATTCCTGATTCCACATATCGAGCCGGCCCTCGGTCTGTGGTCGTGCTTTGGGCGAACCTCGCTGACGGAGCGCAGCAAGCTTAATAAAACGGTCGGTGCGGCACTGTGACCTGCTTCGTCGAGCTAGGCACAGCGAAAGGACCTTAAATGAGCGCTGCAATAGCATCCCCCATTTCGCCGGTGATTGAAAGCATGGACCTAACCAGCATCAACACGATCCGTACCCTCTCCATGGATGCCGTGCAGGCAGCCAATTCCGGACATCCTGGAACACCGATGGCGCTGGCGCCGGTAGCATATTGCTTGTGGCAGCAGTTCCTTCGCTTCGATCCCGCAGATCCAGTATGGCCCAACCGCGATCGCTTCGTGTTATCGATAGGCCACGCCTCCATGCTGCTCTATTCGTTGCTTCACTTGACTGGGGTCCGAGCTGTCAGCAAGGACTACGAGATTCTCGGCGAACCATCGGTTCCATTGGATTCGATTAAGTCATTTCGACAATTGGATAGCCGCTGCCCGGGCCACCCGGAGTACCGCTGGACATCGGGCGTAGAGACGACGACTGGACCTCTCGGCCAAGGCGTCGCCACCAGCGTTGGCATTGCCATGGCCAGGCAATGGCTGGCTGCGCGTTACAACTGCCCGGGCTTCGACAATCTTTTCGACTTTAATGTCTACGCCCTTTGCGGAGACGGATGCATGATGGAAGGGGTCGCTAGCGAGGCCGCTTCCCTTGCAGGACATTTACAACTGTCGAATCTCTGCTGGATTTACGACAATAACCGCATCACGATCGAAGGCAACACTTCTTTGGCCTTTAGCGAAGACGTAGCCACACGTTTTATCAGCTACGGGTGGAACGTTACTCGCGTCGGCGATGCAAACGATCTCGATATGCTGGCCCGCGCATTCCGGACGTTTCTTAAAACCGATGACAGGCCGACGCTGATTATCGTCGACAGCCATATCGGATACGGCGCGCCTAACAAACAAGATACAAGCGGGGCCCACGGCGAGCCTCTGGGCGAAGAGGAGATCCGGCTCGCCAAACGACATTACGGCTGGCCAGAAGACCATAAATTCTACGTGCCCGACGGCGTCTACGATCACTTCCGTCACGGCATCGGAAAGCGGGGCAAGCAGCTGCGCGACGATTGGTTCGCCCGAATTGATGAGTATCGCAAGCACTACCCAGACCTCGCCGAGGAACTGTTCCGCATGCAACACCGACAGCTTCCGGAAAAGTGGGACCGGGATCTTCCCGAATTTCCCGCCGACCCGAACGGCCTGGCGACTCGCGAGTCCTCGGCCAAGGTGTTGAACGCAGCCGCCAAGAATATTCCCTGGTTGATTGGAGGCTCCGCAGACCTCGCCCCCTCCACCAAGACCCGCATCACGCAAGAAGGCGCGGGCGATTTCTCAGCTGAGAATTACGCTGGACGAAATTTGCACTTCGGGATCCGCGAACACGCCATGGGCGCCGTACTTAACGGGCTCAGTTTGGTAAAAGTGCGGCCCTTCGGGTCGGGCTTTTTCATCTTTGCCGATTACATGCGGGGTTCTCTGCCGCTTGAGTGCGTTGATGGAACTCCCAGTGATTTACGTGTTTACCCACGATTCCATCGGAGTCGGAGAGGATGGTCCCACCCATCAGCCCATCGAACAGCTTGCCCACATGCGCTCGACGCCAGGCCTGATCATGATCCGGCCCGCTGACGCAAATGAGGTCACAGAGGCGTGGAGAGTCATGCTGCAACTCCATCACGAGCCAGCTGTGCTTGTACTTAGTCGTCAGGCCGTGCCCACGATCGACCGGAAGAAGTACGCAGCCGCCTCGGGCTTGGCACAGGGGGCCTACGTCCTGGCCGACGCCCCAGGCGGTGCCCCCGAGGTCATCCTGATAGGCACAGGCAGCGAGCTCGCACTCTGCCTGGAAGCTTATGAGCAGTTGAGCAAGGAGGGCGTGCGAACGCGGGTCGTCAGTATGCCGTCCTGGGAACTATTCGACGACCAGGACAGAAACTACCGAGAGTCTGTTCTGCCACGACACGTGAAGGCCCGCGTGTCGGTGGAACAGGCATCCGACTTTGGCTGGAGCAAATACACAGGTTTCGAAGGGCACAACGTTTGCATTGAAACGTTTGGAGCATCGGCACCTCTTAAGCAGCTGTTGAAGAAATTTGGCTTCAGCGCGGAAAACATTGTCGCTGCTGCGAAAGAGCAGATTGCGCAATGCCAGATGCGGAGTTGAAAGGAGCTGTTCTTCGATCGGCTTTCTTCGGACTCCTTCTCAACTCCTTTCTCTCCACGATTGAGGCGGACGCAAGCTCCATCGACTCTGCGGATGGAAGGGTGGCGACAGTGGCGAGTGGCTAAACAAGAAAAAGCATACCTGACCAGAAACCGCTCGAACCCGCTTGACTCCGACCGGCCTTCTCATGGAAGGCGTCTACATTCAAAACCCCAGTGAGTGAACTGGAAATATTTCAACAGCTACCTTCTTCGGCCACCGCCGCCACGCATTCCGCTTCCCATCGAGCGACTGAAGTTCTGACTGCGTTGCTGACCTGCAGCGCGTGCCTGCTGTTGCTGCTGCAGATCGACCTGAGATTTGGACGTGGAGTTCCATCCGTTGCCGCTGTTCTGAGACCAATTTCCACTCTGCCGGTCATAGCGGTAGACGTTTCCGTCCTTTCCCGCATAGATGTTGTTCGAGCCCGCAGCAACCCCGGCGCCAGTGTTTGTGTTGTAGGCAAATCCACCGCGGCCGGCCGTCCCTTGCCCGGTGTACATGTTGCCCGCGTACCCGGCGCCGCCACCAGCTACGATCCCTGTATTCGGGTTATAGCCCACAGCACCACGCCCTGCGACGCCGTTGCCGGTGTAAATGTTGGCATTGGCGCCCCGGCCTGCAACGCCTACGGTGCCACGTTGCGTGTTCTGGAAGGCGGTTCGGCTTGCTCCACCATAGTTCCCGCTGTAGGGATTCGCCCAGGCGGCGCCGGTACTCGCGTAAGCGGAATTGCCCCAGCGTCCGTATACGTTCGCACTCGCGTAGCCGCCGTAGCCGTATCCCCAGGCTGGCCCCCAGCAGCAAGCTCCGTAGTAGCCCCATGGCCCCCACCACGGGTAATAGTAGGGATAACCGGAGGTGTAGCCGACACCGATCGTGATGCTCCAACCAGTCCCCGAACTCCACGTAGAGGCAACTCCGACCCCGTAGGTGTAGGGCGCTCCATACCAGTAATGACCGACATAGGGAGGATAGTACCAACCTGTGCCGTAGACGACCGTAGTGGTTGTAGAAGAGACGACCGTGCCGTAATAACCGGGGGTGTAGCCTACGTAAACGACGTCCGGCGTGGAGCGGTACACCTTGACGTATGTGACGTAGTGCAGAGAGGAACTCGGAGGTATTGAGTAGATCGCTGCCGGGACTGAGGTTGCCACTGCCCACGGCCCAAGCGGCGCTGCCCCCACAAACCAGACTGCATTTGCGACGGCGTAGTAACTCTTGTCATCGACCTGAATGACTGGAGTCGCGGTATTTACCGCATACTGCAGTTCGGTGCCTTCGATGTTCTTGAACTGTGGATCTCCATCGTACTCAACCTTCAAGTGGGCCTCGCTGCGAGTTATAGTAGCTGTCTGCGGAATTGAGTTTGCAATCAGCGCTTCCTTGGCCGGCCCGGTGCCTGGGACCGACGCTAATACACCGGCTTTGGAATTATTTTCGGGAATGGCAGCAAACTTCTCAGGCAGATTCTTCCCATCAACAAACACCCAAAGACCACCTTCCAGGGATTTCGATCGGAACCACCGCCCCGACAGGAGGATGTAGTAATCGAGACTCCCAGTCTCCCGAAAGATGTTGGCCGTCGTGTTCTTGACGAACTCCAGACCCGTGTTCGCGATGACCTCATACTGCGGTGCACCTTCGGTTGTGAGCAGTTCAGCAGGGTTTAGGCTGACATAAATCGACGGAATCTTCCCTGCTTTGTCCGCCTCCTTCAGCGAGGAGGGAGTGCTTCCCTCCGCCGCTTTGGCCTTCTGATTTTCCTGGATGCCCTTGGTGATTTCTTTCATATCATCCGGAATCTTCGAAGTGTAGGACCAAGCGCCCGCCATGAGATCGGGGGCTTTCAGCCAACCATCCATTACATTCAGGTAGTACTCATTTTTCTTGGTGTCGAGGAAAATCGTGGCTCGGGTATTAAGCATCAACTGCAAGTCGGTTCCACCGACATCCCTGTAGCGCGGCGGGCCGTCGATGAGAACAAGTAACGAGGGTTTGGTGGCAAAGATAACCTTTGGTGGATCATTGTTGACCTGAAAGGCCTCGGCCCCGGCCTGCTCCGAATCGCTCGCCGCCAACGAGGCTTCCAAGCGGTCCAGTGCTATCACCTTGGACTTCCCGGGTAGCTGAGCTTGCAGGAAGGTCTGATATTCAGTTTCCTTGGTTTCCATCGTAGGGAACTTGACCTTGGTGATCTGGAAGTTGTCTAACGTTACCTGGCGGTTGACCTTGTCTACCTCCGTTTGGGCTGTGAACCATACCACTCCGTATTTGGTTGTACTTTTGGTTTTGCTTTCCAGCGCGAGCGCGGCATAGGCGTGCAACTCGTCGTCTTTCCAAACCTCCAATTGTGGTTGATACATGGAGATCGTCTCATCTCCGCGTGTGGCTTTGCGGGGCCATGCCTCGTCAACCCGTGGCTTGGCTTGCGTCGCACCGGCAGAAACTTGGGGCTTCGAGTGGTCGGGGGGCCGACGCACGGCAGAGGGCGCATCGGGCAATGACTGCTGGGGCTGCGGATGATCAGGCAACGACGTCTGAGCACGCAAGGGGAAAAGAGGAAATGCAAACAGCAGAGTCAGAGAGCAACGAATGACGACGATCAAGGTAGGGTGCATGGATACCAGATGGTAGATGGCCCTCTGGCATCCAGACACCGGCAGAAATGACAGGTTGCTCGCCGCTTTATGCGTGCTGAGTTGCAGTGCCCAACGAATCTGAGCGTGAAGAGCGTTCATCACGCTCTGGCTTTTTTTCAACCCTAGTCATCACTGGCTGGCTAGGCGGCGGACCATCGCGGTCTTGATGCCATCGGCATTTAAGTCACTGTCAGTTTAGGCAGTTCTTTTAGGGGATGATTCTATCTAGTTTCCGTAAATGGAAAATCTGGCGCTGACCTGCGCAGGAGCCAAAATGAGCATGCGAGACTCAGGCGAATAATGTGTGAGTTCGAACAGGGGTTCTGCCGCCTCCACAAACTTGGTCCAGCTGTCACAGTATTCGGCTTGGTGCGCTTCAAGCCAGGTCATCCGTACTATGAACTAAGCCGGGAAGTCGCTCGGAAACTCGCCGAAACCGGTTTGACGATAATTACAGGTGGCAATCCTGGAACCATGGAAGCTACGAACCGGGGCGCGCATGAGGCGGGCTGGGCCCTCCTATCGCCTCAACATCATTCTTTCTCATGAGCGGAAACCCAATCCCCTTATCAACGAGAACATTAATTAGAACTGAGGATTTTCACACGGCGGCCCGTTTTGGGCCAGCGTCCATTCCACGATCCGTAAACCAGGTTCTATCCGAGTCATGACTGAATCGCGCTCCTCTCATCCCGTCGACACTGGCGCTACCGCCCGCCATGCAATGCAGGCGAATCAAACCGGCTGGACACGGTGGCTTCCCGGGTTGAACACTCTTCGTCAGTACGAGTCGTCCTGGCTGCGACACGACCTTGTTGCCGGCCTCGTAATGACGACTATGCTCGTGCCAGTCGGTATTGCGTACGCCGAGGCATCGGGCGTACCGGGTATCAACGGGCTCTATGCGACCATCGTGCCGTTGCTCGCGTATGCCTTGTTCGGTCCTAGCCGCATTCTTGTCCTAGGCCCCGACTCAGCCCTGGCGCCCGTGATCCTCACAGTCGTGCTGCCCCTTTCGGCCGGCGAGCCGCAACGTGCGGTTGCGCTGGCCGGAATGATGGCTATTGTCTCCGGCCTCGTCTGCGTTGCCGCGGGCTTGGCGCGTCTGGGCTTCATCACGGAGCTGCTCTCAAAGCCGATCCGCTATGGCTACATGAACGGCATCGCGCTGACGGTGCTGCTGAGCCAAGTCCCGAAGCTCTTCGGTTTCTCTGTCACGTCAAACGGCCCGCTGCGCCAAGTATGGGGAATCGTCGGCAGGGTGCTCGCAGGAAGTACAAACGTCGTGGCGCTCGCGATCGGCACCGGCACGCTCGCCCTCATACTGCTATTGAAGCGCTGGCCGCGCGTCCCGGGCATTCTGATAGCCGTTGCAGCGGCCACCCTTGTAGTCGCGGTATTCCACCTTGCAACCCGCGCTGGAGTGTCCGTGCTCGGTTCTCTCCCTCAGGGATTGCCCTTGCCTCGCCTTCCTTTCGTACATGTCGACGACCTGGGACCAATCCTTATGGGTGGTCTCGCGGT
>Ga0210410_10000834_pt1 | contig 30701 bp, 36 predicted proteins | sample IncBWC4MmetaG_FD_161058 | JGI IMG/M metagenome (GOLD analysis project Ga0210410, IMG submission 161058) | Forest soil microbial communities from Barre Woods Harvard Forest LTER site, Petersham, Massachusetts, United States - Inc-BW-C-4-M | ecosystem: Environmental > Terrestrial > Soil >...
ACCCGTGGCTCGGCCTGATCCTCGATGCCGTCGGTGAGCAGTTCGGCATGACGTTTCCACCGCCGGGGATCGCCGGTCCCTTCTCGCTCGACGACGCCGACCGCCTCGCCGCCGTGCTCCGCCAAGGCGGACTGACCGACGTCAAGGTACGGACGCTCGCGACGCCGATGTCGGCCGGCTCTCTGGACGCCTGGTGGGAACGCGTCCCGCAACTCGCCGGGCCGCTGGCCGCAGCGCTCGAGGACATGGAGCCCGACGTCCGCGACGCGATCCGCCGCCGCGCCCTGGCCTCTGGCGCCGCACGCGCCCACACAGCCGGCGACGGCGTCACGCTCGACGGCTCGGTCCTCATCGCATCGGGCCAACGGCCCAGCACGCCACCACCCAACTGAAGCACCACAGCTGCGCGACGGCTTCGACCTCGCCCGGGCACCAAACGGCTGCGCCACGCGGCGGTCCCGCGCGCCTCAGGCGGGTTGGGGAGCTGGCGGGATCGGCGCTTCGCGGTCCTCGGCGAGCAGCATCTGCGGAATCTGTTCGAACGTGTAGCGTCCGCTCGCCGGTTCGCGCACGAACGACCAGACGATGTCGAAGCGTTCTTCGGGCCAGGTGCCTGGGATCTTCGTGCCGGGCTGGGTGGGGATCGCTTCGCCGATCGTGTGGATCCTCGTGTGCTCCCAGCAGACGAGCGTCACGCCGCTCGTCGTCTCGCCAAGCCACGTCCCGAGCATGGCCTCTTCACCCTCGGCGAACGGCGACATGATGCCGACGCCGGTCAGCTGGCTGAGCGGCAGGATCGTCTGGAACGTGCGGTGCTCGGCGGTCGTCGTCGGTTCGCCGTAGGTGGGCGAGAGCAGCTGGTCGGGCCGCAGCAGCCCAGGCCGCAGCGCTTCGCGATACGGCGCGAACAGCGTGGCGAGCGCACCAGCGCGCTGCCAGCCGCGCACCAGCAACGAGTGTCTGTCTATGGCGCCCAGCGGTTCGACGCCCCACGGCGGCGGCGTTTCCGGCTTCTCTCCGTGACGGATGATGAAGATCGTGCGGCTCGACGCCGCAGCTGTCGCGCTCATTCCCGAGTCCCCCCTACTCGACGGGCGCCCCCCATCCCACCCGGCTGAGCGCCGATCGTACCGATACCAGTGCGCTGGCCGCCGGACGAGCGTCAGGAGTGGCTGGCTGGACCCGCTGGAGCGCCCGGCGCTGCTCATCACCCCACCTCGCCGCGCCGATCCCAGGCCGCCACTCTGGTGCCCAGCGCGCAGACGTCAGGATGTCCCCTCCAAGATCCGGCGTTCGACCGGTCGGTGTCCGTCGGCGAGCACGACGGGTCCGTCGGAGCCCCGGACGACCGTGATCGCGAGCGTCTGCCCCGGCTTCGCCCTGAGCCCGGCGAAGCGGTCCTCCGCGACGACGTTCCCCTGCTCGGCCCGCACCAGCACCTGGGTCGCGGGACCGTCGGCGACGACCGTGAAGCCGTCGCCGGGACGCAGTGGGTCGCCGAGCGCCTGCACCACCCCGGGGGTCGTCGCGCGCGAGCGCTCCTGCCCGTGCAGGATGAGCGCCAGCCCGCCCGGCTCGATCGCGTTGTTGGCGCGCAGGCCCTTCGCCAGCAATGAGGGATCGCACGCGACGGCGACGACGAGCGGGCCCAGCCAGTCGCTGCAACGCAGCGCGCGGCTGTCGCACGTGAAGACACCGGTCTGCGTCGAGCACCAGGGCGTCTGGAAGCGCGCCTGGAGGCCGGGCGAGCGCGGCGAGTTCGCGTCCAGCGCCCCTCCGCACGCCTGGCCGCACCCCGCGCCCCATTGTCCCGGCCAGGTCGTCCACGCCTGCGCGTCGAGCGACAGCAGGCAACTGCCCGCAGCGTTCGGCGTGCACGTCTCGCCGTTGCGCGCCCAGCTGGCCCTTCCGTCGAAGCTCCCCTCCGGCAGGTTCACCAGCCCGTCCGCCGCCAGCCCGCTCGGCTGGGAGCAGTCGCCCGCGCACGCGGCGGGATACGCGGCATGGCTTCCCAGGGAGAGGTACACGACCGGCCGCGTCCCGCCCTGCGGTCTCAGCTCCGACGCCGTGTAGCGGAAAGTGCCCCTGTGAGCCGCGTAGACGACGTAGTCGATGCGGCGGTCGTCGTCCGGCGGCGTCACGACCGTCACGCCCTCCCAGTCGCCCTCGTGCTCGTCGCAGACGTCGTTCTCGCGCGTGAGCGGGTTCTGACAGCTCAACCCGGGCAGCGAGCGCGGGAAGTGGTTGAAGCGCAGAAACCACCAGTAGTCGATGTAGAAGCGGTCATTCGACTGCGTCACGTGGTAGTAGATCGCCGAGGCGGCCCCGACGCCGCAGTCAAGGAGCGGCGCGCAATGGCCCGGCCCGTGATAGTCCCGCACGCTGCCGCCGCCCAGATCGAGGTAGGTCGCGGGACCCAGCGCCTGCGCTCTCCCTGTGAGGGCGTCGAACGCGCTCGCGTCGGCGATCGGCGTGCAGCGCACGCCGTGCGGGAGCCGGGTACAGAATCCATGCCCGCCCTCGTCCAGCAACAGGGAGACGTTCAGCGGCCGCCATGGCTCGTGGCTGTCGAACTCGAGCAGCGGACGGAAGCGCTCAGCGAGCTGGCCCGCGCGCGGCTCGGCAACCTCCGAGAACGCTTTGACCTGCCGCACCGCGCTGCCCGGCAGCCAGTGCTGCTGGTGCAGGCCGAAGACGACCAGCCCACCGACGACAAGCCCGACCACGAACGCGACCAGACCAGCCGCGCCCAGCTCCAGGATGCGCTCGATCAGCCGACGCACGCGCCCACGGCCCCGCGCCATGCCCGACCCGGACGTCACGGCAGCTCGTCAATGACGCGCTGACCGAAGTTCGTCAGCTCATACAGGCCACCCGGATTGCGCGGACGACGCACACAACGCGCGAAGATGTCCAAGAACCCGCGGAAGTGCTCGGCCGAGGACCAGAACTGCACCGGCTGGCCCTTGTCCTCCCCGAGGAACGTGCCGACCGGCGTCGTCCACCACGTCCCCCGCTCCAACATCAGCAACAACGCCGTCATCGTCCCACCGAACCTCGACCCAATCACAACAGCGTCGTAGTGAGAAGCAGCAGAAGACATTCACGCCTCCACTCCGGCGGCGCCACACCCGGCTGCGGCGTCCGCCACGCCGCTGGCGCGGCGAAGCAGAACAGATCGAGCCTCTCAAGTCAACGATCCGGACTACTGTTGCACCACATTTGCGATAACCAACGGAGCGCCGCCACCTGCGCTGGGGTTCCCCAGCCAACACCGAACACGTCGCCTTGCCCCACTCCGCGTGCTTCGTGAGATGCCCGCACGGTAGGCCCAAGCGCACGAGGCCAACATCTCCCCCGAGTTTTCGCGCATTCCTGCGCCCTGAGACAGCGAGATGCCTGCCAGAGGGGCGCCCTGTCGGGCCGCGAACGCCCTCAGACGGTCCTATACGCCCGTTCCAACCGCTTCCAGGGTCGCTCCCGGCCACGCTGCCGTCAGCCGCACGCCGCTCCTCGGGACAAGGTTCTGGGGACAAAGTTCCGCAGCCGCCGCTTCGCCCAAAGAAAAAGCCCTGGGATTACCAGGGCTTTCCTCGAAGCGGATGAAGGGACTCGAACCCTCGACCTTCTGCATGGCAAGCAGACGCTCTAGCCAACTGAGCTACATCCGCAGAGGGCCGCGAGTATAGCTCGTCGGACCACGGGCCTGACGCGTCGCGGAGCTCCGCCGCGCAGGATGTCAGTCGCCGCTGCCGGTGCGCAGCGAACGCGGCCGGCGGCTGGAGCGACGGCCGAGATGGCCGTTCCCGGGCTGGCCGGCGTCGGGACCGTCGTCGGGCACGCCGGCGCTCTCGAACAGCATCATCACCGCGGCGCTGCGCTTGGCCGTGCTCTCGGCCTCGCCGCCCGGCGAGCGCTCGATGCGCGCCTGGCTTTCGGCCTCGATCCGCTCGACGACCTCGACCCATCTCACCATCTCGGTCGCGAGCTGCTTCCAGCCTTCGTCGTCGAGCATCAGCACGGTTCGACTGAGGTGCGCCTCGGTGCGGTCGAAGCCGCCGCCGACGGCTGCGGCGTTCGTGTAGCCGGTGATCTGCTGCAGCGTCGCGCCGATCATCGCGCGCTTGACGATCCCCGGCGTCTCGGCCCACACGTCGTCCGACACGCGCGGACGCGCCTTCGCGCGGTAGTGGTGCTCTATCGCGCCGCGACGCGGGGTCCGTCTCACGAGCTCGAGGAAACCGAGCGCGTGCAGGCGCCGCACGTGGTAGCTGACGACGCCCAGCGAGACTTCGAGCTCGTCGGAGAGCTCGTTCGGGCTCGCCAGTTCGCGCGTCTCGAGGACGGAGAGGATGCGCACGCGAAGCGGGTGCGCAAGCGCCTTGATCAGGCGTGGATCGTTGATGTCGCTGTAGGGCCTCATCGGCTGGCGTCCAGTGCCTTGCGCAGTCTCCCGCGGAGACGATGCAGTCGGATCTTCACGGTTCCCTCCGGGATGCCCAGCATTCGTGCGACCTCCGGCTGGCTGAGGTCGTGCTCATAGCGTAGTGCAAGCAGCTGTCGATCAGCAACGCTGAGCCCGCCGACGAGCTGCTCGACCTCCATCCGGAGCAGCAGCTCGTCCTCCAGCTCGCCCGCCTCGTCGTCCGGCAAGACGCCGAGCAGCGTGTCGTCATCGAGCAGCTCGTGCTCCGAGCGGCGCTGACTGCGGTCGAGCAGGCGGAGCGCCTCGTTGCGCGCAATCTGGCGCATCCACGGCATCTGATCGGCCCCGCGACAGCTCGTCCGACGACGCCACGCGCGCACGAGCGCCTCCTGCACGACTTCGTCGACGTCATGCGCGGTCATGAAGAACCGCCGCGCCTCGCGGGTCGCCGCCGCGCGCATGAGGCTCCAGTTCCACTCGTCGCCCAGCGGACGCGGGCAACCCCCCAAGCCAGCTCCAGCCACATGCGCAGCATCGCCTAGGTTGCGTAGAAGTTCACGAAGTATGTGAAACGATCGTGAGCGTTTGGCGGGTCTGAGTAGTCATGACGACCCTGACCGCGACGCCGGCGCTGCTCGCATACGAGCGACTCGCCCCCGTCTACGACCGCTTCACCGCCGACTACGACCACGCTGGTTGGGTCGACGGACTGCTCCGCCTGGCGCGCGCGCACGGCTTGCGAGGCTCGCGCGTGCTGGACCTCGGATGCGGGACCGGCAAGAGCTTCGCGCCGCTGCTGGACGGCGGTTACGAGGTATGGGCATGCGACATCTCGCCCGCGATGGTCGCCCGCGCACGTATGCGAGCCGGTCGCGCGGGGATGGACCCGGAGCGGGTGCTCGTCGCCGACATGCGCGAGCTGCCCGAACTTGGCGCGTTCGACCTCGTCACGTGCCTCGACGACGCCGTCAACTACCTGCTCTCCCCCGCCGACCTCGCAGCGGCCTTCGCGAGCGTCGCACGCGCGCTCGCCCCACAGGGTGTCTACGTCTTCGACGTCAACAGCCTCGCCACCTACCGCGCTGGCTTCGCCGCGCGGGCATCGTTCGAGCGACCGCTCGCAGCAGCGGTCTGCCGCGGCGAGACGCAGGGCGCGATCGACCCCGGCGCCCTCTGCGTTGCCGCGATCGAGATCACCGGTCGCAGCGGGCGGCGGCGCGTGAGCCGTCACGTCCAGCGCCACCATCCGCCGCACACGATCCGCCATGCCTTGACTTCAGCCGGGCTCGCCTGCCGAGCGGTGCTCGGGCAGTCCACCGGCGCCGTCCTCCATGACGACGCCGACGAGGACGTCCACACCAAGCTCGTCTACGTCGCCAGCCACGCGGGCTGATGCCCACCGCGCGACGCGAGAGGAGGTGAGAGCAGATGGCCTTCATCAAGCCTTTCATCAAGCCGTAGCGATCCCGTCGCACCCGCCATCGCGGGGCGTCGCCGGCCTCCCGCAGTGCCGGCGACGCCCGCGCGCGAGCGACGTCGCAAAAATGTGTGCGCGCAACTCGCGCGGAACGGGTACGTGACTTCCCAGCGTGTCCGCCAGCGAGCCCATCCGATCGACCGAGCACTTCGTCTACGTGCTCGATCACGACGCCGGGCTGCGCAGCGTCCTGCCCGAGCCGGAGCGCGCCCGCGCACGCCAGCACGCGGTCGCAGCGGTCGTCGAGCTTCCGGCGGGCGACTGGGAGCCGAGCGCCGACCACGGCCTCGGCGCCGAGCTCGGCCTGCTCGTGCTGGAGGGTCTGCTGATCCGCGACGTGACCGTCGCAGACGCCCGCTGCGGCGAGCTCGTCGGTCCCGGGACGCTGCTGCGACCCCAAGACGACCGCGACAGCGACGCGCCGATGCGCCACGAGATCGGCTGGCGCGTCGTGGAGCCGGCTCGGCTGGCGGTGCTCGACCGCCGCTTCCTGCGCGTCGCCACGCACTGGCCGTCACTCGTGACCGCGCTCGTGGCGCGCGCGCTGGAGCGCGCCCACAACCTCAGCGTGATGGTCAGCATCCACAGCCTCAAGCGCGTCGACACGCGCCTGCTGGCGTTCTTCTGGCACCTCGCCGACCGCTTCGGCAAGGTCACCGCGGACGGCGTCCTGATCCCGCTCGGGCTCACGCACCGCCAGCTCGCGCTGCTCGTGGGTGCGCAGCGGCCGTCGGTCACCTCGGCGCTCGGAACGCTCGCCGAACGCGAGCTGCTGCGCCGCGACGAGCGGGGCAACTGGCTCTTGGCGATCACGACCGGCACCAGCCACCCCGACGAGGTCGCCCTCGAACGGGACGATCTCGTCGGCACAGCCGGCGTTCGAGCCTCTACCCGGTAGGCAGCGGCGGGCGCCGCGCGTCCGCCGGCGCAATCGGCAGCGGAGCCTCGACGACCACCACGCGGCCCATCGCGATCAGCTCGTCGACGAGCGCGAGCGCCGCGACATGTGTGCGGTCGCCGTGGCGGCGGATCGAACGTGCCGCGAACGTGCCGGCAGCGTCGAGCCCGAGGCGGCGATCGACGGATCCCGGCCCACCGCGCCCCATCCAGCGCAGCGGCCGCCGTCGCTGGCGGCGCGTCGCTTCCGCCCACTCGAGGCAGCGGCGCTCGCGTGCGTGCTCGACCTCGGACGTCGAGCGCGTGTTCACGACCTCGGCCGCGTAGCGGTAGAGATCCTGGCGCCGCTCGTCGTCGATGCGATCGTTGTAGGCGCGCATGAAGCCTGCGATCACCGGACAGACCGATGCCGGCCGGTCGCTGAACGGCTCGCCGCCGAGCATCGAGGCGAGCTCCATGACGCAGGCTCCCTCCCCCGGGGAGGCGTGCTTGCCCTTGCTGAGACGAATCGTCTGGTGACTGGCCTGCGCCACCGCGCGCTGCTCTGACATCGGCCACCCCTTTCCTCGAGCGCGAGAGGGGGATACCCATTGCAGTGGGGAGCGCGAACCCGCGCGTGCGGCCATAGCCGGCCTTGCGTCATCACGCGAACCCTCGGAGGGAGCGGAGCGGCGTCAGGCGGCGGCGTCGAGCGCCGCGTTGACGAGCGCGTCGGCGGCTGCGTTCTGCGCGCGCGGGACCGTGCGCACGCGCCAACGCTCGAAGCCGGCAAGCGCTTGCAGCGCCTGCGCGTGCAGCGGCTTGAGCCCGGCGTGCTTGACCTTGTACTGCCCGTTGATCTGCTTGGCGACGAGCTCCGAGTCGCCGATGACCTCGACCTCGCTGGCACCGAGCGCCCGCGCACGCTCGAGCCCGCGCAGCAGCGCGCGGTACTCGGCGACGTTGTTCGTCGTCTCGCCGATCGGTTCCCCGACCTCGTCGAGCAGCGCGCCGTCGGTGGCCGAGACGACGATGCCGATCGCCGCGGGGCCGGGATTTCCGCGCGCCCCGCCGTCGACGTGGACGACGACCTTCATCGCGCCGTGCCGCTCATGTGCTGCCGGCGTGCGGCACGCGATCGACCGCGGGGCGCTGGCGCCGGTCGCGCAGTTGGCGCATGCCGCCACCGTCGGCACCGCGCATGCGGCGCTCGCCCTGGCGGCGGTCGACGATGACCGTCACGTTCGGATCGTCCGCGTAATAGGCGGCGAGCTTGTCATACAGCTGCTCGGCAAGCGCCGCCGGCACCACGCAATAGATCACGCTCGCACCCCGCTCGCAGCCTTGCTCATCGAGCAGGATCGTAGTGGATGCGCTGGATGCCGCGTCGCCGCCGGCGCCCGCGACGACGTCGCCATCAGGCCGGCGCCAGCGTCCCGTACTCGTCGGTGGCGGCGTTCGCCTCGACGCGGTCCTCGATGGGGATCTCGGCCAGCTCGTAGCCCTGGCCGGCAAGTCGTACGGCAGCGCCGTCGTCGGACAGGTCGACCTCGTAGCGGTACCAGCACAGCTCCCACGACACGACGATCACGACGAGCGAGCCCTGCTCCTCCGCGGGCCGCACGACGACGACCGGCGCGCCGAGCGAGCGTGCGACGCCCGCCACCGTGCGCGGGTGCTCACTCGCGTTGAAGCGCTCGATCGCGCTGATCGTGCGCTGCTCAAGGCTCGTCGGAACCGCGCGCACCTGTCGCGGCACCGGCAGGGACGCCGGCAGGCGCTCGTGCTCGTTCAGGTCGTGCCGGCCGTTGCCATTGGAGCGAGGCGCCGCAGGCACCGGCCCGCGCTCGCCCTCGCGGCGCGACCCGCCGGCGCGTCGCAGCCGGTCGAGCAGCGAACGGCGCCGCTCGCCGCCGAAGCTGCGCGTGGCGCGTTCGAGCGCGACGCCCTCGCGCACCCACCCCTCGTTGACCGCCCGCACGGTGCACAGCTCGCAGACCTGACGGCGGTTGCCGCCGGCGAGATACGTCTCGGCGCGCTCGCCGCGCAGCAGCGTGCGACCGCAGACGTCGCACGTGACCTGTACGTGGGCGGTGCGAATGTCCTTCGTCGTCATCGGCCGTCGAGCCTAGCAACCAAGCTCGGGCAGGCGGCTACCCGCGGACCGCCTCGGCCGCGCCGTGGGCGTGCGCGACCGCCTTCTCGACGAGGTGGGCGGGGACCTCCTCGTAGCGCGCCAGATCCATCGTGAACTCCCCTTGGCCGCCTGTGATCGAACGCAGGTCGGGGGCGTAGCCGAGCATCTCCGCCATCGGCACCTCGGCCCGCACCTCGGTCATCCCGCCGACCGGTTCCATGCCGAGCGGGCGGCCGCGACGGCTGTTGAGGTCGCCGATCACATCGCCGACCGCATCCTCGGGGACGGAGATCGTCACGTGCATGATCGGCTCCAGCAGCACCGGGCTCGCGGCCTCGAGCGCCTGGCGCATCGCAAGCGCCCCGGCCGTCTTGAAGGCCATCTCAGACGAGTCGACGGAGTGGTAGGAGCCGTCGTAGAGGCGTACGCGCACGTCCTTGACCGGGTAGCCGGCCACCGCGCCGCGCTGCATCGCCTCCACCACCCCCTTCTCGACCGCCGGGATGAAGCTCCCCGGGATCGAGCCGCCTCTGATCGCGTTGACGAACTCGAAGCCCTTGCCGGCCTCGAGCGGCTCGACCTCGATCTGGCAGTCGCCGAACTGGCCGCGGCCGCCGCTCTGCTTCTTGTGGCGCCCGTGCGCTCTCGCGCTCGCACGGATCGTCTCCTGGTAGGGCACGCGCGGCGGGTGCAGCTCGACCTCGGCGCCGAAGCGCTCACGCAGCCGCGCTATCACGACCTCGACGTGGACCTGCGAGAGGCCGGCGACGATCTGCTCCCCGGTCTGCTCGTCGCGGTGCAGGTCGATCGTCGGGTCCTCCTCCTGGAGACGGCGCAGCGCCGTGAAGACCTTGTCCTCGTCGCCCTTCGTCTTCGGCTCGATCGCGAACGCCATGACCGGGGCCGGCAGGTCGATCGCGGGCATCGCGATCGGCTCGTCGCGCGCCGCGAGCCAATCCCCCGCACGCGTCTCCTTCAGCTTCGCGACGGCGCCGATGTCGCCGGGGCCGAACTCGTCGACGTGCTGGGTCTCGCGGCCACGGAACCCGAGCAGCTGGCCGATCCGCTCCTTCGCGTGAGCGCGCGTGTTGAGCACGTGGCTGTCATGTCGCATGACGCCCTGGTAGACCCGAAACAGGTTGATGCGCCCCGCGAACGCGTCGGCGCGCGTCTTGAACACGTAGGCGTAGAGGTCGCCGTCCTCGGTCGGCTCGAGCGTCATGTGCGCCACCTCGAGCCCACCGTGCTTCACCGGCGAGGGCAGGTCCTCGACGATCGCGTCGAGCAGCCGATTCGTCGCAAGGTTGCGCGTGGCGACGCCGCAGGTGACCGGGAACAGCGCGCCGTGGTTCGTGCCCTCCTTGAGCGCGTCGACGATCTCCGCGTGCGAGATCTCCTCACCCTCGAGGTAGCGCTCCATCAGCGCATCGGAGTTCTCGGCGACCTCGTCCATCAGCTTCTCGCGGTGCTCCTGCGCCTGCTCGATCAGCGCGTCTGGGATCGGGATCTCCCGGCAGTTGTCGCGCCCGTCGCCGTCGTAGGCGTACGCCTTCATGTCGACGAGATCGATCACGCCGGTGACGTCCTGCTCGGAGCCGATCGGGATCTCGGTCGCGACGACGTGCGGCCCGAAGGCCGCCTTGAGGCCGTCGAGCGTGCGGAAGAAATCGGCCCGCTCGCGGTCGAGCATGTTCACGAACAGCAGCCGCGCGAGGTCAAGCTCGGCGGCTCGCTGCCACAGGCGCGTCGTCGAGACCTCGACGCCCATCACCGCGTTGACGACGAAGACGGCCGACTCGCACACGCGCAGCGCGCCGAGCGCGTCGGCGACGAAGCTCGGCTCCCCGGGCGTGTCGAGCAGGTTGACCTTGCGCTCGGACCACTCGAACGACGTGAGCGCAGCGGAGATCGACATCTGGCGCGCCTTCTCGTCCGCGTCGGCGTCGGACACCGTCGTCCCCTCCGTCACGCGACCGAGGCGGGTGACCGCTCCGGCCGTGTACAGCAGCGCCTCGTGCAGCGAGGTCTTGCCGCTGCCGCGGTGTCCGACGAGGGCGACGTTGCGAATCCGGTCGGCGGACGTGTGCATGCCGGTCTCCTCTCGTGAGCTGGGAGATCCGACCATACCTGGCCCCGCCGGTCCCCGGAAGGGGCCGCCGGGCATGCCAGGTATGGGCGCCCGCGCGCCGCGGCCAGTGGTTCGGTTGTCCGGCCGCGCCCGAACGGCCGCGCGGCGCTACAGGACGTCGCCGTTGTCGGTCGAGAGGCGCGAGCGCAGGCGCAGCACGGCCTTCGTGTGCAACTGCGAGATGCGCGACTCGGTGACGCCGAGCACTTCGCCGATCTCGCGCAGCGTCAGGTTCTCGTAGTAGTAGAGGGCGATCACGAGCTTCTCGCGTTCAGGCAGGCGCGCGATCGCCTCGGCGACGCGGTCCTTCAGCTCGCTCGCGTCGACGAGCTTCTCCGGGTCTGGCGCGTCGTGGTCCTGGATCGTGTCGAGCAGCGAGATCTGGTCGCCGCTCGAGTCGGACACCGTCCACAGCTCGTCGAGCGCGGCGATCGTCGAGTTCGAGATCTGGATCAGCGCGTCCTGGAACTCGTCCATCGACATGCCGAGCTCGTTCGACATCTCCTCGTCGGTCGGCGCGCGCTGCAGCTTGTGTTCGAGCTTCGCGTTCGCGCGCTCGATCTCGCGTGCGCGGGCGCGCACCGAGCGCGGAACCCAGTCGAGCGAGCGCAGCTCGTCGATGATCGCGCCGCGGATGCGCGGGATCGCGTACGTCTCGAACTTGATCTCGCGGCCGAGGTCGAAGCGCTCGATCGCCGAGATCAACCCGATCAGCCCGTAGGAGATCAGGTCCGCTTCCTCGACGTGCGCTGGCAAGCCGGACGCCATGCGCCCAGCGACGTACTTCACAAGGGGGGAATAAGCGACGACCAGCCGCTCACGGGCACGTCCGTCGCCGCTCGCCTTGTAGCGGCGCCAGAGGTCCTTGAGCTCGATCGCTTTGACGTTGGTTTCCAGCGCCGCCTCCCGCGCTTAGGCTCGAGGATGGCTACGGGCGTAGGCCGTTCTCAGCCGGGCGGACTCTACCCGAGTGTAGACCTGCGTCGTAGAGATGGAGGCGTGGCCGAGCAGTTCCTGGATCGAGCGCAGGTCCGCGCCGCCGTCCAGCAGGTGGGTCGCGAAGGAGTGGCGCAGCGCGTGCGGCGAGGCTCCGGCGACGCCCACGGCCTGACGCGCCCACACGCGCAGACGGCGCCGGACGTCTGACGTCGACAGGCGCCTGCCCGACTTCGACACGAACAGCGCACGCGTCGCGTCGGCGGTCAGCAGCGCCGGTCGGCCGCGCGTCAGATAGCGGTTGATCGCCTGCAGGGCAGGCTCGCCGGTCGGCACGAAGCGCGTCTTGCCGCCCTTCCCCTCGACCCGCACGCGCTCGCCGTCGAAGTCGATCGCGTCGAGGTCGAGGTTCACGAGCTCCTCGGCGCGCAGGCCCGACGCATACGCCAGCTCGAACAGCGCGCGGTCGCGCAGCGCCAGCGCGCTGTCGGCGGGGATGCGGTCGAGCAGCGTGGCCACCTCGGCCGCCTTCAGCACGCGCGGCAGCCGCTGGCCGCGACGTGGCGCAGACAGCAGGTCGGCGGGGTTCTGCTCCAGCAGCCCGTGCTCGACGAGCGTGCGGAACAGCGCTCGCATGGAGGCGAGCTTGCGCGCGACGGTGCTCGGCGCCTGCCCGGCCTCGGTGAGGCCGGCGGCGTAGCGGCGCAGCGTGCGCGGCGTCACGGCGGCCGGCAGCAGCCGCTGCGCGATCGCCCAGCGCACGAACTGACCTGAGTCGACGGCATACGCGTGGCGCGTCTTCTCGGCGGCGCCGCGGCGGCGCAGATCCTGCTCCAGCAGCACGAGCGCGCGGCGCCAGCCGTCGTCGCCCGGCTGCCCGCCGCTACCCTGCCCCGCTGTGGCCGTCTTCTTCATCGACACCGACACCGGTCAGGTCGCCACGCGACGGCAGCTGATCGAGGCCGGGATGGTGGCCGAATCCGAGACGCCCGCGCGCCCGTGGCTGCGCATCCAGGGCAGCGACGACGCGACGACCATGTGGTATGCGGTGCTGCGCAAGCGGGAGCGGGGCATCTTCATCGGCGCTCTCGCTATTCGCCACGGCGAGCACCATGCCTCTTTGCTGCAAGGCGGGTGGGACGAGATTCCGCTCGACGAGCTGCGCCGCGGACCCGGTCCCGCCCGCCCGGCCACCGGCGACGCTCAGGCGATGTAGACCGTCGTGCCGAGCGGCGTGCGGTCGTAGAGGTCGATCACGTCCGGGATCGCCATGCGGATGCAGCCGTGCGACGCGGCGCTGCCGAGTGAGTTGACCTCCTCGGTGCCGTGGATCCCCGCGCCGGCGTAGATCCCCATCCAGCGCGCCTTGATCGGGTCGGCCGGACCGGGCGGGATCACCTTGCCGGCGAGGGGGCCGGCCCACGCGCTGTTCGGCACGTGCCACGACGGGTTCACCTGCTTGTCGTTGATCGCGTAGACGCCGGCAGGCGTCTCGAGGCCCGCCCGCCCGACCGCGATCGTGTAGGTCTTCTCCAGCTTGAGGTCCTTCCACAGGCGCAGCCTGAAATTCGAGCGATCGACCGTGATCACGACCGGGTACTTCGCCGCCAGCTGGGCGGTCGTGACGTTCGGCTTCACGCTCCGCACGTGCACGGCGACGCTGTGCGGCGCGTCGGCGGTCGTGAGCGCATGCACGACGGCGCGCCGCAGGAGACGGCGGTCGACCGCGATGCCGTCCTGCGCCGCCACCGGCGAGAGCGACGTCGGCGTGAAGTCGATGCTCGCGTCGCGCGGCGCGCGGTCGAAGCGGCCGCCCGTCTCGGCCAGGAAGTGCTCGATGGCGACGGACGAGTAGACGATCCGCGGCTGCACGTCGGCGTCGACGCTTCCGCCCGTGGCCTCGCGTCCGATGCGACTGAAGAAGGAGCCGTCACGGCTGCGCGCGAGCGCAGCATCGAGCGCGGCGTCGACGTTCACGGCGACGCCCGCGCGGCGCGCGGACAGCACGACGCGTCTGTCGCCGTAGGTTACGACGACCGGCCGGCGCAGCCTGCTCAGGAGCTGGTGCTCGAGCCGTGCGCGTGCCTGCTCGACGCGCATCCCACCGACGTCGACGCCGCTGATGCGCACGCCCTTGGCGATCGTGTCGCGCTTGCCGTGGTCATATGCCCACGCACCGACCGCACCGACGAGCACGGCTGCGATTGCCACCCCGATGACGATTCGACGACTGCGCACAGCGCCTCCCCGGCGATTCTACGCACGACGGGGACGTTCAAAGAAGCGCTGCAAGGGATCTGGCACGAGCGCCTGGACGTTTGGACGAGGCGAGCCGGTCCCAGGTCACCGGCGGGCAACCGGCGGTCCGGCCAGCAGCGGAGCGAGCCGCTGCGCGAGCTCGTCCCAGTCGGGCGCACAGACGACGCCCTCCTCGCGGCACAGCTCGCGGTTCCACGGATGCGCGATCGTGGCCGGGACGATGCCCGCATCCTGAGCGCGCATGATGTTCTGCGGGCTGTCGTCGATCAGCACGTCGATGTCGATCTCCGTGCAGCGCACGATCTTGTCCCACGAGCAGTGGAGGTCGTCGTACGGCAGGCCGATCTGCTCGAGCCATGCGGCCGTCACCTCGTGCGCATCGGTCGAGCGGTGGCTCGTGATGTGAATGAAGTGCCCGGCTTCGTGCCAGGCGACGACCGCCTCGACCGCGCCGGCGTACGGTGCGGCGGCGAGCACGTGCTCGCGCCGATGGCTCTCCGCCACCAGCGCCGCGACCTGCTCGCGGCGCAGCTGCACGACGTCCCACGTGACCTGCTCGTCGTAGGCGAGCGTCACGCCGAAGCGCCGGCGCGCAAGCAGCGCGAACAGGTCCCAGTAGTGGTGCAATGTCGAGTCGATGTCGATCGCTATGCGCATGTGCGCCACAGGGTAGACGGCCGCGTGGCGCCGGACGTCCCACCCCTCCACGACGGCTACGGCGCCAACGGAAGGTCCGCCTGGCTGGACATCGACTGGCCGGCGCACCAGCACTGGGTCGAGGTGGACGGCACGCCCGCGAACGTGATCGAGATCGGCTCCGGCCCGCCGCTGCTGTTCGTGCACGGTCTCGCCGGCTGCTGGCAGAACTGGCTCGAGAACATGCCCCGCTTCGCGGCGGCGCACCGCGTGATCGCCGTCGACCTGCCCGGCTTCGGCGCCTCGCCGATGGCCCCCGAGCGCATCTCGATCCCCGGCTACGCGCGCTTCCTCGACACGCTGTGCGAGGCGCTCGCGCTCGATGCGGCCGCCGTCGTCGGGAACTCGATGGGTGGGTACGTCGCCGCCGAGCTGGCGATCTCCTCACCGCAGCGGGTCGAGCGGCTCATGCTCGTCTCCCCCGCCGGGATCACGGCTGAGCACCTCCACCGCGACGGCGTGATGGCGGGCGCCCGCGTCGTCGCCGCCGTGACGACCCGGGCCGTGTCGCGTCACGAGCGCTTGGCGCGACGGCCCGGCCTGCGCCGCATCGCGCTGAGCTTTCCCGTGCACCATCCCGATCGCCTCTCGGCGCCGCTGGCGCACGAGCTGATGGAGGGGTCCGGCAAGCCGGGCTTCCTGCCGGCGATGGAGGCGATCATGGAGCACCGCATCAGCGAGCGGCTGCCGCAGATCGCCTGTCCGACGCTCGTCGTGTGGGGCGAGCAGGATCGCGTGATCCCGGTGCGCGACGCCGAGCGCTTCGGAGCACTGATCCCCGATGCGCGCGTCGTCATCCTGCCCGACACCGGGCACGTGGCGATGCTCGAGCGGCCTGAGCGCTTCAACGCGCTGCTCGAGGGCTTCCTGGCCGAGCAGCCGCCGGCCGCGCCTTCGGCGCCGAACGCCGCGGACGCGCTCAGCGCGTGACGGCGCCCTCGGCGGCGCTGCCGACCAGCTTCGCGTACTTCTGGATTGCGATGTCGACGTGCTCGTCGGCGCGCGGCGCGGGTCGGTAGGTCGCGAGCCGCTCGGCGAGCTGCGCGTCGTCGAGCGCGACGTCGATACGACGGCCGTCGACGTCGATCGTGATCTCGTCGCCGTCGCGCAGCGCACCGATCGGGCCGCCGCGGACCGCCTCGGGGGCGACATGCGCGGCCATGAAGCCATGCGTCGCGCCGGAGAAGCGGCCGTCGGTGATCAGCGCGACGCTCTCCCCCAGCCCCTCGCCCTGGATCGCGGCGGTGACCGCGAGCATCTCGCGCATCCCGGGGCCGCCGGCCGGGCCCTCGTTGCGGATCACGACGACGTCGCCCTCGCCGATCTCGTGCGCGAGCACGGCGGCCATCGCCGCCTCCTCGCCGTCGAAGACCCTCGCCGGACCGACGTGGTGGCGCCGCTCGTGGCCGGCGAGCTTGACGACGCAACCATCCGGCGAGACGTTGCCGCGCAGGATCGCGAAGCCGCCCGTGGCCTTCAGCGGATCGGCGAGCGGACGCACGACGTCCTGGCCCGGCGTCTCCTCGGCCTCGTCGGCGTGCTCGCCGATCGTGCGCCCGGTGACCGTGACCACCTCGCGGTGCAGCACGCCCACCTCGGCAAGGCGCCCGAGCACGACCGGGACGCCGCCGGCCTCGTAGAGGTCGGTGGCAGCGTATCTGCCCCCCGGCTGCAGGTCGCACAACAGCGGCGTGCGCTCGCTGATCGCGTCGAATTCGTCGATCGTCAGCGGCACGCCCATCTCCTTCGCGACCGCCAGCAGGTGCAGCACGCCGTTCGTCGAGCCGCCGCTCATCGCGACCGCCGCGATCGCGTTCTCGAGCGCCGGCTTCGTGATCACGTCGCTCGGGCGCTGCCCGCGCCGCAGCACGTCCATCACCAGCTCGCCGCACGCATGCGCGACCGCGAGCTTGCGGCCGTCCTCGGCGGGCACCATCGAGGAGCCGGCCGGCGAGATGCCGAGCACCTCGAACGCCATCGCCATCGTGTTCGCCGTGAACTGCCCGCCGCAGGCGCCGGCACCGGGCGAGGCGACCTCCTCCAGCGCGTGCAGCTCCTCCTCGGTGATCGTGCCCGCGGCAAACGCGCCGACGGCCTCGAACACCTGCTGGATCGTCACCTCGGCGCCCTTGTGGCGGCCGGGCCGGATCGAGCCGCCGTAGAGCATCAGCCCCGGGATGTCGAGGCGCGCGAGCGCCATCACGGTGCCGGGGATCGTCTTGTCGCACCCGCTGATGACCACGAGCGCGTCGAAGTGGTGGGCGCTCGCGACCAGCTCGATCGAGTCGGCGATCAGCTCGCGCGAGACGAGCGATGCGCGCATCCCCGACGTGCCCATCGTGATCCCGTCCGAGATCGCGATCGTGTTGAGCTCCATCGGCGTTCCCCCGGCCGCACGAATGCCCTCCTTCACTCTCGCCGCGAGCACGCGGTTGTTGAAGTTGCACGGCATCGTCTCGATCCACGAGTGCGCGACGCCGACGATCGGCTTCGCGAGGTCCTCGGCCGAGTAGCCGATTCCGTGCAGGTAGGCGCGTGCGGCGGCGCGTGCGGGGCCCTCGGTGAGAGCGCGGCTGCGGTGCTTGATGTCGAAGGCGACGGGTGCGCTCATGGGGCGGGGACTGTACCGCCCCGCGTCTGTCCGCCCTGCGCTGTTCCCGCGCCCGCCGCCCTGGCGCGCTCCCGCTCCCACTGACGCAGCCGCCACAGGTCCCGCTTGACCTGCCGCGGGTCGAGCTGACGCCCCGGCAGATGGAGATTGGCCGTCTCGATCAGACGCCGCTCGTCGCCGGTGAGCGCCATCCACTTCGCGAGCGCGTCGTCGGAGTCCGGCAGGCGTGCGCTGCCGTACGGCCGCGTCTCGTCGGGGAAGGCGACGCAGTACTCGTTCAGCAGCCGCCCGGTCTGCGGCAGGTAGGCGAGGATCGGCTTGTGCGGGTAGATCAGGTACGCGTACGGCGTGCCCGCCGTCGCCTCGTGCCCGCCGGGCCGCTCGGCCTGCATCCCCCACACGCGGATGAAGCCGAGGTCGCGGTACATCGCCCACTCCTCGTCGTTGACGCACGACTTCAGCAGTTGGCGGGCCCGCGCCTCGGCGCGCCGCTCGCGGCCCGGGTCGTAGCTCGGCATCGGCACGATCTGCCGACGCGCCTTGTGGCGCGACAGCGCCTCGCCGAGCCGCGGCGCGACGACCTCCCACAGCAGGGCGAGCACGACGAGCGCGGTGGCAGCGAGCGCGAGCAGCACGGCAGGCCCTTACCCGACCGGCTGACCGCTCGACACGGGCGCCAAGCTCGACGTGGCCTCAGGTCGGGGAACACGCATCGTGCCCCGCCCGCGCATCAGCGCCCGCCCGCAGCCCGTGGGAAGAAGATGACGCGCTCGGCGTCGCGCGGCACGTCGGCGAAGCTGCGCGCGAGCTGCGCGGTGCGGCGGCCCTGCCCGCTGAGCGGCACGGCGGCCCACATGCCGGCGTCGAGCTGGCGACGGAACTCATCGACCAGCCGCTCCTCGTCCTCGCGCACGTCCACGTCCCCCTCGGCGATCAGCACCTCGCCGTGTCCCGGCTTCATGCGCAGGAACCTCATGTGCCGATTATGGCAGAGGATTATGTGCCGCCGCGAGGGTGCGGCCGCCGCGCGCGGATTCCGAGCACGTCGACGGGTCCCGGGCCCTGCCCGATCTCGCGCAGCCCGTCGCGCACGGCGCGCGCGGCGCGCGCCTTCGCGGCGCGCGCCGCCTCGAGCGGCGTCCAGCCGTGCGCGAGGTGCGCCGCCAGCACGGACGAGTGCGTGCAGCCCGACCCATGCGCGGCACCATCCGCGAAGCGCTCGCCCGGGAGCTCGACGAGCGCCTCGCCGTCATAGAAGACGTCGACCGCCTCGGCGCGATGGCCACCCGTAACGACGACGCAGCGCGGCCCGAGCGCGTGGATCGCCTTCGCGAGCGCCGGCGCGTCCAGCTGCGACCCACCCCTCTCCGCGACGATCGCGCGTGCCTCCGGCAGGTTCGGCGTCGTCACGGTCACGCGCGGAAGCAGGCGCTCCACGAGCGCCGCGCGAGCCTCCAGCGCGAGCAACTCTGCGCCCGACTCCGACACCATCACGGGGTCGAGCACGATCGGCGTATCGGGGTCGAGCTCGTCGAGCGCGCGCTCGACGGCGACGATCGTCGCGACCGTGCCCAACATGCCGATCTTGACCGCATCGACGCCGATGTCGCGCTGCACGGCGTGCACCTGCGCGACGATCAGCTCCGGATCGACGACGCCGACGGCGTCGACGGCGACGGTGCTCTGCGCCGTGATCGCCGTGATCGCGGTCATCCCATGCACGCCGCAGGCCGCGAACGCCTTCAGATCGGCCTGGATGCCGGCGCCCCCGCCCGAGTCGGAGCCCGCGATCGAGAGCACGGCCGGCAGGCGGGGATCGGGCGTCGTCACGGCGCGCAGGTTAGAGCGTGGCCGGCCGTGCCGCCCGCCCGCAGCGGCGTGCCGTCCGCGCCGCGCCTCGCGGCGGCGCGGACGCACGCGATGGCCGCTGGGTACGATCGTCTCATGCGATCGCACGACGCGAGCGCTGCGTACGGCAATCTCAGGCCGTCGCCGTGTAGCGTCCACCGGGACCTCGTCGCACGAGACGCCGCAGCTCGAGCTGCGCGAGGCCGGCGAGCACCGCGTCGACGGCCGCCCCGCCGTCCGCGAGCGCCGCAACGGTGTCGCAGCCGCCGCCGACCCGGTCGAGCAGCGCGCGCAGGTCGGGCTCAAGCGACGCGATCTCCTGTCCCTGCCGCGATGGACCCAGGGTCGCCGCAGACGCGCCGAACAGCAGCTCGAGCACGTCACGCGGGCCGCGCACAAGCTGCGCCCCATCGGCGATCAAGGCATTCGTCCCGGCTGCGAGCGGCGCGGTCACGAGTCCGGGCACGGCGGCGACCTCGCGGCCGAGATCGGCCGCCTGCCCCGCGGTGATGAGTGAGCCGGACCGCTCCCCCGCCTCCACGACGACGGTCGCCTGCGCAAGCGCCGCGATCATGCGATTGCGGGCGGGAAAGCACCAGCGGCGTGCCGGCGTACCCGGCGGCAGCTCGGCGACGACCGCGCCGGTGGCGACGATCCGTGCATGCAGGCGTCGCTTGCTCGCCGGATAGGCCTGCTCGGGACCGCACGCCAGGACCGCCAGGGTCGTTCCCTCGGCTTCGAGCGCGCCCATGTGCGCGGCGGCGTCGACACCGAGCGCCATCCCGCTCACGACGGTCAGTCCGGCCGCGGCGAGCCCGCGCCCGAGCCCGCGCGCCTGCTCGAGCCCGTACGGGGTCGCGCGGCGAGCGCCGACGATCGCGACGCGGTCCGCCGCCGCGGCGCGCTCGAAGCGGTCGAGCGCGCCGCGGACGTAGAGCACGGCCGGCGCGTCGGGCAAGTCGTGCAGCGACGCCGGGTAGCGCGCGTTGCAGCGACACACCGCTGTGACCGCGCTCGCGACACAACGTCGCAGCGCTGCGGCTGTGACGAACTGCTCGTACTCGACGGCGATCGCCGTGCGCCGATCGCCGGCCAGCGCCGCGATCAGCGCCTCGTCCTCGAGCGCCAGCAAGCCGGAGCTGCCGCGCCGAGCGCTCCACGCGATCTCGATGTGCCCAGCGAGCCGTGCCACGAGCCACGAGCGCCGCAAGCAGGTGGTGCAGGCCCCACTGCCGAGCGTGCTCGTACGAGCAGCGGTCATGCTGCGATCGCCTCCTCCGCGCTCTCTCGCGCGCGCAACGCGAGCGCGTGCAGCACGTCGTCCAGCTCGACCACGTCGCGACCCGCGAGATCCGCGATCGTGCGGGCGACGCGCAGCACGCGATCGTGGCCGCGCGCGCTCAGGCCACCGCGGTCGTACGCCTGTGCGAGCGCGCGCCGCGCCGTTTCCTCCGCATGCACGTGCGCGCGCAGCAGGCGCGTGTCGAGCTGCGCGTTGGTGTGAGCGGGCGTGTCCGCGAGGCGCACGTGCTGGCGCTCACGTGCCGCCAGGACACGTTCCCGGACATCCCCGGAGGTGGTCCGCGGCGGGCCACCGAGCGCCGCGGCGCTCGGCCTGGCGACGGTCACGAGCAGGTCGATGCGGTCGAGCAGCGGTCCGCTCAGCCGGCGGCGGTGGCGCGCCAGCTCAAGCTCGCCGCAGCGGCACGCCCGGTCGCTGCCCGCGAACCCGCACGGGCACGGGTTGGTCGCTGCGACGAGCGTGAAGCGGGTCGGGAAGCGAAGCGCCTGCTGTCCGCGCACGATCACGATCTCGCCGTCCTCGATCGGTTGACGCAGCGCCTCCAGGCTGGGCCGCGAGAACTCGGACAGCTCGTCGAGGAAGAGGACGCCGTGGTGCGCGAGGCTCGCCTCGCCCGGGGCGGGTGGCCGCCCGCCGCCCACGAGACCGGCCGGCGAGATCGTGTGATGCGGCGCGCGGAACGGCCGTGTCGCCGCCAGGCCGCCGCGGTGGCTGATGCCCGCAACGCTGTGGATGCGCGTGACCTCGACCGCCTCGGCGCGCGTGAGCGGCGGCAGCAGCGCGGGAAGGCGCCGTGCCAGCATCGTCTTGCCGCTGCCCGGCGGGCCCTCGAGCAACAGGTTGTGGCCGCCGGCGGCGGCGATCTCGAGCGCGCGCAGCGGCAGTTCGTGTCCGCGCACGTCGGCGAGATCCGACTCCTCGGGCGCAGGTGCTTCGACCGCGGGAACGGGCGTCGGCGCCGGCGGCGGTGGGACGTCACCGCCGTCGAGCAGCTTGGCAATGCCACACAGGTCATCGACCGCCGCGACCGCGACCCCGTCGACGAGCGCCGCCTCCCCCGACCGCTCACGCGCGACGATCAGCCCCGCGACCCCGGCCCGGCGCGCCCCCTCTGCCACCGCGAGCACACCGCGGCAAGGACGTACCGTGCCCGCCAGCGACAGCTCGCCGAAGACCGCCCAGCGGTCGAGCGCGTCAGCCGAGCACTGGCCGCTCGCGGCGAGCAGGCCGACGGCGAGCGCTGCGTCGAATCCCGGCCCGACCTTGCGCAGGTGCGCCGGGGCGAGGTTCGCGGTGATGCGCCGCGCCGGGAATTCGAAGCCGGAGTTGAGGATCGCCGCGCGAACACGCTCGCGCGCCTCGCGCACCGCCGCGTCGGCCAGCCCGACGACACGGAAGGTGGGCAGGCCGGCGCGGATGTCGACCTCGACCCAGACGGGTCGCGGGTCGATGCCGTCGATGGCGAACGTGATGACGCGAGCGAGCACGACCAGGACGCTAGGACGTGTGCCGTCACAGCACACGCGCGCTTCGCAACGATTCTCACTCGGCCCGATCTTCGCCGATTTGCCTGCAAATCGTGACAAAACGCGTGCTTCCTCGCACGGACGTCCGCGTACGGTTCCGGTCGTGTCCAACGACCTGCGCCATCGTCTCGGCCGTGTCGGCGAGCAGCTCGCAGCCGAGCACCTCGAGCGGCGCGGCTTCGCGATCGTGACGCGCAACCACCGCACCCGCTGGGGCGAGATCGACCTGATCGCCGCCGACGAGCGGCGGATCGTCTTCTGCGAGGTGAAGACGCGGCGGGCCGGTGCCGCCGGCCCGTTTGACGGCCTGCGCGAGGCGCAGTGCCGCCGCCTGCGGCGGATGGCGGCCGCCTGGCTCCAGGAGCAGGGCGACCGCCCGCGCACGTCCGAGCTGCGCTTCGACGCGATCGGCGTCACGATCGACGCGTACGGCCGCCTCGTCGCACTGGAGCACCTCGAGGGAGCGTTCTAGCAGCACGCAGCGACGGCAGGCGTGGCGTGCCTCAGGGAAGCGAAAGCTGTTGATACGCCGTGCTTTGAAACGAGAGCCGGTGCAGCGGCGACACACCGAGCCGTTCGATCGCGGCGCGGTGCTCGCGGGTCGCGTAGCCGACGTGGCCGGAGAACTCCCAGCCGGGATGGAGCGTGTCGGCGCGTCGCATGTAACGATCGCGCGTGACCTTCGCGATCACGGACGCGGCCGCGATCGCGCCGCTGAGCGCGTCGCCGCCGACCACCGCCCGCTGCTCATGGCCGACGTCGGCCACGGGAAAGCCGTCGCTGAGGCAGATGCAACCCTCTCGCGCGACTCGCGCGAGCGCATCGCGCAGCGCGGCGAGGTTCGTGACGTGCAACCCACGCCGGTCGATCCCCGGCGCGCAGCGCGAGACGACCGCGACCTGCGCGGCCGTGCGCAGGATCACCGGGTAGAGCTGCTCGCGCCGCGCCTCCGTCTGCTGCTTGGAATCGTTGAGCGCCGCCAGCGCGCGCACGTCGCCGGGGCTCAACCGCTCGTAGTCGAACAGCACCGCTGCAGCGACGAGCGGACCGGCGAGGCAACCGCGACCCGCCTCGTCAGCACCGGCGACGAAGCGGACGCCGAGCGAACGGTCGAACGCAAACAGCTTGCGAGCCGGCGGAGGCGCTCTGCGTTTGCGCGGGAGGCTGGCGGTCGCGCTCACGAGAGGAGTTCTACCGCGACGGGAAGACAGTGCCGGCTACAGAAGCCCGACTTGCTTCGGCGGCCAATAGCTGAAGAACGCATCGCCGATGATCCAGCCGCGCGGAACGGGACCCCAGTAGCGGCTGTCGTCGGACGCTCCGCGATTGTCGCCCATCATGAAGTAGTGGCCCGGCGGCACCGTGATCGTGCCGAGATTGCAGTCGGGGCCGCCGCCACAGGGACGGATGAACGGCTCTCTCTGCTCCACGCCGTTGCGCACGGCGTGCCCGTCGCGCACGGCGATCCGATCGCCGGGCAGCCCGACGACGCGCTTGATGAAGTTCTGGTCCGAGCGGATCGACGTCGGTCTCGCGCACGGCGCGTGGCTCTGCGGACCTTCGTAGAAGGGACCCTGGCCCGGGTTTCCGCACTCGTTCACGTCCGCCCCGTGCGGCGGGTGGAAGACGACGATGTCGCCGACGCCGGGCGCGGCGAAGCGGTTCCCGATGCGGTTGACGATCACCCGTTCGCCGACCGCGAGCGTCGGCTCCATCGAGCCGCTCGGGATCCGGTACGGCTTGACGACGAACGCTTGGACGACGAGCGCGATGCCGAGCGCTACGGCGACGACGAGTACGAGCTCGAGCAGCGAGCTGGAGCCCGACTTGCCCTTCACTCGTTGTCGGAGTCGGACGCCTCGGCCGTGTCCGACGCCTCGGCGGCGGGCGCCTCGGCGGGAGCGTCGGCTTCAGCGACCGGCACGTCGGACTCGACGGAAGCCGCGGCGTCCGCGTCGGCGAACTCGACCGGAGCCGCCGGCTCGTCGGGCCCCGGCGCGTGCAGCAGCTCGCGCTCGATGACCTCCTCGGGGCCGATCGAACGGCGCTCGCGGACGCGGGCGCGCTTGCCGACGCGGTCGCGCAGGTAGTAGAGCTTCGCGCGCCGCACCTCACCGCGGGCCGCCACTTCGATCTTCTCGATCTTCGGCGAATGCAGCGGGAACGTGCGCTCGACGCCGACGCCGAACGACTGCTTGCGGACCGTGAAGGTCTCGCGCACGCCGTGTCCCTGCCGCTTGATGACGACGCCCTCGAAGACCTGCGTGCGACGACGGGTGCCCTCGATCACCTGGAAGTGAACGCGGACGCGATCACCTGCGTCGAAGGACGGAAGGCGGCGCAGCTGGGCGCGCTCGAGGCTGTCGATGACCGTGCTCATAGGAAGGAATTGGCGGCCTCCGGGCCGCTTGGCCGGCGGCTTCGGCCCGCCGGCTGGGGAATGGTAGCGGACCGGCTCAGGTGGGGTCGTCTTGACGTCGTCGCTCTGCTTCCGCGCGCAGCTGGCTTTGCTCGCGACGCCATTCGCGCACGCGCGCGTGGTGCCCGGACAGCAGCACCTCGGGCACCGTCCAGCCGCGCCACTCGGCCGGTCGCGTGTAGTGCGGGTACTCGGGCGCGCCGTCGAGCGCGGCGCTGTAGGACTCCTCGTGCGCGGACTCGGCGTGGCCGAGCGCGCCGGGCAGCTTGCGCAGGACGGCGTCGGCGAGCACCATCGCCGCCAGCTCGCCGCCGGCGAGCACGTAGCGGCCGATCGAGATCGACTCGCTCGCGAAGTGCTCGACGATCCGCTCGTCGAAGCCCTCGTAGCGGCCGCACAGGAGCGTCAGCGCCGGCTCCGCCGCGAGCTCGTCGACGAGCGCGTCGTCGAGCAGGCGCCCGGCCGGCGCGAGCGCGATCACGCGGCGGTCCGCGCGCAGCGCCACGGGGTCGGCGTCGTAGCGGACGCGCAGCGCCGCCTCGACGACGTCGACGCGCAGCACCATGCCGGCGCCTCCGCCGAACGGCATGTCGTCGACCTGGCCGCCTGTCAGCGGCGTCGTGTCGCGGTAGTTGAGGCAGTCGAGCGTGTGGCCCTGCGCGACCGCGTTCTCGACGTGGCGCTGCGTGCGGAACCACGCGAACGCCTCGGGGAACAGCGTGAAGACGTCGAGCTCCATCACTCCTCCCCCAGGAACGCGAGGTCGACGTCGATCCGGCGCGCGTCGACGTCGACCGTGCGCACCGCGTCGCGGATCAACGGCACGAGCAGCTCGTCGCGGCCGTCGCGCGCGACGTGCAGCACCTCGCAGGAGGGCAGCGCGCGGAGCTCGCGCACGACGCCCACCTCGCGCTCACCATCGTGGACCGTGCAGCCCTCGAGCTGCTCCGGCCACCACTCGTCCTCCTCCAGCTCGGGAGCCTGCGAACGCGGCACGAGCAGGTCGCTGCCGCGCAGCGCCTCGGCGTCGCTGCGCGACGCGCAGCCGTCGAGCCGCAGGATCGGGCGCGCGTCGGTGCCGGCGCGGCGGACGATCGCCTGCTCGCGACCGGCGACGATCAGCGTGCGGCCGGCGTCGAGCAGCGCGGATCGCGGCTGGGTGACGTGGAAGCTGCCGTCGAGGCCGTGGGGTCTGCCGACGCGGCCGGCGTGCAGGAGGGCGGCGTCGTCCGTGCCGGTGCCGGGCACGAGTCGTTCTCAGTCGACGATGTCGACGAGCACGCGGCGATCCTCCTTGACCGCCGCGGCCTTCACGACGAGACGCAGGGCGTTGGCGGTGCGCCCGCCCCGGCCGATCACCTTGCCGTAGTCGTCATCGCCGACGGTCAGCTCGAGCACGAGCGTGCCGTCGTCCTCCTCGAACTCCTCCACCTTGACGGCGTCGGGCTCGTCGACGAGCTCGCTCACCAGGTACTCGAGCAGCTCCTTCATGGGACGGACGGGCGCGTCCGGCCTGTTCAGCTGCTCGCGGGGCGGCTGATGCCCTGCGTCTTGAGCAGCTTGCTGACCGTCTCCGAGGGCTGGGCGCCGCGCGCGAGCCAGGAGCGGATGCGCTCCTCGTCGAGCACGATCGTCGAGGGCTGGGTCTGGGCGTTGTAGTGCCCGACCGTCTCGATCACGCGACCGTCGCGCTTGGAGCGCTGATCGGCCACGACGACGCGCCAGATCGGGTTCTTTCGCCCGCCCACGCGGGTCAGCCGGAGTCGTACTGCCACGGTTCCCTTTCGAAGTTTTCGGTGAAGACCGACGACGGAGAGTAGCGGCTCAGCCGCCGCGGCGCACGATCAGCGGCCCTGGCGCATGAGCGCACCGATGTCGGGCGTCTTGCCCTGCGAGAGCGACTTCATCAGCTTCTGCATCTGAGCGAACTGTCTGATCAGCGCCTTCACGGCCTGCACGTTGGTGCCCGAGCCTCTCGCGATGCGGATGCGGCGCGAGCCCTTGATGAGGTCGGGGTTGCGCCGCTCGTCCGGCGTCATCGACAGGATGATCGCCTGCAGGCGGTCGAACTCGCGCTCGTCGACCCTCATTCTGCTGAGCTGATGTCCGCCGAGGCCGGGGATCATGCCGAGCAGGTTCTGCAGCGGGCCGAGCTTGCGGATCTGGCGCAGCTGGTCGAGGAAGTCGTCGAGGCCGAACTCCGACTTGCGGATCTTGCGCTCGAGCTCCTTCGCCTGATCCTCGTCGAACTGGCGCCCGGCCGTCTCGATCAGCGTCATGACGTCGCCCATCCCGAGGATGCGCTGCGCCATGCGGTCGGGGTGGAAGCGCTCGAACTGGTCGAGCTTCTCGCCGGTGGAGGCGAACAGGATCGGCTTGCCGGTGACGGCCTTGACCGACAGCGCGGCGCCGCCGCGGGCGTCGCCGTCGAGCTTGCTCATCACGACGCCGTCGAACTGCGCGACCTCGGCGAACTGCTCGGCGACGTTGACGGCGTCCTGGCCGGTCATCGCGTCGACGACGAGCAGCACGTTCGTCGGCTTCGTGACCTTCTTGATGTCGGCGAGCTCCTGCATCAGCGCCTCGTCGACGTGCAGGCGGCCGCTCGTGTCGACGATCAGCACGTCCTTGCCCTCGCGCTCGGCGCGCTCGCGCGCCCATCTGGCGATCTCGACCGGGTTCGCGTCGGTGCCCTGCTCGTAGACGTCGGCGCCCACCTGACCGGCGACCTTGATCAGCTGGTCGACCGCGGCGGGGCGATAGACGTCGCAGGCGGCGACGGCCACGGACGCGTCGTGATGCTCCTTCAAGTAGCGCGCGAGCTTTCCCGTCGCGGTCGTCTTGCCCGAGCCCTGCAGGCCGGCCATCAGGATCACCGTCGGCGGGCTCGAGGAGAACGCCAGCTCGCGCGATGCGCCCCCCATCAGCTCGGACAGCTCCTCGTTGACGATCTTGACGACCTGCTGGCCGGGGTTGAGCTGGCCGATCACGTCGCTGCCGAGCGCGCGCTCCTTCACCGCGGACGTGAACGACTTGACGACCTTGAAGTTGACGTCGGCCTCGAGCAGCGCGAGGCGGATCTCGCGCATCGCCGCGTTGACGTCGTCCTCGGTCAGCGTGCCGCGCCCGCGCACGTCGGCGAGCGTGGCCTGCAGCTTCTCGGCCAGCGTGTCGAACATCTGCGAGTGAGGCTACCGGTCGGCGGGCGGCGGGCCTCTGCCGCGGGCGAGCTCGTCGACCTTGCCGCCGAGTGCCTGGCCGATGCCGCCGAGCGCCTCCGTGAACTCCGACGGGATCACGAAGATCTTGCTCGCCTGGCCCTGTGCGAGCTTGGGCAGCATCTGCAGGTACTGGTAGCTGAGCAGCTCGCGGTCCGGCCGGCCCTCGTGGATCGCGCCGAACACCGTCTGGATGGCCTTCGCCTCGCCCTCGGCGCGCAGGATCGCCGCCTGCCGCTCGCCGGTCGCGCGCAGGACAGCCGCCTGCTGATCGCCTTCGGCGGTGAGGATCTGCGACTGCTTGACGCCTTCGGCGGTGAGGATCGCCGCGCGACGGTCGCGCTCGGCGCGCATCTGCTTCTCCATCGCCTCCTGGATCGGTCCGGGCGGGTCGATCGACTTCAGCTCGACGCGGTTGATGCGGATTCCCCAGCGGCCGGTCGCCTCGTCGAGCACGACGCGCAGCTGCGAGTTGACGTTGTCGCGGCTCGTGAGCGCGTCCTCGAGCGAGAGGCCGCCGATCACGTTGCGCAGCGTGGTGACGGTGAGCTGCTCGATCGCCTGCAGCGGGTTGGCGACCTCGTAGGTGACCGACTTCGGGTCGGTGATCGTGAAGTAGAGGACCGTGTCGATCTGCACGACGAGGTTGTCCTCGGTGATGACCGGCTGGGGAGCGAACGACACGACCTGCTCACGCAGGTCGACGAGCGGGCGGACGCGGTCGACGAACGGCACGACGATCGTCAGCCCCGGCGTGAGCGTGCGGCTGTAGCGGCCGAGCCGCTCGACGACGCCCGCCCTCGCCTGCGGGATGATGCGGATGGTGCGCGCCACCATCAGCAGCACGAACAGCGCGATCACGACGAGCACGATGAGCCCGGCCATGGAGGTCCTCCCCTGCTACTCGCTCACGAGCGCCGTGGCGCCCCGGATCTCGATCACCTGGACGGGGGTCCCCGCCTCGATGATGCGCTCCTCGTCGTAGGCGCGCGCCGTCCACACCTCGCCGTCGATCTTCACGCAGCCGACGCCCTCGTCGTTCGCGATCCGCTCGAGCACGATCGCGCGGCGGCCGACGAGCGCCGCCGTCCCCGTGCGCAGCTGCGCCGGCATGTGCAGGTGCGAGCGCGCGATCGGGCGCACGACCCACAGCATCAGCAGCGCGACGACGATGAACGTGCTCCACGACCCGACCGCGCCACCGCCGATCGCGGCCACGAGCGCCGCGACGAGCGCGCCGACGCTGAAGGGCGCGAGGAAGAAGCTCGTGGTCAGCAGCTCGCCGACGCCGAAGGCAACGGCGACGAGAATCCAGATCACCCAGGCGTCCATCTGTCAGCGAGCTTACCGCCGAGCGCGGGCGAGCGCCGCCGCCTGGGCAGTGCGTCAGCCGAGCAGCGCGCGCGCGAAGTCGTCGGCGTCGAACGGGCGAAGGTCCTCGAGCTGCTCGCCGATGCCGATCAGCTTGACCGGGATCCCCAGCTCGCGGGCGATCGCAAGCGCGATCCCACCCTTCGCGGTGCCGTCGAGCTTCGTCAGCACGATGCCGGAGACGTCGACCGCCTCGGCGAACAGCTTCGCCTGGCGCAGGCCGTTCTGCCCGGTCGTCGCGTCGACCGTCAACAGCGTCTCGTGCGGCGCGTCGGGCAGCTGCTTGGCGATCACGCGCCGCACCTTCGTCAGCTCCGCCATCAGATTGTCCTGCGTGTGCAGGCGTCCGGCGGTGTCGACGAGGATCACGTCGGCGCCGTCGCGTACGCCGGTCTGCACGGCGTCGTAGGCGACCGAGCCAGGGTCCGCGTCGGGCGCTCCCTTCACGAACGCGACGTCGGCGCGCTGCGCCCACTGCTCGAGCTGCTCGACCGCGGCTGCGCGGAACGTGTCGGCCGCACCGAGCACGACGCGTTGGCCGAGCTCCTGACGCAGGTGCCAGGCGAGCTTGCCGAGCGAGGTCGTCTTGCCGGTGCCGTTGACGCCCACCATCAGCACGACCGTCGGACTCGGCGTGAGGTCGATGCGATCCTCCCCCGTGCGCGCCGCGTCCGCGAGCAGCTCGACCAGGCGGGCGCTCAGCTGCTCTCCGCCGACGAGATCGCCGGCCTGCGCCTCCCGTTCGAGCTGCTCGACGATCTCGGCCGTCGTGCGCGCGCCGACGTCGGCGGCGATCAGCGCCTCCTCGAGGCGCTCCCACGTCTCGTCGTCGAGGTTCTCGAACAGCGTCGCCTGCAGCTCGCTGGTGAGCGCCTCGCGCGTCTTGCGCATGTTCTCGCGCAGCCGGCGAAAGAAGCCGCGGCGCTGCTCTTGACGCTCGGGCGCGTCCGCCTCGGCGGACGCAACGCCCCCCTGATCGTTCCGATCGGGCGTGATGAAGAGATCCGGCCAGTCACGTGCCATCGCGATCGGCGACGATACCAGCGTGTCGAGCCCCTCCATCGCCATCCGGCGCACGCGTGCCGACGCGCCGGAGGCGGCGCGGCTGCTGGCCGACTACGGCGCGGAGCTGGTGGCGCGCGGCCGGCCGTTCTCGCCCGTCGACCCGCCACCCGGCGCTGCCGGCGCGAGCTGGGTCGAGGTGCACGAGATGGAGCCGCCCGGTGGGGCGTTCCTGCTGTTGGAGGAGGACGGCGCGCCCGTCGCGTGCGGGGGGATGCGGACGCTCGACGGCGAAGCCGGCCTCGGCGAGATCAAGCGGATGTACGTGGTGCCGGCGGCCCGGCAGCGAGGCCACGCGCGACGACTGCTCGGCGCACTGGAGACGGCTGCGCGAGAGGCCGGGATCGCGCGCCTGCGGTTGGACACCAACGCCCAGCAGCCCGAGGCGCTGCTGCTCTACGAGGCGTG
>Ga0210410_10000835_pt1 | contig 30696 bp, 22 predicted proteins | sample IncBWC4MmetaG_FD_161058 | JGI IMG/M metagenome (GOLD analysis project Ga0210410, IMG submission 161058) | Forest soil microbial communities from Barre Woods Harvard Forest LTER site, Petersham, Massachusetts, United States - Inc-BW-C-4-M | ecosystem: Environmental > Terrestrial > Soil >...
TGTCGTTGGCATTTCCCGGGGAGTCGGGGTTGTGTACGGCGGTGAGCGTGCGCGTGTCCCCGTTCTTGGCGATGCCCTTGCTGACGCAGGGACGCTCCACGGGTCGCAGCCATTGCCGCCAAGGCTGCTCGCGAGCGGACAGCCCGCGTCACCTCGCCATTTTGTCGGACATTATTACCCAAAGCGATAGGGAAAGCAATGCTGCCGCCGGTCGTCGTTGATTTGACGGGGAAAGCGGCATCGCCGCCACTTCTGCGCGGTTTACATGCGGGACGCCACAGATGCCCCACTGAAATCCAATTCTTATAGGAAAATAGATCATGACCTCCGTGCGTATGGACAAGTGGCTTTGGGCCGCCAGATTCTTCAAGACGCGAGCATTGGCCGCACGAGCCTGTGAACTCGGCAGGATTCAATCCAACGGGCAGGCCGCCAAGCCTGCGCGCGACGTCCGGGTTGGGGACCTGTTGCGCGTGACAAACGACGGTGGCGACTTTCACGTGGAAGTGCTCGTTCCGAGCGAGGTCCGCGGCCCGGCTTCAGTTGCGCAAAGGCTCTACCGCGAGACGGAGGCGAGTCGGGAGCAGCGCCTGAAGGTGGCAGCGGAGCGCAAAGCAATGCGACAGTTCGAAGAGTTACCGCTAGGCAGACCGTCAAAACGAGATCGCCGGAAAATCATTCAGTTCCGAGGGAGAGCGTGACCGGAAGCCAAGCTCGAAACAACCCGGAGAGATCTCAGGAAACTCGAATCGGGCCATTACTTCCAGGTCGCCGACTACCCGCGGGCTGGGTTCAAGGAATTCTCGTGGACTCAGGCGGCAGGAGCGAGACCGTCCCTCTCTCATCGATGATCTTGCACAGCATCTACGTCCTTATCGCCTTTACCTTTGGAGAATATGGGGCTATCGATGGTTCCGCCGATGCGAAAAGGGAACTGCAACTTACCGTCTTTTAATGTGGCTCCAGAGAGCCGGGCAATGGTGTTGGTGAAGAAGCTCTCCTTGGTTGTAATCTCTGCCAACCCGCGATAATTCAACTGGTCAGTGCCGGACACGCTAACACTGCCCGAGCCATCCACATCGACTCCGTAGCCGTCAATGTCGATGACCTTGCTCGAAATCCGCTGGTCGGCCAGCTCCAGATCGGTGGTAATCAAGTTAAATGAGGAAGGATCGTTTTTGGCCGGGCCCAGATCGTTGAAGTGCGCCAGCTTCATCAAATTCGCGTTGAGCTTGAGACTCGGCACTTGCCCGTTGCGCACGGTCAGGTGTCCGGCCCCGTGGATTCCCGCCAGCGGGCTGAGCGAATGTGCGATCTCTCCCGCCAAACTTAAGCTTCCCTCCATCTTTCCGGTCATCTTTCCGCCGCCGCTGGGGAAGGCCGCCAGAAGCTGGGCCATATTAATTCTGCTGAATCGTACATCGGTCTTAAACTTTGGGTTCTGCTTCGACAAGTCGAAGGAAAGGCCGCCTACGCCGCTCCCGCCATAGAGTTCAGCTTCGACATCGGTAAAAACAACCTGTCTCGACTCCAGCCGCAGTTTGGAATTCAGATTTCTTACCTCGATCGCGCCGAAGCGCAGAAGGCCCGCCTTCAGGTTGCCCTGGCCGTCCATCGAGGAAGAGGATGGATTAATAATTCCGAGCAGATTCACCTTCTCTAGTTCGCAAGATATCTCATGGGCTTCGAAAAAAATGGGACCAGCCGAGTCGGACGGCAGGAGATTCGACGCGACCACAGATCCCCGCTCAATCTTCACAGTAGAAATCGGGGCGAGAGGAAAAGTGTTCGCCGAAACTTTTGACTCAGGATTCTCAAAGTTCCACGGGCCGTCGGGATCCGAAGTAAGATTCAAGACCGGGTCCTCAAGGACAAGGGACTTGATGACCACCTGCCGATGCAAAAGTGCTCCCACGTCAAGCTCGGCATCGATTCGTGCCACCTGTACGACATAACCAGACGGAAATATCGGAGGGTTCTTCACTCCGAAATGATTAATGTGAATTGTCACAGGAAAAAACGTGAGTGCCAGACCTGCGATTTCAACCTGCTTTCCAGTTCTTTGTTGGAGGTAGGAGATCACCTGAGGCCGGTAGCGATCCACGTTGGCGAGGGTGGGTACAACGAAAATGAGCGTCAGCAAGAGTATCGCGGCAACTCCCAGAACAATTAGAGTGGTCTTACGACGGATGGGCATAGATCGACCTTTAGAATCAGTAGAATGCAGGCCGGTGGCGGCTGGCATCCCCAGCATGCTATAAAACCGGTCGCTAAACAGTTCAATTGTGACCATGTTTGGTGACCGCTCGGCTATGCTGCGCGCACGACGGCATGCGGGCGCAGTTGGGTTGGTGCAATCGTGAGTGCCGAATCCTCTGCCACCATGTTAAGATCGGCGGAGCGCAAAGGGCGCATCCGGTCCGCGGAAAGGACAGAAGTCCACCTGATCGCGACAACTCGTTTTCACGAACTAACTTTCTGCCCATAAATGCGGACCCAGGGCGTACGAAAGGAAGTTCGTCATGCCAGTAAGACGCCTCCCATCGAATCCGAACCTCGATCATCTCAAGTATCAAGCGAAAGACCTGCTGAAGGAGCATACCGCCCGCACACCAGGAGTAGCCCAGCGGATCAGAGAATTTCACCCGCGTTTCGGTCGGGCTACGGACGTTGAAATCTTCGATGTCCAGCTAAGTCTTAGCGATGCGCAGCTGACCATCGCCCGCGAGTATGGATTTCCGAGCTGGCCGAGGTTGAAAGCGCACATCGAAAAACCTGCGCTCTCGAATCAATTGAATCTGCCTCATCATCAGCGAATTGAAGACGCAACCTTTCGGCGTGCCGTCGAACTGCTCGATTCAGGTGACGCGGCTGGGTTGCGTGCGCATCTGAAGCAACATCGGAAGCTCGCGCATCAGCATGTGGTCTTCGAAGGCGGCAACTATTTTCGGAATCCGACGCTTCTGGAATTCGTCGCCGAGAATCCTGTTCGTCACGGAACTCTGCCGGACAACATTGTTGAGGTGGCCAAGGTCATCCTCGACGCTGGCGTTGAACCGTCAGCATTGAACGAGACGCTCATGCTGGTCTCGACGGGCAGCGTGCCGCGGGAATGCGGCAAGCAGCTTCCATTAATCGATCTTCTTTGCGATCACGGGGCGGATCCCAATCGCGCTGTCCATGCAACTGCTTTGCACGGCGAGTTAGAAGCGCTCCACGCTTTGATCGGACGCGGTGCTCGGATTGATTTGCCTGTGGCGGCGGCTCTGGGACGCCTCGAGGAGGCCCGCCGGTTGCTTCCGCGTGCCGACGGTGAAGAGCGCCACCTGGCGCTGGCGCTGGCGGCACAGTTTGGTCATGTTGAAATCGTTCGACTGTTGCTGGACGCGGGCGAGAATCCAAACCGGTACAACCCGGTCGGAGGCCATTCTCATACGACACCCTTGCATCAGGCGGCTGGGGCTGGCCACGACGAACTGGTCCGGCTTCTCGTCGAACGCGGTGCGCGATTGGATCTAAAGGATATCCTCTGGCGGGCTACACCGGCGGATTGGGCAAGGCACGCGGGCCAGACTGAAATCGAGGCCTATCTTCGGCGCAAGATGGGGAGCGAGAAGCCAGAATAGCGAACTGGCACCACTGAAATTAAGATTTTGCAAGCAACGTCTCTACAGTTGACGACCCTCTAGAGACGTAGCTTGCTACGTCTCAGGTAAAAGCTCAGATCCCAAGCTTGCGCAGGTACTCTCGTCCGGCGATAGCATTGGGCAAGGGCGCGTCAGCCCCGACGCCGCCGGGCAGAACATCCGCCTCAACCACCACCCAGCCATCAAAATTACCCCGTTGCAGAAGAGAGACTACACGCGGAAAATCGATGCTACCTTTCCCCAGCGGCGCAAAAATCCCATGCCGCACAGCCGCGTGAAAATTCATCCGCTGCTGACGCGCTTCGGCAGCCTTCTGCTCATACACGTCCTTCAAATGCACGCACCAGACTCGAGACACCTGCTTTTCCAGGAACGCAATCGTATCGCCGCCGCCGTAAACGTAATGACCCGTATCCAGGCACAGGCCCAGCTCATCGGCGGGGAACAGCGAGAAAAGGCGGTCAACCTCCTCGGGAGTTTCCACGTGGCTTCCGACGTGGTGGTGAAAGGCTACCCTCAGTCCGAAGGACTTGCAGAGCTTGATGATCTCGCGGATTGCCGCCGTGGCCGCCTGCCATTGGGCCTCGCTCCAGGAAATCTGATTCGCATCGTTACGGCGTCCCGAGGTTGCATTTCTCTCGGGAGTAGTCATGTCCGAAAGCACCAGCAGCCGCGCGCCGGCTTCGCTGATGAGCTGGACTGAGCGCTTCACGAAGGCCAGACCGGCCGCCTGCGCCTCTTTGTTGCCGAGTTCAATGTCGACAAACGCAGAACAAAGCGTGAGCAACCGCTTCGCCAGTTCGTTGCGCAGTACCGCCGAGTCGGCAGGAAGAAATCCATACGGACCGAGTTCCGTGCCGGAGTACCCGGCAGCTTTGATTTCGTCCAGCACCCGGTTGTAGGGATAGTCAGGGGGGAGCTCGACATGCTCCATGATTCCCCAGTTGATTGGTGCGCTTGCTACCTTGATCGCCATCCTTCGACCCTCTTGTCCAAGGAGCACACCTCATCCTACTGGAGATGTCTCGATCCCCTCACCGTGACTCGATTGCCTAGAACTGAAGCTTCAGGCCGAACTGGATCTCACGCTGGGCGTCAGGCAGCGTCTGGGTGATGGCTGCGCCTCCGCCTGAGCGTCCGCTGCAATCAGTTGGTGTTGGAGCCGCCGCCGCCGTGCAACTGAAATTGACAAATCCTGCGCCGCTACTGCCGCCGCCGGAGCCCACGTTCGGAAGGTTAAAGTTAGGATGGTTGAAGAGGTTAAAGAACTCAGCCCGGAAAACCAGTCCAAACCTCTCGGTCAGCTGGAACGTCTTGTAAGCTGAAAAATCAAAATTTACTAAGTCCGGACCGCGCAATATGGCTCGTCCCGCGTCTCCGAAGTTCCGCGCACTGCATTGGCCGCCGCATAAGCCAGGGGTAGTGGCCAACCCGGGAGCGATGAAAGCAGCCTGATTGAACCAGCAATCCAGAGTCTGCTGCCCAGGTTTGCTGCAGCCGAGCGCTGCCTGCGTGGCGGTGCCAAAGGAAAAATCATAGGGGTTGTGAATTATGTCCGGACGCGGCGGGAAGGCCCCGGTATTGGTAAGGTCGCTGCCCATGAGTACATCGAAAGCCTCTCCGCTGTGCGCCGTAGTCACTCCAGCCACCTGCCAACCTCCAAGAACACCCTGAGCTATAGCGTTGGCATTGCTTCCAAAGTGCTTTCCTTTGCCGTATGGCAATTCGTAAACGTAGCTGATAACCAGTTGATGGCGGAAGTCCGGGGTGGTAGGGCCTCTTTCCGCGGCCACGTTATGAGCGTTTTGAATGTCACACTGGTTCACGTTGCCGTCTGCGGTCCCTAGCGACTTCGCGAAGGTGTAAGCCGCCAGAATATTGAAGCCGTCCGAGAAACGATGCTGAACGGAAGTCTGGAATGCGTTGTAGAACATGCTCAGTCTGGCCACGTCAAGCGGCAGGACAACATTCAGGCCTGGCCGAGTGGCGAAATAAGGCCGTCCCTCGTTGCCGTTCGCAAAATTCGTATCCAAAGGCAGGATAGGCTGATTGAGGTTCGACGATTCGTGATCAAACAGGTTCGTGCTGCGGGTGCCCACGTACCCGGCCCGGAACAGCCAGTGTTGAGCGAATTGCTGTTCTACGGTCAGATTCCACTCGTAAATCCGAGGAATCCTGCGAACCGTTCCGGTGGTCCGTACTACCCCGGTGGGATTGTTGGGATCGACTGGGGTGAATGTCGCCGGGAATGCCTTTAGCAACTGATTCGTAGATGGATTTGAACTCGGGAAGTTGAAGGACTGAACCGCCAGGGCTGGGGGATTCAAACCCAAGTCGTCGAAGATGTTGCCTTCCGGAGCGTAAAAGATCCCGCCTCCGCTGCGGACGACGGTGTTCGGGCGCACTGTCCAGGCAAAGCCCACGCGCGGCGCCCAATCTTTTTTGTCGAATCCGACTCCGCCATGGGAGGAGTGGTTGACGGTGAGGGTTTGGAGATCAAAGTTGCCGACGGTGGGTCCGCCGGCGGGCGAGCTGACCTCATACCTCAGGCCCAGATTCAGGGTCAAATTGGGGGTCACGCGGATGTCGTCCTGCACGAACTCCGACAAATCCCAGTAGCGCGTGGGGTCGACGATTCCGAAAAGGTGATCCTGCAGCGTCGAGATCGGAATACCCAGCAACGTATCGGCCAGCCCGTAACCAGTGTAGTTGCCGCCGAATGTTAGCAAACCCGAGGGTGCGGTTTGCTGGAAGAAGTTCCGCTGCTGCCGGCGGAAATCAGCGCCGAATTTCAATGAATGTTTTCCGTGCGTCCAACTCAGAGTGTCGGCGAGCTGGTACACGTTTTCCGCAATCGTTTCCGGCACCCACAGCGAATCCCCGAGTTGCTGATAACCGCTGATGTTGATCTTGGTCAAGCCGGAAGAATTTGGAGTGCCAGGATGGTTGGCGTTGGGAATACCGACGGTGAGCCCTGCATTCGTGCCGAAATCGAGAGGCAGAGTCGCGTCCTTGAAGCGGATGAATCCTGCCCTCAGGTCGTTCAGCAATCCAGGATTGAAAATATGATTCCAATCCCCGGCCACACTTTGCACCCTGTTATCCAGAGTGCTCGAGGTGCCGGAACCGGCGCCTCCATCCACGTTGGGGAAGTTGGAGGGATTGGTCGCATTAGGGGTGGCAATCGCATAGTGGGCAAAGAAACGATCGCTCGACGAGATATTGTAGTCGAACCGTGTCTCGAAGGCGGTTTCATCGAACTTGTATTTTGCGTTGAAAATAAAGTTATTGGTGAGCCCAGCTCCGGCAATATTCGGAAGGGGAAAAAGATTAACGATATTCAGACCAACGCCGTTGATCACGCCACCTGGACCACCTGGAATGATGTTGCCCGGGAAATTGTTGCCAGGATTGAATGGGTTAGCAATTTTTATAGGCGACGGTAGCAGGAGCAACTCGCTAAAATTTCCCGAGTGCATCAATGGAGTGGGAACAGTGCTGATGAAGGGCTGTTCCTCCCGAATGTCGGAGCGCTGGATCGAACCGAAGATGAACATCTTGTCTTTTTTGATTGGCCCGCCCAACTGGCCGCCGTACTGGTTTCTTTGGAAGCCCAACTGACTGGTTGCGAAGAAATTGTGCGCGTCCAGTCTGTCGTTCCGGAGAAATTCCCATGCCGAGCCGTGAAGCTGGTTGGTCCCGGAACGAAGCACGATGTTGACCATCGCGCCGCCGCGGCCGAATTCCGCGTTCATCGAATTTTCCTCTACACGAAACTCCTGGATGGAATCGGGTGGTGGCTGGATCACTACCGTGCCATTGCCGAATTCATTGTTGTCCAGTCCATCGAGAAGAAAGTTATTGTCAAATATGCGAAGGCCGTTCACCGACAGTGCAGTACCGGGCCGGTTGTTATCGGTGGATCCGGCCCCCGCGCTGGTTCCCGTAGCACCCTGATTCGCCCCGGGGCCAAGGTACGCGAGTTTGAAGAAGTTTCTACCGTTCAAAGGAAGTTCGACAATGCGTTTCTCGTCTTCAATCGTTCCCAACGAGGAAGTCTCGGTCTGCAGCAATGGAGCCGCGCCCGTCACTTCCACCGTCTGCGTCACGCCCCCGACTTTCAGAGCAACATCCAATCGGACAACTTGTCCGATGCCAACCTCGACGTTTGACTGGATCAATTGCTCAAAGCCTTCTTTCTTGAAGCCGACCTTGTAAATGCCGATCTTCAAGTTCGTGGCGCTGTAGGAGCCGTCAGCGTCAGTGTTAACCGTGTTGGAGGTGGCGGTCTGAATCTCAGTGATCGTCACTGCAACGCCGGGCACTCTCGACCCCGAGGGATCCGTGACCACACCGACAATTCTGCCGGTGGTCACCTGGGCCAGAACCAGCGGCTGGACCGCGAATAGCAACGCCACCGCACATACGAGAAGACTTGCCTGGAAACACCGACGCGTTGTCATGAGTTTTTCCCTCTCCACACGATATGCGCTGCTAGCTCACCCCGAAACACACACTGGTAGATGGATTAGATAACCGGTTATCATATAGCTCGCTGAACCCTCGACTGTCAAGCTCTTTTTTACAGAAAACATTGGCCTAACGCCTTCGCCAGGGAGCCCGATGCCGGTTAGCGAGGAGCCTGCGCGGTCACTCGCTGGATTCAATCGGAACCGTGCGGTTCTCCCGCGCCGAACGGTAAATCGCCTCAATCGTGGCCAGGTCGCGCAGACCTTCCATTCCATCGGGCTCAGGATCGCGCCCCCGGTGAATCGATTCGGTGAAGGCGTTGAGTTCGAGAGCAAATTCATCGATCACCTTGAACTTGTGCTCGAACCATCGGCCCTGAATCTTGCCAAAAAGACGGCGCTCCTCTTCAAAAGCAAACGCAGGATTCAAGGCGGCCCAACCCCGGTCGCCATGAACTTGCACGAAAGAAGCGGCCCTGGAGCTGTAACTGGACGTTCCCTGGCAAACCAGGCCCTCGGGATGCGTCAGGCGAAAGGCGATGCTGTCTTCCACGTCACGGAAGCGTTTCGGATCATCGGTCCAGCAGGAGGCCGTCGCATCGATTGGATCACTGCCTGCCACCCAACGCATGGTGTTGACACAATAGATGCCGATATCCATCAGCGAGCCCCCTCCGGCCAGCTTCTGGTTCAGTTGCCAGGCCTTGGCTTTGCCAGGATCGACGTGCTCGGTGTAGCTCGAAAAAATGTGTCTGAGGCGGCCCAGCTTGCCGCTGGTGACAAGCTTCTTCAGCGCCACGCTACCCGGCTCAAAGTATTTTCGGTAAGCGATCATCAGCCGAACGCGGTTGGCTCGGCAGGCATCCACCATGCGACCGCAATCTTCCACGGACGTGGCCATCGGCTTTTCGCAAAGCACATGCTTGCCCGCTGCAGCAGCGCGGAGCGTCTGTTCGGCATGAGCGCCGTTCACCGAGGCAACAAAAACGGCCTCGACCCCGGGTTGGCTCAGGCACTGGTCATAGTTTGCATAGGAGTAGCAATGCTTCACCCCAAACTTTGCCCCGAGTTGCCGGGCCCTCGACTGATCGTGGCTGACCAGTGCCACCAGCTTCGACTTTTTAGTATTTCGGAAAGCAGGAAGAACCGAGGTCTCCGCGATGCTACCCAGGCCGACGACCGCATATCCGAGAGGTTTTGAGACGGGCACGAGTTGAATCCTTTCAAGAAATTGTGACTTCTTCTGGACTCGTCTGACCTTGCAATCGCTACGAACTGCTGTCGACGTCCTGCCAACTCCCGGCTTCGCAACTGCGCTCGATCGCTCCCAGAACCTTCGCCACGCGCAAAGCTTCAGCAAAACCAGGTTCCCCCTGGCGTTTTTCCGCGATCGACTTGAGGAACTGGTGCGCCTCGATGGTCTTCAGGTCTTCGTAACCAAGGCCCGTGCCGGCGGCAGGATTGAATCGCGCGTGAAAGGGGTGGCTAGGAGTACTCACGATGCGGGTGTATCCGTCATGCGCCGCATTTTCGTCCGGGCTGAAAATATTCACTTCGTTCATGCGTTCGAAGTTCCAGCTCACCGCCCCCTGGGTGCCCTCCACCTCGAAGGACCAGTCGCATTTGTGCCCCTGAATCACGCGGCAGACTTCCACGCTTCCTTGAGCGCCATTGGCGAATTGCACCAAAGCGCCTACATAGTCCTCGTTGGTAACATCCTGCAACTGGCCGCCCGTCACCGCGGCTGAATGCGCTACGGGCGCGGCGGATTGCGCTAGCGACGCAGCCGAGGGACGGCGTTTGATAAAAGTTTCCCGATTCCCCACTATCCGCTGGATCGGACCAGCAAGAAACAGGCTCATGTCGGCTACATGTGAGAGCAGATCGCCTGAGGCTCCCGAGCCTGAGAACTCGTGCTGAAAGCGCCACGAGAGCACTGTCTGAGGATTGGAAGCGTAACCTGCAAAAAACCGGCCGCGAAAGTGAGTGATCTTGCCCAGTTTCCCCTCGCGGATCAGTTTCCGCGCGTACTGCACCATCGGGGCCCATCGATAGTTATAGCCAACGAAGGTGAGAACCCCAGCCTCTCGGGACAGTCGCTCGATCTCCGCAGTTTCGCGCAAATCCTTCCCTACGGGTTTTTCGCAGAAGATATGCTTTCCGGCGGCGGCAGCGGCTCGCGCAACCTCAAGATGCATGCAATTCGGGGTCGCGATATTCACAACTTGAACTTGAGGGTCGGCAATCACGTCTTGCCAGCGGGTTGTATACCTTTCGAAGCCGAATCGTCTCTGGGCTTCCTTGGCTCTTTCCTCAACTTCATCAGCGCAAGCGACGAGCTTCGCTTGGATGCCACTATCGGGAAAGCGATCGGCAGCAGCAAGATACGCGCGGCTGTGCACCGTTCCCATCCAGCCCATCCCGATCACCCCTACTCCGACGGTTTCCTTCATAGTCACGCGGCATCCGGATTCGGAATCATAAAGTCACGCACCAGGCTATCCAGATCATGACACGCGCCGATGAACTGCCGCAGCGTCCGTCGGCTGGGGCCGAATGAATCGAACTCTTCGACGGAAAGGCCGCCCTCGGTGTAAGCTCGCCGGAAATCGGCAAATTTCTTGGACAACTGCTCAACAATTCTCCGGTCGACTGGGTCATCGATGCGCCGACGAACCTCGATGTCACTTGCATTGAAGCGCACTTGCCACGAGTAGGGCGGCGAGATGACGATATCGCCTCCGATCAGCTCGCTCCAGTGCATGTGGTTGCGAAAAGCCGCGGATAGCAGACGAATGCGGTAGCCTCGCTCACGAAAAATCTGATACGCCTTCTTGAACACCGCAACGCCAGCCCATTCCAGATAACCAGGATCGATCGCAATGTTCTCCTTCTCAACCAGCACTTTCAACCAGTCATCGAGCCGGCCAACCATGATGGTGCACACCGGCCCCATCGTGGTTATGTCTTTGCCTTCGTGTTCGCGCCGCTTCAGCCCGCGTTCGACCGCCTCAGCGACGGCGATGCACTGCGGCAGAGTGAAAGAAACCGTCGCGTTGATGCTGATGCCTCTGTAAATAGCTTCTTCGATCGCTGGAATTCCCGCTCGTGTGACTGGGATCTTAACGATCATATTGGGCGCGAGCCGATTGAATTCTTCGGCCTGCTCAACGATGGCCTTTGAATCGCGAAACAGTCTGGGATCGGTCTGAATGGACAGTCGGCCATTCTTGCCGCGGTGAGCCTCAAAGATCGGCTTCAGCAAACCGGCAGCCTTAACTGAAATTTCGCGAACCAGTTGCCAGGCGATCTGTTCCTCGGTGGCAGTCGACCGTTCTTCAATCAAGCTGCGAATGCGATCCTTCCACAAATTCATTTCCTTTTTGAGGACTCCCAGCACGATGACCGGATTGCAGGTAGCCCCGACGGCTCCGTGTTCGATCGAATAAGTAAGCTCCTGGATCGAGGCCGAGTCGTTCCACAGGCAGGTCGGAGTGGTCTGCGTCATTTCATGGAGCGGACTTTTGTAGGTTGTAGGAGCGATCGTTTGGGTCATGAAATCCTCCGTTCAGCGCGCTGCTGGCTCACGCCACATGGTTTGCCTTCCAGATAAGACTTCTCAGCCGCCACTGCGATCTCGAGCGCCCGCAGGCCATCCTCGCCGGTAACCCGAGGCGGGCGGTCATTCAACAGGTTGTCAACAAAATCTCTAACTTCAGCCACGTACGCATCGGTAAAGCGTGTAAGGAAATGCTCGGCAAGAGTTTGCGTCCCGCCATTTTTGGTCAGGAAAGTCGCCGATGTTTGCTGGACACTCCCGACCAGAATCGATCCGGCGGATCCGACGATCTCGGTGCGAATATCGTAGCCGTAGGTCGATTGCACAAAGGATTCGATGTTGCCAATTGCGCCGCGCCGGTATTTCAGGTTGACCACGCTCCCAACGATATCGCCGTACTGCGCAACCTCTGGGCGAATCGCTACCGTCGCGTAGGTATGTGCCTCGGCGACTTCATCCCGCATGAGCCAGCGCGACAGATCGAAATCGTGAATCGTGTTGTTGTAAAGCAGCATGCCGTTGAGCTTTGCCTGATACGCCGAGATCGGCGGAGCATCCTTGTCGCGGCCCAGTGACTTGAAGATGACAGGTTCTCCGATTTCGCCAGCTTCGATCCGCTTCATAGCCGCCGAGTAAGCGGGATCGTAACGGCGCATGAAACCAATTTGCAGGTGGACGCCCGCTTTGGCAACCGCATCCAGCGCGGCGTGCGCGTCGGCGAGATTCAATGCCAGAGGCTTCTCAGAAAGAATGTGTTTGCCGGCCGCCGCCGCGGTGCGGATCGCATGAGCGTGGAACTTGTCGGGCGCGGCGACTACAACGCAGTCGATTTCTTTGTGCGCCAGCATGTCCTCGAAGCTGCCGAACGAATGCTCGATCTCAAGTTCAGCGGCAACCTCCTTGGCCCGGGCCGCGGCCACGTCGGCGACGGCTACGAGGCGAGCCTGCGGCACCAGACGCCGGATGTTTTCCGCATGGCGCCGCCCCATTTCCCCCACCCCGAGCACTCCGATTCCAATCTTACCCATAGAGGTTTCACTAGCGTCTCTAGTAGCGCCGACTCTTGCTGGCTGAGACGGCGGCGCTACGTTTTGCTCCAGAAATATCTTTCCTGCTTCCTGCCCTCGACATGAGGCCCGCGGGCCTTCTGAACCGCTTCCGACTCCGAGACCTCAGCGATCGGCACATCCCACCACGACTCATAACCCGGTACCGAATCGAAATAGTCCGTCTCCACAACCACGACCGAAGTGCGAGTTTGTTTTTTCAATCCAGCCACTGCCTCGGCCAGTTCTTCGTGAGTCCGTGCCCGCACCGCATGCGCGCCCAGACTGGCCGCATTTGCCACGAAATCAATGGGAATCACAGCGTTTCCCTGATCGCGGTACTGATATCTCGTGCCGAATCCTCCACTGCCGCAAGCCCGGCTGAGGCCACCGATGCTGGAAAAGCCGTGGTTGTCGAGCAGGACGATGTTGAGCTTGACGTTCTCCTGCAGCGATGTGGCGATCTCCTGGGCCATCATCAGATACGAGCCGTCGCCCACCAGCACGTAAACCTCGCGGCTGGGATCAGCCATTTTCACTCCCAGGCCGCCGGCGATTTCGTAGCCCATGCAGGAGTAGCCGTACTCCATGTGGTAGCCCTTGATGTCGCGCGTACGCCACAGTTTGTGCAGATCACCGGGAAGACTGCCCGCGGCGCATACGATCACATCTCGAGGACCGAGAGCCGAATTCAGCAGCCCGATCACTTCTCCCTGACTCAGGGGTGGGCCATGTCGCCTACTGTAAATTTTGTCTACTTCGGATGTCCACTCGCCACGCAGACGCGAGATCTCCGAGCCGTAGTCTTCGGGCACGCGATAAGAGGCGAGCGCGCTTGAGAGTTCCTCCAAAGTCGCGCGAGCATCACCGACCAGCGGCAGCGCGGCGTGTTTGAAGGCGTCGAATTCGGCAACATTCACGTTGATGAATCGCAGGTCGGGACTCTGAAAAGCAGTTTTCGAAGCGGTAGTGAAATCGCTGTAGCGGGTACCGAAAGACAGAATCAAATCTGCGCTGCGAGCCAGTCGGTTGGCGGCGAATGTTCCGGTGACTCCGACGGCGCCCACCGACTGCGCATGGTCGAAGTTGAGCGCACCTTTTCCCGCCTGTGTCTCGACCACAGGAATGCCAGTGCGCGCGGCAAGACCTGCAAGCGCCTCCGTCGCATTCGAATAGATGACGCCGCCGCCGGCGATGATCAGTGGCCGCCGGGCTGAACGAATCCACTCGACAGCTTGATTTAGCAGCGCAGCATCGGCGCGGGGCCGGGCAACCACCCAAACGCGGCGCCGAAAAAATTCTTCTGGATAATCGAATGCCTCGGCCTGCACATCTTGAGGCAGAGCCAAGGTCACAGCGCCGGTTTCCGCTGGCGAAGTGAGCACGCGCATCGCCTCCGGCAGAGAAGTCAAAATCTGTTCGGGACGCTGAATGCGATCCCAATAGCGCGATATCGCTTTGAAACAATCGTTGACTGACACATCCTGAGTAAAAGACGACTCCAACTGCTGCAGGACCGGAGCCACATTCCGCCGGGCAAAAATGTCGCCGGGAAGCAGCAACACCGGAACCCGGTTGATGGTCGCACCCGCCGCGCCGGTCACCATGTTGGTGGCGCCCGGACCAATGGAAGTGGTGCACGCCAGCGCCCGCAGGCGGTTGCTCATTTTGGCGAACCCGGCGGCCGTATGCACCATGGCCTGCTCATTGCGGCACAGATAGTAGGGGAAGTCCGGGTTCTGTTGCAGAGCCTGGCCAATCCCAGCCACATTTCCGTGACCGAAGATACCGAAGCAGCCGGCAAAAAACGGGTTCTCGCTTCCGTCGCGCGAAACGTGTTGGACTTTCAGGAACTGGATGACGGCCTGTGCCATCGTCAGTCTTCGCGTCATGGTTCTCCCTGCCCCGTTCCGACGATCTTCGTCCGCGGGCGCACGCGCTCCGCCCCCTCTAGGCCGCGATCAGAACTCGGCGTACCTGGAACGACGTGCGCGGAGCGCCGCGCCGCCACAAAGAATACTGCAATTCGGGCCAAAGCGCCACTAGGTTTTATCCGCAACCGCCAAATCGCTTAGATCGCCTGGAAGTTTTCGCTGAAAATCATGCCAAGTCGTGTTTGATGGAATGAAATAGGTAGAAGAGTGATCGATCTAACACCTTTGCCGCAATGCTCCGCGAGCTGCTGGATAAGGCTTCTTATAAGGGGTTAGTTCCAGGCGAGCGTTACGGCGTAGTATATTCTGCGCGGTAGCAATGGGCGGGTTTCCCTATCCAGACTTGGGGGAACCTTTAATTCTGTTGTACAGTCGTAATTCCTTATGACGAAAAAGGCAAAGCGAACGCGAACCGCGAGCCGGACCTCCAAGGCGCCGAGCATTTACGACGTGGCCCGCGAAGCCAAAGTTTCTGTATTCACCGTGTCGGCGGTCATCAACGACACCGGCCGGGTGAGCACCACTCTGGCGCGTCGCGTGCAAGCCGCGGTCCTCAAATTGAACTACCGTCCGAATCTGCTGGCCCGCAGTCTCGCTAAACAGCAGACCCACACCCTGGGCATGGTCGTGACCGACATCGCCAATCCTTTCTTTCCCGCTATTGTACGTGCCGCCGAGGACGCGGCCCAAAAGGCCGGCTACAGCATGCTGCTCTGCAACAGCGACGATAAGGAGGACAAGGAAGCGGTGTACCTCGAACTCTTAATTTCAAAGCGGGTCGACGGAATTATTCTGAACAAGACCCCATCCGCCTTCACGGTTGCGCAACGCCGGATGTTGGATGAGGCCAAAGTTCCGATTGTCCTGTTGATGAGAACCAGTCCGGGGCTGAAAACCGATCTCGTTCAGACCAATGACCGGCAGGGCGCGATCGATGCCATCTCTCATCTGGCCCGCATCGGGCACAAGAAAATCGCATTCGTGAGCGGACCGCTCGATGTCAGCAATGCCCGTGCCCGCCGCCAGGGGTACTGCGCCGCTTTGGAACAGTGGGGACTTGAGTATGTGCCGCAACTTACGTTCGAAGGGGACTATCACATTGAATCCGGCCATCGCGCCGGGCACGCCTTGTTGCAGCACCGTCCGGACGCTGTTCTGGTGACCAACTATCTGATGACGATTGGATTCATGACCGCCGCGGACGAAATCGGTCTCCGCTGTCCCGATGATTTTGCCCTGATCAGTTTTGACGATTATCCCTGGCTGGGATGCTTTCGCCCGCGCCTGACCACCATCGAATTGCCGAAATATGAACTAGGCGACGCCGCAGTGCGTCTGCTGCTCGATCGCATCCAGGGCAAGCACACCCAACCAATCACGATAAACCTAATGCCGCAATTGCGCGTGCGTGAATCCTGCGGCTTCATGCTGCACTCCAAAAAGACACAGCCCTAAAATCCTTTGTGGTTAATTAAGTTCGAATGCTTGGTCACATCGTCGCCGCGGAAGGCTTAACCTGGTTGGCTCTAAACGGACGCCAGTCTGGCGCAGAATGCTGGAATATCGCGTTACCTCCGACTGAGAACCGAGAACTAAGAACTGACAACTGGTTTTTCCCCGTCATCGCCGCGCGAGCGTCAATACTCGAATGAGCGGAGGTCTGCCTTGTTGCAGTCGATGTATTCCATTTGGTCCACGCCTATATGAAAACGATCTAGGATTCGCTGAAATCAATCACCACCGTCTCCCCCAGCACTCTGGTTTTCAAAACCACGTAGAGCGCCCCCACCCCGCACCAAATCACGCCCGCTGCCAGTGTCGATCCCTGCAAACCCAGAAGAATTACCAGGCAAAAGAGGAATCCCAAACTCGGGGCAATCACGTCAAGCAATAGATTTCGTTTTCCCGGCAACCCGGCAGTAAACCCAAAATGCTTGACCGCCGCCAGGTTCACCGCCATGAAGGCCAGCAGGGCGCCAAAATTCATGATTTCTACCGCCCTCTCCCACTGCATAGTCAGGGTACCGAGATAGGCCAGGCCGCCGGCAATGGCCACGTTGTACGTCGGACTGCCGCGCTTCGCGTTCAGATGGCCAAAAATACTTCGCGGCAGAACGTTGTCCCGGCCCATGCCGTAGAGCAGGCGCACGGCACCCAACAAGCCAGCCAGACCACAAGCCAGGCTCGACACCAACAGCACCACGCCGAACCCAAGAAAAAGGTTATAGCCGCCTACGACACGCGCTACGTCCATGAAAGCCGTTTCCGGATTAACCAGAGTGCGGTAGTCAGGCCAAACCCGGACCGCCAGAAAAACCTGGAAGGCGGCGAACAGTCCCGTGAACACACAAACCAGGACGGATGCGAGCAACACATTTCGCTTCGGGTTTTCCACCTCTTCCGCCAGAATGCTAACCCCGTCGAAGCCGATGTAGGTCGTAGCCGCCAGGGCAGTGCCTGCCGCAATCGCGCGCACACTGAATGTTCTGGGATCGTAGAGCGGGGCAGTCGAAAGGAACCCCTGCCAATGCTGGTGCACGAAGATGTACCAGATGGCTTCGCCGAGGAAGCCGATCATTACGATGGACATGAAGGCCAGCAGAATCTCGTTGGCGCGCGCTGTCGTGCGGATTCCAAACCAGCACAGCAACGTCATGAAGCCAACCGCGGCCGCAGACAGGAGAGCGAAAGGGATGTGCGGCAGCAGTCTCTGGATGGTCAGTGCCGCGTAGAGGCTGTTTTGCAGGGGTTGGAACAGATACTCCAGAAACATGGCCCACCCCAGCACAAAGCCAATCTGAGGGTTAAATCCCCGGCTGACGTAGGTGTAAACCGATCCCGCCGAGGGATAGACCGTCGCCATGCGGCCAAAGCTTACAGCGGTCGCGGTCATGGCCACCATCGCGGCCAGCAGCGTTACTACTGCGTGGCCCCGGGAAAGCACCTGGGCCTCGCCAAACATCGGCACCACCGCGATCGGCGAGGTTAGAATGACGCCGTAATAAACCAGGTCCCAGAGACCAAGAACCCTCTTTAATTTCGGCGCTGTTACGGCGGGCGCGACGGTAATCGAGTGCACCTGAATTCCCCCAAGCCATCGTCAATGGGATGTTGCTTTGCTCATTTGCTTACATTCTTTGGACCGTTCCACTTCAATTCCTGCATCGAAAACCTATCCCAAAGCTGCCGGTAATGATCATCCTCTTACCATCGGCAAGCGGGGATCAGTTTCCTTCCACGTGGAACGTATCCAAACATGTTGGGGGTCCTCGGTCACCGCCATGGTACGCGACGACCCTGCGAGGAAATTCAGGTAATAAACATCATAGCCCGGCCCGGCGACCACGGGGTGGTAGCCGCTGCGCACGAGCACGGCGTCTCCGTCTTTGGTTTTCACCGTTCGCTCGGCGGAATGCTGCCCCGAATACAGATGCTGGAAGGCGAAGGCCTCGGGCTGATTCATGCGGTAGTAATAGATCTCGTCGAGATCGACTTCGCGGGGAGGATCGTGCACGTCGTGCTTATGGGGCGGGTAACTCGACCAGTTTCCACCGGGAGTGTAGACCTCGACCACAATGAGTTTGTCCGCGGGGAAGGCAGGCGTCATGACGTCGACGATCTGCCGCGAAACGTTTCCTCCACCGCGCAGACTGCTGGCAACATCCTGAGGAGTGATCAGCTTTGGTTCCAGCCGAGTTTTGGAAGGCACTCTGCATTCGGCGATCTCGCAGACCGACTCCGCGGTAAAACTCACGCTCTTCCCGCTCGGCAAATACAGCGCATAAGGATAGCCGTCGAAGACATTCTTCCGCTTTCCGATACGTTGTGCCCCTTGGCCCCAGTCGGCCATACAAGATCCCCCAAGCAGAACGAACGCCGCTTCCTCGCCGTCCATGCTGGCCTGATACGTTCCGCCGGGGAGCAGCCGCCGGACGAAGAAGCTCATCCACTCCCACATCGCCTTCTGGCGCGGCAAGTGAAGCAGTTCGCCCGCCTGATCCGAAGCCAGACTCCGCGAGTGGACCAGCGATTCGGTTTCGCTCATGACGTTCTCCCCACACCACTTGAGCACCATCGGGGCTCGACAGGGGTGCTCAGGGCAATCTTGCTAACCGCTTTGACAATATGGCAAAGGAACGTTCCCTTGTCAATCGCAATGAGTGGCGGGGCGAACACTAAGATGGGGGTGAATCGGCAAAGGCAACGAAGGAATGGTCTCGTAAGAAGTGAGAGGCTCTATGATAGAAGCCGATGCGTTTATTGCTGGCACATGTCGGAGTCATGTCGTGATGCCGTCCTTCTCCAAAGTAACCGTGAGGCCGATGACATGGTTTGCATTTCTGGGCGCGGTCTCTCTTGCAGTCGGATGGCGGCCGCTGCTCGGTACTTTCACTCTGGCATTGGGCTCTGATGAGTACACTCACCTGCTTTTGATCTTGCCTATTAGCGTATCGTTGATCTTCGCAGAGTGGTCTGCACTGAGGCCCGAGTCCCAGCCGAGCGCGGGATTTGGCTCCGGCTTACTGGCTGTTGCGATTGTGATCGGAGGTTGCTCCCTTTGGATCGCGGGCTTATCCGGCGACGCTCGGCTTTCTTTGAGCATGCTCGGGCTTGTGCTTTGGTGGATCGGATCCTTTGTGCTTTGCTTTGGCCTCCGCGTAGCGCGGGTGTTTCTGTTTCCTCTGGCCTTTCTGTTCTGGCTGGTTCCGATTCCGGCGCTGGCGTTAAACAAGATTGTGGCGATCTGGCAGCATGGCTCTGCGATCTCCGCCAGTTTGCTGTTCTCGGCGCTGGGTATCCCTGTTGTCCAGAATGGGATCATGCTCTCGATCCCTGGACTGAGCCTCGAGGTGGCTCAGGAGTGCAGCAGTTTGCGGTCGAGCACGATGCTGGTGGTTACCAGCATGGTCTTGGCTTATCTGTTTCTGCGCTCCTTCTGGCGGAAGACTTTTGTCGTGCTGATCGCAATTCCTCTTTCCATTGCCAAGAATGGAGTGCGCATCTTCACTATCGCTATGCTCGGAACCCGTGTCGATCCTGGGTATCTGCACGGACGCTTGCACCACAGCGGGGGCATTGTTTTTTTTCTTTTGGCGATGGTGATCGTGGTGCTCTTGCTTTGGTTGTTATCGAAGGGTGAGGATCAACTATCTGCGGAGCAAGGGGTGAACTGACTATTCTCCGCCTCGGGATAGGGCTACCACGCTGTCGGTCTGGTCTCGCGTTCCGTTGTTCAATACTTTGATGGTGAAGTTTACTGCGATCGTGGCTTGGGTCTCGACTGGCTGGCCATTTTGCATGTAGGGCTTGAATTGCCAGCGGCTAGCAGCTTCGCGGGCCGCGGAGGCCAGGATGGCGGGACCGCTCAGCACACGCAATTCGCGGATGACGCCATCGGCACCGATCAGCGCCTGCAGCAGTACCGAACCCTGAACCTTCATTTGCCGGCCCAGCAACGGATAGGATGCTTCGATGGTTCGCGGTTGCGCTGGGGTTGCGTTCTGGGTCTGATCCAACGGAATCTGTGCGCGCTCGGCTGCAACTGTGGCCGGACCTTGCTCGACCTTCGAGCCTCGCGGCATGTCCAGCTTCACCGGGTCGTTGCCCAGAATGATGGTTTTGCGGGTGTCGCCTGCTACCACTTCGACTTCGAGTGGCGGAAGCGCGGCGGGCCTGGTTGCGATAACCGGCTTCGATGTGACTGCGGGCTTCGGCGAACTCTTGGCGAGAGCAAGTTTCTTGGCTGGGGCAGCGGGAGCGACCGGCGGTTGCACTACGCGATTCGGAATCCACTCAGGCGTCTCGTCCGCGACTGTCGTCTCCGCATTGCCGAACCAGAATTCACGGTCCTTCACGACGACTACGGTAAGGGCCACGAGCAGGAGCATGAGCGCGAGGTACAAGCGACTGCGATCTGCGCTTACCCAGTTCGTGCCCGCTTCCCGTCTTGTGGTCTGCTCTAGCATCTCTCGACTTTCCTTGCCCGTGAGTGCCTGCTGATTGAGTGTGCACTACTAAGATGATGCCTTTCCCCGTCGCTGACAATGGCACAACGGGCCTAGAGACATGGCACAAAGGGTGGCAGCTATGGCACATCAGGGCCATACGATTGGAAGGATGGTTTTGGGGTGAAGGGCAGTTTGCTGAGGAGCCAAGATTTCCCAGATTGGGACAAAAGTTTACTATTTGGTACCGGTACCCCCCCCTCCCCCCATTGCTGTGCAAAATCTAGAAAACAAACGATCTAACTTGGTTCTAACTCGACGACTATGTGCTAGATCTTTGAGTTTTAAGGACTTACACGCAAAATCTAGAGAACATGGGAGTTACGCCTGGTAGGTCGAGGCTGGCGGTCCTGTTTCGGAACTGCGGTCGGGATTAGCCAACCAGGGCAACCGGTCCGCTCGGCTTTGGGAATGCTTCGGCTATGCCAGCATCAGCGTGGAGGCGAGAGTCGCGGTAGGGTCGGATTGTCAAAGACCTTCGATTATCTTGCGGATAATGTTACCTCCAATAGATTATCTGATTTCAGGCACGCCGTCAATGAGAAAGGGCTGGGTCGCGAGGGCCGACCTAAGCGTGAACCTGTTCGGTGTGCCTCAGTGTGGGCAAGGCTCGGATGGACTTTCCCGATCTCTTTTCAGCCAGGCGGATTTCATAAAGGCTTTGCAGGTTCAGCCAGAATTCCGCGCTGGTGCCGAAGAAATGGGCGAGACGCAACGCGGTGTCGCCAGTGATGGCCCGCCGCCCGTTCAGGATTTCGGTAATTCGATTGGTGGGAACCCCCAGTTGCCGCGCCAGTTCCGCGGCGCTCATTCCCAACGCGCTGAGTTCCTCAGCCAAATGTTCTCCGGGATGAATTGCGGTAGTCCGTGCCATGGTATTTCTCCTTAATGATAATCGACAATCTTCCCTCAGGGGCTGAAGCCCGAATTTTTGGTGGCTTGATCGGCACGGCTGAAGCCGTGCCCTCCCACAAGACCAGTTTTAGAAGTCTTGCCGAGGGGAAATCTACAAGTCGAGGGTGGCCCACCCTTGCTGGTTGGCATTGTTCTTTACAAAAAAGAGTTGCTAACTTGTGCCGTCGGCTAAAGCGGACTCGGTTTGTCCACTCTTGCTTTTCCGGCGCTGCGGCTGCGAGGCATTCTCCCTGTGGCCCGTAGAGAACTCAGTGAGGATGCCCGGCGGCCGTAGTGCCGCCGCACACGAACGCGGGGTCCTTCGACTGCGTTGCCGTCGCTGTGCGACGGCAACTACGCTCAGGATGACACACTGAAAACTGTACACTTTGAAGCTGGGACACTTTAAAGCTGGGACATTTGCACTACGCAGCGAGTTTCCTGGCGGTTGACCGCATTACTCTTCTTTTTCCGACAGGACGAATCTGTAGCCTACGCTGTGCACCGTTTGAAAATGGGCGGGGTCGGAGGGGTCTTTTTCTAGCTTTTGCCGGAGCCTTAGGATGTGGTTGTCAACGGTCCTTGTGGTGGGATAGTTCCGGTATCCCCAGACCTCGTTGAGCAGTTCTGGCCGTGAAATTACGCGGCCGGGATTCTGGATCATAAACTTCAGAACCTTGAATTCGAGGGCGGTAAGACGAACTTGCTGACCGGCGCGAAGGACTTCCATTCTGCCGGAGTCCACTCTGACATCGTCGAAGCTGAACCAGTTTTCCGCCGGGCCAGCCATGGTGCGACGCATGGTGGCGCGAAGGCGGGCCAACAGCTCTCTTTCGCTGAAGGGCTTGGTGACATAGTCGGCGGCGCCAAGATCGAGGAATAGGACTTTTTCCGCGACCGAAGATCCCGTGCTTAAGACAATGACCGGGGTGGAAGGAGCCAGCCGCTGAATTCGGCGGAAGACTTCTGGTCCGGGAATGTCAGGGAGTTGAGCAGCTAGGATGATCGCCGTGGGCGGAGAGGTGCGCAGAGAATCCAGGCACTGCCTGCCAGAAGAAGCGGCTTCTACAACGTAGCCTTCGCATTCGAAGAGTTGCCGCAGAGTGCCTTGGACTGCGTGTTTATCCTCGACTACGAGGATGCGCGGGAGCATGGGCAGCTTCGACATTCCCATCAAAGCTGTAGGTGCGGAAGTTATCGATGTGGAAGGCAGTGATGTGGAACTCATGGTGTGGTTTCCCCCTTCAGGAAATTCACCTCAACTAGTTTCAACCAAATGCTTTCAAAGTTCGCCGTCCTCTTTCAGCTGCAGGGCGACGAATGGAGAGCAATTCATAACCTCCACGTCCTCCTGTTGCAGCTTTTTGAGGAGCTTGATGCCATCCCGGCTGACGAACGACACGCCGGCTAAGTCGAGCGCCACCCGTTTTCCTGCGGCCATGACACAACGGCAGGAGTGACAAAGCTCGTCAACCCAGGGTCCACCCAGGTGACCTTCCAGCCGCAGGATCTCGCTCCGGCTCGACGATTTAGAAACTGAAATCCTCAGAATATGCGGCTGCACGGCTGTCCTTGCCTCTAAATGTGATCTCGTAGTGTCGTGGTGCCGCCAAACGTCCATAGCTTTATCGCAAGTCGGAGAGCATGCCACGCAGTTTGTGCGTCGCCCGAAACAACGTATTCTTCGCAGTCTGCTCCGAACCGTTCAGGATCGTTCCAATGGTGCGCAATTTCAGACCGTGATAATGTCTCAGCTCGAAAACGGCGCGTTCCCGGGGAGTCAGCCGGCGCAGAGCGCGGCCGATTCGCGCACCAACTTCCTGGCCCATCAAGGTCTTCTCTGGGTCCATCGCCCGGGCATCGGGAATACTGTCGAGCGAATTGAACTCCTCGCCTTCCGCATTGACCGCGACCGTCATACTTTCTTTCTTGGATCGCTGGCGGCGAAGGTGTTCAAAACAAAGATTGGTGACAATGCGGTAGAGCCAGGTGGAGAAGCAGCACTCCAGCCGGAAGCCCGCGAGGTTGCGGTAAGCCTTGAGCAGAGCTTCCTGGTAAATGTCCTGGGCATCGTGCTCAGAGCCAGTCAGGCGAAGCGCCAGGCGGAGAATCAAGCGATCGTGCTGGCGAACCAGTTCCTCGAAGGCCCCATGGTTACCGCTTCTGGCTTGGCTCACCAGGAAGGTGTCGTCTACGCAGCTTACACTTCCCACGCCTGTCCTCCTTTCCGCCGTTGTACTCGGACCACGTAGTCCGGACGCCCCGTCCGGGGGGAGAGCTTCGTCCCAGGCATATTCCGCACCTGGACGGACGGGGCGTCCGCCCCTACGTAGCTAGGCCGGGCAATGATGCCTTTTCGCTGACAGGCGGACCGGTCACGCCAGTCCTTCCCGTTCTGGGGGTTGGCTGCACACTTAACCAGCACAGACCACCGTGCCTAACGCTACCTACTTAAGCACTTGCTATGCCATTTTGATCGAAGTACGAAAGTGATGTAGATCGTTGAAAATAATATATTTGATTCATACTTGGATGGAAGGGTCCGCCCACCACCGGTGGTGGAATTGTATCTACCCTCAACATTTAGTGGCGTGGGCGTTCAATGTGGAGCTTCTTCATGCGGGCGCGGAGGGTGCTTGGGTGCAGCCTAAGTACCTGGGCTGCTCCCCTGGGACCGTCGATGATACCGCCTGTAGTCTCGAGTACTTGCAGGATGTGCTCTATCTGAACCTCTTCCAGCGAAGCTTGCGCCGATTGAGTTGAATATCTGCCATCGGTCTTTCCTGCCCTGCGTGTTGCTTTGAGGCTTGTCCTGGCATCGAACACAGGCAGCAGATCACGATCGAGAGAGAGGACTGAACCACGGGACAGGACGACGCCTCGCTCGATCACGTTCTGGAGTTCTCGAATGTTGCCCGGCCACTGATAGGCGACCAGATGCTTTAGCGTCTCCTGAGAGACGGAGTCGATTTTCTTTCCCATCTTCTGCGAGGAACGCTGAAGGAAGAAGAGTACGAGTTCCGCGATGTCGTTGCGGCGCTCGCGTAGGGCTGGGACCTGGAGGGGAACCACGTTTAGTCGGTAGAAGAGATCGGACCGAAAACGGCCAGAGCGCACGTCTTCGTCGAGGTTCCGATTGGTGGCGGCGATAATGCGCACATCCACTCTCCGGGTCCGGCTGCTGCCCACCGGTTGGAACTCGTGCTCCTGGAGTACCCGCAGCAACTTGACCTGGGTGTCCGCGGGAAGTTCTCCGACCTCGTCTAGAAAAAGAGTACTGCCATCCGCCAGTTCGAACCTTCCGGTAGCGTTTTGCAATGCGCCCGTAAACGCACCCTTGACGTGTCCGAACAGTTCGCTCTCGACTAAGCCGGCGGGGATCGCGCCGCAGTTTACCGTCACCATAGCGCGGCCATGGCGTGGGCTGCGTGAGTGGATGGCACGCGCCAGCAATTCTTTTCCGGTACCGGTTTCGCCGTACAGGAGCACCGTGGCTTCGGTGGGAGCTACGATTTCCACCTGGCGCAGAACGTCCAGCAAGGCGGGGCTGTTGCCAACGATCTCGTCAAAGTTGTGCTGGCGGAGGATCTCTTCCTGCAGGTAGACGTTCTCGGCCTCCACGCGCGTCTTGAGCGTGTTGATTTCCTCGTAGGCCTGCATATTCTCTACCGCGAGCGCTACCTGGGTTGCCACTTCCTGTAGGAACTCGGCGTCCTGATCGGAATACTGGCCCGGGGTTTTGCTGCCGACATTCAGAGTGCCGATGGCGTTCCCACGGGCCAGCATCGGGACTACGCAATCGGAGCGAATGCCGTCCGCTACCAGACGGCGGTCATTGGAGTATTGCTGCTCCTTCTCAAGATCGCGTCGGATGACCGCGCGGCGTTGCTGGAAGACGCTGGCGGCGACGCTGTTCTTGGGGTCAAACTCCAGGCCCGCGCGGAAATATTCGGAGCCGATGTTGCTGTCTACGGAAAGATAACGGAAGGTTTCCCGCGCCGGTTGATACAGCGTAAAAGCACAGCGGTCGAACGGAGTTATCCGGCGTACAACCTCGGACACAGATTGCAGCAGAGAGTGTTGGGTCAAACTCGAAATGATGGCGTTGTTGATCTCGAGCAGGGTACGCGAGCGTTCTGCGGCGCGCGTGACCTTGCTGTGAAGCGCAGCAATCTCCTCGTAGGCCTTCATGTTCTGGATGGCCAGCGCAATCTGTGTGGCCACCTCTTGCAGGAATCTTGCGTCGCCCTCGGAATACTGGTTGACCGTCCGGCTCGCCAGATTCAGAGTCCCAACGCAACCTCCGCGCACGATCAGGGGGACTACACAATGAGAGCGCATGCCCTCCTCAGCCAACAGCCGCTCATTTGCATAGTGCGCCTCGGCGTCCAGGTCTTGTCGCAGTAAATAGTGTTTGCGGTCGAACACCCATCCGACGCTGGTATTCTTGTGGCTAAACTCCTGGCCTACCCGGAAATGGCGAACGATTCCTTCCAGCGCGAGAATGCGGAATGTGTCGTTCTCCGGAACGTATAGCATCAGGGCAGACGCACCAAAAGGAACTGCGCGGTGCAGAGCTCTGGAAATGGAGCTCAGAAGAGTGTCCTCGGTCAGGCTGGTGATAATCGCGTTATTGATTTCCAAAAGCGTGCGGGCGCGGGCTTCGCTCTTTTGCAGCGCTTCCTCCGCGCGCTTGCGTTCGCCAATATCTTCGGAGATGGTCATCAGGAATCCGGGAGTGTTGGCGCCGCCGCGAACGATTGAAGCGTAGTTCCGAACCCACATGAAGCTGCCATCCTTGCGGCGATAGCGCTTCTCTAACTGGAATTGGGTTCGTTTACCTTCGAGGAGTTCGGAAACCGCCGCCCAGTTCGTTTCGCGCTCGTCCTCAGGAGTAAGTTCCAGAAAGGTTAGCGAGCGGAGTTCCTGTTCGCTATAGCCGAGCATGTTCTGGTAGGCGCGATTGGCCGCGATGAAGTGTCCCTGAAGGTCGGTCAGCGCCACACCGACCGCTGAGTTTTCATATACCGCACGCCAGCGTTGCTCGCTGTGCGCCACCTGTACGTTCAAGGCGGCAATCGCTTCATACGCTTTCATGTTGCTGATGGCGAGGGCCACCTGGGTCGCCACCTGCTGGAGGAAGGGAACATCGGTCTCGGAGTAGGTCCCGCGGGTCTTGCTGCCAAGGCCCAGCGCCCCAATCGAGCGGCTGCCCGCTACCAGAGGCAGGGTGCAGATTGAGCGGATGCCTTCCTCGTAGTAGCGTTTTTCCGTGCTGGTTTGCTGGGCGGTATCGAGATCGGGTCGCAAAAGCGGGGCCTGGTGGTCGAACACCCATCTTGATGCGCTGTCGGCCTCGAGCCCGTGCCCTACGACAAAGTGATGCGACTGGTGCGGCCCGGCCAGCGCGGCGATTCGCAGGGCATCGTTCTCCGGCTCGTGAACCGCCAGAGCCACGCGGTCGAAGGGAATGGCGCGCCCCAGCGCCTGGCAGATAGCATCGAACAATTCGGCTTGGGTGAGTTTCGTGATAATCGCATTGTTGATCTCCAGGAGCGTACGATCGCGCTCGGCTGCCCCTGAGCCGCCTCGGTTTGAGGTGGGATGCTCCATAAGTAAGTGCACGCGCACCTGCCTTGCCGATTGATTTTACTGTGATTTCAATTTCTCGTACAGAATCGGCGGCGACGACGGGGCTGCTGCTCGTTCTATGTTCACCCACCTGACATGTGGTCCGAAGAAGCGTGAGTGAACAGGGACGACAGAAGCCACTCGCCAGTCAGTTAGAAGCGGTACAGGTAAGACGCTTTCACGAAGAACTGGCGGCCGTCGTTGATGAAGTTATCGGGATTGGTGAGCAGGCCGGTGGGAGTGGGCAGAAGCCGGCGGTCGAGATTTTGCAGGTCACTGTTGTACCCCACGTAAATGGCGGTGCCGGGGTGCACGAGATAGGTGATGAGGAAGTCGGCGTTGAAGTCTTTGGTGGGCGACAGCGAACTGAGGTGCGGGTTGGAAAGCACCGTGCTGTACTGGAGGATGACGCGGGCGGAAAGCTCGCGGGTGAATTGGTAGTTCCACTTGCTGCGCAGGATGTGGTTGCTGACAGCGGTGAGGTGAGTGTCGCGTTCGCGGAGGTGTTCGAGCAGGTAGGTGTTGTCGATGCGCAGACGTCCTGAGGCATGGAAGGTGAGGGTGGCGTTTCCGTTGTCTTCATGGGCGATCTGGGGCACGCGGCCGGCGGCTGGATTGAAGTTCACGCCTCCCCCGGAGGCGAGGAACCAGCTGAAATCGAATTGCTTGAACCAACTGGTGCCGCCCTCGAATGCCCAGAAGCCTTCAGGATATCTGGTCACATTACTCAGGCCGGCGTAATCCTGCGGGCGGAGGTAGACGAAGTCCCGGGCGTAAGGGTGGAAGTTGAAGTAGGTGCCGCGGGTCAGGTCCACGCGCATGCCGGGAAGAACGAAATGCTCGAGCCCGGTGCCGCGGTGGTCCCAGATGTTGAACTGCTGCACCGTCGGTCCCCAGGAAATTAGAGTTTTGCCCTCGGGGCGGAAATAGTAGCTGGCATTGATATTTTCCTGGCGAAGATCCACGCGATTGACGAAGCCTGTTTGAGTAACGAACCCTGGGCTGTTGTCGACGTAAATGGTTTGCAGATTGAGGTTGCGGCCGACATGCTCGGCGATGGCCTTGTAGGCGGGTCCGGCCTGGTAGGTACCATCGGTGTTCAGGGTGGAACTGGTTACCGCGGCGCCTTGCACTCGCCAGTTCTGGTTGATCTTGATGTTGGCATCCACCCCGCCGACGCGATTGTATCCGCCCCCGAATTCGCGGTCGGTGAAGATGGCGCCGACCGTTGACTGGTTGAAAATGTCGCGGCTGACGCGGGCGATGGTGAAAGTAGCACGCTCGCCGCTGTGGGGATCGGTCGGAGGAAGGGCCTCGCCGGGGGCGCGATCGTCGCTCGCAAGCAGGCCAACAGCCCAGGGGCCCAACTTGCCGGTGAGCCGCAAGCCGAACTCGGGATGTTCGATGCGGCGGGTGAATAGCAGGATCATGGGCAGCGTAAAGTAGTTGCTGTTTTCGAGGAAGAATGGGCGCTTCTCGGGAAAGAAGACTTCGAAGCGCTGATTCACCGTGATCTGCGGCTGATCGGATTCGATCTGGCTGAAGTCGGGATTGACAGTGGCATCGAGGACGAAGCTGCCGTGCAGGATGAACTTGGCATCGAGGCCGACGTCGGGCTTGAGCGTGCGGCCCTCGAAAAACGGATGATTGGGATCGCGCTGATCAATGTCGCGGAAGCTGCGAACCAGTCCGTAAGGAATGAGTTGAATGTTGCGGCCGGGCGAGACTTGGTCCACTCCGATCGCGGTTGCCGCCTGATTAAAGCGTCCCTGGATGCGGTTAGAGATGCGCGGCCAGAAAATGTTCTCGTTGGTGCGCGGGATGCTGCGGTTCAGAATGATGCCCCACTGCTGCGGGCCGGTGTCCGGGAAGCGCAGGCTCTTGAAGGGAATCGCGAACAACACTAGATAGCCGCGGCTAGTCAGGTGGCCTTCGGAGCGCCACACGGTGTCGAAGGAGGGATCGAATCCGGTGAAGTCGCCGGGCGTGCCGTTGCCGATCGTGCCCTCGGTCCATAGCGCGTCCCATTGGATGCCAAAAGGATTGCAAGCGAAGGCGTAGGCGCGGCGCGCGTCGTGGAAGGTGTCAATCATGATTTCGACCGAGTCGTCGGAAAAGATGTCCTCGCGGCGGGTCATGCGGGCACGGATTTTGTTCGGCTCTTTATCCCAGGCAACGAAAACGGCGTACAAATTATGCTGGTCGTAGGCGAGGTAGGCGTCGGTGTCTTGCGTCGGTTGAGCACCGTCGGAAGGCTCGCGGACGATGAAACCTGTGACCTTCAGCATCTGGGCGGCGACGCGAGGGCTGGCCTGCATGTCCTCGAAATCGGCGAGCGTCGGGGCAGTATCAATGCGCGGAATCTGGATGTTTGGCGTGTCGGCGGCGAAAAGCGGCGTCAAGGCCAGCATCAGAACGAACGTCGAGGCGGCTTGGAGCCGGGACATCCTTCTAGTTTTGAAAGCAAGCGGCATCGTACAAGAGGCTGTCTTGGAATTAGACGGATCGTAAGCGAATTGCGATAGCGCAGCTCTTTCTAGAAAAGGAGAATCCCACGAAACCCAAGAAACGAAGCCTCTGGCAGTCGACTAGCGGATCGTATCTTCCGGATCGGGCGCGAGTCTGGGAGCGGTGCGAAGAAACTTCATGAGTCCTTCGCCGGTTGCCTTTCCGGCCCGCTTCTTGAAGAACTCTGCCGCAGTTTCGACGACGCCAACTTTTTGGGCGACTGCCACCGCGATCCATTGGTTTAAAGATACACCATCCTCTTTGGCGAGCCGCTGAGCAGCCTTTTTAATAGAGAGGGGTAGCTTCAATGGATGGGTTGCTTTACTCATATTTCACCCTTTCTAGCAGATCGCGCTGAATTCTTGCGATCCAGCTTATTTTAGAACCCAGGCGGCCTTTCATCCGACACTCTCAAGCTGCGTTCCAGCGCGAGCCCCGCGCTTCCGAGCGTACCCTCGTCGAACAGCCTTCCGATCAGGGTGACACTGTGGGGCACGCGGCGCGGTGGCGAAAAAGTGGGCAGCGGGTGGTTCGGGTCGGGCGCCCAATCGCTGCGCGCCTTTGAGACTTCGACGAAGCCCGCGCGCAGGGTGAGCGAAGGATGCCCGGTGAAGTTTGTGATGGTGAGCATTTCGTCGCGCAACGAAGGCACGAGCAGCAGGTCGACTGTGGAGAAAATGCGGGCCATCTCCTCGGCGACTTTGCGGCGGAGCCGGTCGGCCTGAACAAAGTCCACTGCGGAAAGGAAGCGAGCCATGCGGAAGATGTTGGGCCAGGCGTCGGGCACCTGAGCCTTTAATTGATTGACTCCACCGCTGAGCGTGAGCTCCTCGAACGCGGCTGCCGCTTCGGCAAACAGGATGAGATTCAGCGAGCCATAGGGCCAGTCGGGAATCGATGCTTCGACCGGAACCATGCCCAGCTTCTTGACCTCATCGAGAGCGGCGCGATCCACGTCGGTGGCGAGTTTGTCTTTCATCCAGGCGGGGAAGAAGCCCACGCG
>Ga0210410_10000836_pt1 | contig 30674 bp, 18 predicted proteins | sample IncBWC4MmetaG_FD_161058 | JGI IMG/M metagenome (GOLD analysis project Ga0210410, IMG submission 161058) | Forest soil microbial communities from Barre Woods Harvard Forest LTER site, Petersham, Massachusetts, United States - Inc-BW-C-4-M | ecosystem: Environmental > Terrestrial > Soil >...
GGCAGCATTCCATTGCAACCAGCACCCTAAGCGCGAGGTCTTGGTGAACAGACATGAAGCGACATAGGCCGGCTGATTCTTTCCCTCCTCACCATCCAAACTCGATTGACTCCCCCGAATTGACCCGATCGACACCTTCGAAGATCCCGAAAGCGAACTCGCAATTCCCCTCAAAGTCGGGCGATTATCGGCCGAAGGTCTCCCGGGGAGGATGCATTAGCAACCACGTTCTCACCACAGTTTCACCATCGTCTCACCACAGTTTCACCAGCCGGTTCTTCGCTTCCGTCGTCTTCCAATGCCAAGAATTTCCGCCGATAAGCCGAACAAAGCCAGGAACGAACATGGAACTCACCACAACTCACCACAAACCCCGAAGATTCGTTTTTCCCACAGCAAAGTGGTCCGCCCACGACTATTGACTTTACTTCGTCCGTGGGAGACCCTTTTCCCGAAAAGAGCTTGAACACGGTTCCCTCTTGCCTACTCCCTGCCGCGGGGCTTCCCCGCTACAATCGAGAGAGACGCGCAGGGCGAGTAGCTCAATTGGATAGAGCATCAGCCTTCTAAGCTGACGGTTGCAGGTTCGAGCCCTGCCTCGCTCACCACCCTTATCCTCCGCGTCCGTTCTCCGTTCAGGCTTCCATGAAGACGTCTTCGGCTGTCACCTTGCAGTGGTCGCCGGCGTTGCTATGTCCGGTTGCGTGGGCGATCGCGGCCAGCCCGATCAGTCCGAGCGCGAGGAGGCAGACGCCGTTCCATCGCCAGTGTACCCAGGCGATGGTGGCGAGCGCGGAGCCAGCTGCGGCGCCGGTGAAGTAGACGGTCATGTAGACGGTGTTGATGCGGCTGCGGGCGGAGGGGACCAGACCGAAGATGCGGGTTTGGTTGGCGACCTGGGTCATCTGCGCGCCCATGTCGAGCACGATGACGCCGACGACCAGCGCGGCTAGATGAAAGAACGTCGAGAGATGCGCGGCCTCTTCTCCCCATAGCAGGAGGTAGGACGCGGCGAGAAGTGACATGCCGAGGGAGATGACCCATCTGGAGCCATGTTTGTCGGCGAGCCTTCCGGCGAATGGGGCGACCATCGCTCCCGCGGCCCCGACTACGCCAAAGGTGCCGGCAACGCCTGCGCCCAGGCCGTAGTGGCTATGCAGCAGGAAGGCCAGGGTCGTCCAGAAGCAGCTGAAGGAGGCGAAGACCAGGGCGCCGATCAGGGAGGACTCCCGCAGCAGCGGTTGGGTGCGAAAGAGCGTCCAGAGGGACTTCATCGCGTCGCTGTAGTGGAGTTTTTGCTTCGGCGGGAGTTCGGGCATGACCCTTCGGATGAGAGGAACGAATGCCGCGTTCATGACCGCAGCCACGACGAAGACCCAGCGCCAGCCGTGAATGTTGCTGACCCATCCGGCGAATGTCCGGGCGAGCAGAATGCCCAGCAGGAGGCCGGTCATGACGGTGCCGATGGCGCGGCCGCGCTGCTCGTGCGAGACGAGGTCGGGTGCGATGGGCAGGGCGACGTGGGTGACTGACGCGAGCATGCCGATTAACACGCTGCCGGCGATGAGGAGATTAATGCTGGGTGCTGCGGCTACGAGCAATAACGCGATGGAGACGGCGGCGTACATCTTCATCATGAGGCTGCGGCGCTCCAGCACATCGCCTAGCGGAACAAAGGCGAGCAGTCCGAGGGCGTAGCCGACCTGGGTTGCGACCGCCACGAAGCCGGTGCGGCCGGGCGCTGCGTTGTAGGTGGTGCCCATCTCCAGCAGCAGCGGCTGGTTGTAGTACATGGTGGAGACCCCGACCGCGCAGGCAAGTCCGAGGAAGGCCAGCGGCGCGTGAGGGGGAGATTTTGTCGTAGTGGTCATACCGGAAGTTGCTCTACATAGTGTATGGCCTGTTGCAGCGTTTCCGATACCTCGACTTGTGAAGGCGAAGCTAAACCTTGCCCAGAGTAAGCTTTGCGATGGTGGCCAGTTGCATGAAGGAGGTTCCTTCGTAGATCGTTCCTATCTTCGCGTCGCGGTAAAGCTTCTCAACTGGATAGTCCTTTACAAAGCCGGAACCTCCGAAAACTTCGACGGCGAGGCTGGCAACGCGCTCGGCTACGTGCGAGGCGAAGTATTTGCACATGGCTGCTTCTTTGAGGAAGTCGAGCTTCGCATCCTTGAGGCGGGCGGCGTTGTAGACCAGCAGGCGGGCGGCTTCGATGTCGGTCGCCATCTCAGCGAGTTGGAACTGCATGGCCTGGAACTCGACCAATGCTTTGCCGAACTGCTTGCGCTCCTTCGCCCATTTGGCGGCGTGGCCCCATGCTCCTGCCGCGAGGCCGAGCATCTGGGAGCCGATGCCGATGCGGCCTTCGTTGAGGGTTTCGATGGCGATCTTGTAGCCTTTGCCGGGTTCGCCGAGGACCTGCGCGGCGGGGATGACGCAGTCGTTGAAGATGAGCGCGCAGGTGCTGGAGGCGCGGATGCCGAGTTTGTCTTCTTTCTTGCCGAGGGTGAAACCGGGCGCGGCTTTTTCTACGAGAAAGGCGGTGATGCCCTTGTAGCCTGCCGTGGGGTCGATCGTGGCGAAGACGATGAAGAGGCCGGCCTCTTTGGCGTTGGTGATCCAGAGTTTTTGACCGTTGAGGATGTAGTCGGTGCCGCGTTGGACGGCGCGTGCTTGGAGCGCGAAGGCGTCGGAGCCGGAGGAGGCTTCACTGAGGGCGTACGATCCGATGGTGTCGGCGGCTAGGCGAGGGAGGTATTTTTTCTTCTGGTCTTCGGTTGCCCAGCGGACGAGGGCATTGATGCAGAGGGTGTTTTGTACGTCGACCATCACGCCGACGGAGGGGTCGACGGCGGAGATCTCTTCGACCGCAAGGATTGCGTTGAAGAAGGTGCCGCCTGCGCCGCCGTACTGCTCGGGGATCTCGATGCCCATCAGGCCGAGCTGGAAGAGTTTTTTGATGAGGCTGGGGTCCATCTGCTGCGACTCGTCCATGCTGTGGACCAGGGGGGCGATCTGCTCGGCGGCGAATCGCCGGACGGTGTCGCGGAACATCTGTTCGTCTTCACCCAACTGTGTCAGGGCCATTGGGCCTGCGTGCTGCGACATCTACTCACCTCAAAACGGTATTCGGGAAAAGGTGAGTCTAGCATTTTGAAAGCACGACTGAATAGCCGTTCAGTGCGATTCCGGCGCGCACGGCAATGTTTGTGTGAGGAAGATTGATAAAGAAAGCTGGCTAGCCGGCGGCCTTGACGAGCCGGCCGCGACGGCTGACGATCGATAGCTTTTCGGTGTTGAGAATCTTGCGTGCCTGCTCCTTCGCGTGCTTTGCCCAGGGACCGACGGGGTCGAGGCGCACGTACGCGAGCCAGTGCCGTAATGCGCGCCGGCGTTGTCCCTGACGCTCGTAGGCGAGGGCGAGGTTGTAGTGGGCGTCGGCGTACTGGGGAACCAGCGATACGGCTTTCTGGTAGGCGGCGGTGGCTTCGGTCAGGCGCTGCATCTCGTCGAGGACGTTGCCGAGATCGAAGAAGGCGAGGGCATACTCGGGGTCCGCGATGGTCGCTTTGCGGTAGTGCTGCTCGGCCTGCTCGTACTTGCGCAGGTTGTAGTGGATGGTGCCGAGGTTGATCAGCGCGGGTGCGTGTTCGGGCCGGATCGCGAGGATCGCCTGATAAATCTCCATCGCCTGCAAGATGGTTGCGGGGTTCTCTTCGAGCTGCACCGCGCGGAGGAACATGTCCTGCAACTCGGCTGCCTGACGCGCGGGAGAGTCCGCGCCGATGCCGACCACGCGCAACTGCCGGGCGGGCGAGGTGTCGAAGTCGAAGGCGAGCTGCTGGGTGAGCGGGTCCATCAACGCGCCGCCATGCCGGAAGCTCAGGTGCGATCCCCGGCGGACGAAACTCGCCTCCATCAGAGGGTTTCGCATGCCTGCAACGCGCTGCATTGCAGCGACTGACGCGCGTATGCTCTTCGCGGAGATGCGCGTTGTGGCCTGCAGGTCGCGCAGCTTGCGCAACTGGCTCAACGCTTCAAAGGAGTATTGATCGCTGGAGGTGATCAGCCCTGCCCGCTCCCACGCCGCTAGCTGGCGCGCATGCAAGTGCAGAATCCGGATTACGTCTTGACGGCTATATCGGGTCACTGTGTATCTCGTGTGGCACCGTCTTCGAGAATCGATACGGCAGACTCTTTCTGGAGTATGCCTTCGCAGGCCGCACCAATCAAGACCCTTTCATGTCGTGTCGATTAAATAGCCGTGGATAACACGTACCAAACATGGTTCACCGGCTGGAGCTGATCGCGAACGCATCTTAGCCGCGATGTTTCCCTGCGACGAACTGTTCAGCGCAGAACCGTGTCGAGGTATTGGGACACCTTGTCTGCCCATAAGAGGCCGTGGGCTTTGAGGCCTGCGTCGTTGAAGTGAGTTCCTTTGCCGCCGTTCTGCCGGTAGGGCGCGGTGAGGGTGTCGGTGTCGGGTCCTTCGATGGCGAGATCGGGCTGCCAAAGGCTTCGCTGCGCGTCGCGGATCGGAGGGCTGGAGGGGTCGTCCGGCGTGTGATAGGTGGCCTGCGCGACGAACCATGGGAGGTCCCAGCCGGCTTGCTTGCGGGATGCCTGGATGATCGTCGCCATCATGGTTCTATAGGTGTCTGCATCAATGTCGTGTTCGGCGGGCTGGTGGGAGTCGGACTCTCCCTGGTGCCAGAGGAGGGCGCGAAAGCCGTGATCTCCGAGTTGGTGGATGCGCAGCATCATCCCTGCGAAGAGCGTGCCATCGCTGACTCGGGTTCCATCGGAATTGGTTCTGACGTATCGCGTCATGGTGGGCATGACGTGGATGGGGGTGTCTGCGGGCAGCCACTGGCGGACACTGGTGGAACCGTGACCGACCGAGGCGATGCCGATGGGGACGCGGTATCTGCGATAGAGCGCGTCGCCGAAGGAGGGGATGAAGCTGCCTTTGCGGCTGTTGTCCTGCACGCCGGGCTGGGGGTCGTTGGCGAGGGACCATTCGGTTCCGCTGAAACTGGTAACCATTCCGGTTTGGGTCGTCTGCGTGGCTTCGCCGTAGTTGGTGGAGTTGGACTGGCCGGCGATGATGAAGACCTCTCCGACCCCGACGTTCGGGACAGTGAGTAACGTTGGCTGGCCGACTTTGTTGGTCGTTTTGATTTCGACGCGATAGAATCCGCCGGCGATGACGGGGAGCTGGCCGCTGAACTGCTTTTTTGCGGGGTCCAGTGTCAGGCGCTGCCATCGGCCAGGCAGAGGCCCTGCGATCGAGGTTCCCTCGACTCGCGCTTCGACGCGGGTGGCGGCGAGAGCGGCGCCGCTGACGATGATGACTCCATGCAGCCTGGTGCTGCGCTGAAAGACTTGGTATTCGAGCGGAGACGAGATGGTGAGGGGTGGGGCGTCCTGGGCGCGCGCAGGAATGCCGGAGATGGCGGCGATCAGGACGAGGGTGAGTTGCAGCTTCACCAGGGGCGTGCGCTTGGCGGTTTTCAGGGCGGTCACGAACGGAAGAATACCGCAGGCCAGGCATTTTGGCTCTGGAATCCGGGCGGCCTTCGTTTTCCTGTTTTTCAATCCGCGAAAAACGCTGACGATTAGTAAAAAATGTTCTTGACATCGTTATTGGGGAATTTATACCATTCGCCAATCTTCCAGGGCCCTTGAGAGCGTGCAGGATGGTGAGCTTCCCAATCGGCACCGTTCCGCCCGTTTTACCCATTCCGGAGGCAACAAATGCAGATCATGAGACAGAGAAGGATAAGCTGGTTTCTATTGGGACAGACCTTATGTCTTCTGTTGGCCGTCGCAGCCGTTTTTGTTCCAACGAGGGCACTCTCGCAAAACTCTTCCTCTTCGATCAACGGGGTGGTCACCGATCCCAGGGATGCCGTGATCGCCGGAGCGCGGGTCACGCTTAGAAACGTGGACACGAACGTGGAGCGCGTCACGGTGTCCAACGGCGGCGGCGATTATTTTTTCTCCAGCGTGCCGCCCGCGCGATACACGCTTACCTTTGCCACGCCGAACTTCCAGACCGAGACCATCGCGGTGTTTGAGGTTGCGGTAGCCCAGGCGGTTACCATCAATGCGACGCTCAAGGTCGGCAATGTGTCGCAGTCCGTCACTGTCGAGGCCGCGGGCACGCAGGTGGAGAGCTCCTCTGCGCAACTGGGCACGGTGATTGACGAAAAGGCAGTGAATGATCTGCCGCTGAACGGACGTAACTTCACGCAACTGCTGACGCTGACGCCCGGGGTGACTCCCATCAGCACGGGGCAGAACAGCGGCGCCGGCAATACCGCGGTCACTGCCTCCAGCACGACGAACTACTCGTTTCCCTCGATCAATGGGGCGGGCAACCGATCTACGATCTACCTGGTGGATGGGATGAACGACAACCAGGCCTGGTACAACACGTACGCTGTGCCGCCGATCATCGATACCGTGCAGGAGTTCAAGATCAACTCTCACAACGACTCGCAGTATGGCGGATCGCTGGGCGGAGTGGTCAATATCGTGACCAAGTCCGGCACCAACTCGTATCACGGCTCGGGATGGGAGTTTGTTCGCAACAACGGCTTCGATGCCAAGCAGTTTTTCCTGGCGCCGAATTCCTATCATCTGAATACGTTCGGCGGTCAGATGGGCGGGCCGGTGCGGATCCCTCACCTTTATGACGGCAGAAACAAGACCTTCTTTGAGATTGGCGCCGAGGGGACACACTACTCCAAAGCGGGATCGACGAATACTCTTATCCCCACGCAGGCCCAGCTCAACGGAGACTTCAGCAGCGCGCAGACCGGGGTGACATCAAAAGGAACGTGCGTCGCCAGCGACACCAACATCGAAACCTATCCGTGCCAGTTGTATGACCCAACGGTCAACAATAGCGCCGCAAAGCCAAGCCGTCCGGGTTTTCCCGGCAATCAGATTCCAGTCTCCAAGATGAACCCCTACTCGCTCGCCTTCATCAAAGCAGTGTTCGGATCGGCGACGCCGATCGTCATTCCGGGGATCTCTCCTACGACTTTCAACTATCAGATCACCGATCCTACCCGGCAACTGGTGTACAACTACACGGGCCGGATCGATCAGCATCTCGGCACGAAGGATTTCATTTTCTTCCGTTATGCCGGTATTCAGTGGTCTCAGACTGCCCCAAGCTCGTTACCTACCCTGTTCACGTCGACCGAGATACCCGCGCAGCAGTATGGGGTGAATTGGATGCACGTCTTCAATCCGACTACGAGCATGCAGGTGCAATACGGCAGGACTCATGTTGAGGACAATGTTCTGACGCAGTTCACCAACCATGACTTATGGAAGACCTATGGATGCTCCGCTGACATGTGCAACTCTTTCGTAGGAGGGGCCGCTGTACTAGTGACGCAGACGGTAACAGGCGGGTTCAACGGAGGCGAGGTCAACAGTCCATCCTCGAATCTTTCGAGCATTCACGAGTGGACGGGCAGCGTGATGAAGACGATTGGCAACCACCAGTTTCAAGCGGGCGGCGGCTGGGACGAGGTGAACTATACGGCAGAGCTGCGCCAGGGAACAGTTACGTTTTCTGGAGCGTCAACAGGAAATTTTTCCGGCAATCCCAATTCACCCGCCGGGATATCGAGCGCTCAGGTTAGCGCGCAGTCGGGCTTCGGGCTGGCGGACTTTCTGCTTGACTATCCCAACTCGGAGAATAAGCGCAACGTTCTTCTCTCAGAGCGTCCGGGCGGCATCGGGAGCGCCTATATCCAAGACAGCTGGAAGATGACGCGCAACCTGACGGTGAACTACGGCGTCCGCTACGACCGCAGCGTCATCCCTGCCTATGGCACGGACGCTTCGGTGGGATTGCAGGGCAGCATTGAGACGGGCGACTTCGATTTCAACACCGGCGACTACATTCTTCAACAGTTGCCGCCGCTGTGCAGTGTTCGCGGGCATGCACCGTGCCTGCCGAGCTCTGTTCTGCCGCCACACGTGCGGGTTGCGACGGGTGGGAAGATACTGCACGGCAGCAAAGACAACATTGGTCCGCGGGTGGGGCTGGCGTACCGGGTCAACGACAAGATGTCAGTGCGTGGCGGCTTCGGGATCAGTTATGACAACTGGGCTGCCATTATTCAGATGACGCAGAACTACCAGGGCTCATGGCCTGACACGGGCACGCTGCAGATCAGCAATACCAACACACCGGGCACGGTCTATACCTCGGCGCAGAATCCCTTCGCCCAGAACGGCGGCAATCTGCCGGCGGCGACTCCATTTGGGTCCTCCAATGTGAACTACATGGTGGATCCTCTGTGGAAGAACCCCTACTCCGAGCAGTACAACCTGGGAATCGAACAGCAGTTCGGCGATCGCACGGTACTCACGCTGAACTATGTGGGCTCCGCGTCGCACCGGATGGATGTGGGTGGCTGGTATAACACCGGTACTCCGTGCACGACCTGCACTTCGTTCGCGACGCGGGGAACGAACACGGGACAACCGTATCCTTATACCGTTCCGCAAAAATCCTGGGACCATAATGCGGCGAGCGCGTCTTACAATGCGCTGCAGGCGTCGCTGGCACGACGGTTCAGTGCAGGCTTCGGCTACACGGTCGCCTATACCTGGAGCAAGACGCTGGATGAAGGCGGAGACGGCTATTTTGGCGTGGAAGGAGGCGTTCCGGAAGATCCTTACAATCCAAAGGGAAGCCGCGGCCCTGCAAGCTTCGATATTCCGCAGATTCTCACTGCGAATGCCATCTACGAACTTCCGTTTGGCACGGGCAAGCGATTCTCCACGGGAAACCGGTTCGCCGATTATGCCATCGGCAACTGGCAGGTGAACGGAATCTTCTCTGCGCGTTCCGGGCAGCACCTGAATATCACCGCGGCAGGAGACATCGCGAACACAGGAAACGGAGGCACGTACGAGAGGGCCGATCTGCTCGGCGATCCCTTCCAGACCGGACCCATTGCCAGCAATCCGAATTGCACACCGCCATCCGGTCCTACGCGAACCCGCACGCAGTGGTTCAATCCCTGCGCCTTCAAGGCCCCCAACATCGGCACGCTTGGTAACGCGCCACGCAACTTCATTCAGGCGCCAAATTACTGGGGTTTGGACACGTCGGTACACCGGCTGTTCCCGATCAGAGAAAGCTTAGCGCTGAAGATCGATGTGGAGGCGTTCAACGTACTCAATCACCCGGTGCTGGGCAGCCCGGCTTCAAGCGTTACGACGCAGGCGAGCTTCGGCCAGATCAGTACGCTGGCGTATGGAAACGCGCAACGCATTCTGCAGTTCGCCGCAAAACTTCAGTTCTGAGCTGGGTTCTGCTGCAGGCTTCCTTTGGGTTTGGGCTGGGAAGCCTGCAGCTATAACTATGCCTGATCCCGGCCGGATCGCCATCCGTTTGCTGTCGTCTCTACTTTTGCATTTTCCAGCCACACGGCGCCGTCCGGATAACGGTAGAGGTCGAGCGATTCCGGATAGATTTCGATGCTGTATCCCGGCGCTTCTGGAAGCAGATAGCGGCCGTTACGGATGCGTACGGGCTCGACGAAGTGCTCGTGCAGGTGATCGACGTACTCGATTACCCGATTCTCAAGGCTTCGGGAGACGCAGATGAAGTCGAATGCTGAGAGGTGCTGTACGTATTCGCAGAGGCCTACCCCTCCCGCGTGCGGGCATACCGGTATGTTGAACTTTGCCGCCATGAGCAGAATCGCGAGGTTCTCGTTTACCCCGGCGACGCGGCAACTGTCGATCTGACAGACGTCGATTGCGCCCGCCTGGAATAGCTGTTTGAAGATGATGCGATTCTGGCAGTGCTCGCCGGTAGCGATGCGAACGGGTGCGACCGCGGCACGGATGCGCGCGTGCCCCAGAATGTCGTCGGGGCTGGTTGGCTCCTCCATCCACCAGGGCTGCAACTCCGCCAGTTCACGGATGCGTCCGATCGCCTCGCCGACTCCCCACTTCTGGTTAGCATCCACCATCAGCTTGTTGTTCCAGCCGATCTCTTCCCGCACCAAACGTCCGCGACGCATGTCGTCCTGAGGATGACCGCCAACTTTTAGCTTGAAGTGGGTCCAGCCCTCGGTCAGGGCTTTGCGGCAGAGGAGCCGGATCTTTTCATCGCTAAAACCGAACCAGCCAGCCGAGGTCGTATAGGCCGGGTAGCCGTCGCGCAGGAGCTGGTTGATGCGTTCCTGTCTGCCGGTGAGGTCGTGCTCAAGGATCTCGCGGGCCTCCTCTCGCGTAAGGGCGTCGTCGATGTAGCGGAACTCGATCGCAGAAAGAATTTGCTCGGTGTCGAGTTCGGCGAGGAGTCTCCAAAGAGGTTTTTTCTCAGAGCGCGCGTAAAGATCCCAAACCGCGTTGATCAAAGCGCCGGCCGCGAGGTGAATGACGCCCTTTTCAGGGCCGAGCCACCGGAACTGGCTGTCATCGGTCAACTGGCGGCAGAAGGCAGCTATGTTCGTGGTGAGGGACTCAAGCGTCCTGCCCTTAACGAATCGTGCGAGGTATTCGAGAGCCAGGGCACACAACTCGTTGCCACGGCCGAGCGTAAAGGTGAGGCCATAACCTTCCAATCCATTGTTGGTCTCGAGGATGCAGTAGGCGGCTGAGTAGTCCGGATCTTTATTGACTGCGTCCGAGCCGATATTGTTCCGCGAGGTCGGAAAGCGGAGGTCAATGACACGAACATTGGTAGTGACAGTCTCAATCACTTGACGTCAACATCCTCTCAAGCCAATAGGGCAGTTGCAAAGAAATTTTCAAGAAAGCGGCTGGCGATTCCTGCAGGTTGCTTCCGATCAAGAGGAGGAAACCCACGTTTGGTTACAAACTAATTTCTATTCCCGAAATAGTGTATTTGTCAATGAAAACCGTCTTTAGGCGAACGGACTTTCTCCGGTTCCGAACGACTCAGAATACAGCCCCAGGTGTTCAGGTAACCGGAAGATCTCGCGGCGTTTCAGAGCCGGATCGAATGGGGCGGGGCTTCTTCCGGGCGGCACGGGGCCGGGCTGCCGGCGCCAGCTTGGCCTGGGGCGTCGCGCCCATAGCTTCCGATATCTTTCTGCTTGCCTCGCGCAGGGAGTTCACGGCATCGGCGATACCGATGGTGTCCTCGATCCGCTTTACGAAAGGAACAGTCAAGCCGGCGATCGCCTGGCCCTGAACATTCAGAACGGGGAAGCTGATGTTCACGACGCCTGCGACCTCATAGCTCGCGCGCCGCTCGTGGCCACGCGCCAGGATCTTCGCCAGGTGTTCGTCGAGATCGACCGGCTTCCGCTTTTTGCTCTCCGACCGCCACTCGTCGATCGCTCGCTCCCGCGCGTCCTCGTTCAGGTGCGCGAGGATGACGTGGCCGGTGGCTGCGTGCATCAGGTCTACCTTCGAGCCCATTTTGACGTAGAATCCCGTGGACTCGGGCGAGTCGACCTGCGCAAGAATAACCACGTGGCCACCATCGATGATGCCAAGGTGGCAGGACTGGCGCAGCTCATGAGACAGCCAGTGCATGATCGGCAGCGCCTCGGTGACGAGCCGCTTGGTTGGCGGGTGTTCCTGGGCCAGGCGAAAGAGGCGGAGGGTCAGATGATACCGCTCCTTGTTGGGAGACTGCGCGAGATATCCGCGCTGCTCGAGACAGAGGATCATCCTGAATATCTCTGAGACAGTACGGTTCAGCCGCCGGGCAGCCTCGCTCACTGTCAGCCCTTCCGGTGTACTGGCGAACAGCTCCAGAATATCAAGGCCCTTTTCCAGTGCGGGCGTCGGATAGTACCGCTTAACGTCGCGTTTGGTCATATGCTTGCGAGATGCCGGATCCCTCTAAGACAACCTACCAGAAGTCACCCCGCTTCGACAGAAAACTCACCCTCTTTCGTGCGAATGTTCTTCGTGGATTTGTGGGGTCCGGTGGCCGGAATAAAGGGCCTGCGCGGCACTCCCCGCCTAATACACGCCAGTTCGTACCACCCCGCGGTCTCTGACCTTCAGTTTGCTTACGTGCACGTCGTAACCTGTTCCCGGCAGCAGCGATTCAAGCGCGAACGAGTCCGTGCCATCCGCCTTCACTTCACGGTAGCGGTATACTCCGACCTCGCCCTCGGAGGTCTCACGCCCGTGCGCGGCCCCGTCTAGAAATTGCTGCGCATCGGCGATCGTTGCCGTCTTGCGTTCTTTGCCTGGAGCTAACCCTTCTGCTGCATACGATCGCACCAGCTTCATCCAATAACGCGTCAATAACTCTGTGTCGCTGAAGATGTCGGCCCAGATCACCTCTCCGTGCAATGCCACCACCACACCCACGGCGTGCTCCTGTCGCAGCGATGCGATCGCCTGCTCTCGGCTCTGTACCAGCCCCGCAGCAGCCTCATCGACCATTGCACTGACAGCCTGCGTCTGCATCGCCTTCGCGTAACTCGTCGTGGCGATCGCGGAGCCAGCGCTCAATTCGGGAGCGATGGTGCTTCCATGCACGGCAACCGGATTCGATTGCACTTCTACAGTGGTGCTTACCGATCCGGGACCGTTGGGCATGCTTCTCGCCGGGGCGGTGGCCACGGCCATCGAAGAGATTGCTCCGTTCACCGAATTCCACACCTTCTGCTGGTCCTTTGCGACCATCGCCTCCTGCCGCACTGTGGGTTGCACCATAAAGCTCCCCATCGATGTCTTTGCCGTGGCGCCAAATTTCTCCGAGCTCTCGGTCCACCGCCCATGTTCGATGCAGAAGACGGATAGATCAATTGGATCTCCACCGGCGGGCACAATCCTGTCCTTTGCGATGACGCGGTCCTGCTTGCCTCCGGTTACGATCTCTCCGGCCAGCAGCAGCAGGGGCCGCTTCGAGTTATTCACGAGCACCAGCGTATTTACCTGGTCGCCGCGATTCGCAAGCACTGCACCGCCGCGCGACCGCACCAATCCCCTTACCCGTCCAGCCTCGGTCACCTCCACCTCACCGTTCTTCAGCCCCTCATCAAGGGTCAAAAACTGGTCAGCCGGCGGCGTCCTCCCATTTACCCGCACAACCGGGAACAGCGTCAGGTCCCCGCTCTCGATCGGCTTCAACACCTTGTAGCTGCTGCTTTCTATTGGACCGGCTGCTACCGGACGATACTGTCCAACCGCCAGAACGGCCGCTGTCACCGTCGCGAACACCGCCGCTACACGCACCTTCACCATCGCAAACCTCCCTCGTTGGCGCCACATCTGCCGGCTTCTAACCTAAGAACGCGGCCTCCAGACCCTCTTGCAACTTTTCTTGGAAGTTTTTTGGCGCGGCTTCGTCCAATGCAGTGGAGTATCTTCAAAACCGTGGACACGGCATCTCCACATTCCGGCGATCTCACCCTGTCGCTGCCGTCGGCCCAGGCACTTGCCGCTGAAGAACTTCTCAGCTCTCCACAGATTCCTGCCGCGCTCTTTGAAGAACTCTGGCTCGCTTCGCAGGCCGAAGCTGTCCAACTCAGCCGCTCAGAGTTCGCCGCAAAACTTACCACGGTCGGCGTGAAGCGTAACCACGGTTTACCCAAGGAAGCCGTGCCGAGTGCAGTGGACGTGGCATCGTTTTTCCGCGCGCTGCACCTTCCCGACCTCGCGCTTGCTCATGCTTGCGCTCTGGGCCGCGAGGCTGCCTGGGAGCGTTTCCTGACTCTCTATCGCAAGCCGCTCATCGAAGCCGCCATCGCCATCACGGGCTCTGCCACTCTTGGCCACGACCTCGCCGACTCTCTTCACTCTCAGCTATTTGGTCTTACCGAACGGGACGGCCAACGCCGCTCTCCTCTCGATTCTTACTTGGGCCGGGGCTCTCTTATGGGCTGGCTTCGCACCACACTCGTCCAGCGGCATATCGATTACTACCGGCACACGCACCGCGAATCTCCTCTCGAGGCCCAGGATCCGCCCGCGCCGCCAATGGCAGCAACTCCCTCGCCTCTCATCCTGCAGAAACTGAAGATCGCGATCGAGAATACGCTTCAGGCTCTGTCTCCAGAGGACCGTTTTCTGTTGTCCTCCTACTTCCTCGACCAGCGAACGCTGCGTCAGATCGCTCAGCTTCTGCGGGTGCATGAGGCTACGATAAGCCGCAAGCTCAATCGCCTTACTACCGGCCTGCGCAAACACCTTCTCAAAAGCCTGCAGCAATCAGGTCTTAGCAGACGCGGCGCCGAAGAAGCTCTCGGCACCGACCCGCGCGACCTTACCATCAACCTGCGAAGTCTTCTGCAAACTTCGCCGCCTCGACCGTTCTCAGATCAGACATGGTCGCAGGATCAGACACCATGAGTGAGACTCTCCATCCCGGCAGCCATCCGGACGCAGACCAGCTCAGCGCCTTTGCTGAACACGTTCTGCCGGATCACGAGCGTTTGGAGACGCTTGCTCACCTTGCGGAGTGTGCCGGCTGCAGACAGATCGTGTTTCTTGCGCAGCGTGCGCAGGAGGCGGAGAGCACCCTGCCACGCGCGGTGCCGGGCAGTACCGGGTGGTGGAAGAACTGGCACATTCTCTGGCCTGTAGCTGCAGCTTTCACCTGCGGACTGCTGGTCATAGCTTTGCTGCAGCGCCATCATCCCCGGGATCTGCCTCAACGATCCGACATCGCCCTCGAATCGAGTGCGCCCGCATCGCCTTCGCAGGCGCTACCGCCCCAGTATGTTGCCCCTGCGCCTCCGCAATCGGGACCCCCGCTGTCGCCGAAATCATCCGCCGCAGCAAAAGCGGCCTCTTCGTCGTTACCTTCAAGGTCGGCAGCCTCGCACGTAGACGTCGGCGGAGTCGCCTCCATACACGGCAATCTGGTTACGAATAACCTCAAAACCAATGCATCCGGGTTTTCATCTGGGTTCAGCCCCAACGAGCCCGCAGCTGACCAACAATCGGCCAATGCGCTGTCCGCCGGCTCTCAGTCGATGGGCGGCGTTATGAGCTCCCCCGTTGCGCCGGCGCCTCTATCGCAAGGACAGACGAACGGCCTGCTAACCAACAGGCAAGAGCAAACAACCGATCTACAGTCTCACAATCCACAGTCTCACAATCAATTGTTCCCTCAGCAGGCCGCCGCCGCTCTTCCCTCCCAGAACGAACCAGGCCAGAGCATGCCAAACAGCGTCAGCCAGACTGTGACAGTCACAAGTGCGCCGGTAGCTCTTCAAACCGAAGAGGCCGTTGTCTCGGCCAATGCCTTCAACGTCGGCGGAGCTGCCCAGGCCAAGAGCGCCAGAGATCTTTTGCCAAGCAGGCGGTTCGCAGCATCTACGATTTCGAACGGGATCGAGACCCTCGCTGTCGATTCAGCCGGCGATCTCTTCCTCAGCAAAGATGCCGGCAAAAGCTGGCAGCGGATCACACACCAGTGGACAGGGAAAGCTATCAAAGTCAGCCTGGAGTCGCCGGCCTCCGTGGCACATCCGGTTTCGAGAAAGGCCATGTCCGCCGGCGCGATAGCATCTACAATCGGCGAAACAGCCACGCCAGCCGCGGTTCCACCGGGGGCCGGCTTCGAGCTCCGTACCGATACAGGTGCCATCTGGTCCAGCCCCGATGGACTGATTTGGAAATTGAAATGATTCCAGAATGCTATTCGGCAGGGTCGTAGTTCAGGTTTTGCCCTAGCCATCGCTCGACCTCTGCCACGCTCATTCCTTTGCGTTCGTGATAGTCGGCGACCTGATCGCGGTCGATCTTGCCGAGCGAGAAATATCGCGACTCCGGATGGGCGAAGTAGAGGCCGCTTACGCTGGAGCCGGGCCACATCGCAAACGACTCGGTAATCTTCATTCCGGTGTTTGCCTGCACGTCGAGCAAACGCCAGAGGGTGCCCTTCTCCGTGTGATCGGGGCATGCTGGGTAGCCCGCGGCCGGCCTGATGCCGCGATACTTTTCCTGGATAAGCTCTGCGTTGCTCAGATGTTCCTCGCAACCGTAACCCCATTCGTCCCGCACGCGCTTGTGCAGGCATTCGGCGAAGGCTTCGGCCAGGCGATCGGCGACGGCTTCGGCCATGATCGCGTTGTAGTCGTCGTTGTCTGCCCTGAACTTGTCGCACAGTTCCTTTAAGCCGATGCCGCTGGTTACTGCGAACGCACCGATGTGATCGGAGAGACCGGTCTCCTTTGGCGCGATGAAGTCGGCGAGCGACCGGCAGGGCTCGCTCCCTTCCCTGTTCGCCTGCTGGCGGAGGAAGTGGAATCGATCGAGAACTTTTTCTCGTGTGCCGTCGGTGTAGAGTTCGATATCGTCGCCGACGGCGCTGGCGGGAAAAAAGCCGTATACGCCACGTGCCGTGATCAGGTTCTTCTCAATGATGCGATCGAGGAGAGCATTGGCATCGGTGAAGAGCTGGCGGGCTTGTTCACCCTGCTCCGCATGCTCAAGGATTCGGGGGTAGACGCCTTTGAGGCCCCATGCGTGGAAGAGGGGCGACCAGTCGATGAACTCGCGCAGCGTTGCCAGAGGAAAATTCTCGAGCACGCGCACGCCGGTAAATGCGGGTGTGGGCAGGTCTTCGATGCGCCATTCGATTGGAGTGCGCCTGGCGCGAGCGGTCTCAAGGGAGACGACCGCCTGGCGCGGCGCGGCGTGGGCCTTGCGGAGCGCCTCGTACTCGGCGCGATGCTGTGCCACGAACTCCGGCTTGCCTTCCTCACTCAGAAGGCTGGTGGTCACGGGGACCGCGCGGCTGGCATCGAGCACGTGGACCACTGGCTCGCTGTAGTGCGGCGCAATTTTGATGGCGGTGTGCCTCCGATTCGTTGTCGCCCCGCCGATGAGCAGAGGCAACTTGAAACCCTGGCGCTCCATCTCGCGGGCCACATGCACCATCTCGTCGAGAGATGGCGTAATCAGGCCGCTCAGGCCGATGATGTCCACCTTCTCCGCCCTGGCGCGTTCGAGGATCTTTTCGCTGGAGACCATGACCCCCATGTCGATGACTTCGTAGTTATTGCAGGCGAGGACGACGCCGACGATGTTCTTGCCGATGTCGTGAACGTCACCCTTGACGGTTGCGAGCAGAATCTTTCCCTGCGCCTTAACCACGTGTCCGGCTGCCTCCATCGCGACCTTCTCGGCCTCCATGAACGGCGTCAGGTGGGCCACGGCCTTCTTCATAACGCGGGCCGACTTGACCACCTGTGGCAGGAACATCTTGCCGGCTCCGAACAGGTCGCCCACCACGCCCATGCCCGCCATCAGCGGGCCTTCGATCACCAGGAGAGGACGGCCCAGCTTGACGCGGGCTTCCTCGGCGTCGATCTCGATGAAGGTGTCGATCCCTTTGACCAGGGCGTGCGAAAGACGCTCTTCCACCGTGCCGTTGCGCCACTCTTCGGCCTTCTTTTCACTCGCGACGGAGCCGGCGCCCTTCAGGGTTTCGCCGTAGTCCACCAGACGCTCTGTCGCATCGGGACGGCGGTTGAGCAGAACGTCTTCGACCATCACCTTCAGCTCAGGTTCAATCTCTTCGTAGACTTCGAGCATGCCGGCGTTCACGATGCCCATATCCAAGCCCGCCGCGATGGCGTGGTAGAGAAACGCGGAGTGCATGGCCTCGCGAACCTTGTTGTTGCCGCGAAAGCTGAACGAGATGTTCGAGACGCCGCCCGAGACCTTCGCGTGCGGCAGGTTGGCCTTGATCCAGCGCGTGGCGTTGATAAAGTCAACCGCGTAGTTGTTGTGCTCGTCCATGCCGGTGGCGACGGTGAGGATGTTGGGATCGAAGATGATGTCTTCGGGCGGGAAACCGACCTCGCCGACAAGGATTCGGTAGGCGCGTTCGCAGATGCGGATCTTCTCCTCGTAGGTCGCGGCCTGGCCTTGTTCGTCGAAGGCCATCACGACCACGGCCGCGCCATATTTCAGCACCGTCGCGGCGTTCTGGCGGAACTTCTCTTCGCCTTCCTTCAGCGAGATCGAGTTGACGATGCCTTTGCCCTGCAGGCATTTGAGTCCGGCCTCGATGACCTCCCACTTTGAGGAGTCCACCATAAAGGGCACCTTGGCGACCTCGGGCTCACTCGCCAGGAGTTGCAGGTAGCGTGTCATGGCGGCGACGCCGTCGATCATGCCCTCGTCCATGCAGATGTCGAGGACGTTCGCGCCATTTTCGACCTGTTGGCGAGCCACGCTTACCGCTTCTTCGTACTTGCCTTCTTTTACCAGCTTGGCAAACTTCGGCGAACCGGCCACGTTGGTCCGCTCGCCGATCATGATGAAGACGCCGCGCTGCTGGGTGAAGGGCTGTGATCCGGACAGGCGGAGTGGCTTTGTCTCTTCGCCTGCGGCTACACTCTCAGATCCGCTCACGCTGCGACCTCGATCTGGCTGAGCTTCCGCGGAGGCTGGCCTTCGAGCGCCTTGGCGATGGCGGCGATGTGCTCGGGCGTGTTGCCGCAGCAGCCGCCGGCGATATTGATCAGGCCTCCACGCGCAAAGTCGCCCAGATAACGGGCCATGTCCTCGGGACCGAGGTCGAATCCGGTTTCAGAGAGCGGATTCGGCAGACCGGCATTCGGGTAACACGAGATCGCCACGTCAGCCTTCTCCGATAGCTCTTCCAGGAACGGATACATCAGATCGGGCCCGAGCGAACAGTTGAGACCCACGGACAGAGGTTTCACGTGCTTCACCGCGTTCCAGAACGCCTCGGTAGTCTGCGCGGAGATCATGGTTTCGCCGCCACGCCCTACTGCAGCCGAGATCATCACCGGCAACTGCTTGCCGTCCTGATCGAACACCTCACGGATGGCAACCAGCGCCGCCTTGGCGTTCAGCGAGTCAAAGATCGTCTCGACCAGAAGCAGGTCCGAGCCTCCGGCGATGAGAGCACGCACCTGTTCCGCATACGCGGTCTTCACCTGATCGAAGGTGACCACCCGGAAGCCTGGATCATCGGCATCGGGCGAGTTCGAGAGAGACACAGTCAGCGGCCCAACCGCCCCGGCCACGAAGCGCTGACGTCCGGTTGCGTTGGCGACACGATCGGCCCATTCCCGGCACTGCCGCGCCGATTGCTCATTGATCTCCCAGGCCAGGTTGCTGAGCATCGGATCGTCGATGATCTTCTGGTAGAACTCCGGATCCTTGCGGCCGCCATGCTCGCGCGGGTCCTCCACAAAGAATTCACTCTGGGTGATGCTGGTCGCACCAAAGGTATTCGTTTCGATGATGTCCGCACCGGCATCGAGAAACCGGCGGTGGATGTCGCAGATCATCTTCGGCTGCGTCAAGGAGAAGAGGTCACCGTTGTTCAGCAGGTCCTTGGTCGAGTCTTTGAAGCGGTCTCCGCGGATGTCGGATTCCTTCATACCGTAGGTGCGGATCGTCGTGCCCATCGCTCCGTCGATGATGGCGATTCGATTCTCGAGGATCTTTTCCAGAGGATGCTGTTTGGTTTTCGTCATATCTTCCTGATGGCCTCCAGCGCGGCTATGTCGCAATCGCGATCATCAGCCCGAGTTGTGGTTTCCTGACCTTCACACAGAGGGCAGGACACGCAAAGAAAAGCCTGAATGGCGTTCGCCGTAGTTCTTCGCCGTCAGGCTCCGGTGCGGTAAGGTTGGCGTGTACAACCTCAGCCCAAAGCCGAATGCATTCGACCGGAACCAACCCGCTGAGTTCCTCTGTGGGTATGGCTTCGCTTTGCCGCATTCGGCGCGGTAAGACGTCTCTTTTATTATAGCGATACAACAAACACGCCCCGGCTCTCGCCCTGTGAGAGAGGAGGAAGGGACACGAAGATTCAAAAAAACTTTTCGAAGATTGCGGGAACCTTCGAAAAGATCAAGTTGAGACCGCTGGATCGCCGGTTTCTTCGCTGAAGTTGGCAGGCCGAATAAGGCAGAGAGCGCACTGTTATGATGAAAAAGATCACTGCCTCTCCTGTTGAGAACTCCTGTTGAGCACTCCGGCAGCTTAGTCGTCACGTTTTGACAGGCCCAGGAGATGGTATTGGCAAAAGTTGTCGTGATTGGGGCTGGTCCGATGGGGCTCGCGGTCGCCTACCAGGCTCTGCGGGATGGCCACGAGGTGGACGTTCTAGAAGCAACCCAGGAGCCTGGGGGCATGGCGGGCCATTTTGACTTTGGCGGAATTTCGATTGAGCGCTTCTACCACTTCGTCTGCCGGGCGGATGCGCCAACGGTTACGCTCCTGCGCGAACTTGGAATAGCCGATAAGCTTCGATGGAAAACGACCTCGATGGGCTTTTTTTCCGACGGGCGGCTGAACCGGTGGGGTGATCCGCTCGCTCTGTTGCGCACCCCAGGGATTTCCCTGATTACAAAACTGCGATACGGCCTGTTTGTCCTGGTCTGCTCACGAAAAAAAACGTGGCCTCAGCTTGAGACAAGGTCAGCGAAAGAATGGATAACTGCGTGGTGCGGCGAAGACGGCTATAAACGCTTCTGGGAGACTCTCCTGCAATACAAATTCTATGAGTATGCGGACTCTATCTCCGCGGCCTGGATCTGGACGAGAATCAAGCGCGTTGGATCGTCGCGGAAGAACATTATGCAAGAGGAGCTCGGCTACCTGGAAGGCGGGTCGAAGACACTGATCGACGAGCTGGTTGCCGCAATCGAAGCGAATGGCGGCCGCATTCACCTCAGCTCCCGTGCGCAGCAGATCGTGATGGCGAACGACAGTGTTGCCGGAGTGCAGACGAAAACTGCTTATTTTGCAGCGGACCACGTAATATCAACGATCCCTGTGCCGAATATCCCACGACTGGTTCCGAATCTGCCGGAGGAGTGGAGAGCGCGGTACGAAGCGCTGAAGACCATTGGGATTTGCTGTGTTGTCTTTAAACTGAAGCGCTCGGTGAGCCCGCACTTCTGGATAAATCTCGGACAGACGAAGCATGAAATTCCCGGCGTCATCGAGTTCTCCAATCTCCGCGAGGTTGGGGTCGTGATAGTCTACGTGCCCTACTACATGCCGACCACGAATCGAAAGTTCAGTTGGACCGACGACGAACTGATCCGGGATGCATTCGGATGCCTGGTCGAATTAAATCCCGATTTTCTGACCGAAGATCTGATCGACGCCAGGGTCGCCCGGCTGCGGGACGCTCAGCCAATCTGTGATGTGGGGTTTGCAGCGAAGATTCCTCCCGTGCAGCCAGGTATCAAAGGTCTTCAGATCGCGGACACTTGCTTTTATTATCCGGAGGATCGCGGCATTGCCGAAAGCGTCCGCCTTGGAAGAGACATGGCCCGTGCGATTTCTTCTTGACATGTGGAAGCAGCGACCCGCCCTTCGTAACGGCCTGACTTGTGCCTGTGTTGTTGCTGCCTGCGTTCTGCTTACCTACCCGGTCGCAGAGATGGGCTTTCAGGATGACTGGTCCTATATAAGGACTGCGTGGGAGTTCGCTCGAACCGGACACTTCATCTTCAACGGTTGGGCGACGGCCATGCTCGGATGGATTATCCCGTGGGGAGCTCTGTTCATCAAGGCCTTCGGCTTTTCCTTTACTATTGTCCGCCTGTCGATGCTGCCGGTGACGATGGCATGCATCTACCTCTTTCATGCGAGCCTCGTGCGATTTGGGATACGCGGCCGAAATGCGGTGTTGGGCGCGCTGACGCTCGGACTCTCTCCGGTATTCCTGCCCATGGCCGCGAGTTATATGACGGATATCGCAGGCCTCTTCGTTATCGTGATGTGCCTGTATCTATGTCAAAGGGCGGTGGCCACACATAGCGATCGCGCAGCCATTCTATGGCTCTGCTGCGCAGCGGCCAGCAATGTCGCCGGCGGGACAGTGCGGCAGATCGCCTGGCTGGGAGCACTGGTCATGGTGCCGTCAACGGCATGGCTGCTGCGCAGGCGGCGTGGTGTCGCGGCGACAGGGATTTCCCTTTGGGTCATGAGTATCTTCGGCGTGCTTGCATGCCTGCACTGGTGGAATCGCCAGCCATATTCCGTCCCGGAACACATTCTGCAGGGTCCGGTTACTGCACACATGGTGCACCACCTTCTCGGCATTCTCATCAAATCTTTTCTGTGTCTACTGCTACTGCTATACCCGATTCTGGTTGCATGGCTACCGGCTGCGTTCAGACTCAATCGAGCTGCAGCAATTCGAGTCGGCGCCGCGGCCTTGATCCTTATTGTCTTTCTGTGGAAGGTGAGGACGCCCGATGATTGGCTGGCTCCATGGCTCACCCATGTTATCCAGTCATTGATGCGCAAAAGCGGAGAATTTCCGGGGGTTACCGAGACCCCGTGGCCGCTGCCGGTTCGAGCGGCGATATCTGTTCTCGTATTGGCAGCAACTTTCATCGTTGTAGAAGTGCTTCTTTCCAAATTCCGAAGTAAAAGCCGGAGCTCTTCTGGGCTGGAGCCCGTAGTAAGGCAGGATCTGTTGTGGTTATTAGGACCCTTCTCTTTGAGCTACATCGTCATGCTTCTGCCGAGGGGGATTTACGCCCTCGTCTATGACAGATATCTGCTCGGGCTGATGCCGCTGGCAATCATTTTCCTCATCCGGTTGTATCAGCGAGTCGTTGAGAATGACATGCCTGCTATTTGCTTCCTAATGCTTGGCGCCTTCGGATTCTTTTCCATTGCCGGCACGCATGACTGGTTTGCGCTCAACCGGGCCCGGATCGTTGCGGTAGAGGAAATTCATGCGACTGGCATCCCGAAAACGGCAATCCAGGGGGCCTTCGAATACGATGGGTGGACGCAAATCGAAGCAGCCGGTTTCATCAACGAAGAACGCATTGAAGTGCCTGCAGGAGCATTTCATAAGAACATGCGGATGTATCGGCTTCCGGAAAAATGCTGGCACTTCTTCGGATGGTACGCATCAGCGATCGATCCGAAATATGTAATCGTGTCGTCACCGTCTCCCTGTTTCGCGGATTCAACGTTTTCCCCGGTAACATTTCGAGCATGGTTGCCACCGTTTCAGCGCACAATCTATGTGCAACGGATAAAAAAGTAACAGCCAATAACCTAACCCAACCTGACGTTGCTTCAGAGATGCACGACGTCAAGGAGAAGCAACCCAAGTGTCGAGTCCACATCACGCGGGATGGAAGTCAAAGCTGACGGTGGGATGTGTTGTCGTGCTTGCGCTCGCATTGGCGATTGCCGATGCGATACGACAGAGTTACGTCAAAGGCGTGCAGAATCCAAATGATTTTGTCACGTTGTATGCAGGAGCGATTTGCATCACGCATGCCTGTAATCCCTATAGCGTGCCTGACCTTGACAAGGTGTTGGTTAACGCTCGCGGATCAAGTATCAAGCAGGACTGGTCAGATCAGCTTCCCATCTATCCCCCCACCACGCTCGTACTGCTGCTGCCGTTATCGCTGCTGTCGTATAAAAGTGCAACGATCTTGTGGTATTCGCTAAGTTTGGCGACCTATGTCTTCGGCTTGTGCTGGCTTTTTCTCTTTTCATCGGCGCTCGGAGAGACACCGTTTATCGCTCGCGTGGGGGTGGTCCTGCTCGGACTCCACTTCCCCAAAATGCTGCAGTGCCTGGGCTTCGGGAACCCGTCGCTGATCGTTACAGGACTCCTGCTCTTTTGCGTCTTCGATGTGGCCGAATCCAGAAAGATCCTGCGGCTCCTCTGTGTTGCCATTGCGTGTCTGCTGAAGCCGCCGCTTGCTTTACCCCTGGTGGCGTTGGTGCTCTTCAAGAATCCCAAACGAACTCGCGATGGGTGGACTGCAACCGCTGTGCTTGCCCTGCTATTCCTGACACTGGGTCTCTATACCTTGCTCGCGCCTGGGATGGCGCATTGGCGGCTGGATTTGAGTCAGAACCTCGCGTCAGGCGAACGTGGAGGAATGAACCCGTCTCTGCGGGGGTTACCCAGCAACACCCTGCTGAATATTGCGACCCTCCCCGGGTATTTTGTGACGAACCCGCTCTCCATTCGCTTGATCTCGTTTGCGGTGGTTGCAACGCTTGCAATCCTGTATCTGATTGCTCTGAACCGCCTTCGAAAGGATGCTCTTTGGGAGACTCAGGGCTATTTTCTTGCAGTTGCGACTCTGGCTGTCCTAACACTCCTGCCGGTGTACCACCGGTTCTGCGATATCGGAGTGCTCCTGCTGGCGGTGCCATGGGTCCTTCAGGAATTTTCTCGAAGGCCAAAATGGCAAGCATGGCTCTCTGCGCTCTTGCTGGCCCTGCTCTATTTCTCCTGGGAGCGGCGAATCCACCTCGATCAACTTGCCGGCATCCGAGGCATTCAATTGAATGTTGTGCGATTCCTGTACTACCGGGGCGATGCCCTGCTGGTTGTTTTCCTCGCCTGCGTGCTTCTATCCGCGGTGTACGCCTTCCGAGGTCAAAAACTCCGTGAGGCCTAGAGGGTAGGAGCCAGAAGATCCGTACAGAGCTTGCTGGAGGAGAATCTTGAGCATGCGAATATAGGGAAGATGCCAGAACAGTTGCACGCTGTGCGTAACGGGATCATTTGTGCGTGCGTGACGGCCGCTTCTGTTCTTACGAGCTGGCCGGTCGCGGAGATGGGCTTCGTCGACGATTGGTCCTACGTCAAGACGGCGTTCGTCTTCGCGCGAACCGGTCACATCGTCTACAACGGATGGGCGACGGCGATGCTTGGATGGGCGATACCATGGGCTGCCCTCTTCATCAAACTCTTCGGCTTCTCCTTCACGGCGGTGCGTCTCTCTACCCTGCCTCTGGCGATGACATCGGTGTACCTGCTTCACGCCTCTCTGGTTCGTTTCGGGATCACTGCTCGAAATGCAATGATAGGTGCGCTCACGCTTGGGCTTTCCCCCTTGTTTGTTCCGCTTGCAGCAAGTTATATGACCGACATCGCCGGCCTGTTCTGCATCTTGTTGTGCCTGTACCTATGCCAACGGGCGCTGACCGCACACAGCGATAGGGCCACGATCCTGTGGCTGGCGTGCGCCGCGCTGACCAACGTCGCGGGAGGTACGGTACGCCAGATAGCGTGGCTGGGAACGCTGGTTATGGTGCCGTCGACAGCGTGGCTGTTGCGCAAGCGCGCCGGCATTTTAGGAGCAGCGTCTTTGCTCTGGATAGCCAGTGTACTCAGCGTGTTCGCGTGCAAACGCTGGTTCGAGCGGCAGCCGTATTCCCTGTCGGAAAAGATCATTCAGGGCCCCATCACAGGCGCCATGGCCGGGCACATGTTGGCTGAGTTGCTGAAGGCGCTTCTCTGTTTGGCGTTGATCACTTTTCCGATACTGGCCGCATGGATTCCTGTCCTGCGGAATCTTGGCCGCGGCGCCCTGACACGGATTGCGTGCATTTTGGCCGCGATGGGCGCCGTCTCGATTGTGCTAGGCGACATAGGATCACTGGATCATCGCGTCATGCCCTGGCTCGGCCATGTAATCGGCACGCTAAGCATCTTTTCTAGTACAGGAGAGATGCTCGGCGGCAGACCCGTCACTTTGACGCTCCCCATGCGAGCGGCCCTATCCCTGTTGATAGTGGCAGCAGCGCTTACGCTTGTGGAATATCTTCTGACGAAGCCCTGGGACAGTGAGGATCATCATGCGGTCTCGTTCGATCCAGCGTTATGGATACTTGGCCCCTTTGCCATAAGCTATGTCATATTCCTGCTGCCGCGTGCCCTGTATTCCTTCGTCTATGACCGATATCTGCTTGGTTTGATGCCTGTCGCGATTATTATCCTGTCACTGCTCTATCAGCAATGGGTTGCAGAGCGGCTACCGGGAATCACGATTACGGCTCTCAGCCTCTTCGCCCTGTATGCCATTGCAGGCACGCATGATTGGTTTGCGTTGAATCGTGCACGCGTGACAGCAGTTGCACAGATCCAGGCATCGGGGGTGCCGACCACCTCCATCCAGGGGGGATTCGATTACGATGGCTGGACCCAGATTGAAACGGCCGGATATATCAACGATGCGAGGATCATCAATCCTCCCCATGCGTATCAGCCGAACTTTGAGCCGCTCGGGCTTGCGGCTGGATGCAGGCTTGGTTTCGCACCTTATACCCCGGCGATCCATCCCAGGTACTTTGTTACGTTCTCTCTGATGCCATGCCTGCAGCTATCCCAATACCAGCCGGTGACGTACAGCACCTGGCTTCCCCCCTTCCGTCGAACAATCTTCATTCAGGAAGCAGCCTTTAATCGCAAGTAACTATTGGCCAAAACTGTAGTAATTTCACGCGCGGAATTACATTTACGCGTTGCCAATAAAGTATTGGGCTGTGCATTTCCTGCGATATGCTGTGGTGAGATAGCAGGGCCCAGAGATAGATCGCTCGCAAGTTATAAGAAAGGATTCACTTTTAAGACTTAGAGTGTCGACAAAAGTGAAACCATGCGGGCGACTGTGGATAGAACTTCTCGAAACGTCCTCTATCTTTGCCTCGTTCTGCTACTCCTGCACTCCACGTGCATGCTTTATCGCTACGGAAACCTTCCATCGGCTCCGGTTATCGGCGACGAGGTCACCATCAACGATCCGGCAATGGCACTCAGCCGCGGACAGGGACTGAGCGCTCCCAGTTTTGCCGACAGTCCTTTCGGACTTGACCGCCTTTACGCTCATTTCCCCCCGGTCTATCTATGGACGGAGTCGCTTGTATTTCGCGCTTTTGGCGTATCGGTTTATTCCTTGCGTTCGATCACGACCGTCATGGGCATTCTGGCTTGTGCCATCTTCCTCTTGATCGTGTGGTGTCTGTGTCGATGGAAGCTGGCAGATCCAGTAACAGCCGGTTTTGCGGCATGTCTTTACACCCTCAATGCCTCCGTGATTGCGCTTCATCGTATTGCCCGCATGGACTCCATGGTGGAGGCGTTTGCCTTAGCTTCCCTGCTCTTCGTTCTCGCTAGTCTATTTGGCCCCCTGGACAGCGCTGCACACGATGGTGCGGACCTGACCGATGCAGCCCGAAAAAAGCGCCTGACATTGTTATTCGCCGGCGCTGTATCCGCTGGATTGTGCGTGGCCACACATCCTGAAGGCTTGACGGCGATCCTTCCTGTCCTTCTGCTGATCCTTTTCGCTGCTCCAGTCCGCCGCACAGGGAAGGCGATGCTGTTGGCGCTCGTCGCTTTAATCCCAATGGCGATTTGGATGCTTACTTACGGCAGCCGCTGGAAGCAAGCGATCCTGCAGATGCGGTCGATAGTGAGGGATATCACGCCGCAACCGGGTATCGCTCACTATGCGCATGATCTCGTGAGAAAAGGCCAGCCCATCGGCCAGGGCATGCGAGCAGCGCTTTTCCTTCTGTGCTTACTTGTGTTGGGCCTGCTCCTCAAACGGTGGGTCATCCTGCGAAGATCGGATGGCCGCGCAGCACACCTCGAAGAGTTGGATCGAATCCGATTGCTGCTGGCCCGTGTCTTCGCTCTTTCAACCTTGCTCAGTCTCTTTCTCCTGATCTGGCTTATCGCCGCCTCTATCACACGCTATGAGGTGATGTTTCCCATCTACCTGCTTGGCCTGGTGATGGTACTTCGCGGCGTATCCCTCAATGCATCAAGGCGGCGCATCGCCGTGGCGTCGTCGACAGCCCTCGTCCTGGCGCAGTTCGTCGGAATCGCTGTTTATTTTGGGGGAGAAGGCGAATCGCCCGCACGCTTTGACAACATCGTCGCAATGATTCCATCCGGCTCGCGAATCGCGGTGACTCCCAAGATGTGGCTGGCGTTCGTTCAAAATAGCCGGCCGGTGACTCTGCTCTACCTTGGATATGATGGCCGTAAAATCTGGTCCATGGCGAGATCTAATCCACTCGAAAGATTCGATGTGATTGTGATTGACGAGTCCTTTGTGGATGAACGACGCGAATACTCGCCCTTCGCCCGGGCCGGACGAATCGAGCGGGACTTTCAAGTCGGCAACAATGTCGTTCATGTCTACCTGCCGGCCAAGTAGTCCGATAAAGGGCGTCTCCTTCGGGCCGGTCGCGGGGAATATCGTAAACCCTCTCACGGCTTACGGTCCCGACAGCATTGGCACTAGCTAATGAATGGTTTCAAGTTTTGGCTCGCTTGCCGCTTGCAGCCGCTGAGCCGTAAGTGTCTCTCGGCTGGCGTCGTCCGTTCGACCCAAGATTCGATAAGCCTGCCCCAGGAGGCTGTGAGTCATCGAATTTCTTGGGTCCATCGCCTCCGCGCGTTCCAGATACATCACCGCGTTCACAGGATCCTGCTTCTTGAGCAGGACTTTACCTAGCAGAATGTACGGTCCGGTTGAATTCGGCTCCAGCAGTAAAGCTCGCTGCAAGGACTGCTGCGCTTTTGTGTAGTCCCCCGCACGTGTATAGGCATCGCCCAGCCTGTCATAGACACTGCCATCGAGCGGGTTGCGCAAGCGCTCCTTCTCAAACTGATCGATCGCTTCGTCAAGGTGTCCACCTGCCATGGCAACCTCGCCGAGAAGCGCATGCGCGAGCGGTAACTGAGGATCCAGCACGAGTGCCTTGCTGGCAAACTCCTGCGCGACTGGGAGGTACTCCCGGCGCAACAACATTCGCGCGGCCAGAAGATATGCCGAAGCCGATTCCGGTGGGAACCCATACTGTGAGGCAAACGCTGCACGCGCTTTGTCATAGAGCCGCGTCTCGAGGTAGCAGAGGCCCAGGACATAACTCGGATCGACTTTAGTCTGCGCGGTCCAGTTGTGTGCTGCTTCAAGGAATGGAATTGCGTCCGCCGGCTTGTTCAAGCGGAAAAGTGTGAGGCCGCGCATCTGCCTTGACTCTTCATCCTGGTCGTCCTGCTTTAATGCGGCTGCAAAGGCAGCGTCTGCTTCCGCGAAGCGATCCTGAGAATACAAAGCCCAGCCACGCAATCGATCTACCCCCGGCGTTTGAGGATGCCGCGCCGCAAGGTCGTCAAGTTGTTTCAAGGCCTCAGCAGCATGTCCACGATCAATAAGCTGGCGCAGCTGCATAAGACTTGTCGGAGATCCGCTGGAGGCCGCGGTCTGAGCAGGCTCAGATTGACTGGGACTTGATCCACCAGACGATCCAGTCTGGGGTGTAGGCGCATAAGGTTTCTGGGCTGCAGCCCACTCCGGCGAGGTCACGGCAAAGCTGCACAGTGATAGGCAAAGCGTGATACGCAAAAAACTCATGAGTATCTAGTCAAAGTGTATTCGAAGCACTTAGAGGGGAGTCGAGATCCCCTCTAAGTGTGGTCAAACAAGCTAGAACTGAACACGGAGGGACAACTGCAACTGACGGGGATTCGCGGTGCCATCCTTGCCCGGTCCGTTGCTGATCGTTCCGTCAGTTCCGCTGGGAGAGCCGAAACTGATGTAATTGAAGACGTTGTACGCGTCCATGCGGAACTGAGCCGAAATAGCCTCATGGATCGGGAAGTTCTTCATCACCGACAGGTCCGTATTGAAGAAGTTCGGCCCATAGAGGCTATTTCTTCCCAGGGTTCCGATCTGGTCCAGTCCGGGCGCCGTGAAGTTTTTAGACACAGTCGACGCATTGAAGTAGTGGAGGGTATTCCACGGAGCGCCCGTGATCTGTTTTTGGAACCGCGTTCGGTCTCCATTCGTATAGCAAGGAGCCGAGCCCGGAATCCCTGGACATCCTCCAAGGGTGAGATTAAACGGCAACCCACTGGAGAAATTCAAAATGGGACTCAATTGCCATCCGCCGATGATCTGGTTGGCGATATTGCCCAGGTTGGCGCCGATTAGCTTGTTTTTGCCGAATGGAAGTTCGTACAGACCATAGATGATGACCTGTTGACGGCGAAGGAAGCCGTCGTTCCCCTTAGTGGCCTGGTGGCTCCAGGTGTAGTAACCGCTTTGCCAGCTGATCGCGTGCTGCCAGGCATAGTTTGCATTCATCGACAAGCCATGGGTGAACTGTTTGGTGAGCGTGACCTGAAGCGCGTTGTAATGGGTATTGAAGTCATCGCTGTAATTCTGGATGCCGTTGGTCCAGCCGCACTGACCAGCCCCGATGAGCGGATCACTGATATGGTAGTTCGGGTCTGCGCACGCTGGAAGCTTCCCACCGTAGTAGCGCCCCAGGTAGGTTTGATTATTCGTTCCTCCAGTGGGAGAAATGCCAGGTACTGGTTTACCGTTCAGGGCAACGACGCCAGGGTAGACTGTGGTCGCACTTACCGATGGATCGAAGTGCAAGGCCTGGCCGGTGAGGCTGTACTGCGCCGGAAGGAAGATCGCTGCTTCTTGCGGGTTCGTCGTTTGCCCGCTCCCGTCAGCGAGACTGTGAGTGCCCTTGTTGCCAACGTAGGCAATTGTCAACGAGAGCGTCGGCGTCAGGGACTGTTGGAGGCTCGCGTTCCATGCATCGAGGGTCGGAAGACGGAGCGGGTTGGGCCTGGCGTGCGAGTTGACCAATGCACCGGGATTGGGGAGCAGGCCGCTGGCAGGAACCGCGGTGGGCGTTGGCGCGGGAGGACCCTGAGCCAGTGTGAAGGCTGCACTATTTGCTCCTCCTGTCTGTACCACCTGTTGGCTGGAGAGAACCGGAAGATTCTGAGTCGCAGCGTGTCCAAAGATCGAACCGAATACGCCGATGTCAAAGCTGCGCCCATAACCAGCTCGGATGACTGTCTCCGGACGCACCTGGTAGGCTATTCCGATTCGTGGACTCCACGTGTTGGTGGTCCTTTGCCAGTT
>Ga0210410_10000837_pt1 | contig 30621 bp, 30 predicted proteins | sample IncBWC4MmetaG_FD_161058 | JGI IMG/M metagenome (GOLD analysis project Ga0210410, IMG submission 161058) | Forest soil microbial communities from Barre Woods Harvard Forest LTER site, Petersham, Massachusetts, United States - Inc-BW-C-4-M | ecosystem: Environmental > Terrestrial > Soil >...
CGCGACCAGCGCATTACCCTACTGCTCGGAACATCTGCAGCCGCCGACGCCTATGTGCTGGCCTACCGAATTCCGAACCTTTTCCGGCGATTGGTTGCCGAGGGTTCCATGACCGCGTCGTTCATCCCGGTGTTTACCACCTACATGAGCGAGAAGTCGAAAGAGGAGGTCTGGGATTTCGCGAACAAGCTTTTCTGGACACTCGCTCTGGTCGTCGCCGGAATCACCGTTCTCGGAATGGTCTTCTCGCCGGCGGTGGTTCATCTTTTCGCGGGGAATAACGTTGCCGGGGTCCAGGCGATCGAGTTGAACCGAATCGTTTTTCCGTACCTTTTTTTCATTTCACTGGCAGCCCTGGCCATGGGCATTTTGAACTGTTTTCACGTTTTTGGACTGCCGGCCGCGACTCCAGTCATCCTGAATTTGGCGACTATCTTGTTTACGTTTGTGGTGGTTCGAAGTCACTTCAAGGATGCGGCCACGGCCATCGTAGTGGGAATCCTTGTGGGCGGGGTCTTGCAATTCTTGATGCAGGTGCCGCAACTCGTGCAGAAGGGGATGAACTTTAAGTTTGGGATCTCGTTCCGCCACCCGGGAATCAAAAACGTGGCGCGCCTGATGATTCCCCGGCTCTTTGGAATTGGCATTGGGCAGATCAATCTGTTCATTGATACGCGTTTTGCGACGGCCAGCCTCATGCCGGCCGGAAGCCTCGCGGCGTTATACGTCGCGGACCGCGTCATGGAGCTTGTCCTGGGGGGGTACGCGATTGCCGTGGCGACGGCGATCCTGCCGATGATGTCGCACCAGGCGGCAGCGAAGGACTACGAATCGCTCAAAAGGACTTTGGCATTTTCCGTGCGCATCGTGGCTTTTATTACCATACCCGCAGCACTGGGACTGATGATTCTGCGAGAGCCGATTATTCGCGTGTTGTTCCAACATGGGCAGTTCGTCGCGGAATCGACGCGTTTGACGGCTCGCGCGTTGCTGTATTACGCAATTGGGTTGCCGGCGCTGGCCACCGTGAAGCTGGTCGTTCCTGCGTTCTATTCGACATCGGATACGAAAACGCCGGTCCTTGTCGCTTCCGTCTCTTTGGTGATTAACGTCGTTCTGAATATTGTGTTTCTTCAGTTTTTCTTCAAGCGCGTGCAGAATGGGGGCCCTGCTCTGGCCACCGCCATCGCCTGTTTTTTTGATTTCTTCGCGCTTTTCATTATTTTCCGGCTGCGCTACGGGACGATGGGAACGATGGAGATTTTGCGTTCGTTTGGCAAGATTTCCATGTGCGCAAGCATCATGGGAGTGGCCTGCTGGTTCGGAAATCGCTACACAACATTCACGATCCACTCGCGATTCCTTGTTCAGCTTCTTGTTTTTTCAGGTCTGATCGTTGGTGCGACGGCCCTTTATTTGGCCCTTGCATGGCTGTTCCGTTGTCATGAAATCCAAGAGGTGTACGGTATCGCTACGCGCCGGCGGGCGGGTGCCGGAGACGGATACCCGGAGCCATGATGGAGATGACGCCGGCCATATCGCTGTTTTTGACGCACGTGAAGGTGGAGAAGGGGCTCTCTGCCAATACTGTGGCGGCGTATCAGCGCGATATGGCGAAATTCAACGTGTTCGCTCAAAAACGCAAGCGGACGCTTGAGGGCGTGAGTCGCGACGATCTGGTGGATTTTCTCGCAGGGATGTACCGGGAAAAGCTGGAAAGCCGTACGGTGGCGCGGCACCTGGTCACACTGCGGAATTTCTTCCGGTTTGCACAGGTTCAGGAACTCATCACCACGGATCCGTCGCTAAATCTCGAGTCGCCCAAGATCCGGCGTAACTTGCCAGGCTATTTGCGGCTCGAGGAAGTGGAGCGACTACTGGCCCAACCGGATGCCACGAAGGCTTTGGGCTTGCGGGACCGCGCCATGCTGGAAGTTCTTTATTCGACCGGTTTGCGCGTCTCCGAGTTGATTGGGCTTCGCGTGACGGACCTGGACTCCAAAGTCGGCTGCATTCGCTGCATCGGCAAAGGGGACAAGGAGCGCATTGTGCCGGCTGGTCGGAAGGCCCTGGGCATAGTCGCGAAGTACCTTCAGAATGCACGTCCAAAACTGTTGGGAAAGGGTGTCTCGAGTCAGGCGCTGTTTGTGAACCGGCGGGGCAAATCGCTCAGCCGAGTAGGCGTATGGAAGATTCTTTCGGGGTACGGCCGGCGCGCGGGTTTGCGCGTGGCGCTAACGCCGCACATGCTGCGCCACAGCTTTGCCACCCACTTGCTGGAGCGGGGCGCGGACTTGCGGTCGGTGCAGCTCATGCTGGGCCACGCAGACATTTCTACAACCCAAATCTACACGCACGTAGTGGAAGAGCGGTTGAAACAGATTTACAAGGCGCATCACCCGCGCGCTTAATGCGCGGTGGCGGTCCCGGGTCCAAAATTGCGGTTGCCATTGCGGCGGTCGGCGCGGGCATCCTGAACGTGAAGGAGTGCGATGCCAGATTATATGTTTTTGCTGGAAAGCAGGCTGTCTCCCGAGCAGCGCGCGGCCATGATGCGCGTGCAGGAGCTTTCTGCCGCCATGGGGTTCAACGTGTACCTGACCGGCGGAACGGTGCGCGATCTCGTTACCGGAGCCTCGCTGCGCGATCTCGATTTTAGCGTGGAAGGGAATCCAACCAAGATCGCCCGGGAGTTGGAGAAAGGCGGCGCAAAAATCCTCTCCGAGGATGAGAAGCTTCGCCAAATAGAGATTCTCTTTGCGGGAGACTGCGACGGCAGCATATCGGCGGCCCGCGACGACCACTATGTGCGACCCGGGACGCGGCCGGAGATCCGCTGGTCCACGATCATGGAGGATTTGCGACGCCGTGATTTCTCCCTGAACTCCATTGCCATCTCGCTCAATCCGGCTTCGCGCGGCCTACTTCTGGACCCTACCAACGGACTTTCGGATATCGAGCGGGCTGAGGTGCGCGCACTTACCATTCATAGCTTCACAAACCAGTCCGTGCGCCTGTTGCGCGTTCTGCGCTTTGCCGCGCGGATGGGCTTCAAAATCGAAGCGCGGACACAGGAGTGGTTTGACCTGGCTATCGAGCGCGATCTGCATCGCACGATCACGCCGGAAGACGCGGGAGCGGAACTGCGCGCGGTGGCTCGCGAAGAACGCCCGGCCGTGGTTCTGAAAGAGTGGGAGGCGCACGATCTGCTCGAAGCGATACATCCCGTGCTTGCAAAACGGCACCCGGATTACGAGGCCATCGCGCGCCTCATGAAGGTTCGCGAGGATTTGTTTACCGCCGGCGTTCGACCGAAACTTGCGACGCCCATGATGCTGGCAGTTCTTGGGCGGCTCAAAGACCGGGAACAAAGCAATGTTCTCTTGAAGGCTGGATTCCGGTCTGCGGAAGCGGACGCTATATTGAACTTCGAGAAAGAAGTGCTTGCAGACCAGAAGGAATTGATCGGTCGCAAATTGAATGCGCCCGCGGATGCCTACAAGTTTCTGGAAAAGCTCCCCGTGGAGCGCATTGCCTACATGCTTGCAGAATCAAACAATTCGGCGGCGCTCTCAAAAATTCGGGCCTATCGACACAAGGTGCGGCCGATCCGGAGCTCGGTCCCCATGGTCGCGAGTGAGCTGGAAGCTTTAGGCTATGCTCGAGGACCGAAGTTTGACGCGATTGTCGAACAGGTTTTCGGGATGCAGCTGACAGGGCGGGGCAAGACTCCGGAAGAACGGGTGAAGATCCTGCGCAAATTGTCTGGGATCAAAGAGCAACCGAAAAAGAAGGAAAAGGAAAAGAAGCCCGCGAAGAGTGCGGAGAAGCAGGCCGCGGCTCTTGGAGCGGCACCGGCAGCGGAAAAAGGCGCCCCGGCGAAAGCCGCGCACGGTCAATCGCACAAGAACCACCCGGTCATGTTGAAGCAGGCTGCGAAACATAAAGCCGCACGTGAGCAGGCTAAGCACGCAAAACACGCTGCGGCGGGCAAGAAAAGCAGTGGCCGAAAATAAGGAACGAGCCGCGAAGACCGCGCCTGTGCAAATCGTGAGAATGTGATTCGCAATTCTCGCGCGAGAGTTCTAGAATCGAGATCCATGGGTCAGCCGCAGTTTGTTCATCTTCACGTTCATACAGATTTCAGTCTGCTCGACGGGGCATGCGAAACGTCCGAGCTGCTCGATGAAGCTTCGCGGCAGAAAATGCCCGCCGTGGCCGTTACGGACCACGGGAACCTCTTTGCCGCGGCCAATTTTTTCAACGAAGCCAGCAAGCGCGACGTCAAGCCAATCATCGGGTGCGAAGTCTATGTGGCGAAGGGCAGCCGCCACGACCGCGGCGAAAAAACAAACGGAACGGGCGGACAAGACCGCGGCGAAGCGGAGCCGGGCCTGCGCGGGAGCAACCATCTGGTGCTCCTCTGCGAATCGCTCGAAGGCTATCACAATCTCATCAAGCTGGTGTCCTCGGGTTTTCTGGAGGGCTTCTACTACAGGCCAAGGATCGACTACGACTTGCTCGCAAAGCACAACAAAGGCTTGATTGCGTTGTCAGCCTGCCTGCGGGGCGCGGTGACGGAAGCTGTTGTTGATGAAAAGTACGACCAGGCCCGCGAAACCGCCTACCGTTTGCGAGACGTTTTCGGCAAGGGCAATTTTTTTCTGGAGATTCAGGATCAAGGTCTGGAGATCGAGCAGGGCGTGAACCGCGAACTCGTGCGTCTTTCTAAGGAAACCGGCATTCCGCTCGTGGCCACGAACGACTGCCATTATCTGCATCACACCGATGCGCATGCCCAGGACGTCCTGCTGTGCATCCAAACGGGAAAGACGATGAGTGACGCTCATCGCATGAAATTTGCAACCGACCAGTTCTACTTCAAGACGGCGGCGGAGATGGCTCAGGTGTTCGGCGAACTACCGGACGCGCTCGCCAGAACCGTGGATATCGCCGCGCGTTGCAACGTCAAGATCGAACGCATCCCCAACCCTTTTCCTGAGTTTAAGGTTCCCGAAGGCCACACGGCAGGTAGCTACTTTGAGAAGGTGGTGCGCGAGGGGTTTGCCACACGCGTGCCATATCTTGAGCGGCTGCTGCAGCAAGGCGTATTGCACAATCCGCTGGTGGAGTACGAACGGCGGTTGACGTCCGAAATCGAAATGATCAAGAAGATGCGCTACGAGGGCTACTTCCTGATTGTTTGGGATTTCATTCACTACGCACGCGCGCAGGATGTGCCGGTTGGGCCAGGACGTGGTTCGGCTGCGGGCAGCCTGGTCAGCTACGCGCTGCGGATCACGGATGTGGACCCGTTGCAGTACAACTTGCTGTTCGAGCGCTTTCTGAATCCGGAGCGCGTCTCCTTGCCCGACATCGACATCGATTTCTGCATGCGGAGACGCGGCGAAGTGATCGAGTACGTCACGCAAAAATACGGGCGCGAAAACGTCGCGCAGATTATTACCTTCGGCACGATGGCGGCGAAGGCGGCAGTCAAGGACGTAGGCCGGGCGATGGACATGCCGTACGGCGAAGTGGATCGGCTTGCGAAACTGATCCCTACGACTCTCGGGATCGACTTGGAAACCGCTCTTAGAGAGGCACCGCAGCTCAGGTCAGCCATTAACAGCGACGAGAAGCTGAAGGATTTGATGGCCGTGGCGCTGCGCCTGGAGGGACTCGCGCGGCATGCTTCGACGCACGCCGCAGGCGTGGTTATTTCACCGCGCCCGCTGACGGATGTGGTCCCGGTCTATAAGACGAACCGGGATGAAATCACGACACAATACGATATGAATGCGCTCGAGCGCATCGGCTTGCTGAAGATGGATTTCCTCGGCCTGACGACGCTCACCGTCCTGCAAGATACTGCGCGCATGATTTTAAAGAATCGCGACGTAAAGGTCGACATTGACAATTTGGCGCTGGATGACGAGCCAACCTATAAACTTTTTGCGCGCGGTGACACCACCGCCATCTTCCAGTTTGAATCGCATGGCATGCGCGATATCTTGCGCCGCTACCAGCCTTCGCGCATCGAAGACCTCACGGCGCTGAACGCGCTGTACCGTCCCGGGCCGATTCAGGGCGGCATGATCGACGACTTCATCAGCCGAAAGCAGGGCAAAACAAAAGTCAGCTACGAACTGCCGCAACTCAAGGATATTCTCGAGGAAACCTACGGCGTTATCCTGTATCAGGAACAGGTGATGCAGATCGCGAACCTGCTGGCAAGCTTTTCGCTCGGCGAAGCGGATATTCTCCGCCGTGCCATGGGCAAAAAGAAAAAAGAGGAAATGGCGGCGCAGCGTGCAAAATTCATTGCGGGATGCCTCGCGAACAAGGTTCCAGAAAAGAAAGCTGAGCGCGTTTTCAATTTGATGGAAGAGTTTGCGGGCTACGGTTTCAACAAATCCCACTCCTGCGCGTATGCCCTGCTGGCCTACCAGACGGCCTATTTGAAGACCCACTATCCGGTGGAATTCATGGCCGCACTGCTGACTTCTGAAACAGGCAACGCAGAAAAGGCAGTCAAGTACATCAACGAAGCGCGGGGCATGAGCATTTCTATCCTCCCGCCGGACATCAACGAGAGCGATCTTTATTTCACGCCGGTGGGCGAATCTATCCGCTTCGGGCTAGCCGCCATCAAGAACGTAGGTGAAAACACTGCGAAGGCCATCCGCGATTCGCGGCTGAGCGCAGGCGTATTCACCTCTCTGTACGATCTTTGCGAGCGGATCGAGGCGCGTTTTCTGAACAAGAGAGTGTTTGAGAGCCTGATCAAGTCCGGCGCTGTGGATTCTCTTGGGGCCCGCGAGTCGATGCTGGCCTCTGTCGATGATGCGTTGGCGGCCGTGCAGCGTGCCTCGCGAGTACGGGAATCCGGGCAGCACGGGCTGTTCGCTACGGCCACGCTTCCCGCGCCGATAGCCTTTGAATTGCACGAGGCCGAGCCCTGGGGCGAGGCAGAACGCCTCGCGAGCGAATACGCCATGCTTGGCTTCTACGTGTCCGGGCACCCGCTTGCAAAATATGCCTCGCGCGTCGAAGAATTGAAATGCATTTCGCTTGACCAAATCGAGGGCCAGCGCAACGGTAAGGAGATCACGGTTGCGGTGCTCATTGTCGGTACGCGCCCCATGCGTTCCAAAAAAGGCGCGCGCTGGGCGATCTACACGATCCAGGATATGACCGGCGTTCAGGAACTGCTGGCCTTTCCGGAAAGTTTTGCGCGGTTCGAGCAGATTCTCAAGACCGGGACGCCGCTATTGCTCAAGGCTCGTGTGCAAGTTGAGGAAGCGGGCACGCGGCTTTCTTTGCAAGAAGCTGCTCGACTGGGAGACCTCGCCGAACGGCCAGCGTCGGGCCTTCGCATCCGCATGAAACTGGAAGAGTTAAACGACGAATTGCTGGACCGCCTGGAAGAAATTCTCTCCTCCTACCGAGGATCAAGCCTGGTATCGCTTGATCTCACCGGCGCAGGCGGGGCGATGGCCACGCTTCAGGTTGAGCAACGCGTCCGCTCGTGCCCGGAGCTATTCAACGCGATCCGGGAGTCATTTGGCGAGCAGTCAATCGATTTGGTGATGTGATGAAGTCCAAGGACAAAGCAAAACCCCCGGCAGCGCAGGCTAATCGTCAAAGCGAGATCGAGCGCCTGGAAAAAGACGTTGAAGAACTGCGCCACCTCGCCGGCGACGAAGGGGCCGATGCGGAGCTCGACCGCATCCGCCAGCAAGTGCTTGAGCTTCGGAAGGAATTTTACAGCCATCTCGGTCCCTGGCAGCGCGCCCAGATCGCACGCCACACCCATCGGCCTTACACGCTCGATTATATCGGGATGCTCTTCACGGACTTCGTGGAGTTGCACGGCGACCGCGGCTACGGCGACGACAAGGCCTTGATTGCCGGACTTGCCAGGTTTAATGGACGGCCGATTGCCGTCATCGGTCATCAAAAGGGTCGGGACACGAAACAGCGTCTGCTGCGCAATTTCGGCCAGCCCAAGCCCGAGGGTTACCGCAAAGCTCTTCGTGTCATGCAAGTGGCCGCGAAGTTTGGCCGGCCCGTTTTCACTCTAATAGACACGCCGGGCGCTTATCCCGGCATCGACGCCGAGGAACGCGGACAAGCCGAAGCCATCGCTCGAAACTTGCGAGAAATGGTTCGCTTGCCCGTTCCGATTATCGTCACGGTGACCGGCGAAGGGGGATCCGGCGGAGCCTTGGCAATTGCCATTGGAGATCGCGTCAACATCCTGGAGAACAGTTTTTATTCTGTGATTTCGCCGGAAGGCTGCGCCGCGATCATGTGGCGAGACGCCACCAAGGCGGAGACCGCTGCTACCGCGTTGAAAATCACCGCGCAAGACCTGAAGGAACTCGGCATCGTCGATGAGATTGTTCCTGAACCCGATGGAGGGGCGCACGTCGACCCGGAAGGCGCTGCCCAGCTTCTCGGTGAAGTCTTAGACCGTGAGCTGGTCGCTTTGACGCAGCAGCCGACGAAAGATTTGCTGGACGCCCGCTACGAGAAGTTCCGCAAGATGGGGCAATTCTTCGATTTTGGCGATTAAATCGCCACATTTTGCATCCTAAACGCCGGGGTCCACCCCTTGGCACATTGGCAACTCTTTCGAGACCAATCGTTGTCGCTTCAAGGGACGCGGGCTACTCTGGATGAGCAACCATCAGAGTGATCCGTCTCGGGCAACTTCTGCGCTTACACGGCAACCCGTCCACGGAAGACAGGACTGATCATGTCGGAACCGTTTCGACCGTATGAAAAGCTCGTGGACATCACCGTGATGGGCAAGAAGTTTCAGGTGCCGGAGCGCAATTCGCTTCTCCGATGCTTCCAGTTCATCAGCCCGGAAACGATACCCTATGGCCGTTTTTGCTGGAATCAGGATTGCCAGTATTGCCGTGTTACGTGCCAGTTGCCCGATGACGATGAGCCCCGGGAAATGCTGAGTTGTAAGTTCATTGTCATGCCAGGAATGGAAATTACCGAGTTGAGCCAGGAGCTGAAGTGGTGTCTCAGGTCCAAACTCCCAGCCGATGCTGCCGTTTCCTCCTAAGTCGTAGGAAAGCCATTGCGCAAGAAAGTCCTGGCGTAACGCGACTTTTATCTCCAGCCCGTGTTTGTAGCGGAAGGTATACGAATCAGGGAGCGACGGCGGTTGTGCGACGCCAAAACCCAATTAACCATCCCCGGCGCACAGCCGTCGTCGTCGATTTGTGAGCTAGTTGGCCGCAGGTGGCTTGGTTTCCGCTTGCCAGCTTAGAGTGCCTTCTGCCCGATTTGCACTCCATGCTCGGCTGGACTACGATTCTTCCTAATAGATTATGCCCCGAGATTTGCTGGCTTGCGACGGCTGCGGTCAATCCGCATCCCCCGAACATATTGCGCGACGGCTTCTGCGCCTGGAATGGGCAACTCGATACCGGCCCGTGCACATTGGCGCGCTGCTGCTGGGAAGCGTCTCCCCGCTTGCCGAGGAAGACTTCCTCTATAGCGGGAAGTTCCAAGGGGATGCCGGCCGATTGCTAGAGGCGGTTGGAATCTCGACGACGGGGAAGTCCCCCGAGACCGTTTTGAGCGAGTTTCAGAGGGGCGGATTTTTTCTGACGCACGTGCTGGAATGTCCGCTTGAAACTAGCGAAGCCGAGAAGGCTTCCTACCAGTCCCTTCTCGCCGAACGCGTTTCACAAGTTTTGACGCGCATTCGCAGGTCGCTAAAGCCCAAGCGCATCGTCTTGATCTCCCATTCCTTGGCGACGCTTACGGCAAGACTGTCGATCGACGAATTGGGGTGCCCGGTGATTCTGGACAATGGCAAACCCTTCGGTCTGGACTCTTGCGATTTTTCTGGGGCCGCTCTGCATCTGCGCCAAGCCCTAGGACTGGCGACCGCGGGCGTGTGACCCAGCGCCTATAGTACAGGCTTATAACGGTCCCTTCGACCGGCGTGCGAATCTGCAGGCTGTGATAGAATCAAAAACTTAGATAGGGTGACGTTGGAGTAGGAGTCGAGACGTGAAGAAACAAGCAAAGTTTGGAGTCGGAATCAGCGTAATCGTCGTTTCCCTGGCGTGCTTAGCCTGGCTTGGCTACGGCGAAAGCAAAACGTACTATCACACAATCGCGGAGCTCCAGTCTCTTAAGGGCGCCGAACTCTCCCACCGCATGCGCGTTGGTGGAACGGTGGCGGCGGGCAGCATTCGCCGTTTCACCGGCCGCGTTGATTTTGTTCTCGAAGGGGAAGGGAAGTCGCTCCCGGTGAGCTATGTGGGTAGTGACCCGCTGCCAGATACCTTCGTGGATAAATCGCAAGCGTTGGTCGAGGGCCGGTCGACGGACGGGCGCTTTGTCGCCGAGGTAGTCCAAGCGAAGTGCGCGTCCAAGTACGAGGCGGCTCCGGGGGGAACCGTTGCCACTTCCACTGCGACAAGGTAAGGCAACCTGTAACTTGCCCGGCTAGGCCGGGGGATAGGCGGAGTCCCTGTGGATGTATTTGGTTCCTTCGCGCTTATTCTGGCGTTTATCTGCGCGGTGTACGCATTCGGAGGCGGGATTGCCGCGATTGTCACGCGGCATCCGCTTCTCGTTAAGAGCACACGCCAAGCGGGCATCGCCACCTGCTGTCTGATTTTTATCGCTACTTTCAGCCTCGAATATCTCTTCTTCAGTGACAATTTTTCCGCGGCGTACGTCGTCGCCCATAGCAATCGCGCGCTCGCTACGTTTTATAAAGTCGCAGCACTGTGGGCCGGCCAGGAAGGCTCGCTCCTGTTCTGGAGTTTCCTGCTTTCGATCTACGTTTTCTCGGTGCTGATCGCTTACCGCAACAAAAACGGCGAATTGATGCCTTATGTAGGAGTGATTCTCGCGGGAGTCCAAATATTTTTCCTGACGCTCAATAATTTCGTCGCCAGCCCCTTCAAAGCGCTGGCCGTTCCCGGCGCCAATGGCGCAATGGATCTAGTCGCCCGCGCCGACGGTAACGGGCTGACACCGCTGCTGCAGTATCCGGAGATGGTCATCCATCCGCCGAATTTGTATTCCGGTTACACGGGGTTCACGATACCGTTTGCGTTTGCCCTGGCTGCGCTGCTGGCACGCTATCCCGGGGAGAAGTGGATCCATCTCACTCGCAAATGGACGATGATCGCGTGGTGCTTCCAAACCGCGGGCATCCTGCTGGGCGCGCACTGGGCTTACGCGGTCCTCGGTTGGGGAGGCTACTGGGGCTGGGACCCGGTCGAAAATGCCTCTCTGCTTCCGTGGCTGACGGGCACAGCATTCCTGCATTCCGTGATGATGCAGGAAAAACGCGGCATGATGAAGGTGTGGAACGTCTGGCTGGTGTTCTCGACGTTTATTCTATGCATTCTAGGCACGTTCCTGACGCGCAGCGGAGTCGTAAGCTCGGTTCATGCCTTTGCGCAGTCCAGCATCGGAAGCTGGTTCGTGGGCTTTCTCATCGTCATTTTCACCGTCTGCCTTGCGGCTTATCTCAAGAACCGCGACTATTTGAAGAGTGAAAACCAGTTGGATGCGATCGTCTCGCGCGAATCCAGTTTCCTGTTCAACAATTTGATTTTGCTGGTTTCCTGCATCGCGGTTCTTTCCGGCACACTTTTCCCGGTCCTCTCGGAAGCGGTCTCCGGCTCCAAAATTAACGTGGGCGCTCCGTTCTTCAATAAGGTCAACATCCCGATCGGCCTGTTCCTGCTTTTCCTTACTGGTGTCGGGCCGCTTCTTGCTTGGCGGAAGACTTCCGTGGAGAGTCTAAAGCGAAATTTTGCCTGGCCGCTGATTATCGGCCTCGTGGCAGGCGCAGTCATCTTCGCGCTGGGCTGCCGAGAAATTTACTCGCTCATTTGTTTCTCGCTGTGCTTCTTCGTCACAGCGACGATTGTCATGGAATTTTACCGCGGTGCAAAAGTCATCCGCGTGCGCTCGAGGGCTTCCTATTTGACTTCCGCCATCGAATTGACGATGCGCAATACCCGCCGCTACGGCGGCTACATCGTCCACATGGGTATGGTGCTGGTCTTTATCGGTTTGGCTGGCGCGGCCTTTAACCAAAACGTCCAGAAGGAAATGCAACCCGGCTCATCGATGCAGCTAGGGAAGTACAAGCTAGTTCTGCAAAGTTTCGACAGCAAGCCGGAAGCGAATTACACCGGTCTTCGTTTGAATGTGGAAGTCTTCGTCGACAATAAACCCCTGATGATGCTGTATCCCGAGCGCCGCATCTTCGAGACCAATGGCGAAACCGGAACGATGGTGGCGATCTACTCGACGCTTCGCGAAGATTTGTACGTCGTTTATGCCGGGCAGAGTCCGGACACGAAGTTGCCAGTCATTCACGCGTACTTGAACCCGCTGGTGAAGTGGATATGGTTTGGCGGTGTGATCGTCGTGTTTGGTACGCTGGTTGCCTTGCTGCCCAATCGTCGAGCGGTGTTGGTTTTGTCGGGCGCGAAACAACCCGCACCAGAACCGCTGGTGCACGGAATGACGCCGTCGGTGACCTACCGAGAAGGCCATGACTAAAATGCCAAGGATTAGCCGCCCCGGTTTGTTCATCTTGCCAGTCTTGTTGTGTTTTACGGGCACGCTGCCGCTGTTGTCCGCGTTCCGGGATGCACCGCAGCCCGATCACGCGCATCAGTTAGGCATGAAAGTGAAATGCATGTGCGGCGGCTGCAACGATTCCGCGGGCGGCTGCTATCACGTTGGCGGGGCGTTCTCCGGTCCCTGCGGTACCGCTCTGGGGATGCTCAAGAAAATCGACGAGCGCATCGCCCAGGGAAATTCCGACGACCTCATCGTGCAATCCTTTGTGCAGGAGTACGGGCAGGCGGTACTCACCGAGCCGCCGCACAGCGGCTTCGGCCGCGTGGCTTGGTGGATTCCTGCGCTCGCGCTGATCGGCGGATTCGCGCTGGTCTTGAGCGTCATCTCCCGGTGGCGGAAGCAGCTAGCGCCCCAGCCCGCTCTGGCTCGAGCGGGTCACGCAGCACCAATTTCGAGTGAACTGCTCGATCGCGCGCGCGCCCAGGCCGCCCGCGATACTGAGGATTGATCTTGACCGTTGGTACACCTATCGTAGCTTTTCTGATCAACTCCGCGGATTGGGCCGTTCTCGGCGCGTGTCTCGCGCTGGCTTTGGCCACCGGCCTCTTCATCTTCTATATCCAGCCTGATGCATCGGACCTCGCTCCACACCGCTCGAAGCTCGATCAATTACTCGAGCGCCGCGACACGCTCTACGATAATTTGCGCGACCTGCGTTTCGAGTTTCGTTCCGGAAAATATGCCGAGAATGACTACAATGCGATGAAAACCTCTCTCGAGAACGACGCGGCCCTGGTGCTTGCGGAAATCGATCAAATTACGGAGTCGCAGGTGCGGCGTCCTCGCGGGATCAAGCCCGCTTCCGAACGAGGTGCGCCGTGAAGCCCGGGTGGACTCCAGCTCTGGCGTTCGGAATCTTTCTGCTGATGCCGCTCTCGTCTGTTTACGGAGCTACCGTTCACGGCACGGTGAAAAATGGCACTACCGGCAAGCCCGCCGCGAATGTCGAGGTCATCCTCATCCAATTGCAGGGCGGAATGCAGCCGGTGCTAAACTCCAAAACCGACGCGCAGGGCCAATTCACGTTTGACTATCCTGCGATCGGAACGCAACCGATGTTGGTGCGCGCCGTCTATCGCGGAATCAATTTTCACCAGCCCTTGCCGCCAGGCCGAAATGAACTGGAAGTCGATGTTTTCGAGCCATCACGAGACCCCCAAACGATCTCCGTGGGAACTCATTTCGTAATTTTCCAGCCGAGCGGCGCGACTCTCGAGGTTGGTGAAGAATATGCCATCAAGAACGAGTCCCATCCCGCTCAAGCCTATTTTCGCCCTGACGGCAATTTCGAGATCGCACTCCCCGACGGTGCGAGCCTGAAACAGATCGCCGCCCAGGGCCCCTCGGGTATGCCGGTCGTGCAGGCGCCCATCGATCGCGGTAAGAATAAGTACAGTGTGGCGTTCGCCTTTCGTCCCGGCGAAAACGGAGTGCGTTTCTCTTATGAGTTGCCGTACGTGGGCAACACCGCTTCCGTGAAGCTGCCCACCGTATATCCCGGCGCGCGCCTGGTCGTCGTTGCGCCTCCCTCCGTGCAGATCACCGGCGAAGGCTTAGAAGCTGGCGGAATCGAGCAGGGAATGAGCGTGTACAGCCGCGACGGTCTCCGAGCCAATTCCGCGCTGACCGTCAGCATCTCCGGCACGGCCCCGCCGCCAAGCAGCAACGCCTCAGACAGCGATGCTGGCGCTCAGAACCGCGACGAGCAACAGGGAAGCGGTCCCGCTTCCGCTGCGGCCGTTCAAGCCGTCCCAGGCCGCCTGGATGTCCTGAAATGGCCCATCGTGGGAGGATTCCTCTGCCTGTTCGCTCTGCTGGCGATTCTTCTCGCGCGCAGGCCGGTGGTGGCCGTTGCGGGCGGGTTTTCGGAGGGCGTCAGCGATGTACCGGCAAAACCGTCTAAGAAAACAGCAGCCGCACCGGTTGCCGGGCCGGCGGTTCACAGCGCAAACCTGGCTCAACTCGATGCCGCTGTAGGCACGAGCCTGGATGCGCTGAAAGACACCTTGTTCCGGCTCGAGCTGCGCCGCCAGGCAGGAACGATTTCCGAGGAAGAGTACTCCCAGGACCGGGCCCGTGCGGAAAAGGTCTTGCGCGATCTTGTGAGAGGTTAAAGGGTGGCGCCGCCGGCGTTTTCTCCTGTCGGTCTCCGTTTTGAGAATATCGATAAGCGCTATGGCCGACTCCTCGCCTTGCGGGGAGTGTCGCTGAGCGTCGCTCCGGGAGAATGCGCAGTTTTTGCGGGGCGCAACGGCTCCGGCAAGACCACTCTTTTGCGCGTTGCCGCGAGATTGGTGCGGCCATCGCGAGGGTCTCTGAGCTTTTCGAACCCCTCTCGGGGTGACGAAAAAAGCCCGGTTCGTCCGGGATTCGTAGCTCACGCCACAATGGTCTACGACGAACTGACCGCCGAAGAGAATCTTTTGCTTTTCGCGCGGCTCCAAGCGGTGTTTCGGCCTGAGCGCCGCGTTGAAACTCTGCTCGAGGAAGTCGGCCTATCCAATCGTCGCGCCTCCCTCGTCGGAACATTTTCCCGCGGGATGCGCCAGCGCGTGGCCATCGCCCGGGCCCTGCTGCATGAGCCAGCGGTCCTTCTGCTGGACGAACCAGCCACGGGCCTCGATCCGCAAGGTGTCACCTGGCTCGCCGAGGCGATTCGCCGCCTTCGCGATTCGGGACGTACAATTCTGATGAGTCTCCACGGCGAATCAGAAATCTCTTTACTGGGTACGCGCGCCATCCGTCTGGATGCGGGCTCGGTCGTCGCCGACACACGCACAGGCGCAACATTTCACTCTATTCTAACCTTCGCCGACGCCTGAATGAGTCTGCTTCCCAACGCGGCCGTCTTGCTCGGCAAGGAGCTTCGCACGGAGTTCCGCTCGCGCGAATTGCTGACCACCACGATTGTTTTCATCCTGATTGTGATGGTTCTCTTCAGCTTTACGTTTGAGCCGACCTCTGACGAATCGCGGCGCTTTGCTCCGGGGCTACTCTGGCTGGCCTTTCTCTTCGCTTCCTCTCTGATGCTGCAACCTTGTTTTCTGCGCGAACAGCACAACGACACGCTAAGCGCCCTGCGGCTCTCGGTGAGCGACCCCTTCAGCATTTTTCTAGCCAAGCTGGTGGCGAACACGATATTCCTATTGCTAACGGAGCTGCTTTTGCTCCCGCTTTTCGCGCTGATGTATAACGTGCCGGTCGCCTCCGTGCTGCACTGGCTCATGCTGGTATTTTTTCTCTCGAGTCTTGGGATCTCCATTGCCGGCACAGCGCTCTCCGCGATCTCCGCCCAGGCGCGCATGCGCGAGCTCCTGTTGCCCTTGCTCATGCTCCCGCTTCTGACACCGATTCTGGTGGTCAGCACGGAAGTCACCAGAGCGCTGTTCGACCGTGCGCCGTACGTGAAGGGGAAGGGAATTGGTTTCCTCGCCGTTTTCGACGTAGTCTTTTTGACGGCGCTATGGCTTTTCGGCGAATATCTATTGGAGGAATGAAGCATCATGTGGAAACGCGCGATGATCGGCGGTTTCGTTCTCTTCTTGGTCGGCGCGGCCGCTTATGCATCTTTCTATATCGCCCCGGAAGAAAGGACCATGCGGGTCGTCCAGCGGATTTTCTATTTTCATGCGGCGAGCGCCTGGGCGGGCATGACGGCGTTTTTTATCTGCTTCGCCGCGAATCTCCTGTACGTGTGGCGCCGCGAGGAGAGATGGGATTCGCTCGCCGTGTCCTCCGCGGAGGTGGGTCTAGCGTTCATCACCGTCGTTCTGATCACCGGGCCGATTTGGGCCAAACCGGCGTGGGGGATTTACTGGACTTGGGATGCCCGGCTCACATCCACTTTCGTTCTTTGGCTTCTCTACATCTCGTACCTTCTTCTGCGCACGTTGATCGAGGAACCCGATCGCCGCGCGCTTCTGACCGCTCTTTTCGGGATATTTGCCTTTATCGATGTTCCGATCGTCTTCGGAGCAATTCGCTGGTGGCGTACGCAGCATCCGGCTCCCGTGATCATGGGAGGGCCCGGCGCCGGGCTCGAGCCCACCATGCGCAAGGTATTTTTTTTCAGCGTGCTGGCGCTTCATGCCTTGATGGTTTTTCTGATCGCGGAGCGCTACCGGCTTGAAAAGTTGCGCAGCGATCTTGAACTCGTACGCCGCGAGGCGGAGGCCATATGAGAAGTCTCGACAGCGTTTTCGCTGCCTATATCATCGGCTGGGCCGTGTTTTTTGTCTTTTATTTGACTGTCGCAAAACGCACCTCGACTTTGCGGGAGGAACTCGAGCGATTGAAAGACTCCCTGCACCGAGGTAAGTAATTGGTACAGAAGAAAAAAGTCGGAATTGTGTTGTTCCAGCTCGGCGGTCCGGATTCGCTCGAAGCGGTCGAGTCATTTCTTCTGAATTTGTTTCTCGATCCGGACATCATTCCCATGGGACCGCTCGGTTTCCTGCGGCGCCCGCTGGCAAAACTTATTTCATCCCGTCGCTCCATTCCAGTCCGTCGAAAATACGCGGAGATTGGTGGCCGCTCGCCGATCGGAACACTGACGGAGCGGCAGCGAGGTGCGCTCGTCGAGGCGCTGTCCGAGGACATCGATCCCGTAGCGGTTGTGGCCATGCGTTATTGGAGCCCATTCACCGCCGAGGCCGTAGCGGCGCTGCGCAAGGCTGGACCGCTGGATGAGATCGTGCTTCTGCCGCTGTACCCACAGTTTTCCTACGCCACCACTTTGAGCAGCCTCAAGGAATGGCGCCGCGTCTATGGAGAACCGGAGGCCGGCCCTCCGCAGCGAACCGTCAGCCAGTTTTTCGATCATCCGCTCTATATCCATGCAGTGGCGCAACGCATCGGCTCCGTCCTGAGGCAATTTGCGGACAGCTCCCGCATTCACCTGGTTTTCAGCGCGCACGGCTTGCCGATGAGCCTGGTCGAGAAGGGGGACCCCTATCCGAATCAGATCGAAGCCACGGTCCGCCTGGTCTCCGAAGAGGGAAGAAAGCAGTTTCCCGGCTGGCCCAAAACGCACTTGTTGTGCTACCAGAGCAGGGTTGGACCATCCAAATGGCTGCAGCCACCGCTTACCGGAACCATCGAACGGCTTGGCACCGGGGGCGTCAAGGAAATGCTCGTCGTACCTATTTCCTTCGTAACCGAGCATATCGAGACGCTCCACGAAATCAATATCGAGGCCCGCGAAGAAGCCAAGAAGTTCGGCGTCGAAGTATTCCGGATGATGCCTGCCGTAGGCGATTCGCCACTCTTCATTGCGGCCCTGAGAGACCTGGTACTTCGGGCCGTTGCTCTCGTCGAAGCCCCGCGGGACGTGCCCGCTGCATCAACCGCCTCGTGATCGAGCGCTCGCAGGCAAGGCGCCGCGAGCCAAGCGTGCCGGTTCGCGCGCCGAGAGTCGAGCGGAGCCGCCCAAAGAGCATGAAATTCATCAGTGCGCTATAATCCCGCGATGGAACTACAGCTATGAGGGCTTCCTATCATCCCGGCGTTCATCGCTTCGCGGTCTTCACCGTGGGTTGGACTGTGCTCTTGCTAATTGCAGGCGCGCTGGTTACTTCCAACGACGCCGCGCTTTCCGTGCCGGACTGGCCAAAGTCGTTTGGCACCTGGACGCCGCCCATGGTCGGCGGAGTGTTTTACGAACACTCGCACCGTGTTATAGCAGGTGTCCTGGGAGTCTTGACGCTTATGCTGGCGATATGGATTTGGATCAAAGAAGAGCGCCGCTGGCTGCGCTGGTTTGCGGTGATCGCCGTGGGCGGTATCGTCGCGCAGGCCATTCTCGGCGGCCAGGTGGTGATCCAGTTGCTGCATTACTGGCTGCCGGTGATACACGCGTGCTTCGCGCAAATCATGTTTGGAGCGCTCTTGAGTATCGCCGTCTTCACCAGCAAGTGGTGGATAGCAGACCGTCCTCAGCTCGATAATCGCGGCTCTCCGTCCATTCATTCCCTGGTCGTTCTAAACGCAGCTGTGATCTTTCTCCAGGTGTTTCTCGGAGCAGGTTTCCGCCACAAAGAAATTCCCATCTGGCCGCATGCCGCGGGTTCGCTGGCTGTGCTTGCTACGGTGGTCTGGACCGCCGTGGTGCTCCGCAAGCGGTTCGAGAGTTCGCGTGAGCTTACAAAAATGCGAATCCTGCTTCACTCCGTATTCGGTTTGCAGTTTCTTCTTGGCATCGGCGCTTACTGGTCGCGCCTAGCGACCGCGGACGCCCCGCAACCTATGCGGGTGATGATTGCGCTGACGGTGACCCACACTGTGGTTGGCGCTGTGTTGTTTGCCGTCTCGATCCTTACAATTCTGTTTTGCTATCGATTGGTGCCGCGCGCTGGAGAAGTTGCCGTCTCGTCCGAGGGGCCGGTGACCGTCTGATGAGCACGGTACGCGCCACGGAAATCACACTCGCTTCGCGTGCCAACGCCTACGTCGCGCTGACCAAGCCGGATGTGTCCTTTCTCGTGTTGATGACCACCGCCGCGGGATTCTACATGGGTTCGCGAGGCGCGGTGGATTGGCTGCATTTGATGCAAACCGTTTTCGCCACGCTTCTGATAGCCGCGGGCACGGCGACCTTAAACCACTACATCGAGCGCGACTCCGACCGCTATATGCGGCGCACGGCCTCGCGTCCGCTTCCCAGCGGCCAAGTGCAGCCGCGCGAAGCTTTGTGGTTTGGCGTGATTCTTTCCATCGCGGGTGCTGTGGATCTGTACTTTACGGCGGGGATTCTTGCTTCAGCCCTTGGGATTCTCACTAGTTTGAGCTATCTGCTCGCGTATACTCCGCTGAAGAAGCGCACCGTGTGGGCAACCGCCGTTGGCGCTTTTCCCGGAGCGATACCACCAATGATTGGATGGGTCGCCGCTACCGGCACTTTGGACCGCGGTGCTTGGCTGCTGTTCGCCATTCTCTTTTTGTGGCAGTTTCCACATTTTTACGCAATCGCGTGGATGTATCGGGAAGACTACGCACGTGCTGGCATTCTCATGCTGCCGGTCGTGGACCGCGAAGGAACGCGCACGTTTCGCCAGATTATTCTTACCGCCGTCGCGCTCGTGGGAGTCAGCTTGTTGCCTGCCGTTATGGGATTGGCCGGGGTGCACTATTTCTTCGGCGCGCTGGTCGTCAGCACTGCGCTGGTTCAGGTTTGTCTGTGGGCTGCCAGCTCCAGGAGCAACGCTCGCGCCAAGTGGCTCATGCATGCCACTGTGCTGCACATTCCCGTGCTTCTCGGCTTGATGATCGCCGACAAAATTCCGCGCTGAGCAGGTTCTGCCCGGAAGGATAACCGCAAAGTTTCCGCTAAGCTTGTGGAGGAATGTTCAGCCCGTTTTCCGGCGGAACAAGCGAACCGGTTTGCGACGAGCGCACCGCCTGCCGCGTCCCGGCTTTGGGAAAGACCACGTGCCAGAAATCGCCTCTGGGCGCAGCGAAGCCGACTCCAATGAACCGCCGGTCCCGCTTTTCGCGGATGGAGGTAACAAAGCACTCGACGGACTCCGAGGTCGTTTCGTTGAAAACCCGGACCGTCTGGCCGAGTAACAGGGGAGCGTCCATCACAATGAGCGCCCCGCCGGCACTTACGGATTGCGTAGAAGCCTTCAAATCGATGGCTTCACCTTCCGGCATCTGGCAGCGAACTGTCAAAGGTATCTGGAGTGTTATTCGGACTGTTTGTCGACGTTCAGGGTATCTCGAGCGATGCATTCATCCGCCTTTGGAAGGGGCCCACCGGAAAGAGCTTGCCATGGTTCAACAGGAAAAACAAGGATTTACGATGGTATTATCTAACCAGGCGAGAACCGAAGCGAAAGGGAACTAGCTTGGTCGAAGCGATCCGATGACAGCGTCGGTGAATTCCTCAGTACCGGCTTTGCCGCCTACGTCCTGGGTGATGTGCTGGCCCTCGCGGTGTACCCTTTCAAGGGCACACTCGATCCGGCGCGCGGCGGACCGTTCGCCGAGATGGTCCAGCATCATGATGCTGCTCAGGAGCAGTGCTGTCGGATTCGCCAAGCCTTTTCCGGCAATGTCGGGCGCGGTTCCGTGCACGGCCTCGAACATGGCCGCTTCATTGCCGACGTTGGCGCTGCCGACCACGCCGAGTCCGCCGACCAGGCCTGCGGCGAGGTCGCTCATCACGTCGCCATAAAGATTCGGGAGCAGCAGCATGTCAAATTGCTGCGGATTCAGCACCATCTGCATGCAGGCGTTGTCCACGATCAGTTCTTTGTACTGGATGTCGGGATATTGCGGAGCGACGTTGCGGATGGATTTCAGAAAAAGGCCATCCGAGAGCTTCATAATATTGGCTTTATGGATGGCGTGAATTTTTTTTCGTCCTTCTCGCTTGGCATACTTGAACGCGAAGTGCGCGATCTGCGTGGACGCTTTTTCGGTGATGATCTTCAGGCTCTCCACAACGCCGGGAACCACTTCATGTTCCAGCCCGGAATAGAGATCTTCGGTGTTTTCTCTGATCAGAACGACATCCACGTTTTCAAACCGGGATTTAACTCCCGGAAGATTTTTGACGGGCCGGACGTTCGCGTAAAGATCAAGTGTTTTCCTTAAGGCGACGTTGATACTGGGGGCCCCACCGGCAACGGCGGTGCCTATGGGGCCTTTCAGCGCGACGCGGTTGCGTCGGACGGATTCGACGGCGCCCTCGGTGACGAATTGACCCGTCGCCGACGCTTTTTCAGAGCGCGCTTCTACCTCTTCCCAATCAATTTGGACGCCTGCAGCTTCCAGAATTCGCCGCACGGCTGCCGCGACTTCAGGACCGATGCCCTCACCGGGGATCAAAGTGACTTTGTGTCTCATGGCTGCATCTTATTGTATGCGAAGGTTATAGGGTTGTCGAAACGCCCTGCAGCGCGGAGTTTCCAGGCAAAAAACAGCTCGGAATCTCCGATGTGCAGTTGTAGAAGAGGTTTGCTATACTTTAAGGGAAAGATGCATCGCGGGCTTGCCTGCGAGCGGAGGCCAAAGAACTTATGATTAGTCTGACTCCCACTGCCAGCACCAAGGTCAAGGAAATCATGGGCATGCAAAACCCTGTGCCGGTGGCGTTGCGCGTCGCCGTCGTTGGAGGAGGCTGCTCCGGTTTCCAGTACCACATGGCATTTGAAAACCAGACCAATGAGACCGATCAAGTGGTCGACTTTAACGGGCTCAAGGTGGCGGTCGACCAAATGAGCTCGATGTACCTGGATGGCGTCGAGATCGACTACATCGAGACCATTGAAGGGGCGGGCTTCAAGTTCAATAACCCGAACGTGAAGAGCACGTGCGGCTGCGGCAGCTCGTTTAGCGTTTGATTGGCAGCCTTTAGACGGCTGCAATCTGTCACTACTAGAATGGCAGAATGAATGAAGCAGTTTTGGGCGCTCGGCGCGCCTTCTTGCCAGAGTTCCGGGCCCTTGAACGCACCGTTCAGGGGCCTTTTTTATGCCCGCTAACGTAACCGAATGGGACGCACGTCACCGCGAGGCTCGGCAAGACTCGCCCGCGGATCCCGCCAGCATCGTTTCCGAATGGTTGCCGTTGCTTCCCTCTGGACGAGCATTAGATCTCGCCTGCGGGACCGGGCGGCACACGCTGTTGCTTGCAGGGCGCGGGCAATCGGTAACGGCTGTCGATTGGTCAGGAACAGCGCTCGACATTCTCGAAGATCGTGCGCGCAAGGCTAAGCTCCACGTTAGCGGGGCGGATGCTGCTGCTCTGGCACATTCATGGACCCGCGGCATCCGGCTAATCCAAGCTAATCTAGAGGACCTACAGCTTCCAGATGCTTCGTTTTCGCTGGTCCTATGCCTCCAGTATTTGCAGCGTTCTCTGTTCTCGCAGATGGCTCGTACGTTAGAGCCCGGAGGCATGCTGCTGTTTGAAACGTTCACGCAGGCACAGCTCAACTACGCGGGAGGTCCGCGCAATGCCGCCTATCTGCTGGAACCCGGAGAGCTGCGCACTGCGTTTCCCGAATTGCACGTGCTGTTTTATCGGGAGCTGTACGCCGGGCAGGGGATCGCGAGTTTGGTTGCTGAGCGGTGGCAGAGATCGGCCAAAAAATGAGTCGCAAGCATTGGCGATAAATCAGACACAACGAATCGCACGAATCGCTCGAGTGTTTGCAATCTCGCTTGGGCATCCGTATTCTAAAGTGCGGGCATGAAGATAGCGCTGACGCAGTTCAATCCCACGGTAGGCGATTTCGCAGGGAATTCGGCTCGCATCGTAAGCTTGGCGGAGACAGCCAGGCAGCGAGGGGCCGACCTTGCCGTTTTTTCTGAACTTTGTCTTTGCGGCTACCTGCCCCAAGACCTCCTCGAACGGCCTTCCTTCATTGACCGTAACCATCATGAATTGAAGGAACTCGCTTCCAAACTCCCGCTGCCCGCCATCGTCGGATACGCCGGGCGGGTGCAAAACGGCACAGGAAAGTCCATCGCCAACAAAGCGGCACTGATTTGCAGCGGCCGAGTGGTCTTTGAGCAGAGCAAGATGCTGCTGCCTACGTATGATGTGTTTGACGAATCCCGCTACTTTCAACCAGCCGACCGACAGTCTGCGTACGGATTTGGCAAAGAGCAGCTAGGCATCACCATTTGCGAGGACGTATGGAACGACAAGAATTTTTGGGCCAAGTGCCGGTATGACCGCGATCCCGTCACCGAGCTTATTGGGCAGGGAATTACCGTGCTTCTAAATATTTCCGCTTCGCCCTACACGATCGACAAGCGCGCTCTGCGGCTTGAAATGCTCCAGTCCATTGCCATGAATCAGCACCGGCCCGTCGTCTACGTCAACCAGGTTGGCGGCGACGATAGCTTGATTTTCGATGGTGCCAGCATGGCTCTGACCGCGGAAGGCAAGGTCGCGGCGCAAGCGCTGGCTTTTGAAGAAGATCTGATCCTCTTCGATACGGTTACCGGGGAGGGGGAGATTCACGAGCAGCCGCGCGAAGAGATCGCCTATGCCTACCGGGCGCTGATTACCGGGACGCGGGATTACGTTCGCAAGTGTGGGTTTAACAGAGTTCTGGTTGGCCTTAGCGGGGGAATCGATTCCGCCGTGGTGGCTGCGATCGCCGTCGACGCTCTTGGCGCTGAGAACGTCCTCGGAGTCTCCATGCCGGGACCGTACTCGTCTGTGGGCAGCAAGGCGGACGCGAAAGCGCTGGCTCAAAACCTTGGCATCGAGTTCATAACTCTGCCGATCGGCGATGTGTTTGATTCCTACCGAAAGGCGCTTGCGCCGGCATTCGCTTCCCGGTCGATCGACGTGACCGAAGAAAACATCCAGGCGCGTATCCGCGGCAACTATCTGATGGCGATTTCCAACAAATTTGGGTCCATGGTTCTCAGCACGGGCAACAAATCCGAGCTGGCTGTCGGTTACTGCACGCTCTACGGCGACATGGCCGGAGGGCTCGCCGTGATTTCCGACGTGCCAAAACTGATGGTTTACGAGCTCGCGCAATGGATCAATCGCGATAGGGAACTCATCCCCGTTTCGAGCATCGAGAAGGTCCCTTCCGCGGAATTGCGCCCAAATCAGAAGGACCAGGACAGTCTGCCGCCTTATGATGTCCTGGACCGTATCCTCAAGGCTTATATTGAGGACCTGCGCAGCCCGCAGGAGATTGCTGACCACTACGAGTTCGACTTGCAACTCGTACGAGACATAGCCCTGCTTGTCGACCGGACCGAGTACAAGCGCAAGCAGGCCGCTCCAGGGCTTAAAATCACCTCGCGGGCTTTTGGATTTGGCAGGCCATTTCCGATTGCCCAACGGTTTATTCCTTAAAGAATGAGGTCTAGCGTGAAGAAATCACTGACCATCACAGCGATCCTTGGCATCAGTCTCGTCTCGCTGATTGCCCGCGGACAGCAGCCGCAAGCCACCGCCGCAACTCCAACTTCTGCGGGGCAGTTGCCGATCCAAAAGACGGTCGAGGCTTACCTGCGAAATCTTTATGCGTTCGGGGCCGATACCGCGGTCAAAGTGGCGGCGCCGAAGGACATCGGCGTGGAAGGGCTCGAAGAAGTTGATGTCGAAGTGAAAGTGGGTGAGAATCGCCAGGCCGGCAAGGTCTACGTCACCAGGGACGGGAAATACATGTTCCGGGGAGAGTTGTCAGACCTCGCAAAAGATCCCATGGCGGAGACTCGCGGCCAGCTTCAGATCAAGGACAGCCCCTCGCTCGGCCCCGCCAATGCTCCCGTCACTCTGGTGGAGTTCTCGGACTTCGAGTGCCCGGTCTGCCGGAACCTGCATGACGCGCTCCGCGGACTCCTCCCGAACTACCCGCAAGTGCGAGTGGTCTTCAAGGACTACCCGCTCGATCAGATTCATCCGTGGGCCCGGACGGCAGCCATTGCCGGCCGCTGTGCTTACCAGCAGGATCCCAAAACCTTTTGGAAAATGTATGACTTGATTTACGACGGCCAGGAGACCATCTCTGCGGAAAACGCCTGGGGGAAAATGACGGACTTTGCCGGGCAGTCCGGGCTGAATCCGGACGCGTTCCGTGCTTGTATGGCTAGCCCGGAAGCTGGGGCCGCCGTGAATGCCAGCCGCGACAATGGCATTCAGCTCGAAGTCAGCAGCACGCCGACGATCTTTGTGAACGGCCGGCGAATTGTCGGCGCGGACCCGCACATTCTCGAACAGTACATTAAGTACGAACTAGACCAACGCAAAGCGCAAAAAGCCGCCAGCAAGAACTAACGATCAGAGATGACGGGAGGGGAGAAGCAAGCCCAGGAAATTGGTTCCTTGGTGAGCGGGGTCGCGGAAGTCGGACCGATTTTGTAGTTAACATAATATTACTTATGAGACGCAATGCACAGGGAGATTTTCGTGCATTTTGAGGTTTTTCCACTGCTTTGCGGACTGCCCCCTCATCAGCTATAGGCTCACTTTAGGAGGAGCCCCGTTGGCGCACCCCCGCGCCACCCGGACGCGACGTGGTGGCCGTGTCTCTCCTGCTAGGTGCCGAATCGCCGCCGCAAACTTCAAAAGCGACCAAGGCACAACAACGCGAGACCTGCTCCGCTCTAATTCAACTTGTCGACCGTTAACGGTTGCAAAAGGCCGAAGAAAGCAGAATAGGTCTCCATAGGCTCTATGGGTTTAGCCCCGACTGGTGCGTGCTTTCTTCCTTTTGTCTTTCATGTGCTCTTCCCTTTTGGATCCAAGCTCCATGCATATCCCCGTGTGACTGAATGAAATGTTGATGTTGCATTGCGACATGTGACGACACAGCCGGGAAGCCCTTCGGTTTTTTCCCATCGCTGCACGGTCCGAACTTCCCGGCCAACGTGGGATGCGATCTCTTTCCACGAAGACAGCTTCTTGTCATGAAGGGCGGGCCCTTCGGAGCCGGGGGGAGTTCCAGTTTCCGTCATTTCAGGGCGAGTCTTTGAATTGATTCAGTGCGCGGATTATACCCCGGGAACGCGCCCAGTTCGCAATGGCGGCTCTTTAGTGTCAGTGCGCGACCTTTGCGGCAACAGCGCCGGCGGCGGCACCTATCGCGAATCACTTTGCGGCGCGGGCTATGCGGCGCAGGGCACTTCCCCCTTTTGACGGCACGGACGGCGGCCTCTCGCTCCTTGGTTAGCGCGTCGGTCTTGGTCTTTTCGTCGGTCAGGTCTCGCTGGGAGGCTGCCAGTTTGGCTTGGCAGGCCTTGCAATCCAGGGCGAAGTCGTAGAGGCGCTTTAGATCGGTGGCGTGCGGATTTCCACATTCGGCTGTTACGTAATCTTCTAGACTTACCATCTATTCGATAGTCTAATGTCACGTCACTCCGACTCGAACTCCCCGGCCAGGCGGAGCATCTTTATCGAGGAGCTACGATGATCATCGGCGAACGCCTTCGCGTACTGCGCGAAGAAAAAAAACTCTCCCAAGGTGATATCGAGAAACGAACTGGCCTGCTGCGCTGCTACCTATCGCGCGTCGAGAACGGCCATACCGTCCCGGCCATTGAAACACTGGAAAAACTTGCGCGGGCTCTGGAAATGCCGCTGTATCAGCTTCTTTACGATGGAGACCAGCCGCCCAAGCAGGATGTTCCAGCCGCTTGGACTGAATCTGGACCCAATGCGTGGGGCAGCTCCGGCAAAGACTTGCGGTTCATGCGCAAGCTGCGCCACTTGCTGAGCAAGATGGACCCGCAGGATCGCTCGCTGCTTCTTTTCACCGTCCAGCAGATGGCGAAGAAAAGGAAGGCGCCAGCAGCGGCGGCGGCTTCAGCAAGCTGAAGTTGAGGCTGCGGTTGACGCAGAGGTTTTGCCTCGGTTTGTGGCGTCTTTTCTTTTTGTCTTTGAAACTTCTGTGCTCCTCTGTCCTTGTTCTGGCTGGGATCTGCGCGTTTAAGCGGGTTCCCTACGTATCGGAACGCCGCCCGGCCGTTCCGGTCGAGCCATCGCACTGCGCTCTTACTTGGCCGCACGTTTCGCAAGCGCTGCTCTGCTAAACTTTACGCGTGGACTCTCAAAGAACAACGCCGCGCCTGGCGAATATCCGTCTGCATCCCATCAAAGCGCTCGATCCTGTCTCCGTGAACGAAGCCCGCCTTGGGCCCAATGGCGGCCTCGAACTTGACCGTGTTTGGGCCCTTTACTCCGCCGACGGCCGCTGGGTCAATGGCAAGCGTACCGCCGCTGTGCACCTCATCCGCGCGGCGTATGCGCCGGACATCAGTTCCGTGACCCTCACGGTTCCCGGAGACAGGCGCGGCATCCCTCGAATGAGCTTCGCCTTTCCAAGCGACACCGAAGGCGCCGCGGAATGGTTCAGCATGTACTTCGAGCAAGCGATTCGAGTCCGCTACACGCGCGAAGGATTTCCAGACGACGGCCTTGCCACCGGACCAACAATTGTTTCCACAGCCTCGCTCGAAGCTGTTTGCGGTTGGTTTCCCGGTATGACGCTCGACGAAGCACGCCGGCGTTTCCGCACCACGCTCGAAATCGATGCGGCCTGCTCCGCGGGCGCGGCCGAAACCCTGCCGCCATTCTGGGAAGATCAACTCTTCGCCGATAGCGAGAGCAATGTCGTGAGGTTCAAGATCGGTGATGTCGCCTTCGAGGGCAGCAACCCTTGCGCGCGCTGTCCAGTTCCCTCTCGCGAATCGCTAACCGGCGTCACGAACGATGGCTTTCAAAAACGCTTCACCGACCTGCGCCACGCGCAGCTGCCGCCGTGGGCGCCCTCCGATCGCTTCGAACATTTCTACCGACTCGCTGTCAACACCCGCATCCCCAGCGCCGAGTACGGTAAAATTCTCCGCTTCGGCGACCCGCTTTTGTTGTAGGCGCAACCAGTGTCCACTTTCTTAAGGCCAAAAATCTGCGCAGCCTAATGGAGGCCTATGACCACCGCTCGACCCAACCACTTGGGGAGTTCCTACTCACGGTTTCGCGGAACTCTTTGCACATTTTTGCATCTCTCGCTTTACAGTGCCGCGTGAGATCCTTCCACTCCTGCGCGCATCCACTCGCCACGTTCTCCATCGCACCCACCTCCAACATGTGGCAGCAACAGACTTACGTCTTGGCTGCTTTATATGAGTTATAGGGCGCAACCGGAGGCGTGCGGGCAGGCGGTCGATAAACGCGTGGGCGCAGAAAAAGAGGACGTGTTCAGTCTCAAAGATCTAAGAGGCCATTAAGAGCTGGAGGTTTTACCGCCCGGCAGCAGGAGCGACCGGCTGTTTTTCGAGGAGCTGTTCTTTGCGGTAGATTAAGGAATTGATGTCGTAGGTAGCGAGCTCAAAGCCGTGCCCGTGCGTAATGGCATCCGTCGGGCAGGCTTCGACGCAGTATCCGCAAAAAATGCACCGACTGTAATCTATGTTGTAAACGCTGGCGTAGCGTTCTCCCGCGGAAATCCGGCTGGCATCAGTGTTTTCAGCGGCTTCAATGTAAATGCAATTCGCTGGGCAGGCCGCGGCGCAGAGAAAGCATCCAACGCACTTCTCGAGTCCGGATTCGTCGCGGTGCAGCACGTGAATTCCACGATAGCGCGGCTGAAAGTGCACCGGTTCGAACGGATAATTTTCCGTGACCGTTTTGCGAAACATGTTCCGGAAGGTCACGCTGAATCCCTGCACCAGCGTGCTGAATGTCTCGCCGACTTCTCTGAGGATGGAGGCCATAATCTAGGAGTCTAGCAAACGGCTGGTACGCGGGCAAACGGGTATCCCGAGCCAGGGAACGAGGTCCTCAAGCTTTCAACGACTCAATGATTTGCTTACCGTGAAAGCGTCCATTTTCGATGAATATTTCGCTGGTGTGCCGTCCGCCGATCACTACTCCCGCCAAATGGATCCCAGGGACATTGCTTTCCAGTGTATTGGCGTCCAGCGCCGGCTTTCGTGTTTCCGGGTCGAGTCGCACGCCCAGGCTCTCGATGAAAGCAAAATCGGGATGATAACCGGTCAGAGCGAATACCTGTTTCGCAGGCAGGTGCTTTTCACCCGCGCCATTCTGCACCACGACCTCATCTCTTGTGATCGCTTTTACGTGCGTGTGAAACAGCGCATTGACCTGCCCCGCCTTGACTCGGTTTTCGATGTCGGGCCGCACCCAATACTTAATGGTCGAACCAAGTTCGGCGTTGCGGTGCACGAGAGTGACGCGCGCGCCATTCCGATAAAGGTCTAAAGCCGCTTCCGCAGCCGAGTTCTTTCCACCGATAACTACGACGTCTTGGTTCCAGAACGCGAAGGGTTCGGTGTAGTAGTGCGAAACGTGCGGCAATTCCTCGCCCGGAACGCCCAGAACATTCGGAAGGTCGTAGTATCCCGTCGCAACACTGATTTTTCTCCCCGTATACCGCTCTTCCCCTCCCTTCTCCGTCCGCGTCACAACCGTAAAGTTGCCGTCATGCCCGTCCACTTGCACCACACGCTCGAATAGCCGCAACTCCAATTGATAGTGCTCCGCCGCCTTGCGGTAGTACTTCAACGCCTCGGTGCGTACGGGCTTCTCCGTGGCGCTCACAAGAGGCAGGTCGCCGATCTCGAGGAGCTCCGGCGTCGTGAAAAACACCATGTTGACCGGGTAGTGGTAAATCGAGTTGCAGAGGCAGCCCTTGTCGATCACTAAAGGGTTCATCCCGGCGCGCTTTGCTTCGATGGCACAAGCCAGGCCGGTAGGTCCCGCACCAATCGAAATAATATCGTAGTTCGCCATAACTTTTTAGTGTGCCGGGAGTCCGCAAGAATTGCAAATTCGGCGCGAATTACAGGATTTGCGGCGATTCCAGGATGTCAGTCAGTTCGCTCCGAAACAATTCCAATTCGTGCAAGCGTTCTGGTGTGGCGGGCAGTTCGGTCTTCTTCCAGACGAACACCTCGGCAGGGCCGCGTTTGAGTCGCACGCTCAGATTTCCGTCAACTAGGTAGGACGGAGATGCCAGGAGTTTCAATCCGCCGTTAGGGATCGGTGACAGAATAGCCGCGCACTCGCCCCGCCGCAGGCACAAGGCGCTCTCATAAGGAGGGATCGCAATCGGCCGAAAACCCGCCGCGAAAAGCCGCTCCAGAATTTGCATCTGCAGAGGAGTGAACTCGACCATGCGATTGGTGGGACAGACTTCAGTCTGTCTTGTGTGATGTCCTCTTGAGAAGCGATCAAGCCGCCGTGGAATCCGCTTCCGAAGACGATCCCTCGAGCTGCGAAAGGATCTCCCTCAGCGTGCCAATCAGCTCATCCCGCGTGACATGGCTCTTCTTGAACTGGATGCGAAACTTGAAGCTTTCGTTCTCTGGCTCGAACTGAAAGAGGAACGGCCGCGGCCTCTGCGGACCGCCTTGCTCATCGCGCCGTTCGCGCCGCGCCTCATCCCGGGTCAACCCGCCTTGCATAATTCGGTGCATCATCTCGATCATCTTTTTTTCCGTCGGCTGCCGCGCAATTTGCAACAAC
>Ga0210410_10000838_pt1 | contig 30609 bp, 28 predicted proteins | sample IncBWC4MmetaG_FD_161058 | JGI IMG/M metagenome (GOLD analysis project Ga0210410, IMG submission 161058) | Forest soil microbial communities from Barre Woods Harvard Forest LTER site, Petersham, Massachusetts, United States - Inc-BW-C-4-M | ecosystem: Environmental > Terrestrial > Soil >...
GTCAAGACCGCGGAGCATCACGTTTCGGCGATCATGGGCCGCCTCGAGGCGACGACCCGGCAGAAGGCCGTTGTCGAGGCCCGCAATCGCGGACTCTTGAGCCACGCCAAAAAATAGGGAGATCGGTGGCCAAAGATGGGGAACCCCGCCCCATGCGCCAAGGCCTGATCCCGCGGCATCCTCTGCCACGTTCATACAGTCGAACTGGAGTTGCCATGTCACGCATTGGAATTTTTGCTTACGGGGTCTTGAGCTACCTGGTCTTTTTCGCCGTATTTCTCTACGGCATTGGCTTCATCGGCGGCTTTCTGACGCCGACGAGCCTGGACAGCGTCCCGGCATCCACCTTGGGTCACGCGCTGACGGTGGACTTGAGCCTGCTGGCCGCATTTGCCGTTCAGCACAGCGGCATGGCGCGGCCGGGCTTCAAGGCCTGGTGGAAGCGCATCGTACCGGAGGCCGCCGAGCGCAGCACCTACGTGCTGCTGAGTTCGCTCGCGCTGGCGGCGCTGTATGTCTTCTGGGAGCCGATCGGCGGCGTCGTTTGGAGCGCCTCGGAAGGCATCGCGCGCAACTCGGTCATCGGGCTGTATCTATTCGGATGGCTGTTGCTTCTCTATACGACGTTCCTGATCGATCACTTCGATCTGTTCGGATTGAAGCAGGTGTGGCGGCGTCTCGCCAACAAGGCCTACCGGGCCCCGGTGTTCCGCACTCCCAGCCTGTATAAGCTGGTGCGCCACCCTCTGTACATCGGCTGGCTGACGATCTTCTGGGCGGCGCCCATCATGACGGTGGCGCACCTGATTTTTGCGCTGGCCACCACGGCGTACATCCTCATTGCCATTCGCTTCGAGGAGCGGGATCTGGTGTCCGCATTCGGGAATGCGTATCTAGACTACCGGGCGCGCACGCCGATGCTGATACCCCGGCTCGGGTCGCGTCGCAGCGCTCCGCTGCCGCGCGAAATAATCTGAGCGCCGGCTTAAATCATGACACCGGTTGTCAGGAATGTCCTTGTATGCTGCCCACCTCTTGAACCAGTGGTTCGCGAAGGTTGGTATGCAAGAGTCGAACGAGTCACGCGGCCTCTGCCCCATGAGAGTGTGTGTTCGATTTGGCGCGCTCGCGGCAGGGGCATTCCTTTTTTTGCTTGGGCACGCGACGTTGGCGCAAACGTCTGGGTCCATGCCGAAAAGCGCGCAGGACGGGGCCCTTCGAGGTGACCTGGCTATGTGGTCTGGCGTACATACGGCCATGACCGATGCGCCTACGCTCCAATGTCGATTGGAGCATCCGCCGTTCCTTGACTGCCCCGGCCATGGACTGTTGCCGCTTACTCCCAGGGAAAGGACCTATGAAACTCGCGCGCTCATCAACCGTCGTGGCGTTGAGAAAGTCGCCGAGTGGCGTCCTGGGCTTCGATGAGATCACCGGCGGCGGCTTGCCGCGCGGACGCACGACGCTGCTCGCGGGCGGCCCGGGCTGCGGGAAGACCATTTTCGCGCTGCAATTCCTGGTCAACGGTGCGCGCGACTTTGCCGAACCCGGAATATTCGTTGCATTCGAAGAAAATTCACGGCGTATCGCGGCCAATGCCGAGAGCTTCGGCTGGCGGCTGAACCAGTTGCGGCCGAAAAAACTGCTCTTCGTCGATGCGCAGCCGAACCCCGAGCAGGTGCAATCGGGAGACTTCGATCTGTGCGGCATGCTGGCCGGTCTCGCGCATCAAGCCAAACAGATGAAGGCGCGGCGCATCGTGTTCGATGCCCTCGACATGGTGTTGTCGCTGCTTCCCGATCTGGCGGCGCGCAGGCGCGAGGTTTACCGGCTGCATGATTGGCTGATGTCCCGCGATCTGACCTGCATCTTTACCTTGAAGGCCGGCGCGGGTGAACCGACATTCACCTCACCGCAGCCCTATGGATTCATGCAGTTCATGGTGGATTGTTCGGTGATCCTGACACACAGCGTCGTTTTGGGCATTTCCCAGCGCAACCTGCGGGTGCAGAAATACCGGGGCTCGAGTTTCGATGAAAACGAATCGCCGTTCGTCATCGGCGATACCGGCTTCAATGTGGCCATCTCGCGCATACTCGGTCAGGCCGATGCCAAAGTGACGCGGGAGCGCGTCAGCAGCGGCGTGAACCGGCTCGACACCATGTTGGGAGGCGGCTTTTACCGCGCCGCTGCGGTGTTGATTACCGGTGTTCCGGGCACGGCCAAGACCACCTTGAGCGGCGCATTCGCCGAAGCCGCGTGCGGCAGGGGCGAGCGCACCATGATCGTGAGTTTCGATTCGGACGGCAGCGAGGTCATTCGCAATCTGACTTCGGTGGGGATCCAACTGGAGCGCTATGTGAAGAGCGGATTGCTGCGACTGGTGTCGGCGCGCACCATTACGGGCAGCGCAGAAGCGTGCCTGGTGCGGATCAAGGCGCTTGCGAAGGCGCACAAGGCCCGCTGTTTGGTGATCGATCCGGTGTCCGCACTGGCGAATTCCGTCAGCGAAGTGCGGGCTCACGGCGTGGCCGAGCGGCTGATCGATTGGACAAAGTCCGAACGCATCACGCTGGTGTGCACCAGCTTGCTCCGTGAGAATGAAGGCCAGGCGGTGGGCGATTCGGCGCTGCACATCTCGACCCTGGCGGATACCTGGATCCATCTCAACTACCTGGTGCAGGCCGTTGAGCGCAACCTCTGCATGTCCATCATCAAGTCGCGCGGCACTGCGCATTCCAATCAAGTGCGCGAGCTGATCTTGAGCAATGATGGCGTGACGCTGGCCGATATCTTCACCGCCGGCGGCGAAGTATTGATGGGGACCATGCGATGGGAGAAGGAAAGCGCCGAGCGTGTCGCCAAGGAAGTCGCCGAGGTTGCCGGCAAGCTCAAGCTGGTCACACTCGATGCGCAGCAGGCCGAACTGCAGGTTCGCATGACGGCCGTTCAGACCGAATTGGTGGCGAAGCAGGTCGAAAAGACGTTGCTGGCGAGCACAACGGCCAGCCGCAAAGCGGTAACCCAGCGCGGCAGCGAGCGAATGCGCGAATTGCGCGGCGGCGATGCACCCAAGCACGAATGAGTCATGAGCCGTCGCCCCGTGTACAAATTCCGGTTATTCATTGCCGCCGATACGCTGAACTCCGTTCAGGCGTCGAGCAACTTGAATGCGTTGTGCAAGGCGCATCTGGCCGGCCGGCATGAAATCGAAGTCATCGACGTGTTCAAGGATCCGAAACGCGCCCTTGCGGAAGGCATCCGCATGACACCGACGCTGGTGAAGCTGGAGCCGGGACCGGTGAGACGAATAGTCGGCAGCCTCACCGACGTGGATCGCGTCATGCAAATGCTGGGACTCAACGCGGACGCGGCATGAACGCCGCATCCCCGCCGCCCGGCGATGATGCGGATGAAATCTCGGTGGTCATCAGGGCACTGCGTGCGGCCGATCTGCGTCTCGAGGAACTGACCGCCGGCCAGGTCGACACGGTCTTCGACCGTGAGGGCCATTCCTTCCTGTTGCAGCGCGCGCAGGACCAAATGCGCGCCACCGAGGCGGCCAAGCAAGCGGCCATCTTGAATGCCCTGCCGGCCCATATTGCCGTGCTCGACGGCGAGGGATGCATCCTGTCGATCAATGACATGTGGGGGCGCTTGACCGCCGGCAACCCGCTCCACGGCCCGGCTTATGGCGTGGGCAACAACTATCTGGATATGTGCGACCAGGAGAGTGGTCCCGCTTCCGCCGATGCGCGCCGGGCCGCCGCCGGCATTCGATCCGTGTTGGCCGGCGCGACCGAGAATTTTTCCATGGAATATCCGTGCGCCGTGCCTGCCGAACGGCGCTGGTTCCTCCTCACCACCACGCCATTGGCCCGTGACCGGCGCAGCGGCGCGGTGGTCATGCATGTGGACGTCACCAATCAAAAGCGCGGTGAGATCGATCTGCGGCGTTTTGCAGCCGCGATGGACGCCACCGCCGATTCGCTCTACCTGGTCGACCGGGCCACCATGCGTTTCATCCATGTGAACGAGGCCGCCTGTCGCATGCAGTCGCAAACGCGCGGTCTTTTGCTCGCCACCTCGCCGGCGCAAGTCCTCGAGACCTCGCTGGAGGAACTTGCGGAAATTTACGACGAGCTGATCGACAGCGGCATCGACGCCAAACCCGAGGAATTTCTGCGGCGCCACAGGGATGGCACGGATGTCTGGCTGGAACTCAGGCGTCACGCGCAGCGCACGGACGGCCGCTGGACCATCGTGACTATGCTGCGCGACGTCACTGGTCGCAAGGAGGCTGAAAGGCGCATCATCCATCTTAATCGAGTGCATGCCATGCTGAGCGGGATCAATACGCTCATCGTGCGGGTGCGCGGCCGCGATGAGTTGTTCAGCGAGGCCTGCCGCATTGCCACGGACGAGGGTGGCTTCAGCATGATATGGATCGGCCTGGTCGACCATACGCTGCAAAAAATTCTTCCGGTGGCCTCGGTCGGCATGCGCGACGAATTCATCGCGGAAATTCGCGACAGGTTCACGCTGCAGGAAGGCACAGCTCACGGTAATACCATGACGGCGCGAGCGGTCAGAGAGGCCAAGCCCGTGGTTGTCAACAATCTGGAAGGCAACGTCAACGTCTTGTTTCACCAGCAACACTTCGCCGCGGGAATCCGTTCGATGGCGGTTTTTCCGCTGATCATCGGGGAAGTCGTCGTGGGCGTGGTCGCCTTGTATGCCTACGAAACCGAGTTCTTCCACGAAGGCGAGATGAAGCTGCTGACCGAGCTCACCGGCGATATTGCGTATGCCATAGATCACATCGAGAAGCAGGAGCGGCTGGATTACCTGGCCTACTACGATGTTCTCACCGGGCTTGCGAACCGAGCGCTGTTCCTCGAGCGCACCGCGCAATATATTCGCGGCGCCGCGAGCGGCCGGCGCAAGCTCGCCTTGTTTCTGATCGATCTGGAGCGTTTCAAGAACATCAACGACAGCCTCGGCCGGCCGGCGGGTGACTTGCTGCTCAAGCAAGTTGCCGCCTGGCTCACCCAGGCCGTGGGCGATGCAAACCTGTTGGCGCGCGTGGACGCCGATCACTTTGGCGTCGTTCTGCCCGACATAAGGCACATGCGCGATGTGATTCGCGTGCTCAAGAAAACCATGCAGGCGTTTGTGTCGCACCCGTTTCAGCTCAACGACGCGGTGTTTCGAATCGCCGCGAGAGTGGGCGTTGCGGTGTGTCCGAATGATGGAACCGATGCGGATACGTTGTTCAAGAATGCGGAGTCGGCGCTCAAGAAGGCGAAGCTCGGCGGGGAAAGGTACCTGTCTTATTCACAAAATATGACGGTGGCGGTCGCGGGCCGGCTCACGTTGGAAAATCAGCTCAGGCAGGCGCTCGAACGGCAGGAGTTCGTGCTCTTCTATCAGCCGAAGATGAATCTTCTCACGGGGCAAGTCACGGGCGCCGAGGCGCTGCTGCGCTGGAATGATCCTCTGACGGGATTGGTCGCGCCAAGCCGGATCATCCCCATCCTCGAGGAAACCGGAATGATGCATGATGTCGGTCGGTGGGCACTCAACGAAGCGGTCGCGAGCCATCGCCGCTGGCAGGACATCGGCCTGAAAGCGGTATGCATCGCGGTCAATGTGTCTCCCATGCAGCTTCGCAATCGCGGTTTCGTGGTCGAGATTCGCAACGCAATCGCCGGCGATCCTATGGCGGCCGCCGGGCTCGAGCTTGAAATCACCGAGAGCCTGATCATGGAGGATGTGCGTGCCAGCATCGGCAGTTTGCGCGCCATCCGCGAACTCGGTGTGAGAATTGCCATCGACGATTTTGGCACGGGGTTCTCGTCGCTGAGCTATTTGGGCAGGCTTCCGGTGCACACCCTGAAAATCGATCGTTCATTCGTGATCGACATGGGCGCGGGGCCGGAGGGGCTGGCGCTGGTATCGACCATCATCAACCTCGCGCACGCCATGAAGCTGAATGTGGTTGCGGAAGGCGTGGAAACCGAGGAGCAATCGCGTTTGCTGCGCCTGCTCAACTGCGATGAAGTACAGGGCTACTGGTTCGGCCATCCCGTGCCGCGCGATGTCTTCGAAGGAAAGTATCTGGGCGCTCCGGTTCTCCTCCAATAAGTGCGGCGCGCGCGTCCAATCCTCAGCGTTTACGCGCGCCGCGCTTTTTTGAACTGGGTTTGGCCGGCGGGCGCTTCGCGGCCGGCGGCTCCACCGTCGGGGGTTTTGCGCTCGCGTGCTTGTTGATGGACGGTTTTTCCTGCTGCCCGGCGAACGCGCCCACCGACGCATGCAGGGCAACGGCCAGCGCGGCCTCGCCGTTCACGAGTTGAGCCCAGGACAACTCCACGCCGTTTCGCTTGCCTTTGAGCGTGAGTTTTAAGCTCGCCTCGGTCAGCGTCACCACATATTCGCGCCCTTCGATGCTCAGGGCGCGCTTCAGCGTCGAATGCAACGGCGTTGTCATGTTCTTCTGCTTTTTAAGCTAACTGATCCCGAAATGTTTTCCGAGCGCCTCGACCGCGGGCCGGGCAATGCTTCGAGCATCCAGACTGCTGCCCTGCAACAGGCCCGCCAGCTCCAGCATGACAGCGCCGTGCACCGCCGACCAGTAGACGTACGCTGCCAACTTGACATCGCCTTTGAAGCGTCCGCCGGCGGCGAGCTCTCTTAAACCATCTCCCATGGTGAGGCGTGCGCGGTCCATGGCCTTCACGAGATCCGGATAATCGGCAAAGGTCGGCTGACTGACATCGAACATCAGGCGGTACGCGGCAGGATTGGCGAGGGCGAAGTCGAGGTACGCATTGCCCGATTGTTTCTTCGTGCCGGCGCGGGCCGCTTCCATGGCCGCGGCAAATCTATTGAACGCCCGTGTGCGTACCGCGGCGAGGATGGCGTCCTTGTCCTTGAAATATCGATAGGGCGTCATCGAGGACACGTGCAGTCCGTCGGCCAATTCGCGCATGGTGACCGCGTCAGGGCCGTGGGCTGCGAACAGTTCTTCGGCCACATCGCACAGGCGGGCCCGAAAGGTCTCGATATCGGCGCGGGATAGGGATTTGGGCATTGACAGCAGTATAGTTTACGCGATAAATTTACAACATAAATTATGTGTGCCGATCCAACCGGCGGAGCGCAGCATCATGAACAGCGTCGCAGTCGAATCTCGCATCACGCATCCGCAATTGAGCGGCAATCAGGCTCCCGTGCGTCGCGAAATGAATGTGGAGCCCGCCATTCGCGGCAAAATCCCTGAAGGATTGCGCGGTGCGCTGTACCGCAACGGGCCCAATCCGCAGTTCGATCCGGGCCCGAACTATCACGCCTTCATCGGCGACGGCATGATTCACGCTTTCTGGCTGGGCGAGGGACGGGCACGCTATGCGAATCGCTACGTTCGCACGCCGCGCTGGCTGGCCGAGAACGCGGCGGGGCGGCCGCTGTTCGGCGGCCTGGGACTGCCCTCTGATCCGTCCGTGGAAAAGATCGCCGGCGGCGGGGCGAACACGCACATCGTCTACCACGCCGGCAGACTCATGGCGCTGCAGGAGGGCTCGAATCCCTTCGAGATGGACCCGACGAATCTGGCATCGAAGGGCTGGATCGAAACGGGCGGCCGATTTACGGCACATCCAAAGGTGGACCCTCAAAGCGGCGAGATGCTGTGGTTCGCCTACTCGACAGGTGAAGCACCGTTGAACGCCTTCCTTGATTACGGCATTTCCGAAGCATCAGGCCGCATCGCGCGCCGCGATCGATTCCAAGCGCCGTACTGCTCGATGGTGCACGACTTCATCGTGACGCAACATCACACCGGATTCCCGGTATTGCCCTTGACGGGCGACATCGAGCGCGCGAAGCGAGGACTGCCTGCATTCGCCTGGGAGCCGGAAAAAGGCGCCTTCGTGGGCTTGATGGCGCGGGCGGCGAGCGTCGATTCGGTGCGTTGGATCGAGGTCGACCCGGTGTATGTCTTTCATCCGGCCAATGCGTACGAAGAGGCCGGTTACCTGCACAGCGACATGATGGAGTACCCGAGCGCGCCCCTTTTCCCCAATCCCGATGGATCCCGGCGCATGCCGGTCAATGCTCGAATGGTGCGCTGGACCATCAATCTTGGCGATCGCGCGGCGCGCGTCACCCGCACCCCCCTGAGCGATTTGGTCGGAGAGTTTCCACGCATCGATGAAAGATTCGCAGGACTGCCCTACCGCCACTATTGGCAGGCCGCCAATGTCGATCAGCGCGAGACGCTGCTGTTTGACTCGCTGGCTCACATGGATCTGCGCACCAAACGCGAGACGGTGCGCAGATTCCCAGGCAACGACAGCGTCGGCGAACCCATTTTCGTGCCGCGCAGCGCCGCGGCGCCGGAGGGTGACGGATGGATATTGGCGCTGGTGCATCGCGCAGCGCAGATGCGCAGCGACCTGTTGATTCTCAACGCGCAGGACATTGCCGGCGAACCTGAGGCGGTGCTGGAGCTGCCTTGCCGCGTGCCGGCCGGGTTTCACGGCAGCTGGGTGGGCGGCTAAACGCGGCGCCGCGGCGCCGCTTCGGCGGTTTGAGTTTGCCGTTAAGGTTTTCTTAACGCGCCTTCAGTCATTGCGTTTGTTCGCGGCGTCGGCCTGTCACAAGCTATCGCTGTCGAATCGGCTCAACTTCAAGGCCAACGTCATGACTGAATATCAAAATATCGCCATCGGCCTCCTGGGTCTGACGCACCCGGAGATTTATCTGTCGCTCCGAAACAGCAACGACAACCCGGCTCGAGCCGCCTCATCGACGTTTGAGCAAGAGCCAGGGCAGGCGCGGCAGCCAAGTCCCGGCGGCACGCAATCAAGCGCAGCGGGCCGTGCGGTCCGTGCCGTCAAATTCGCGTTTGCAGCCCTGGTCGCCGGCTCCCGCGCGGTTCCGTTGGGCGACAACAGTCAGATCACCCGGGAACTGGCGGCCTACGGCGAGCGCCTGTCCCACTAGTTTGCCGCGGTGGGCTCCGCTGCGACCATGGCAACGAATTTTCTTTCGGGGTGCATGCGCAAGGAGAGCACCAGCCCAATCCCCATGAGGATCATGCTGCCGACGAACGGCAGCTGCCAGTTGCCGCTGACGTCGATCAGATAGCCGGAGACAACCGGGCTGATGATGGCGGCCAGCGCGGAACCGGTGTTCATGATGCCGCTGGCCGTGCCACAGTGCTCGACGGAAATGTCCATCGGTATCGCCCACATCGGAGCGATGGTCATTTCCGCGAAGAAAAATCCGGCCGACAGGCAGGCGAGCGATAGCCCCAAGCTGTGCGTGAACATCAATGGAATCAGGGACAGCAGCGTCAAAAACATACAGATGCAGACCATGTAGCTGCGCGCCACTTCCAGGCGCTTGGATGATTTGAGCAGACGATCGGTGACGATTCCGCCCAGCGTGTCGCCGACCACGCCGGCGAAGAACACGCCGGATGAGAATAGCGCCGACTGCTTCAAATCCAGATGTTGGCTGTGCAGGAAGTATTGCGGGATCCAGCTCAAGTACAGCCAGAGCGTCCAGCCGTAGCAAAAATAAACGACTGTGACCGGCAACATGCGCGCGATGAGGCGAGGCCAGGGCACCGCTATCGCCACTCTCGGCCTGGGCGGCGGCAGCTCGGCGAGTTCCTGCGGCGAAACCCCGGGATGATCCTTGGGGTACTCGGTGAAGACCGTCGCCCACAAGCCGACCCACGCGAAGCTGATCAGGGCGCAGACATAGAATGATGCGCGCCACCCATACGACGCCATGATGGCGACGATGACGGCGGGTGCTGCCGCATTGCCGATGCGGGCGGCCGCGTGCGTGAATCCTTGCGCAAATCCGCGCTGCTCTTTGACAACCCAGCGCGACATGGCGCTGGTGGCCGCCGGGAAGGTTGCGCCCTCGCCGAAACCCAGCAGCACGCGGGCGATCAGCAGCGAGATGAGCCCTGTGGCCATGCCGGTGATGGCGGTGGCGGCCGCCCAAATCAGTCCGCAGGCGATGAGGGTGCGGCGTGCGCCAAATCGATCGCTGACCCAGCCGCCGATGATTTGAAAGATCAGATAGGGGTATGCGAACGCCGAGAACACAAAGCCGATTTGAGTCTTGGAGAGATTGAAGTCCTTGCCGAAGCCCGCGGCCGCAGTGCTTACATTGACGCGATCCAAGTACGTAATGAAGTACATCAGCGCCAGCACGGCGAGAACGATGTGGGTGGGCCGCAGATATTTTTTCATGCTATTTACCGATGCCCCTGAGAATGCGTTGCGAAGTATCCCATTGCGCAGCCGGCGAGTGTCGCCGGCACTGAGATAGTATAGACGCTAGCCGCAAGCCTGATCGAGACCACCACCAATGAGGCGCACTTGCTAAAGCTGTATCACTGCTCGGAGACGCGTTCCATGCGCTCGCTCTGGCTGCTCAACGAGCTGGAGATTCCATTCGACCTGGTCGATATGCCGTTTGACCTGAAAATCATGCGATCGGCGGAGTATTTGTCCGTGCATCCGCTGGGCCGGGTGCCCTGTCTGGTGGATGGCGCTTTCCGCTTGTTCGAATCGGGCGCGATCGCTGAATACCTGTGCGAGCGATACCCGCACGCCGGACTGGGACGGCTCGCCGGCGACAGCGAGCGTTACGAGTGGCTGCAATGGATCCATTACAGCGAAACCATGGCGGTGCACGCGGCCGCACTCGTGCAGCAGCGATATTTCATCGCACCGCCGGATCGCTCGGCGGTAATTGCCAAATTGGAGGGGCGCCGCTTGGAAAAGGCCGTGCAGGTGTTGGAGACGCAGCTCAGCGATCGGGACTATCTTTTGCGAACGGGATTCAGCGCCGCCGACATTGGCGTGGGCTATAGCTTGCATCTGGCGAGCCGCCTCATCGCCCTCGCCGAGTTTGCGCGCGTGTCGCACTACCTCGAGCGTTTGCGGGCGCGGCCCGCCTTTCAGGCGTCGCTGCCAAAAGGGTCGACCGATCCGATTGCGTGGCTTCCAGACACTGCGCGCCAATAGGCATCGTCTTCTTCGCCGTAGGCATCGTCGCCCTGGGATCAGACCGCTTTTCCGTGCCGGCCCGCGCCGCCGCCGAAAGTTTGCGCACCGGACGCTGTCTCGCCCGATGCAATCGTGACCCGCCCATGCGAAATTTCATTCGCAATGGCCTCATCCTCACTCAATCCCCACTGCTCGATGACGGAGAGTCGATCCTGGCGCATCGCGGTCTGCGGAAAGCCTGACAGCTGCTGTGCCAGCGCCATCGCGGCGGGCAACGCTTCTCCATCTCGAACGCAACGGCTGATCAATCCCATGGAAAGCGCTTCGGCGGCGTCAACGGCGCGGCCGCTCAAGATCAGATCCATCGCCCGGCCGTGACCAATGATCCGCGGCAGACGAATCGTGCCAAGATCGACCAGCGGAATTCCAAAGCGGCGGTTGAATACGCCAAAAATCGCGCCGGCGCCGGCAATCCGGATATCCGTCCACAGGGCGAGCTCCAACCCTCCCGCCACGCAGGGACCCTCGATGGCGGCGATGACGGGCTTCGATAGGCGCAGCCTGGGCGGTCCCATGGGCGAATCGCCCGTGGCGGAAAGTTCCACTCGCGCGCCCGCCGCAATGGCCTTCAGATCCGCGCCGGCGCAAAAGACATCATCGGCGCCGGCGAAGACCGCGACATCGAGGGCCCCATCAGCATCGAAGGCGCGGAACGCATCGGCGAGCGACCTGGCGGTCGAGGCATCGACGGCGTTGCGCCGTTCGGGACGCATCATGCGGATCAGGGCGATTCGATCGATCGTCGTCACTGACACGGACATGGCTGTACCTCGTCGGATTTGAAAGACCCATCGTCCAACGAACCGTCTCATACTTGCAAGACTATCGTTGGATTCGGCGGAGAGGTTTGCGCTAAGCTGCCAGAGCTATGGACCTGCACCATGTCGTCATCGTCGGGGCCGGCTTCGGTGGGCTGGCCACCACTCAGGAACTCGCGGGCGCCGCGGTGCGCATCACCATCATCGACCAGCGCAATCATCATTTATTCCAACCGCTGCTCTACCAGGTCGCCACCGCCGCCTTGGCAACCTCCGAGATCGCCTGGCCGATTCGCTACCTGGTCCGCAAGCGCCAGGAGGTCACCACGTTGCTGGGGGTGGTCAGCGGTGTCGATGCGCAGAGCCGCACCGTCATGCTGCAAGATGGAGCCGTCGTTTCTTTTGACACCTTGGTTCTTGCGACCGGCGCGCGCCATGCCTATTTCGGACATGATGAATGGGAGCCGTTCGCGCCCGGGCTGAAAACCCTGGAAGACGCGACCTCGATTCGCCGCAGAGTCCTGCTGTCCTTGGAGCGCGCCGAGCGGGAGTCCGACCCTAAGCGGCGCGCGGCGATGCTCACCTACGTCATTGTCGGCGGAGGCCCGACCGGCGTGGAAATGGCCGGTGCCATTGTTGAATTGGTGTATCAGAATCTCGTCGGGGAATTTCGCCGCATCGACACCCGTCAAGCGCGGGTACTGCTGATCGAGGCCGGTCCGCGCATCTTGCCGAGCTTTGCGCCCGACCTGTCCGCTTATGCGCATCGGGCATTGGAGCGCTTGGGAGTGGAGGTACAGCTCGGGTCCGCCGTGACAGATTGCAATTCCGGCGGTGTGGTGGTGGGCGGCCGCTCGATTGCGGCCGACGTGGTTCTTTGGGCGGCCGGAGTTCGCGCATCGCCGGCTGCGGCATGGCTTGGAGCGCCGGCGGACAATGCCGGCCGCGTCAAAGTCGCGGCGGACCTAACCGTTCCGGGACACGAGGATATTTTCGTCATCGGCGACACCGCGACCATCAATGTCTGGCACGGAAAACCGGCGCCTGGAATCGCGCCGGCCGCCAAGCAACAAGGCGTCCATGTCGCGCGCACCATCAAGCGCAGGCTGGCAGGCGATTCCCAGCCCCGGGCATTTCGCTACATGCATGCGGGAGATCTTGCCACCATCGGCAAGCGCTCGGCAGTCATCGACTTCGGCTGGTGCAAACTGCGGGGCTGGATTGCCTGGTGGGTCTGGGGGTTGGCGCACATCTACTTCTTGATTGGCTTGCGCAATCGGCTCGCCGTGGCCTTGAGCTGGCTGTGGATTTACATGACCGGCAGTCGCAGCGCCTGTCTGATTACTCAAGTCGATCACCATGAAAGGACGAACTGAAGGCGGGCCGGTATATTGAGCTGAAAGTGCTCCCCAAGGACGGACGTCTCGTCGCATTGCGCCCGTGCGGGCGTTCGCCGCCGTTACGCGGCGTCGTCACCGCGGTCCGGAAAACAAATGACGCTCCGCCCGCTAGACAAAATCGATGCGGCGGTTATAAGCCAAGGGCGGTGACCGCTAGATTGTACTGTTCCGGACGCACGTAAATAACGTAACCGAAGCTGCCTCCGCCGTCGGCTACTCCAGTAGAGGCATACACGTTGACATTGGCCCTCGTGAGCTTCATGTGCAGCTCGGCCAGGGCTCCAAGCTCATCGTCGCCCTGCGCCAGAAGGGCGGGATGCGGTCCATCGAGCACGAGACGGTTCTTTTTTGCTTCGTTGGTAAGCTTGGCGGAGTCCTCGGGAAAGATGGTCAGCTGTGTATGCAAGGGCCCTATGGGCACCGCAGTAAAGGCAAGCAAGTTCACTCCCACGTTGGCGAGAATCGCCAGCAATTTGTACGCCTCTCCAGGATCGTCTCTTACGGTTGTGGAGAAGTAGTCGATGCGTCGTACTTGAAATGCCATAGTGCCTCCAGGAAGCGATACTTGCACGATCGTCCCGCACCTCATTGAGCACGCAGCCCGGGTACCAGTATATAGCGCACAGCGAGGGAGCAAGTAGCAAAACGCGGCATCGAACTTACCGTGCGCGCGACGAGCATGAAACGCGCGAATCGATGATACGGTAGTATCCGTGATAGTGGGGGCTATCGAAACGCAAGGTGTAATGGACATCCAACAGGCCATGCTTGCCCGTCTTGACCGCTATCAGCCGATCAGCGCGCTGCCCCGCGACTTTTATACCAGTGAGGCGGATTACCGGCTCGAACTGGAAACCATCTGGTATCGCGATTGGCTGTTCGTGGGACATGACTGCGAGATTCCTCACGCGGGTGACTACTTCACCGTCCAGATCGGCGAGTATCCGCTCATTATCGTGCGGGATCGCGGCGGAGAGATTCGCGCTTTTCATAACACCTGCCGTCATCGTGGATCGCGGATTTGCTCGGCGGAGCGCGGTACGGTGCCGCGGTTCGTGTGTCCCTACCATCAGTGGACCTACAAGCTCAGCGGAGAGCTCATCGCGGCGCGCGATATGGGCGGTGATTTTCAGCGCGCTCAATATCACCTGAAAGCGGCGCACTGCGCGCATGTCGGTGGCTACATCTTCGCGTGCTTGAGCGCGGTGGCGCCGGATTTCGATACATTCGCGAATCTCGCCGAGCCCTATCTTCTGCCACACCGTTTGCATCAGGCGAAGGTGGCGTTCCAATCAACCATCATCGAGCATTCGAATTGGAAGCTGGTCTGGGAAAACAATCGCGAATGCTATCACTGCGCTGCTAACCACCCTGAGCTGTGCCGTACCTATCCGTCCACTCCGACGGTGGTCAGTATCGGCGCGGCGACCAACAGTCCGGGGGTCGAGGAACAGTGGCAGCGGTGGGAGTCACAAGGTCTGCCGAGCCGCTTTCAGCTCTCGCCGAACGGTCAATCGCGCCTGGTGCGCATGCCGCTTCTGGGTACCGCGGTGAGTTTTACCCTGGACGGCGCCGCGGCGGTGCGGCGTCCTCTGAGCGAGTCGGTGACCGAACCGAATGTCGGCTCACTGTTGATGTTCCACTATCCCTCGACCTGGAACCATGTGCTCGGCGATCACGCGACCACCTTCCGCGTGCTGCCCTTAAGTCCAACCGAAACGCAATTAACCACCAAGTGGCTGGTGCACAGCGATGCCGAAGAGGGCGTGGATTACGATCTGGCGCGCTTGACGGAAGTTTGGCGTGCCACCAACGATGAGGATCGGCGCGTCTGCCAGGAGAATCAGCGGGGCGTGAATTCTCCGATCTACGATCCCGCGCCGTACTCAACCATTCACGAGGCCGGCACGCTGCAATTCATCGATTGGTACCGCCGTCATCTCATGTCTCGCTTGAGCGGGGTATCGGGCCCGGGCGCGGCGTGAGGCTGGTCGACTTCGAAGACGCTCCCTTTCGACGGGTCCATTGGAAACTGGCGATAGGCGCGACGACCGGCTATCTCAGCGATGGCTACACGTTGGGCGTGGTGGGGATTGCGCTGGCCGGCGCGCAATCCCAGCTTGCCCTCTCGCCGGGGTGGTTGGGCGCGCTCGGCAGCGGCTCGCTCGCGGGCTTGCTGGTGGGGGCGCTTTTCTGCGGGCCGGCGGCAGACCGCTTCGGTCGCCGGCCGATCTTCGCCTACAACATGATTGCATTCGTCGTGCTCAGTCTGCTACAACTTTGGGTGAGGTCCGCGGCGGAGCTGCTGGCGATTCGATTTCTCCTGGGTGTGGTGCTGGGCACCGATTACGTCGTGGTCAAGACGTTGCTCGCGGAATTCATGCCGCGTCTTAACCGCGGCCGGGCGCTGAGCTTGATGGGCGTTGCCTGGGCGCTCGGCTACGCGCTCGCCTATGTGGCCGGCTTCAGTGTGCAAAATACCCACCCCGGGGCCTGGCGATTCGTTCTGGCAAGCAGCGCGATTCCCGCGCTGATTTCGATCCCGCTCAGGCTCTCGGCACACGAGTCGCCGTTGTGGCTTGTCCTTCAGGGTCGCCGCGAGGAGGCACAGCGCATCATCGATACTTCGCACGGGCCAGGGATTAGGCTGCCGAGCACGCCGCTGCGGAACCTCGCGGCTTCGCCATGGCGCGAACTGCTGTCGCGCCGCTACCGGCGATCCACGTTCGTGGCCTGCGCGTTGTACGTGTGTCTTGTGGTGCCTTACTTCGCCGTCAGCACTTTTATTCCGCAAGTCATGGCTGCGCTTAACGTCAGCGGAAACGAAACCGCGGGACTCATCTACATCATAGGATTGATGGTGGGTTCCGTTGGCGGGTTATTGATGGTCGACTGGTTCGATCGACGAGTCTTCGTCATCGGCAGTTTTGCGGTTACCAGTGCGGCGTTGCTGCTCTCCGCCATCAGCGCGGATCTGCCGGATTTTCTCACCGTGCTGGCTTTTGCCGTATTCTCGTTTGTCTTGTCAGCCGCTCAAGCGCAGATTTACGTGTATTTGCCGGAACTCTTTCCAACGTCGGTGCGTGCCTCGGGGCTCGGCATCGCGGTTGCGGTGAGCCGCTTGGGCGCCGCCGCGGCCACTTCCTTGCTGCCGCTGTGCGTGGCTCGCTACGGCGTGCGCGCGGCGTTGGATATTTGCATTGCCACGCTCGTGATGGGCGGCCTCGTGTGCTACTTATGGGCGCCGGAAACTCGTCACGCGCGACTGGCGGTGGAAAGTCCGGTTTAAGAAAAATGCGCTATTCGATCTTCAATTTGTTGCGTCAAGCCCTCGCCGGTCACTCAGGCTGGGGGCCGGCGTGGCGCGACGCGGAGCCCAAGCGCAGCTATGACGTGATCATCGTGGGTGGCGGCGGGCATGGACTTGCAACCGCGCATTATCTTGCCAAGGTGCACGGTGTTCGAAGCGTCGCGGTGCTGGAGAAAAGCTGGATCGGTTCCGGCAATGCCGGACGCAACACCACCATCATCCGCTCTAATTATCTGCTGCCCGGCAATAATCCCTTCTATGAATTGTCGATGAAGCTATGGGAGGGGCTGGAACAGGACCTCAATTACAACACCATGGTGAGTCAACGTGGCGTACTCAATCTGTACCATTCCGACGCGCAGCGCGACGCCTACGCGCGCCGCGGTAATGCCATGCGCATGCACGGCGTCGATGCCGAGCTGCTGGACCAGGCGGCGGTGCGGCGCATGTTGCCGTTTCTCGATTACGAGGGCGCGCGGTTCCCCATTCAAGGCGGTTTGTTACAGCGGCGCGGCGGCACTGCGCGGCACGACGCCGTGGTATGGGGCTACGCGCGCGCGGCCAGTGATCGGGGCGTCGACATCATCCAAAACTGCGAGGTGACCGGTTTCCTGCGAGACGGCGCTCGGATCACCGGCGTTAAAACCACCCGCGGCGATATCCAAGCCTCAAAGGTGGGTATCGCGGTGGCGGGTAACACGTCGAGAGTCGCCGGTCTGGCGTCCATACGTTTGCCGATCGAGAGCCACGTGCTGCAGGCGTTCGTGTCCGAGGCCATCAAGCCGTTCGTATCTTGCGTGGTCACTTTTGGCGCCGGACACTTCTATATCAGTCAGTCGGATAAGGGCGGCTTGGTGTTCGGCGGCGACATCGATGGCTACAACTCCTATGCGCAGCGGGGTAATTTGCCCATGGTCGAGGATGTGTGCCAGGGCGGCATGGCGCTGATGCCCGCCCTTGGGCGGGTGCGCGTGCTGCGCTCCTGGGGCGGGATCATGGACATGACGATGGACGGCTCGCCGATCATCGATCGCGCTCCCCTCGAGGGCCTGTATATCAACGCGGGCTGGTGCTACGGAGGATTCAAGGCGACGCCGGCTTCCGGCTATTGTTTCGCGCACCTGCTCGCGTGCGGCGAGCCGCACGAGACGGCACGTGCCTTTCGGCTCGACCGTTTTGCCACCGGGCATCTTCTCGATGAGAAGGGCCAGGGTCCACAACCTAACCTGCATTGAGACCGAACGCGTGCGAATCCCCTGTCCATTCTGCGGCGAGCGAGACCTGAGTGAATTTTCCTATCTCGGGGATGCCGGCTATCGCCGCCCGGAACTCGGTTCAGAGAATCTCGGGGAATTTTATGAGGCGGTGTACTTGCGGGACAACCCCGCCGGGCCGCACGAAGAACTGTGGTATCACGCCTTTGGCTGCCGCTCCTGGCTTATTGTGGCGCGCAACACCCGAACCCACGAGATTCTCGCGGCGAGACTGGCCAAACAGGCAATCCTCGGATGAGCCCCAATCGCATCGAGGGCCGCGGCGCAATCGACCGCAATAGACCGATCTCCTTCACCTTCGACGGCAAGGTTTTCGCGGGCTATCAGGGCGACACGCTGGCCTCGGCCCTGCTGGCGGCCGGGTTGAGGCTGGTGGGGCGCTCATTCAAATACCACCGGCCGCGCGGGATCCTCACTGCGGGTTCCGAAGAACCCAATGCGCTGGTCGAATTGGGAAGCGGCGCCCGACGCGAACCGAATTCGCGCGCCACGGTGACGGAATTGTTCGAAGGGCTAGAAGCCCGCAGCCAGAATCGTTGGCCCTCACTGAAATTCGACTTAGGCGCCGTGAGTTCGCTGCTCGCGCCGGTTTTTGTAGCCGGTTTCTACTACAAGACTTTCATGTGGCCTCAGGCGTTCTGGGAGAAAATATATGAGCCGGCGATCCGGCGCGCCGCCGGCCTCGGCCGCGCCAGCTTGCAGGCGGACCTCGATACGTACGAGAAAGCCCACGCCTTCTGCGATGTGCTCATCATCGGCGCCGGCCCCGCCGGCCTCGCCGCCGCCTTGAGCGCCGGCCGATCCGGCGCTCGCGTCATGCTTTGCGACGAGGACTTTTTGAGCGGCGGGCGCTTGAACGCGGATGCGCGAGAGATCGACGGCGACGGCGGCGCGCTCTGGGCGCAGCGAACCCACGCCGAACTCGCCTCAATGCCGCAGGTGCGTGTGATGATGCGCACGACGGTGTTCGGGGTGTATGACGGCAACGCCTACGCGGCGTTGGAACGCGTATCTGATCATGTGCCCATCCCGGCACCTCATCAACCGCGGCAGCGGTTCTGGAAAATCATCGCCAAGCGCGCGGTGCTGGCGTCCGGCGCCATTGAGCGTCCGCTGGTGTTCGCGGATAACGACAGGCCCGGCGTCATGATGGCCGGCGCGGTTCGAACCTACCTTAGTCGATTCAATGTCACGCCGGGGCGGCGGATCGCGATCTTTACGAGTTGCGATGATGGCTGGACTACCGGCGCGGCGTTGGCTCGCGCGCAGGTCGACGTCGCGGCCATCGTCGATGCCCGCAGCGACGTCCGCCCTGACTTACTGGCGGAGGCGAGGCGCACGCATACACCCGTCATGTTGGGCGCGCAGGTGCTTCACACTCAAGGCGTGCGAGGCGTGAGGGCCCTGGCAGTACGCGATGCACGAGGGCGCAGCGTCCGAGTTGCCGCGGACATCCTGGCGATGTCGGGCGGCTGGAATCCCAACACCGCGCTCTCGACTCACTTAGGAAGTCGCCCGCGCTGGTCCGAGCACATCAGCGCGTTCGTTTCAGGCGATGCATCGCCTGGCATGAGCATCGTGGGCGCGGCGGCCGGGGAGTTTTCACTGGCTGGAGCGCTCTACACGGGAGCTGCAGCCGGCCGCGAAGCGGCGCGCGCGGCGGGATTCGAGGCGCCCGCTTCGCGAGAATGGCGGGTGGATGATGAGCATTCGAACGCAAATCCGTTGTGGATCGGCAGCGCGTCGCGCGGCAAGGCGTTCGTCGACTTTCAGCACGACGTGACGCGAGAAGATATTGCGCTCGCGGCGCGCGAGGGTTTCAAATCCGCCGAGCATTTGAAACGCTACACCACGTTGGGGATGGCCACCGATCAGGGAAAAACCTCCGCACTCAACGGTCACGCCATCATCGCCGCGCTCACGCAGCGCGAGACTGCTGATCTTGGCACCATCGCGTCGCGGCCGCCTTATACGCCGGTGGCCATCGGTGCCTTGGCCGGCGCGCATCGCGGCCGCGATTTCAAGCCGGTGCGCCTGACGGCCGGCCACGCCTGGGCGCAGGCGCGCGGTGCGAAGTTCGTGGAGGCGGGCGAGTGGCTGCGCGCACAGTGGTTTCCGCTCGCGGGCGAGACGGACTGGTTGACCAGCGTGGTGCGAGAAGTCAACGCAGTGCGCACCGCGGTGGGCGTGTGCGATGTGTCGACTTTGGGAAAGATCGACGTGCAGGGCGCCGATGCGGCCGCATTTCTCGATCGCATCTATGCAAACCTCATGTCGACGCTTCCCATCGGACGGGTTCGTTACGGGCTCATGCTCCGCGAGGATGGCATTGTCATGGATGATGGCACTGTCGCGCGCCTGGACGAGAATCACTACATCGTCTCGACGACCACGGCGAACGCGGCCAAGGTCATGCAGCATCTGGAACATGCGCGCCAGGTGCTGTGGCCGGCGCTCGACGTGCAAGTTGCCTCCGTGAGTGAGCAATGGGCGCAGTACGCGATCGCCGGCCCGCGCTCGCGCCTGCTACTGCAGCGGCTGCTGGGCAACGCGCTCGATGTATCCAACGCGGCGTTTGCCTATCTCGCGTGCGCTGAAGTTTTGTGGCAGGGCCGGCCCGCACGCCTCTTCCGCATTTCCTTCTCGGGGGAACTGGCCTATGAGCTGGCGGTACCGGCACGTCAGGGAGCGGCGGCGGTGCAGGCCATCATGGCAGCCGGCGAGACGTTGGGCATTGTGCCTTACGGCACCGAGGCGTTGGGCGTCATGCGCATTGAAAAAGGCCACGCGGCCGGAAACGAACTCAACGGCACCACGACGGCGGCGGATTTAGGCCTGGGCAAGCTGCTGTCCAAGAAGAAAGATTTCATCGGCCGCGTTCTCGCTTCGCGGCCGGGACTGAACGCGCCTGACCGGCCGGTGTTGGTGGGGGTCATACCCGTCAATCGCAAGAGCCGGTTATACGCCGGCGGGCATTTCTTGAGCATCGCGGCGCAGCCGACGCTCGAGAACGATGAAGGCTTTTTAAGCTCCGTGGCCTTCTCGCCGACGTTGCACACCTGGATTGGCCTGGGGTTCCTGAGCCGCGGTGAGGCACGTGTTGCCGAGCGCATTCGTTGTCATGATCCGCTCCGCGGCGCCGATGTGGAGGTTAGGGTGACGAGTCCTTGCTTTTATGATCCCAACGGAGAGCGGCTCAAGAGCTGATCTGATCGATAATGACAAAAGAGAATTCAGCGGGCGTGATCGCGCAGGTGCGCCAGGGCCTCGGGCTGGCGAAGATCCTGGTGCGCAAGAACGCGGCCACGGCGCTCGCGCAGCACATTCAAGCGCATTTCAATTGCGCGTTGCCGACTTCGCCGCGCAGAACGTGCGGCAACAACATTGCCGTGCTGGGGGTGGGCCCGGGAAGCTGGCTTGCGATGCGCGAAAACGGCGGCAACGACTTCGCGAGTTCCTTAAAGCCGCTACTCGGGTCCTTCGCGGCCATTTCCGATCAGAGCGACGCCTACGGCGTTTTCCGATTGATGGGACCTCACCTCCGAGCTGCGTTGAGCAAGCTCGTGCCCATCGATATTCATGACCGCGCTTTTCAGGTGGGCGATGTTGCCGAAACCATAGCCGGCCACGTCGGCATTCTCTTCTGGCGCCTGGATGATACCGCAGGCTCGCCGGTATTCGACATCGCGGTGGCGCGAAGTTTCTCAGTCAGTCTGCGTCATATGCTCATCCAGAGCGCGGCGGAATTTGAATTGGCGTGGGAAGAGCCATGATGCGCCTGTCGTGCTGTGGGTTTCGATTCTGTTCGGCACGATCGGAGCAGGCGTGCAACCGGCCCGTGCGAGCTGCCCCAGCCGCCGCGCTTCGACATGCCGGATCCCCGATAAACTGTCTTTTGCTGGTCGTGGCCGGAGTTATCTTGCCTGCGTGTGCGACGCAGAACATCAATTCAAGTGGCGCAAGCACGCCAAGCGCGCAGGCGACTATTTCCGCCGACTCCAAAGTGTGGGCCTTCTCATTTCTCCCCGGGAGTTTTATTGCCGTCACGATCAACAGTGTGGACGGGAAAAAGGTGGGTTCTGGAACCTCCAAAGTCTCCGTTGATCCTGGCGCCCATAAGATCTCGGTCACCTGCCATGCGGTAGGGGCCGAAAACACCGAGGAATTCATTGTGAATGCGTTCGCGGGAGCCCGTTACCAGTTATCAGCTTTGGTCGGGGGGAATACGTCGGTACCGTGCACTTCGATCGTGCGACGGAAATCGAAGAGCTGAGCGTCGGCTGGAATTTTGGTATGTTCCTATGATGCATGTGAATATGTTGCAAATGGGTCGACTAGTTTTTGGCAAGCCTTTCCAGATTGGCCGTCTCTCGGATCGACGGCGGCGGATCTCGCTTGCCGCAGTTGTCGGCTTGGTTCTGGCGAGTGCCGTGTCTGCATCTGCGGGCAGCAACTCGCCGACTAAGAGGCTCTTCGCAGACGCCGCGAAGGACGTGGTCAAACGCAGTTCTATTGCAGTTTACGTGCCGGTATCGCTCCAAAGCTTGGATACGGCGGCGATCGACGGATGCGCCTTTTCGGAATCTGGACGCGACAGCTACAGCATTTCGATTTACGGACGTGTTACTGAGCACGGTAAAACAGAGCCGCTGCCGTGCGAGGCTAATAACGCAGCGTTACTGGCGGAGATCCACGGCGACACAAAGCCCATGCGGAATATGTCTAAACGGCCAAAGGCGCAAGGAGTAGCACTACAAAGCGGAGCTCCAGGATGGTTCATACCAGTAGCCTGTGCAGGATCATGTGCCCCGGCGACGCTGTACTGGCAAACGCCTATGGCGAGCTATTGGCTGCAACTGAAACTCGGATCCGTCGTTTCAATAGCGCAGCAACGTAGGGAGCTGCTTGAGATAGCCGATTCCTTGCAATTGATATCCGCAGAGCGCTAGGCATGCGCCTCGCCTAGTTGAGCAAAACATATGCCCTGGACCTTCGTTCATCCGGCCGCCGTCTTGCCACTACGCAAGTTAGGTGTCAATCGGCTGTCTTTTGGCGGGTTGGTAGTGGGGAGCGTTGCACCGGATATTGGCTACTACGTTGGGCGGTTTGATCTTGCGGCGATTGCGCATACCACCCCCGGACTGTTGATCCTTTGCCTCCCCACGGGTCTCGTTCTATTCGTGCTTGTTCGAGCACTGCATTATCCCGTCGCGAATTTGTTGCCTCAACCGCACCGATCGGCATTGTTGTCGATGCCGCAAGTGCCGCGATTGATATCGCTGCCGGTCATATTCGCGGTCGGAGTTTCGATCACCATCGGCGCGATGACGCACAACGCATGGGATTCGTTTACCCATTCCGCGGGGTACATGGTCATGAAATTGCCGCTGCTGCGAGAGTCGGTATGGATGCTCGGCAATGGAAGTGTTCGCGTGTATGAACTCCTTCAGCACAGCAGTACCCTGGTTGGACTGTTGGTAGTCCTCGTGGCGTACGTGAAATGGCTCAAAAGAGTCGATATTGGTCCTGCCACTCCGCGCGTTTCAAGCGATCGCTGGCGGTATACCCTGTTGTTTGGGTTGGTGGCGGCGTCAATGATCTTGGCGACGCCGGTCGCCTATGAGATGTCCAATGTGGACGGAAGAGTCAACGGTTCTGTATTGATTGTTCGCTTCGTTATCTGTGCAACGTCGATATTCGCGGTGGCATTGTGTTCAATATCGCTGTTGCTCTCGCGTCGAGCTTGCTTAAAGTGGGGGCGCAATCATGATTCATCGTGATCGGCTGACTGCAAATCTGGAAGGCGGCTTCGTGGTCTTTCTCATTGGAATGAGAATCAATCGGCCGCTGCTCATCCACAAATGGTGGCCCGTTGCAGTTGCGATGCCGCGTATGCTGAAGGAGCTTTATCGTCAGCCTGAGCTTGGATTCCTGCACGCGGAAATGTGGTTTGCGCGGACTATCATACTTCTACAATATTGGCGCTCGACGGAACATCTGATGGCGTACGCGAAGTCCAAGGAGATGGCGCATTTGCCGGCTTGGCAGGCGTTCAATAGAGCCATCGGAGTCGATGGGTCGGTGGGAATCTGGCACGAGACCTACAAGATAGCGCCGGGCGGCTATGAGAACGTGTATGTCAACATGCCGCCGTTTGGTTTAGGGCGCGCCGGTAAGCTGCAGGAAGCGAAAGGGGACTTAAAGTCAGCCACCGACCGACTTCGCGCAAACGTGAAATAAAATTCTGAGTGCTTGACACGCAGGGACAATTGAAATGGGGGTGGCTCGCGTGTTGCGAGTTTAGTGGCTGCCATGATCGTACTTCCGTGGGTGGATTGGCAATTCGTGGCCTTGAAGTATAGTGCCAAAACTCGGATTCGCGTCAGACCGCTCTTTACGCCGGGCCGATAAAAGGAGAACCTTGTCGCTTCATGGCAGCAGCAAAAACAAAAACTAAAACCGCCCGCACGCGCAAGACCAGCAAACTGAAGCGAAGCCGCGGTCGGTTGGCGCCGGGCGCGACTGCACGAGGGTTGGATGCCGCGCAAGTGGCCATCCCCATGGATAGCGCTGAGATCGCCGACGTGGTGGCGCTGGTGCGCAACGCCGGCGGCGCCACCATCGGCGCGTATCGCGACCCCTTGGGCGGGCGGCCCCTGGTGCTGGCATCGTTGCCCTTGAGCGCAGTTCAACCGACGCCTTTCCAGCGCGATCTGTCGCCCACTCACGCCAAGCGTTTGGCGCTAAAAATCGACGAGGCGGCGGTTTTTCTCGATCCCTTGATCGTCGTGCGCGGCGAAGACGGCCGGCTGTGGACGCCGAATGGACGCCATCGCTTGGCCGCGGGGAAAGTCCTGGGTTTGAAACAGATCACGGCGCTGATCTCGCCGGATGAGACCTTGGCCTATCGCATTCTCGCCCTCAACACCGAAAAGGCGCACAACCTGCGTGATCGCAGTCTCGAAGTGATCCGCATGGCGCGCAGTCTCGCAAAACGGCAAGGCACATCGAAAGAGGCGCAGTACAGCGCGGAGTTCGAATCCGCCGAACTCTTGACCTTGGGCATCGTGTATGAAAAATCGTCGCGCTTTGCCGGCGGCGCCTACAGTTCCTTTTTGAAAAAGGTCGACCGCTTTGGCGAGCGAACCTTGGCCGCGAGTTTGCGCGAGCGAGAAGGCTATGCATCGCGGCTGCTCGAAATCGACGCTCGGGCGAAGAAAATCATCGAGACGCTGCAAAAGCGCGGCTTCAAATCGCCCTATCTGCGCAGCTACGTGGTGGCGCGCATCAATCCGGTGCGCTTTCACAAATCGAAGAAGGGCGATACCAAACCGCCGATGCCGCTCGCTCAGGCGCTGACGCGCATGGCGGCGGCGGCCAAGAATTTCAAGGTCGAAACGGTGTCGAGTGCGGATCTTGCGTGGGTTGCGGTCGGCGCGGGAGCGCAGGAGTAACCGGAGCGAATTCATGATCGAGCGGCAGATCGAAATCCACACCGAAGCCGGACGGATGAACACGTTCATTTGCCATCCCGAACGCTTCAGTCCTCATCCCGTGGTCCTATTCCTCATGGACGCTCCCGGTATTCGTGAAGAACTGCGGGACATGGCGCGTCGTTTGGGCACCGTGGGCTACTATGTGATGCTGCCGAATCTTTATTATCGCTCCGGCGTCGAAGAGCTCGGTCCGTTCGTCGGCGAGGCTCACGCCGCCACGCGCGAGAAGTTTATGCAGCTCTTGGGCACGATCAATATACCGATGGTGATGCAGGACATCGATGCGCTGGTTGCCTTTGCCGCTCAAGATCGCGCCGCATCGAGCAACTCGATGGGATGCGTCGGCTACTGCATGAGCGGCCCATACGCCGTCAATGCGGCCGTGCGCCACCCGGATCGGGTTCGCGCGGCGGCCTCGATCCATGGGGTGAGGCTGGTGACCGACAAGCCCGACAGCCCGCACCTCGCGCCGCAGTACACCAACGCCCGGCTGTACTTTGGCTGCGCCGAGAACGATCAGCATGCGCCTCGGGAGATGATCGACACGCTGCGCGTCGAACTGCTGTCCAAGCGTGCCAATGCCGAGGTGGAGATTTACCCGGGAACGCAGCACGGATTCGCCTTTCCGCAACGCCCTGTGTACAACAAGCCGGCTGCGGAGCGGCATTGGGAGCGGCTCTTTGCCTTGTTTGGCGACACACTGACGTGAGCGCGACATAGATGCTGAGCCGCGAATGAGCGCGGAGCGCGACGTGACGCCCAGGCTTGCGGCAACCACCATCGTGGTGCGCGCGCGGGCAACTCAACCCGAAATACTGTTGCTGAAGCGCGGCGAGCATGCGCGCTTCATGCCCAATGCGTATGTGTTTGCCGGGGGCGCGCTCGATCCGGGCGACGAGAGCGCCGATGCGTGCGATCTATGCGAGGGATTGGATGATCGAGGCGCGAGCGAACGGCTGCGGTTGCCATCGAACGGCCTGCGCTTTTTCATCGCCGCGGTGCGCGAGGTATTTGAGGAATGCGGTTTGCTTCTGGCTTACGACTCGCGCGGCGAGCTGGTCGATCTGAGCAGCTGGGATGAATCGCGTTTGCGAGAGGTGAGACTGCAACTGTCCGCGGGCCGGACGAGTTTGGCCGCACTTTGCAGGGCACAGGGCTGGCGCCTGGCCGCCAATAAACTCGTATTCTTCAGCCACTGGATCACGCCACCCGGCAGGCTGCGCTTCGACACGCGATTTTTCCTCTCTCTTGCACCGCCGAAGCAACATGCGTCTCTTGCCGGAAACGAAATGGCCGAGCTCTTGTGGCGCACGGCGGCCGAGGCGCTCGCCGAGCACGCGGGCGGGCGATTGCTGCTGATGTTTCCCACGCGTGCGATCCTGAAGGAGATCGCAGAATTTCGCGATATCGACGCATTGTTTGAATTTGCGGGCCGGCCGCGAGAGATCAAGCCGATCACGCCCGTGCTGCCGCCCGGGGCTCGAGAGATGGGCAACTAAGCGCTCTGTGCGCCGGCTTGAGCTGCGTAAATCCTGCGCACGGCATCCATGGTGTCGGCCTCGTCCGCGCGCTTGTCGTCCCGGTAGCGCTTCACCCGGGCGAGCCGCAGCGCCAATCCGCCGGGATAGCGCACACTGGCCTGTAGATCGCTGAAGGCGATTTCCACGACCAGCTCCGGCCGGATATAAACGATGCCCTGATCGCGCCTCACCTCACGCGCCAGAAACTCCCGGGTTTGCCAGGCGAGCATGGCGTCGGTGAGTCCCTTGAAAGTCTTGCCGAGCATGATGTATTCGCCTGTTGCGGGATCGAGTGCGCCAAGGTGCAGATTCGAGAGCTTGCCGGTGCGCCGGCCGTAGCCCCATTCGGCGGCGAGCACCACCAGATCGAGGGTGTGGACCCGCTTGATCTTGAGCCAGCTTGCGCCGCGATTGCCGGCCTCATACGGAGCATCCAGCGCCTTGGCCATGACGCCTTCATGACCGGCCGCGATGGCCGCATCGTAGAAGGCCCGGGCTGCGGGCTCGGATGAAGTGATCAGCCGAGGAACCAACAGCGCTGCCGGAACCGCCTTGGCCAGGACCTCGAAGCGTTCCTGGGTGGGTCGGCTCGCGATGCTCGCATCGCCCACCTTCAGGCAGTCGAAGAAGAACGCTTGGATGGGCAGTGCCGTGCGCGACGCCTCGACATTGAGCTTGCGGCCGAATCGTTTCATCGTCACCTGAAAGGGATGCGGCCTTCCCGATGAATCGAAAGCAATCGCCTCGCCGTCGAGCACCAGGGTGCGTTCCGCAAAGGTACGCGCGAGCTCGACGATTTCCGGGATGGCGGCGGAGATCTCGTTCAAACTGCGCGTGTAGATCCGCACCTCATCGTCTGACCTGTGCACCTGAATTCTCGCGCCGTCCATTTTCCACTCGAACGCCACGTCGCCACGAATTTCCCGCAGCGCTTCGCCGACGTCGGCTGCCGTCTGCGCCAGCATGGGCGACACCGGCGAGAATAGTTCCAGTTGGAACGCGGCAAGGGCGGCGCTTCCAGCGCTTCCCCCGAGCAGGGCCGCCTGCGCAACCCTCCCTAAGTTCTTGGCATACATGGCTGCGCGGCGCACGTCCGGCACCGGCAGTTCTGCAGCCGCGGCGATGACCTCGATCATGATTCCCGCGAGCGCGCCCTGGCGCAGCTCGCCGATCAGAAGCCGCAGTAAGAACTGCTGCTCAGGCGCGGTGGCGCGTGAGAATAATTCCTTGAGCGCCTCCGCGCGGCGCGCCGCTGATCCGCCGCCGCGAATGGCCGCAAGTTCGCCGAGCCGCTGATCGACTTCTGATATAGCCAACGTTTCCGCTTCCGCCGCCGGTGCCGACGCGGCGGCGCGCACCGCCGAATAACCCACGCCGATTTTTCCCTGCGGGATCTCGCCCGACAAATAATGCACGCCCGTATCGATTTCCTCCGGCGTCAGGGTGCGCAGCAACGATGACAGTTCATGCACCTTGATCTTGCGCGCCGCGGTTGCTCCCACTCGCTGCGACGCGCGCACCAGTTCGGCGAGCAGGGTCACGCGCGAGTGACCGCGTCGGTCCACTCCGACAGCGCGCTCAGCAGCCTTTCGTTGGTTTGCGCGGCGGTAGTCGTGCTGCGCGCGGGTACGTGAAAGGAGTGATCCGCGTCCGGCAGCATGCACAACGTGGCCAGGGCTCCCAATCGAGCGATGAGCGGATTCAGCAGTGAGCCTTGAGCGAATTCATCGCGCGCGCCTTGAAGAAACAGCATGGGGATGTTGACCTTGGATAGATGCTCGGCTCTCTGATCGGATGGCTCCTTGGGCGGGTGCAGCGGAAATCCCAAAAATGCCAGCCCACGAACTTGGGGGAGCGGATTCGCCGCCTGCGCCTGCGAGGTCATGCGTCCGCCGAAGGACTTGCCGCCTGCAATCAGCGGCAGTGCGGGAAGCAGCGTGTGGGCCGCCGCCACGGCGGCGCGAACCGCGGCGTGACAAACCGCGGGCGGATCGGGTCTGCGGCTGCGCTTTTCCATGTATGGAAACTGATAGCGCAACGTCGCGATTTGACGTGCCGCAAGATCGTTCGCCAGCGTTGCCATGAAGGGATGCAGCATGCCCGCGCCGGCGCCGTGCGCCAGGACGAAACAGGCCTTAGGTGCAGGCGGAGACAGCAAGAGTCCCGAGACGCGCGTAGCGCCGACTTCGATTTGCACGGATTGAGGAGCGGCGGCGTTCAAGGCTATAGCAGCGGCAATCCGCCGGTGATTGCATCGACTTTGCTCACCTGGTCCGGGCCCACAGCGACCGCCGTGTTGGTGGGTACGCCGCCGAATTCAGTGACACCGGAATCCAAGATGAGCGCAGTCAACACGCCGGCGGCGAGAGATTTCTCATGGATCGCGAGAAGTTCGGATTCCGAGTTCACAGACACGCAAATCTTGGTGAACCTGCCGAGCAGCCAGGGCTCGATGCGCTCGTCCAGCGGTATGACCAACCGATCGCCTTCTCGGACGGCCAGCTTCAATATCGCGGCCATGGATGCGTGCGCGCCTTGCGCCACCATTTTACCCTTGCGCATATTCAGGTCTTTGCGCAAGACGATCACCTGCTTATGCTCGGCACTTGGCTTCATAGGGCCCCTGATAGCCTAGCCGCGGGTGGCCCGCTTGATGGCGTCGGTCAGCGAGCGCGCGCCGGCGATGTAATCCTTCCACGGTTTGAGTTTGCCCAGCCGTTGCGGCGCGGTCCTTATCGTGAATGCCTTGGGATCGAGCCCCTTTTTGAGATCCCTCCACTCCAACGGCATCGACACCGTGGCGCCCTCCCGGGCCCGCGGCGACAGCACCGCCACCGCCGTCGCGGTGCGATCGTTGCGCAGATAATCCAGGAAGATGCGGCCCGAGCGCTTGGCCTTGGACATGTTGTCGAGATATCGGGTGGGGCTGTCTTGCGCCATCTGCGCGCAAATCAGATGCGCGAAATTCTTGGCGATAGGCCAGGCGACCGCCTTCTTGCCCTCGAGCAACGGCGTGACGACGTGCAAGCCCTTGCCGCCTGTGGTCTTGCAGAAACATACCAGACCGACTTTCTCCAACCGCTCGCGGATGTCATTGGCGGCGGCGATGACCGCATCGAATTTCACGTCCGGCGCCGGGTCCAAATCGAAAACCAAACGGCCGGCTGCTTCAGGATCGTTGGGCACGCAATTCCAGGGATGCAGTTCCAGCGCGGCAAATTGCGCCACCGCGCCCAGCGCTTCGATGCGGTCAATCTGCACGTACGCAGCCTTGTCGCCGCGCACCTTGACGAAGTCGAGCAGCTCCGACATGCCGGGCATGGCGTGGCGCTGAAAAAACTGCTGAGAGCCGATGCCGTTGGGTGCCCGCACCAGCGAACAGGGACGGCCGGCGAGGTGGGGCAGCATCCACTCTCCCACCTGCTCATAGTAACGAGCGAGGTCGAGTTTGCTGACCGGTTTGCCGTCGCCGGCGTCAGGCCACAACGCCTTGTCGGGATGGGAGATGGTCACACCGAATACCGACGCAGCGCCCGCAGCTTTAGGAGCCTTGGGCCTGGCCGACGTGCCGGCAGATGTCGCGCGCAAGCGCTTCACGGGGGTCGCTCCCGCCGCAGGTGCCGGTCCCGCTGATTCCGCCACGACATCTTCCGCATCTTTGTCCTCGCGCAGACCCTTGAAGGAAGCTTGCCTAATCATGCCCGATCCGGTCCAGCCCTCGAACTCGATTTCCGCGAGCAACGCAGGTTTGA
>Ga0210410_10000841_pt1 | contig 30567 bp, 22 predicted proteins | sample IncBWC4MmetaG_FD_161058 | JGI IMG/M metagenome (GOLD analysis project Ga0210410, IMG submission 161058) | Forest soil microbial communities from Barre Woods Harvard Forest LTER site, Petersham, Massachusetts, United States - Inc-BW-C-4-M | ecosystem: Environmental > Terrestrial > Soil >...
ATTTCGCCAGTACCGGGTAGTATTTCCGTTGAATGTCCTGGTGCTTTTTCCCGTCATACAGCATCCAGTCCGGCGGGTAGTCCATTGGCGCTTGCAGGGCAAAGTTGCCGTATTTGCGGGCCCGCAGGATGTACGTGCCCACGCCGTTCGGTCCGAAATCGCGCTCCACGGAAAAATTCTTCAGCTCGACATCGCCTGGCGTGTCGTCATACGTGAACCAGGGGCCCGCGGACTGGAAATCGGTCCCGGCAAGGGGCGTCTTCATTGCGGTATAGCCCGCGCCGTCCTTCGGATCATACAACGCCCGCAGCACATCCTCCTGCTTGTCCGCTGGAAGCGTATTCAGGGTCATGAGCCCCGCTTCCATGATCGACGCTCCAAATCCCGCCACTTGCTGATACTTCACGGAATCGTTGATCTGGAATGTCGATCCGCCTGCGGGCTTTCCGTCCGAAAACTGCGCGTCGGGTTTTGCCGTCAGGCGGTCTCCTGCTGTCGAGGAAGTATGCAGCTTTACCGTCTGCGCCTGCAGTTCGAAGGCGTTTATGGCGAGGGCAAGAGTCAGGGTCGTGCGTAGGAAGCCACATCTCGAGCTCATGTGTTGTCTCCTGAACTTCTGTTGTTGCTTAAAACGTATACTTCAGAGCGAACTCAATTTGCCTGTTATCCGTTGCAGTATTTGTGATCGCCGCCCGGCACATTGAGGGTTACTGCGGACAACCCAAAGTTGGGCGGTAGTAATCCCCGCAATCTGCCAGCTACACCGGATTGCCTCCCGTATGGTGAAAAAACTCGTCGTGCCCGCTGCCCCACGCACGAACCTCACTTCCAGCGCAGGTTTATGATAAATCAGGGTCGACAGACCCTTTGTTTGGGCCAGGCTGCACGCATCCCATATATATATGAGATTGCCGCGCATGACCCGCTGTCCCTAACTCTACGCCTACGCCGCCTCCCGCTAGTAGTACTTCAGAAGACCGCCCAGCCGCTCCCGACACCGCACCGCTGCCTTTCTATTTCTTGCTCCTTCCGTCAGCAGAGGTAACAAAATCAGATTCTCTTTTACCCTGGTGGTTGCGCTCCTCGTGGTAATGCACCACATATTGCTGCAACGCTCGCCGCAGTGAACGCTCCCCAGTCAGCATCAGCCTCGACAGGCATTCCTCTTTGACCGTTCTCACCCAGCGCTCCGCAAACGAGTTCAAATTCGGGCTCCTCACGGGCAGGCGAATCGTGTCCACGTTCCTCGATTCGATCAGTTCACGAAATGATGCACAGAACTCACGGCCCGGGTACAGCCTCATTCCAGCCAAGCTCACTCGCCAACTCTCCAATTGAATGAAAAACAGGACATAGTAAGTAACCAACTTTTCAGGGTAACGACTTCCACGGTGAAGAAATCCGTCCCGACCAGAACTTCCATGCGTGAACGGATAAAGTCTTTCCAGCAGATGGCCGGTTTTCTCTTAGGAGCAGGACAGAGGCAATCCCGACGGAGAATGTTGCCGACCGTCTGATCGGATAGCAGGAAAGCTAGATTTGCCAAGGCACCCACAATGCGACCGTAGCACCGCTGGGATTTTCTTTCGCCATCTGCACGGCTAACCGTTCTGCTTCTTCATCCATTCGCGGTCGACCGACTCGTTGGCGGAACTTCGATCCGTCGAACTTGTTGGCGATGAGCTTTCGGTACCAGGGCAGCAGCGTCTCCGGCTTCGCGACAGCCGCCAATTCTTCCAAGGCTTTCCGTCCGAGGCGCTGGGCGATCTCAGCCGAAGTAGCTTTTTCGGCATCGGATAATAGCAATCTGCCTTTGATTTGGGCTCGCAGGATGAGGTTCTCTGCGGCCTGATATTCGTTCGTCAATAGAAGTTCCTGGTCTACGGTTCCGGTGATGTAAGCAAGCATGCCAGCCCAAATCATTCCAGAGCCTCCCTAAACTTGATCGTCGAACCCGGATTGTACATGCTGCTGAGGTTTCAGAAAGCAGCTGTGCGAGGAAATTGCGAGACCGGAAACCAAGCCTTTTCAATGCGTTTGAGATTTTTGACCATACGGGTAGCCCATTGCCTTAGACTTGTCAGCAGTGCCAGCATGGACAGCATGGTTACACTAACCATTCGATAGCTTGACGAGAAGACTAAGACGCGCTTAAGGGTTCGCGCCGCCCATCATGGACGTTCTATGGAAGAGGAAGCCAGGGAGATTTTGCGGTCAGCTCTGAAACCTGTCCGAGATGGTTCGCAGGCGCTTTGCGGAATTTGGTGGGATCGAGTTGGAGCTGCCACCGCGCGACGCTGCGTGCGAATCGCCCAAATTTGGCGAATGATCATACTCGACACTAATGTGCTTTCCAAACTCATGAGACCCAAACCATCACTTCGGGTCCGAGGATGGATCGAAACAAATCACTGATCGACCGCACCAGACGCGCCTTTCCGTTGCACTCAGGTAAAGGAGCAACCTTGCATAATCACGAGCCGAGGATAATTCCGGGCAAGAACCATTCATCTTCGCCACGAACTGCATTAGGCAGCGAGAGGGCAAGAGTGGTCGCACGGAGACCCACCGGTTGATATCCTTGCAGGAGACGATGTTGAACTGGAGGGCTGCTCAGAATGCTGAGATATTCATTGCGTATGATGCTTGTTTTTTCCCTAGTTGCGCTCTGGTTTCCGCACACTCCTTCTGTCAAACAGCGTAGCGAAAAGGTGATTCCCCGTACAATCTACGTCGGCCAATTTTCGAACATGACATTCACCGAAGAACACGCCTACGGAGTCTCGGTTGCGCTATGGCGGCAGGACCCTTCGGTTTTTGGCCTCCTCGATGATGCAGAGGGGCTCGATGGTGATACCCCCACGGGTGTGTTGGAGGATGTGAAGTTCGATTCTTCAAACCGCAAGATTTCCTTCAGCGCCAAGCTGACCACGGGCTTACACACCTGCGTACAGCACAAGGACCCCGTCCCCTCCAGGGACCTCTTCAAGTTCGAGGGCACACTTGCCAAAGATCGGTTGGAGGGCACCTTGACCCGATTCGATGCATGGCATATGGAACAGAAGCCGAAAACTGATAAAGTGACGCTCAAGAAGCTGGACGAAGTGCCCCTTATCGAAGCTCAGAATTACTCAGAGTGGAAATTGAAAGCGGACGACATCCTGAAATTCCGTGGGGCGAAATGGTAGTGCTGTCTTTTAGTCGAATTGCTCCCGAGAAGCATCCCGTTTCGAAAAGCGTAACCATCGCGTAAGCCTCGGCAGTGCGATCTTCGATGGGATAGTGGGAAAAGATGATGCCATGGACGAAAACTACTCGCTGTTCTTCCTCGGTCTGGACACAAACGCGATCGTTAACGAAGACGGTACCGGGAGTTGGAGTAGGGCGGGCAACAAACCCCTTTTGACGTGGCGCCGGACTCATAGTTTCTTAGCATGCCCTATCCTCAATCAAATCGAAAAGCGGACAGGTTTAGGTCCGCACCCTACTCTCGAAAAACCCCAATTCTGGCCGCTTTTTAGGGGTATGTCAGGAGCTCTGAACTTAGTCGGCCAAGTGACTCTTCCAACCGTCATGACCGGCGACGTGAAGCCTGGTGAGAACGCCGCGATAGCCACGCGGAAGGGCCCGCTTGCGAACGGGCATGTTAGCAGCATTAGCCCGTCCACGTCTGGCGACACTCGTACGTGGATATCGCCCTCGGTACCGTGCCCGAAGGAGCTAGCGCAGGCCTCGAAGTGGACGGCACTATTGACATCGAAAAGGTCGACAGCGTTCTCCACGTCGGACGCCCCGTACACGGCACCCAGAACACCGGTATTCCCTTATTCAAGATCGTGAACAACGGCGCAGAAGCGGTGCGAATCTACGTGAAGCTCGGCCGCGCCTCCGTAAACACCGTCGAAGTTTTGGCGGACTAAAGAGGGCGACCGCGTTATCCTCTCCGACATGTCCCAATTCGAGAACGCCGACCGCATCCACCTCACCGACGAGAAGCACGTGCTTAAGCATTCAGCTGCAGAGGGCAATATGAAGGCGGGAGCATCAGCTCCATTCGCGTTTGAAGCGGTCGAGGGCGGCTGCGGGCGTGTTTAAGTTGCTCGGCGACGAAGGGAGCGTCGTGGCCGGCCCGATGTGAGCGGGACTTCGGGTTCGGAGGCGGACTTCAGCGTCTTGACCAAGGATTCCCAAGCAAGGTGGAATGGACACACGTTGGTCCCCGGCTGTTAACCTCTAAGCGTCACCAGCAGCCGCACTTAGAATCTTGTACCGCATAGCTACGAACCAGAAGGCCGAGAGTTCGAGTCTCTTCGGGCGCGCCACGCACGCAACGATGGTTGTCGTCAATACCTGAAACTCTGTTTTTGTTAACCGCTTGACTAGCCCAAGCCCATCCGAAGTGGGGGGGCCCACGCCAGGATGGGTCATCAGCCGCATCACGTTGGGTCGCTTCCGGGCTTCCCGCTCGACGGCTGCGGTTAACTCCTCAATTACCGCATTCATGCGTCCTAACAGCTCCAACAACTCTTGCCGGCGTCGATTCGCCCAAGAAACCAATGTGAGCTTCTCTAACTGTGCTCGCCCCTGTTCGCTGAACAGTTTTTTCTTCCAGCGATAGCCCTCGTTCATGGCCAACCCTGCAACTGATTCATGATCCGCGTGCGCATCTGCACCAATCGATGCCGGTGCCACAACAGTTGTCGCAAATCTCGATTCTCCTGGCTCGGTACCCAGATTTGCGGGAAGTTATTTCCCGGCATCAGCATGCGTAGGAGGGAGCTGTCAGTGTGCCAAAAGATGGTTAGCACGCCAAGCTTGTCCGCTCGTACCGGATTCGGCATCTGGAGCTACATTTGGACTCTGCGGATCAGCACCACATCGCTGGTCTGGGAGCCACGCGCTAGCGCGAGTTGCTGACCATTTTTCGCCCAGCAAAAGTTGAAGATTTGGCCAGCGGTAAAATCTGTAACTTGTCTGTGAGGGCCGCCGTCGAGGGGCTGTGCCCAGATGTTGGAGACGCCTTGCTGGTCTTGAAGGTAAGTCAGATCGCGCCCATCTTGCGTCCAACGGATTATGGGATGCCCCCCAAGGATAGAACCTGGATAGTCGAACGTCTGGACAGGTTTGCCGCCAGCGAAGGGAATGACACCAATTCTGCTCACCCCCAGATGGGTGTCATCGTCGAAGGCAATCCACTTCCCATCCGGCGAAACAACCGGATAAGTTGACGGGTAATCTGTAAGTTGTTCTGCAGCACCGCCTGGCAAGGGAACTCTCCACAGCGTGTAGTCTCCACCGCGCGAGGCATTGAAAACTACCCACTTCCCGTCAGGGGAGCAGGACGGGGCGCCGTTGGTGCCTTCCCGCGTTAGCTGTTTTCGGTTACCGCCGTCCTGGTCGATGCTCCATATGTTTGCCGCACCGATGGCCCCGGACGCGAATACAATACTTCCGTCGGGGCAAGACGAGGGGGTAGAGAAGAACTGCAGGTCGGCATCAGTCGTCAGTTGCCGCGAGTGAGCGCCGTCCGGGTCGACCACCCACAGTTCACGGCCACCGCTAGCCAACGAGGCGTATGCTATGCGTCCCTCCGCCGTCCAGGCAAGGCCGAAAATCCCATCTTGCGTTGCCGCGCCAAAACTGATTTGCTTTCCTTGGTTTGACGAATTCCGGGATTCAAGCCACAGGTTCGAGCGGACCTCTCGTAGCACGCTAACCAGGGCGCGCGAGTCTGCTGTCACATCCAGATCCACGTAATCATTTAAATCATTGGTGATTCGGCGCGCTTGGCCGTCGGGATAGGAGAGCTCCCAGAGTTGAACTGGTCTGTTCGGCGATTCCTGAGCCCCCAGCACCAACCCGCTCGAATCCGAAAGCCAGGCTACTCTCAATACGTGACGCCATCCTTTGGAACCGATCCGTTTTACTGCCCCGTCTTCGACCTGAACGGTCATGACATAGCACAGGCCGCCTGAATAGGCGCCGATCGCGAGGCGTTTGCCGTCCGGCGACCAGGCCATGCCGGAACTGACAAATATGTCAGGGATCTTTCGCGCAGCGAGCTGCCGTTCTCCGCTTCCGTCGTCCCCCGCCACCACGACTGCGGTCTCTGCTCCAGGGTTTTCCCGTGCAAAGGCCACTCGCTTGCCTTCGGGAGAGAAAGCAACCGGTGAGTCCACACGCTCCATCACCTTTCGCGATTCACCCCCTAAAGTGGGTATTTGATAGAGCGTACCTGCCGAATTGACGCTCGGGCTCCGGACGTAGTAGACGTAATTCCCATCCGGCGAAAACGTAAGCCCGCCGTAATATCCCTCAGTTGGCGCAATAATCTGAATATCGCTTCGGGTCGCTGTCTGTCGCACGCAAAGGCTGCGCTTTCCCGTTTCTGCCGTAACGTAAGCTACGTACTTGCCATCCGGTGAGATGGCAACCTCCCGGGCGCTCCCAGCGGTAGTGAGCCGCTCGATCGTCATGGTTTGGAAAGCGGCTAGGTTTTTCTTTCGGCCAACAAGTCTGTAACCGCCGAGCACCATCAAAGTCAGCGCAAGAATTACGCTTAACAAAATGGCCAGAGCAGTCGCAGTGCGCCGCCGCCTTCGCAGAGGCCTCACGTCGTTGCTCACTCGTTGCGCGCTGCCGCTTTCTCGCGCAAGGGATTTTCCGGATTCCGTTTCGCGCCTCAAGCGCATTAGATCGGCGCGCATCTCCGCCGCCGATTGGTAGCGGACGTCTCGATCTTTCTCGAGCGCTTTGATGATGATCTCTTCGAGCTTTGGCGGTACATGTGGGTTGAGCCGTACTGGCGGCACCGGCGCCCGCTCCAAGATAGCGTGGAAGATCATGCCCGTCGTGTCACCAAGAAACGGCAACTTTCCGGTAGCCATCTGATACAACGCTGCCCCGAACGAGAACAAGTCCGACCGGGCATCCAATTTCTTTCCCCTCACCTGCTCGGGCGACATATAGGATACGGTTCCGACAGTGGAACCGGGGCTTGTAAGATGCTTCTCCACGTCGAGCGTCGCTACCGTTGGCTCAGTTCCGGAAACCGGTTTTGAAGCTACCTTTACGAGACCGAAGTCGAGAATTTTCGCGTGCCCGCGATTGGTAACGAATAAGTTGGCGGGCTTGATGTCTCGGTGCACGATCCCTTTGCTGTGCGCGGCATCCAGCGCATCGGCAATCTCGATACCCAGCGAAAGGAGCGTCTCCAACTCCATTGGGCCCTTGCCGATGATGTGCTTCAGCGTCGCGCCTTCCAAAAACTCCATGGCAATAAAGGCGCGTTGATCTTTTTCCCCAATGTCATAAATTGTGCAGATGTTCGGATGATTTAGCGCCGACGCTGCCTGCGCCTCCCGCTGAAATCTCTCGAGCGCCTGCGGATCGCTAGCCACATGTTCAGGTAGAAACTTCAGGGCCACGAATCGGTGAAGGCGGGTGTCTTCCGCCTTGTACACCACTCCCATCCCACCACCACCAAGCTTTTCGATCACGCGGTAGTGCGAGATGTTCTGTCCAAGGAGCGAGCCGGAGTCCACCATTTAGCGCTCATCTTAGGTTGAGGGCAGCCGGCAAGTCAACGAAGCGAAAAAACGAGGAAGGCACCTGTGAACTGTTGCACCGACGGTTGCCACACATCATCGCCTACCGCATGAAACACGACGCCGTTGAAATCCTGCGCATCTGGCACCCGGCGCAAGACAGGTAGTTCCTCGGCGCTCTTTTGAAAGCCCAGTTCCAGTTTGTTATCCCTGTAGTTCGCCAAATCGTTGCGCCTTCGGATCACCTAGGAAGCCTCGACTTTTATTTTTGGGATGTATGGAATCAGATCAGCGATGATTGTCGTATCGTCGATGACAGGCACCAGGAGATGACAACCCCCTACTAGACGATGGCGAACAAGCAATGGAGCGCGCTCTAGCAGCGCTACAGCGCATGGATGCTTCTGACCGAGAAATTAATTTTCGAACTGTGGCCACCGAAGCAAAGGTCTCAACGGCGTGGTTGTATGGTCAGGAGGAGTTGCGCGTTCGTATCATCCGTTCACGTAAAACAACGAGTCGCATGGTTCCTCCCGCGTCCGCCTCACAAGATCGCGAACGTCTGTCCAGGCAGAATGTCGTCGCAACGCTGCGGCTACGGATCAAGACGCTTGAGGAGAAGAACCGTGAACTGACGGAACTGCTGGAGCGTGCGTACGGGCTGATCGCCAAGAACCGAGTCTGCACTTGAAACATGACTTCCGAATCCCCCCGTCCTAGGGGGTGACCCCTGGTGCGCCGAGGCGTTAAGTACGGCGGCCAGTTCCTCTTTGGGCTTAGGACGTTTACCGGCTAGCAATTCCTGTAACAATCCTTCGTGCCGGAAGGATTTGGGCAACTGGTCGATGGCAAAGGAACGATTATCTAGGCGCCAGGTCGCCAACCCGTTCCCTGAGGGGGTGCCATCGAACAGTCCTTCGGGTGTGATTACCAACCAGCGGCCATCGCTAGCGCGCAAAATCCGGGCCACAAGCGAGCGGGACGCCGCGTCCCAGAAAAAGATCACGCCCTTACTTCCCCCACACACGAGCGTGCTTCCATCTGCGGAAAATGTTATTGCCGAGCAGTCTTCGCCGCTTGCTTCCAATTCACGGGAAGTTAGAGACTGGGCGTCCCATACGCGAGGCGCGGCTCCAGACTGAGTGGAAGAGAGCAGCTTTCCATCGGGACTGTAGGCGAATGTGCGAACAGTGGTCGCCAAGGATTGCCGCTTTAGTTCTGCACCCGGAGACAGATCGCGAAGTGAAGTAACTTCAATTCGCCTGAGGTAGTCGGCGAGCCGATTCAAATACCGAAGGTAGCGGGCGACGGTTAGTTTGTTCAGTCCCCGCTCTTCAGTCAAGTACTGAAAGAATCCATGCACTTCCGACTGAGACAGAAACGGTGGAGGCCCCGTTCCCGAGTGACCCTGCCCTCAAGGGTCAGCCGCAGCATCTGGCGAATAATGCTGCAGATGTCCCGACGGAGCCTGGGACGAGTTTCGAGATTCCAACACCTGTTACCGGCTACTTAGTGGTCGCCAAACTTTTCGATCAGAGGACTCGCGGAAACAAGGTCGGTGGCACCATTTGTTTTAGCAAAATCTGCAAAGTGGCAGAGGAGCGGAATTCGGCGAGTGATGTTGTGCTCGGCGTATTTTTGGGCGCGCATCCACTCGAGGTACTGTTCGATCTGTGGAGCTAACCAATTCGAACGGATTCGATCGACGGTAGTCGGCCTAAGGAAGTATTGTTCCAGCATGAGAAACTCCATTCAGAGATTTGGAACGGAGATCATCATGCGTCTGATTGTGGCTCGTTATGTGCTCTCCGCAAGATTCGTCCGAAGTTAATCGCTCGCTTAAGAGGATCCGAAGGGGCGATCGGGCCCTACACCGCACCGGCTACAGATGCGCGCACGTCAGGGACAAGGGTGACACGTACCGTGAAGAGGGTTGTGTGCAAACAGCGACAAGTTCCTCCGGATCTTCGATATTCCGGCTCCTCATTTGGCGACTCACTCTGACACGAGCTGAAGGCCGTTTGGTGCCGACAGAAGCCCTGCCGCGGACGTTAGGCTATTGCCTATTCGCCCACAAATTTTCGCAGAAGGTCTCGCATTTCCTGGAGTTTAGATTCGGGTGTATTCAGTGGAAGGTTCCAATCGATATCCCCCATCAAGCTGTCCAGCTTGGCAGACTGCTCGGGGGAAAGTTTCGAGGCGCTGCCAGCCAAGCATTCTTTGACGATGTAGAGCATCTTCATGTCTGCCCGGCTGAATCTGGGGTCCCGCACGAGTTCTCGTGCGACTCCGGACATTTTAATGACTCCCGTGCGCGAGTGGTAGTCAGAGCCACGGTATGGATCGGGAGGCTGCGCGTAAATCCAATCTACGAATTGCCGATCAGAATTCGCCTTGTTCTTCTGGGCAAACTCCGCGAAACGGTACATCGCTTCATTACAAATGCTCAAGCGCTGTGGGCTGGCCAGAATAGCTTGGACCAGCGGATGGAACTGCTCGTTGGGCTGCGTGACAACGATTTCTGTTGCCAAGCGTTCCTCAGAGTCGTTCGGACCATAAAACCAGCGGAGAACTTTGGGGAGCGAGCTCAGCCCTTCGATCGCCCAGCGAGCCAGGGGAATGTCCGCTCTGCCGAGATAATTCCTCTCCGCTTCATCCAAAATCTGGTCGGCACGCTCCGGCTGGAGTCTGGCCGCGGCAATCAGCCAAGATTGCTCGTAGCGAAGTTCGTGCCAGTCGTTTCGCTTGCGCTCCTCGGCTTCTAGGGTGAGCAGCAAGTCGGCGTCGGACGGAATCAAGAGGTCCTTTGCATGGGAAAGCAGAAATCTACTCATGACGTAGTACTGGTCGCCTGGCTGCCAACCTTTATTGATGGGCTTGATGTCGGGATCTGAGCCTGGCGGTTGGCCGCGGAGCACCGCGAGAACGCGATTTCGTCCGAGATGCTTTGCCGCAGCCATCACCTCAACCTGAGGAAAGCCGTCGTAGTGCAGTGGCCAGCCACCCATCCCGATCCAAAGAATAATCATTTCGCGGTCTGGCGACGGGACACTTTGGATGTCTTGCAGGGCGAGCGGAGCAAATTGCTTGTGACGGAACTGCCACAGGAACCAATCCGCGCAGTATTCCCGGTTCGCGTGAGTTGTCCAGTATTGTTCGAAGGCGGCCTTGTTCGGATACTCGACGAGGCGCAAAACGGCGGCGGCCACAGTTTGTGGAAGGAATTGAGTCTTGGCAAAGGGAGACGCGCTGAAGGGCAGCTGCATTTCGTCAAAGGTTTGGCTCTGATCGTCTAATAGTGGACCGAGATACTGCTGAAGACGAGGCTGACCTTTTGCAGCTAAGGCAGCCGCGGCCAGAGTTCGAATCTTGGGATCGTGGTCCTTTAGCAGAGACAGAAGAATCGGAATTGGGTAGTTGTTCTGAATCAGGGTTTGGTATTCCGCGACGCCCGGCTCGTTTTTCGGCCAGTTCCGATAGGGAGGGGCCACAGATGGTTCGGAAAGCTCGTAGGGAGGAGGAAAAGAACTTAGCCGTTGCGCAACGTCTACAAATTGGCGCTTTATATCTGCGGGAACAGTGCCGCGGAGAGCGTTTTGGCACCCGGCAACAAACGCGAGCGCAACAACAATCCTTACCGCGCTCATAATCTTGGTCAAAGACCTGGAACATATGTTGAAGCGGAGGTCCTCTGCCATTGTCGCTCGCCAATGACTCACTATATATCGCGCACGGAACTTGGCCAATCACATACTGATATCGGGATGCCGCGTTACGAAAGACTGAACGAACATTCTATTCTGACGGAGACCCCCTACTGAAAGTTGGGAGGCCGAACACGAGTCGCGTAACTATTCCTGAATCTCGACGATCTGAAGCTTATCCAATTCAGAGAAGAGGCGAAAGTGCTTGATTCGAGAGGGACACGTGGCGCGTCCGGGGAGACTCGAATTCCCGACCTTCTGGTTACCACGCCAGACGGTCGCGGTGAAGTTCACTTTGATTAAATCATTTAGATTCAAAGAGTGGCGCGCCGGGGGACTCCAACTTCTGACCTTCTGGTTTGTAGCAAGATAGTACAAAACTCTAAGTGCTGCTTCTGGTGTCGCTTACAAGGGAACGCGCCATTTATCTCGCTCTTGAGTTGGACCGAAGTTGGACCGAAATGGTTGATAGCAAGGTTGTGGACGGTCCATTCGAGTGAAATCCGAGTGGCTGCGCGTGATGATCCCTAGTCGGCGCGGAGGGCCTTGACTGGATCTATAAGCGTGGCGCGATGCGCCGGACGCAACGCTGTAAGCACTCCGACGGTGACAAGGACGCATATGGGAAGCAACAGAGGCCAGAAGTTTAGCGTTCCCGTACCGAATAGAAGGTTTCTCACGACAAAACCCATGGCTTCCGTAAAAACCAACCCGGGTACGATTCCGGCGATAAGAATTCCCATGGTCTGGCGCAAAACGAGCATGTATATATCGGCACGAGTTGCTCCAATTGCGATGCGGATTCCGATCTCCGATGTCCGGCGCGTGACGTTAAACGAAAGCAGTCCGTAAAAACCCAATGCTGCGAGCGCCAGAGCCAGGAGTCCAAAGGCACCGGTGAGCCGCGCCAGAAGTGTCTCTTTGAAGAGGCCCTCTTCGTACTCGGCATTCAAGGGCACGATGTCGGTTATCGGAAAGTGGGGATCGACAGAAAGTAAGGTCTGGCGGATCGGCGCGTACAGGACGCCAAGGTGTCCGCTGGCCCGAACTTCGACAGTGCCTGCGGGCCTTGGTCGCTGATCGATGGAAAAATAAGCGACTGGTGGCGGAAGAGACCGCAAATCGTCGACTCGTGCATCGCCAGCCTCTCCAATGACAAGGTAGTCTGCATCGTGGGGTGCAGTTTCATAACCGATGCGGTGTCCGATAGGGGTTTCATTTCCGAAAAGCTTTCGCGCAAAAGTATGGCTGAGGATAGCCACCGGTTGAGAAGTTGGCAGGTCTCGTTCATCGAAGTCCCGGCCATGCAGGATGGGAATGCCCAACGTATGGAAGTAGCTTGCCCCAACACGATTTTCTTCCCCATGCATCAGCTTCTCAGAAATTTCTGGATGGCCAGAAACATGGATGGCAGTGTTCCAGATACATCCAGGAATAGCGCACATTTGGACCGCCGCATCTTTGACACCCGGAAGTTCCTTCAGCCGCGCAATCATGCGTCCGTACAAAGCCGGAAGATCGTCCTCATTGTAGGCAGCGTTTGTGAAGTCTAGATGAATCGAAATGAGATGCTCACGATCCAGCCCTGCATTGACGTGGCTCAGATTGACGAGAGTCTGCGCAAACAGTGCGGCCATGCCCAGGAGCAGGAGAGAAAAGCTAACTTGTCCGGCCAATAACAGGCTGGACCACTTACGGGCAGTCCTGCTATGCGAAGAGGACGAACTCGCTCTCGATTTCATGTTATCGGCAAGATTGTTTCGAGTGATCTGCCATGCGGGCAACAAACTAAAACCGGTCAGAGTAACGAGCAAAAGAGCACCGCCAAAGGCAAATGCTTCCCATCCAACGTGCAGGTCCAAAGGGATGGTTGGCCCACTGCCCGACGCCCACTGCAAAAGAAGGGAGCTGGCGGCGCGACCGATGACAAGAGCGAGAACAGCTCCGATGACTGCCAGCAACAAATCTTCAACCAACAACTGCCTTAAAAGTCGACATCGACTCGCCCCTAGTGAGGCGCGCACAGTGAGTTCCCGTTGACGGCTCAGCAAGCGGGCCAGTTGGAGATTCGCAAGATTTGCGCAACCAACCACTAATACGAGCCCAGCCATCGTCATTAAGATGAGAAGTGGTTCCGAATAGTCTTCTCTCAGCGTGCCTTCTCCGGATGCCGCGGAGATAAGTTGGACACGGCTCCGCAGAATTTGCTCCCGCTCGCGGTGGTCTCTCGACGCGCTAGCAAGTAACGTTAGATCAGGCTCCAGGACTTCGGTCCAATGCGCAATGGATGATGACTGTGCCGCGTCTGGGACGCGGGCCAAAACCCAAAGCCAGAAAACGCTCGCCTGATTCATGTACGGTGCTCTAACATCTGCCCCACTGCCAGGTCCCAACGAATCAAACCAGGAATGAAACCGCCCTGTGGCTTGTGCCTCGATAGGCAACCAAAGATCCGGGGCTTCGCCTGCCACGACACCTGAAAAGCGATCGGGAGCAATCCCGACGATGACGACCGGGACGCCGTTTAGTACGGCTTGTTTCCCTATGACGGAGGCACCAGCGCCGAACGACTGCTTCCAGAAGCCGTAACGGAGAACAACTGGCTGCTCGTCCTGTCCGAGTTCCTTGTCCCTCGCGAAAAAGAACCTGCCGCTTGCGGGCGAGATACCAAGCACGTCGAAGAAATTGTCCGAAACCATCTGAATGCTGGCTCGCTCTGGCGAACGACCACTTAGCTGCAAAACTCCCTCAGAAATACCTGACCGGGCAATCACGGGTGCGACATCCGCTGTTGCTTGTCTAAGGTGTTGATACGCCGGGTAAGAGAAAAACCATTGTCCATCGAACGGAGACTTCACCGCGTGGAGGGAATAGAGTTGGCGAGGTTGCGCGATGGGCAGTCGCGCAAAGAGCGCTCCGTGTAGCAGTTGAAAGATGGCGAGATTCGCGCCGATCCCGAGAGCTAAAGTCAGAACTACCGTTAGAGCGAACCCCGGCGCTCTCCACAGTTGGCGCACGGCGTATGGCACGTCTTGCGACAAAGTCATGCGCCTTTCCCTTCGCTGCCTGATATGCATCATTGTAGCGGAGAGCATGGCTCTAGAGGTGCAAACATTGAGCCTTGACTCCCCCGATCACCGGGACGAGCTCGTCGCGCTTGGCACGCAAGACCGCTCTATATCTCGCCGATCCCTAACCGTCGGGACCAGCTCGCTATTTCCAGAAGATCCAAGAAACAGTAGCCGTGGCGAAGATCGCAGTCACCATTCGCGCGTTGTCTTCTCCGCTCTTCCTGTCCGATTTTTTCAGTGTGCAGAACACTCCCACCTAATCGACTCACTCTAATTCGTGGTCGAATGGCGGTGTAATGCCAGTGTAGTCTCCGATCCGCTTGGCGTCGTACGGCGAGTTGAGTCCCCCATCGGCGACACTCTGCGTATTGTAGCCAAGCGAGTTGATCTTGCCGAAGGTGCGCACGATCTGCTTGTGGTGGTTCACTTCGATAACCCGGTGGTTGTATTGATCACTGATCAGCGTGTGACCATTTTTCAGCCGGAGGGCGCGCGTTGGCAGCGGCCCCGTGCCCCCTCGCTGGTTGCTGTTTGGATCGGTGTTTGTAAAGTACTCCCACACAACGTTCTTGTCGTTGTCGATTTCGACGATGCGCGCGTGATTCGAATCCGTAATGAGCGTGTGGCCGTTCTTCAACCGGCTGGCGAACGCGACACCGCTCACCGGATCGTTGACGTTCGGATCACCACTGCCGTATTGCCAGACGATCTGGCCGTCGCGGGTAACCTCGATCGCGCGGTTGTTGTTTTCGTCGCAGATGAGGATGTGACCGTTCTCCAAAAGCTCGGCGCAGTTCGGATTGTTAAGCTGCTCAGGGCCGTTGCCGGAAACGCCGGTGGTGCCGTATTGCCAGACGATTTGCTTGCCTAGATTGATCTCGATGATGCGCTCGTTCGCTTGGTCGGTGATGAGCACATGTCCATGAGGAATCCTGGCATCTTCCGCGAAGTGTTCCTCATCACCATCGCGCTCGTCGTCACGTGGAAGCCACGTATTTTGTACTGGAGTATTGAGCTGATCGGGGCCGTTGCCGCCGGGACCGAACTGTCCATATTGCCAAACGATGTGCCCCGCGCGGTTGACCAACAGCACACGGTTGTCCGGGCAGCCAGCCGGATTGGTGCAGTCAGGCGCTTCGGGCTGACCGCCAGGCGTCCCCGTGCCGGCCATTAACGTCAGCTCGCCGACGCGCTGCGCGTCATTGGTGCCGATAATGGAAGCCGGCGAGAAGTCCGAAGGACCCAGGCCAAACTGCCAGACGATTTTGCCATTGGGGTTGACTTCGATCACACGATTGTTGAACTGGTCCGCGATGAGGTAGTTGCCGGGCTCGTTGAACTCGCTGTCGGCGTCGGCGAGGACACTACCCGCAATGACGGCGAGTACGGTCGTGGAAATTAGGAAGCCGAAAACAATAGCGCGTGCATGGGGATTCATGGCTCATTCTCCTCTTGATGCATGTACTTGGATGGGAGCGTGTAACTCCCCGGGGCAGACTAAATGTTCTACTTGCGTCGTTGCTAGGTCAAGTCAAGTTTTGGTCACGAAGTTGTCTCTTGCAGGTTACAATTGAAGGGGATTAGACGCTTGATCGGCTTGCTGGCCATTCCGGGCGTGACACGGGGCACTCGGAAACAATCCACTGACGTAACGCGATTAGGTAAGGGTTGCCGACATCCGGGTGTTATCATGCAAGCGCAAGAAAAACGTTCGAATGCCGGAGGACCTGCCTATTCTTGTCGAAGGGCCACAATCGGGTCCACGCGCATTGCCCTTCTGGTAGGAACGAAGGCGGCCAATAAAGTAACCACAATAAGAGTCGCTGCAACGATTGAAAATGCTAGCGGGTCGCTCGGTTTCACGCCAAACAGGAATTTCGCCAGCAGCCGTGTCAGGCCATACGCTCCAGCTAAACCGAAAGCGGTTCCAACCACGGCCAGACGCATGCCCTGCCCCAGGACCAGTCTCATAATTCTTCCCTGGTCCGCTCCCATCGCCATCCGGATTCCAATCTCCTGCATGCGCTGCTCCACGGCGTAGGACATCAGGCCGTAGATTCCGACTGCCGCAAGCAGCAATGCAATCGAGGCAAATACGGTAAGCAGCAGCGTGTTGAAGTTCTGCCGCGCGTTGGCCTCGGCAATCACCTGATCCATGTTGACGAGATGCGAGGGTGCCAACTGGGGATCCAGACTCTCGAATTCATGCCGGATTGCGGAAGCCATGGAGAGCGGATCGCCGCTGGTGCGAATCACCCAGCTCAACGGTAGCAGGCTGGCGCCGAGTCTGGTTAATCCGTCTGTAATCTGGCTCTGAGGAACGTACATCACGGGCACCATTCCAGCGGCCAGCCCGCTTTCCGTCACGCTGCCGACAATGCCCACAACTTGACGCGTAGGCTCGTCAAAATCGGCGCCCAGTCCTTTGCCGATCAGCATGCGATGCCCGATGGGATCCTGGTCCGGCCAATACTTCCGAGCGAACGCTTCGTTGACGATCACTACATGGGTCGCGCTTTCCGTATCGGTGCGGTTGAAATAGCGACCGTGAAGAAGAGGAATGCGGAGCGCCTCGAAATAACCGGGGGAAACAAATCGCCAGTACTCGTCGCCCTCCCATTTTTCGTTGATCTTTGGTGTACGGCCCTCGATACTGAATGGCAAGTCGATGCCCACCTGGTCCATAGGCACAGAGACAGCGCAGCCGACAACGCGAACACCGGGCAAGGCTTGTATGCGATCCGTTGCCTGCCGCACCATGTTCTCCACCTGGGCTGTGCTGCCGTAACGGCTCCCGGAAATCGCGGTCCTCAGAGTGAGCACGTTGGAAGGATCGATTCCCGGTTTGACTGAGCGCAAACCGGCGAACGTGCGAATCATCAGCGCAGCGCCGGCGAGCAATACCACCGCAAGCGCAATCTCACTTATCACCAAAAGTCCCCGAACCCGGCTGTGCTTGAATCCTGTCCCGGAACGGCCGCTGGATTCCTTCAGAACCGCATTCACGTCGAAGCGAGAGACGCGCAGCGCGGGAAAGAGCCCGAACAGCAAACCCGTGGCAAGCGATATGCCAAACAGAAACACGAGTATGCGCCAATCGAGGAGCATCAACCCGCCCAGGGAATGTTCGGGAGCGTTGATACGCGGTATGTTCCCGGGACTCAGCGCAAGTAGCATGCGAACGCCGATGCCGCCCAAGGTCAGCCCTGCCACGCCACCAGCCAGAGCCAGCAGCGTGGTTTCCGTTAGAAGTTGCCGGATGATGCGTCCGCGGCTGGCGCCTACGGCCGTGCGAATCGCAATCTCTCTCTGCCGTCCGGTCGCGCGTGCAAGCAACAGACTGGCAACGTTTCCGCAAGCAATCAGCAGCACGAAAGCGACTGCGCCCGCCAGAATGAGAAGCGCGAAACGGACCTCGCCGCCGATGGCCACCCGCAGGGGAACCACATCCACGCTTTCGGACTTGTCCATGATGTCCGAGTGGGCTGCACGGAATTGATCGGCGATGACCGCCAGCTCGGCCTGGGCTAATGCAATGGACGCGCCGGGCCGAAGCCGCCCAGCTACGTAATAGATGTTTCCCTGGTTCGTGCTGTTCGGATCGAATTGCCCGGGAAGGTAGAGATCGGTAGGTGGATCAGAATGGTAGTCTTCAGGCAAGACCCCGAGCACAACATACTGCTCTCCACTGAGAGTGATCGTCTTACCCACAATGTCGTGGTCCCCACCCAGGCGGTTCTTCCACATGTTGAACGTGAGTACGGCGAACTTGCCCGCTTTTGGCAAGTCCTCTTCTGGAGAAAATGTCCGCCCGAGAAGGGGCGTGACACCAAAGACACCGAAGAACTCCGCGGTGACGTGCATTCCATTGACTGGATTGGGGCGGTCGCTCATGCCCAGATTCAGGCTGACACTGCCGAAATCATAGGCCGCCAAGGATTGAAATGTACGGCTCTTTCGCCATGCCATGAATTTAGGGATGGAAATCGACGATCCTTTGCCGTCCGGGAACTTACGCTGGACGCGCATGATCCTCTCCGAATCCGGAAATGGCAACGGAGCCAGCAGAACCTGGTCAATCACGGAAAAGATTGCCGTGTTCGCGCCGATGCCGAGCGCCAGGGCCAGGACCGCGACGATGGTGAAGCCAGGACTCTTGATCAGAACGCGAAAGGAATGGCGGACGTCTGCCAGCAGCGTTTCCATAATCGCTTATACGGAAAGGAATGCCAAATGGTTCCACCCAACAAAGAGTCTCTTATCCTGAACCTGTTGGGGAATCGACCTACCTGGACCGACGGCCCACCGTTCCCAGACTGCAAGCGAGGCAGAGGTCCCGTTCCGGGAAAGTGCGAGAAGATGCAGACTCAACTCGAGGAAACGGATCAAGTCACCGCCGCGCCCATAGCCATGACAGTAGAACAGGTTCTTGTGGGGGTTGACGTAGAAGGAAGGATGGGTTTCTTCATGCAACGGACAGAGGCCGACGAACTCGGAACCAGTTCCCACGGGACGACCGGTCCAGTGGTGCCGTTGCAGGTACTCCAGCAGCGGAAAGCGCTGTTTGAGCCGTTCGAAATCCTCGCCCATAGTGCGCACGTTGCTCCCAGGCACAAGGTACGGAGTGCTGGGTAGGCAATCCCAGGCAAGGATGGTGGCGGGAGAAAAAATATTTCGTCTCAGAGGCGCAGGGGCCAAAAGATCTGGAGAAAAGGAAAAAGGGTTGGCCAGGATAAGCGCAAGGGACCGCACTGGAGCTGCTCTCCGCGCGCCAGCCAGTCGGCGATAGCTCGCAGTGTGGGGCGCAAGAAGATAATTCCAACCCCACTCTTTGTGGCTTGATCTGACATTGGCCGGTTAAGTATCGAAACCTCGCCCGTATCAATTCGCCAGAGACAGGTCCGAAGCTGCTGACGATCACGTGGCCTCCGAGCCCGACAACATGAGCAACCTGCCGAACATAAGCCGTGAGATCCTCGCAACAATCGTTTCATGAGCGATCCGACAACTTGTTCTAATGCTGCTGTTGTCTGTCCTACAATATGTACCGCGGAAGACGACCAACGGTCTGGGCCCTAGATCACGATCCGGCAACTCTGATGCGGCCGTCCTTCGCTAGACCCACCGATCGAACCAATCCATCATTTTTCGCTGCGCCGCGAGCGGAAACTTGTGCGGGCCGTCAAAAACCCACGTGTCGAACCGCTCCGGCCGCCCCAGCGCCTGATAACACTGATGCAATGTGTCCATCGCGGCCTTAACACCCTCAGGAGGGAACAGGGTGTCCTGTTGCCCGTGGACCACGAGGAGCGGACAGGGCATCGCCAGCGTGGCGATGTCCGGATAGTCCAGATACTCAAGCAGCCCAGGGATCATTCCTGACGGAACCGTGTAAATCTCGTGGTGAGGGATCAGGTAGTGGAATGAGGTCATCCATCCTACCACGCACGCAGCCTTGATTCTCGGATCGAGTCCGGCGAGGAACACAGTCCTCCAACCCCCGGCGGAGAGCCCCGCACAGGCAATGCGATTCGGATCAACCTCCGGGCGCGTCCGCAGGTAATCCACAGTGCGAATGTCATCCCACACCAACACCCCACCCCAGGTAAATCCCGAGTGAAGAATATTCCGAAAGACGATTTCTTCCGAGCTTCCGGCGCGGTGATTGATCTGGCGAATGATTTCTTCCGGCTCGGCTTTGGAACGGTCGTTCGTGCGATTCTCCAGATCTTCATCAAGGATCAGACGACGTTCACCGTGATAGAACATGTCAATCACGATCACTGCATAGCCGCGCTGTGCAAGTGTGGCGGGAAAACTTACGCCGTCATAGTACTCCTTGCGATAGGTGGCTAGCATGGGGTGTTCATCATCGGTCTCAACGAGCTTCTCTTTTCCCCAGTAATAAAAGCCGCCGTGGTCATGGAGCGCGACGACCGCGGGGACGGGGAATTTGGCACGTTTCGGAATAAGAAAGTAACAAGGCACTTCCACATCAGTAGTCGTCCAGAAGTTCAACCGTTCTCGAATGTAGTCACCTCGGTCGACGCGGTCGAGGACGCGCGGTCGGGGGTGTACGGCCTCCGGCCGATAGGACATCAGCTCGAAGACTTTGGCGCGTCCTTCAGCCTTCCAGGCTTCGAGGTCCTTCGGTCGGCGGTGGAGAAAGGCCAGGCTTTGGCGGGTCTTTTCCTGCTGACGTTTAATAAAGGGGTAGAGGTTCCCGAGCGCTGAGCCCTTCCAGAGCTTGGCTTCGTCAGCCGCAGATCCGGCTTGCAATGGCGGGAAGAAATTTGAAGGCTGCGCGCTTTCAGCCCGCCCCGCTGCGACAGCCAGCCCGCTCAGCCCTCGCAAGAGCTCGCGTCGAGTAAGTGTTTGCCACACGGCATCACTCCTTTCTCGACCTCATCCCGAAGCCACCGGCGGGCACAACAGAGACCGAAAGCGCAGCATGACGATCCCGCCGCGGGCAACTCACTGCCCCAGAATAGGATCGAAGGCTTTCGACCTCGGGCTCCGTCACGCCACGGCATGATCCACAACCGATTCTGTCTTCGAGTCCAAGGAGGTCTTCTTGCCAAACGGTGCTGTTCCACTACTCGGGCAGCTCGAGCAACTTGGTAAGTGTCCCGCCCATGATCATCTTGCGAGTGCGTTCCGGGACGTCACAAGCGTCGAACATGGCCCGGTATTGATTTGCGACGGACTCCACCCCAGCCAGATCAGAGTCTGAGCCGAATACCAGCTTGATAAACGCACTGGGATCGTTATCCGGCCTCTTTACGGACCAGTCGATGGCCGACCACCAGAAAATCCGTTGGAATTCCGCGAGACGGCCGTGCATTTTCGTAAGCGTCGAGCCGCTGAGGTCGAAAAAGACGTTCGGGTTCCAGCGCGCAATCTCCGCCGCCCATTCATACTCGGGATTGCCACAATGGGCACCGACCAGGGTGATTTTCGGAAAGCGCCGCGCAATCTCCTCCAAGTGGATCGGTCGCATTCGGCCTGATGCTACATCCTCGGGCTCGTCGAAATTTTTTCGCAGCACGATGCCGGTGTGAAAAAGGACAAGCCAGCCATAGCGATTCGCCAGCTCGTACACAGGAAAGTAAGACGGGTCGTTGTACGGCTTCTTCACGAATTCCAGCTCACCGAGGCCCCGGAAACCGAGCGAGTGCAGCTCCTCCGCTTGTGGGACCACATCCGGCGCGTCCAAATCGACGAAGCCGAAGGGAACGATTTGCCGGGGATGCTGCTTGGCCGCTTCGGCGACAACCCGTCGGTGAGCAAAAGGGGTCAGGAGACAGGCCGTCAGGTTCATCCGGTTGGCCAACTTCAGCAAATCGTCGAGAAATCCGGGATTTTTCTCATCAAAATGCACATGCATGTCGACAATGCGACCGGTGGGCTTGTCTGCGCCGGGCGCTCTCTCACTAGGAATGAGGCGTCCGAACGGCGACAGTTCCATGGCGCTGCGGGCACTCGACATGACGGCCGCCCCGCTCGCAGCGCCGAGAAATCCGCGACGTGACAATCGTTTCTTGATTTTTGCTCTCCTGACTTGGCCCCCAAACCGTCGAGCCCGTCCATCACCAGCTCAGCTTCAACGCGAACTTTAACAGCTTTCGCAGACTGCCGTACGGCCAATAATAACTATGTTAGTGGGGTCATCACAATCGCCGTTGAGTGTTTCAGATTTCCGCAATGATATTTTCGGACCATATGACGACGAGATTTTTGTTTTTTTCCTTCGCTTTTCTTTCAATCTTCGCGTGCGCAACCAGCGACACGAACGTGAACGATATCAGACGGGTCGATTTCAAGAATTTCCGGTATCCGTGGGATGAGCCCGACGAGTCTGATAAAACTACTTGGCGCTGGACTCAATTGTCTCTCCAATCGAAGGTTCTTCTGATCGTTCTAGCGAAAGAGCATGGTGTGCAGATTATGACGACGCCCCGGACGGTATCGATTCCCTTGGTGACCCCGTATGGTGAAAAGACTCGTCGTGCCCGCTGACCCACGCACGAACCTCACTGCAAGCGCAAGTTCATGATAAGTTAGGCTCGGCAGACCCTTTGTTTGGGCCTGTCCCTGGCGAATTGATACGGTGGTCATTTTCCATGCAGTGTAACATTGTTATATTGCAGTCGCTCTCACTCGCGAGACTCACTTTCATGTTTCTTGAATGTCGTTGATTTCAAAAGCGTTCGCGCCGTATAGGATTTTCAGTAGGGACAGACAGAAAATCACGACATCCCTAAGTTCCCCTGTCCCATCCGTTTGTGGAAAGGCTAATCGGCACCATTCAACGCGAGTATTTGGATCACACTTTGTTCTGGACGACGGCAGATCTCGAAAACAAGCTGCTCGATTTCAGGACCTACTTCAACAACCATCGCACGCATACCTCATGGGAAGGGCGAACGCCGGATACGCCCGGGTCACGACCAGTAGCCAATCTCGGCTCGTTTCGCTGGCAATCCCACTGTCGAGCCCTATACCAGACACCAGCCGCTTCCTTCTTAGCGTTTCCCGGAGCTGGTTCTTATCGACGGATTTGCAGGGCGCTTTTTGGAAGCGCTTCGGAAAAGAACCGTCCCTCGGCCTCCAGATTGATCTCACAAACTTACACGCTTTGCTCCACGATCAAAAGGCGGGCTCTCGCGCCGAATTGGCTTCGCATCAACGCGCAATCAGGCTGCCACTTACTCGTCATTAGCACCTTACGGACGGATTGGGGGCGCTCGTCCGGCGTTGACTTCGGTAGGCGGGCAGCCTAACATGCGGCCCTACGACGAAAAAATGATCGGAAGAAAGCTACAGCACTACCTAATCCTGAGCCACTTGGGCGCCGGTGGAATGGGGGTGGTGTATTGTGCCCTCGATGAGGAATTGGATCGGAAAGTTGCACTGAAGGTCCTATCCGCCGGAATATTGGCCGATGATGCTGCCCGGAAGCAGTTCCGCAAAGAGGCGCTGGCGCTCGCAAAGTTGAATCATCCCAACATCGAAACGGTATTCGAGTTCGGTAGTCAGGAAGGACTGGATTTCCTGGCCATGGAGTTGATTTCGGGCGCACCGCTGAACGAAAAACTCAAGAACGGCCCCCTCTCAGAGCGGGACGTACTACGCTTTGGGGTGCAAATGTGCGACGGATTGGCGGCGGCACACGAGCGGGGAGTGATTCATCGGGACCTGAAACCGTCAAACCTATTCATCACTTCCGAGAATCGGCTGAAAATTCTGGATTTTGGACTTGCTACCCTTCTCAGGCCGGCGGAAGAAGCTGACATCGCCCGGACTATGACGGAAATGCAGGGCCGTGTCGTGGGGACGTTGCCCTATATGTCCCCCGAGCAATTGCGCGGAGAACCTACGGACGCGCGTAGCGACATCTATTCCGCAGGAGCAGTGTTGTATGAGATGGCCACGGGATCGAGACCCTTTCCGCAAAGTCATTCTGTGCAATTAATGGGTGCGATCCTTCACAAAGAGCCGGCCCCGCTTCGGTCATTTAATGACCGATTTTCACCCGGACTCGAAGCAGCGATCTTGAAGGCGCTCGACAAAGAGAAGTCCGAGCGGTACCAGACAGCTCGTGAACTGCGGACAGCTCTCGAAACACTGACAAGTAGCTTCTCTGCCACCGGCCCGCTGGCCCTGGCACCAGCGCCTCCATCAGGATCGAGTGTTACAAACGCTCCGGCCAAGTCCGCCCCGTGGAGATGGATCGCTGCGGCAACCACAACGGCAGTGGCCATGGCACTAGCTTTCGGGCTCGACGCGGGCCATGTAAGAAGCAGGCTCTTTGGATCGCGGGACTCGGACGTGAACCTGTCTCACTCAACGACACCCGCTCCTGCGCCTCGGCGTGCGATTGCCGTTCTGGCGTTCCTCAACGCATCAAAGCAGCCGGATCAGGCTTGGCTCTCGACGACGCTTCCCGAAATGTTGACCACAGAACTGGGTGCCGGAGGCAATCTGCGAACGATTGCAGGCGAAGATGTCACGCGAATGAAATCGGATCTGGGCTTGCCAGACGCGGACAGCTACAGCGGGGAAACGCTCCAGCGGATCGGAAGGATTTTGGGAACGGAAGACATTGTCACCGGATCGTATGTCGCACCGGGAACGGGCCAGTTGCGGCTTGACTTACGGTTGCAGAACGCGCGGACAGGCGAAACCGTTGACACAATCAAGGTGACTGGCAATGGAGAGCGAGTGGCCGACCTGGTCGAATTGATCGGGCGCGCAGGAGGCCAGCTACGGCAGAAGTTGGGAATGGAAGGACGCCCGCCCGCAGCCGAAGCTAGGCTAAAGGCTTCGGTACCTTCTACTTCCGTTGCCGCGAAACTCTATGCCGAAGGAATTGAGAAGCTGCGTCGCATGGATGCAAAGGGCGCGATTGAGCCCTTACAAAAAGCCATCCAAAAGGCGCCCGAATACGCGCTGGCCCATTCGGCACTGGCGGAGGCGTGGTCTATCCTGGGTTATGATGATCGGGCGCAGGCCGAAGAGCAAAAGGCGCTTTCACTGGCGAGCGCACTTTCGGCCGAGGATCGAGGACTAATCCAGGGCAGGCTGTATGAGTTCGCGTCACAGTGGGACAAGGCGGCAACTTTCTATCTGTCGTTGCGGACGCTCTACCAGGACGATCTGGACTACGGACTGCGGCAGGCCAACGCTCAGATCCGAGGCGGTAAACCAAAGGACGCCCTCGCAACAATCTCCGATTTGCGAGCGATCTCCGGCCCGGCAGGTGAAGATCCGCGAATCGATCTGCGCGTCGCAGAAGCGGCGGAAATGTTGGGAGACTTCAAGTCGCAAGAGGCTGCCGCTTCGCGGGCGGCAGAGAAGGCCGAACATCAAGGATCGCGCAGGATGGCGGCCAGCGCAGAGTGGCACCGATGCACGGCGCTGATGAACGTCGGTGATGCTGCGTCGGCAAGGTCCGCGTGCGAAAAAGCGCGGGACGCGGCGAAGGCGGTGGACGATCCACTGCTCCAGGCGAGAAGTCTCACTGGTTTGGGGTACGCTTTGAGCGACCAGGGCGACACTGCCCAGGCGCTGGAATGCCACAAGCAGGCCTTGCGTCTCGTGCGTGGAATCGGGGCGCAGCGAGATATCGCCGGAGCTCTGCTGAACATTGCTAACCTGACGTACGCCGCGGGAGACCTAAAGGGAGCGCACGGTTACTACCAGGAGTCGCTGGAGACTTCGCGCGCAATCAACAACAAACAGGGAATTCTCGACGCGGAGGGCGGGCTCGCTGCCGATCTTGTCGCGTCGGGTGAATCCGCCGCAGCGCGGCAAATTTATGAGGACATGCTGAAAACAGCGCGGGAAGTGGGAGATCAGAAGAACGCTGCGTTCGCTCTCACCGGCATCAGCCTGACCCTTTTCGAACAGGGCGACATGGGGGGTGCCCGCAAACGGATTGAAGACGCGTTGAAAATCACTCAAGATGCCGGGATGAAGGGTGATTACGCTTCTGCCTTGATCGCCCTGGGTGACATAGACCTGGCGCAGGACCACCTGGACAAGGCCGACAAGAACTATCGCGACTCACTTCAGTTGAATCAGCAGCTGGCCGACAGACTCGGGCTGGCGCAGAATAACGCTTCACTGGCTTCGCTGGCTCTGGAACAAAATCAACCTGCTGGAGCTGAGACTCTCGCACGGCAAGCAGCGGACGCATTCCGCGAACAGAAGAACGCAGATCTCGAAACCGATGCTTTGGCCACGCTCGCTCGCGCGCTGATTTCCGAAAACAATCTGCCTGAAGCCCGCAAGGCGATTGAGCGCGCGAAGACCCTGCCGGCGCAAGACCAGGCGGTTCGACTGAAACTCGCCATTGCGGACGCCTATCTGGATGCGCGCGAAGGTAGGGCGGCTGAGGCCGCGGGGATCCTCGCCGAAGCAATTCAAAAAGCCTCGGATATGAAGTTGAAGGTGTCTGAATTCGAAGCACTCCTCGCAAAGGCAGATATTGAATCACAAACAGGCACCACGCCGTCCGCCAAGCTCCAGGCAAAACGGCTTCAGGCCGATGCGAGCGCTGCCGGATTTGCACTTATCGCCCGAAAGGCGAGCGCGATCGCCAAGTGAAGGGAAAGTCTGCAGCAATGCCCGCAGACCCCCAGGTACCGGGACTGGCAGACCAGGAACTCAGTGATCGAATGTGTGAAAACGACCAGGCGCCTAGCTTAGCTAAGTCCTCCGCCGCCGCCGGTACAAACTCCCAAAGCCAATCAGTCCTGTAACAAGAAGCGCAAGACTTGCTGGTTCAGGCACCGTGGCGAATGTGAGTTTTACATCCGGAATCGGCACTGCGGGAATGTCCGCGGCTGTGCAACTATTCGCGCCCTGGTTCGTGCCGGCTTGATAGCAATAAAAACCATCACCGTTGATGGAGGTGTTGTCCCCCACGTTCATGAACAGCGTCAGGCCGGCGCCCTGGCCCGGAAGTGGGATTGGGAGGCCGAACGTAAACGTAGGGTTGCCTGACAAGTCTGTCCCAAACGTTATCGCCTGGCCCGATAAGGCCAGCACATCAGCCTGTGAAAACGGCGAAAAAAGAATATTGCCGCCCGGAATAGGGTTATCATTTGTCAGTAACCCGGCCGATTCAAGGCTTCCACCTGACGGAAGCGGTAGCGTGAGGGTGAGAGACTGGCCTCCGACGGGCAGCGCCGAGGTTATCTGGAATGAAAACGCGAGCTGGCAGGTGCCAGTCGTGGGATCGGTCTGCGCATCCGAACAAAATTCCTGCGACGCAAACGTTACGCCGTCAATTGTGGTTGTCGATTGATTCAGAATCAGGGAACCGCTTTGCCCGTAATCCGAACGGGTCCGCACCGAAATTGAATTAGCTGATGCCGGAACCGCGAAAACGAACACAACAGCCGACGCAACGAGCACCTTTAGCTTTTTCATATAGCCCCCCAGAAAGACGCACCTAGCTGGAGGTCTCGCAGCACGTTAGTTTCCAATGTATGCTTCCTCATGCTCAAAATAGGAGGATTTTAAATCTAGTCCCTCGTATGACATAGGAGGGATGGAAGAGCCATTTTATTAGGCGAGACCCGGCTTGAACATAAAAGAGTGCAACAAATTGCACAATAGTTCTCCGTCTTTGGCTAAATTGGATTGGCATCTGCCCTTTCAACTGTCCCTACCGAGAATTCTGTGCAGTCCATGGGAGGTGTGGCTGGCGAATTGTTATTTCGCCCATAATTCCTTACGATTCCCCGCCCTGCTACCATTCTTCAATGCGTCATCTCGTAGTCCTTTTGATCCATTTAATCGCCGTCCTGACCCAGTTGTTCCAACTTGGCGTCCGTTCCCTGGTTGCCGAGTCCCTTCTGCTCAAACACCAGCACCTGATCGTAAATCGCTCCCGGCAACGATCGCCCAATCTATCCTCGTGGGACCGCGTCCTTGCCGGCTGGATGGCGCTCTTGATCCGTCCTACTCGTCTTCTCCGTGCCGCGTTGTACTGAAGCCTTCTACCCTGCTAGCCCTTCACAAAGCCATGAGCAAGCGAAAGTACCGGATGCTGTTCTCACCGAACGGCCATCGGAAGCGCGGTCCGAAAGGACCCAGCGCAGAACTCATCTATTTGGTAGTCGAAATGAAGCAACGTAATCCCAACAAATCTCCGCTCCATTCGTTGGCAACCACACTGTCGCGCCCTCTACCAGACGCCGGCAGCCGCCTGATTGATCAGAGACTCGCCCTTGCTGCGGTATTCGATCGACCGCGGCGGCACTCCAAGAAATCCTTCGCTGGTTCCCCAATCGCAACGCGCTTCCCCGATCCGATCGCTTCCCTACCACCAGGTGCGTTCCGAAAGTGAGACTCAGCTCACTCTCGTAAAGCAAGTAAAATCGGCCCGCGTAACAATTCGCCAGACACACGCCGCCAGATATTCGTTTCGCAACAAGAGTTCTTGATTGACTGTTCCGGTGACATAGGCGAGCAGGCGCGCCCAGAGCATCTCGGATTCCCCCGTAATCTCAAAGTTCGTGAAAGGTAAGATTGTAGGCGCTGTTTCTGGATCGGCGAAGTCCATTCGAAGATGGAACCGACAGGCCTATATCCTAAGCCACGCCATTTCAAGCCGTTCGAGTATTTTGACCACACGGGGTGACGGGTGCGGCGTCCATGCGGGAACCCTCAATGGTGTTGCACTCTATAGGATGTTTCAACCGCGCCATTCGAGGGCACCGCTGGATGCCGAAGTACATCAGCTCCTACAACGATCGCAGTTTCGATTGCAAGACTCTCCGCCACCGCCTTCCAAATTGATTAACGTCTGCCGTATTTTGGATGTGAAGAGCGGGCAGTACATCCTCAATCAGGGTATTTTGACCGAGGATGAACACATCAACAAAGGGGCTTGCGGCCCGTCTTGCGGGAGCTGTCAATTTTAGAATGAGGCTCCTCTTAGCGGTGCGAGCATCTGAGCACAATGGAAATGGTTCCATACGCGGTTAAGGGACGTTTCGCCAACCCATTCGTCCATAAACCTTGAGGACCCGCTTGATGACCCATCGCCGTGGTGTTCTTGTTCTGCTAGGTGCACTCTTGGTTGGCCCGAGAACCGATAGCCGCCAGCAAACGGCGGCAGCTGCTGACCAATCGGCAGAAAAGACGGTCTCGGATCTCGAAGAACGGACCTGTGTGGCCTTTCACACAAGGAATCTGGACCTGCTCCGGCAGCTGTTATCCGAGGACTTCGTCTCCGTTATCGATCTCGATCTACAGGTTCGAGAGTACATTTTGGAATCCGACGAGCTGCCGTATTCACTCTGCCACGAGGTTCAGATGGATGTGAACGCTTACGGAGCTGCGGCCCGTGCCTACGGTTTCGTGGTGAACACTCGTGGGGAGCAGGAATTAATCAGCGATACTTGGATCAAAAGCGGCAATGAATGGAACTTGATCTTCCGAAGAAGCGCGCATCTCGATGCCAGAAGCTATCTCGAACATGCGCTTGATCTCATGCAGAAGTATTCTTGGAAGCGCAAAGAGGTGAATTGGCCTGAGCTACATGCGGCAACGCTCCAGCTGGCGGCTGGTGCGAAGAGCTCACTCGATGCTTACGGCGCCCTGCGTTTTGCGTTATCCAGCTTAGGTGACCATCACAGCTACCTCCTGTTATCACCCGCCTTGCAAAAGTTAGAAGCAGACTACCTAGCGGCCGAAGCCGGGGCGGGGAAATCCATTCAAACTCCACCCGAGGACACCACGCCGCGCTCGCCTTACGTTGGACGCTACGAGCCTGAGGGTCACACACAGTCTCTAGGCGACAGAAAATTTGCAGTCGTAGTTGTTCCAAAATGTCCTGTTGTGGACCGGACTGAAGGGGCGCGTTATTCGGAAAAACTGCAGCGGATCATTGCGGAACTCGATTCCGCGCAGCCTTCAGGGTGGGTCGTCGACTTGCGCGGAAATGTGGGCGGTAATATGTGGCCGATGCTGGCGGGCATTGGACCCGTGCTGGGCGAAAGCTTAAACTTAGGTGGATTCCTCGACACTTCCGGCGCCATAGCCACCTGGTCGTATCACGACGGAATCGCGGGACTTTCCATCAACGGCAACGAGAGTGCCCAGACAGGTCCGCTTCCTGGAAAACCATATCGCCTGCGAGCGACACCGGCGGTTGCCGTCTTGGTCGATTCAGCAACCGGAAGCTCCGGTGAGGCGGTGGCGATCGCTTTTCGTGGCCGAGCACGCACGAGGTTCTTTGGAGGGCGCACTGGGGGATTTTCCACGGTAAACCAATTCTTTGCCCTGGCCGACGGAGCAATTCTGAATATCACTGTGGGCGTGGATATCGATCGCAGCGGAAAAGTTTATCTTGATGGCGTTTCCCCGGATGAGTTACTGCACGGCAGCGGCGCTGCCATTTCCAGCGAAAAAGATCCGGTGGTCCAAGCGGCGATAAATTGGCTGCGTCAGCAATAATCTGTCGCGGTGTCGCTCTTCGCGGCAATAGGTCTTCGCTCGTAATTGACCGGCACGGGAATGAGATTTCTGAATTGTTACCTCCGGCAACCAATTCCCGTCGCCGCGCCATGGCTGGGGCATTGACCTGACGCTCTCTGGGCTGCAGTGTAGCCTATTGTCGGGTGAGTAGGCCGGCGGTATTCACACGGTTGATTAGTTCATGATGAACAGCCGGTGGTATATCATGGCGGCGGAGAATATTTCCCACTGCTTGATCCGAGAGCCGGT
>Ga0210410_10000843_pt1 | contig 30549 bp, 26 predicted proteins | sample IncBWC4MmetaG_FD_161058 | JGI IMG/M metagenome (GOLD analysis project Ga0210410, IMG submission 161058) | Forest soil microbial communities from Barre Woods Harvard Forest LTER site, Petersham, Massachusetts, United States - Inc-BW-C-4-M | ecosystem: Environmental > Terrestrial > Soil >...
GAACAGCCAAGCCGCCCCAGGACCCGCGAACGCAGCAGCCAATCCCTTGGCGGTGTAAACGATTCCGTAGTTCGTGGTGGCCCACTTGTTTCCGTACAAGTCGCCGGTGATTGCCGGGAACAACGAGAAGATATTGCCCCACGCAAAGAAACACAGTCCCGATAAGGCAACAAACCAGACAGGACGGGCGATCATCTGCAGCAAGGCAAATACAGCGGCTGCCTCAAGGATGAAGGAGCAGAAGATAGCGTTCTCCCGGCCGATGTGGTCCGAGACCCAACCCCAGAAGGGTCGGGTCAACCCGTTCAAGAGCCGGTCCACGGTAATCGCCAGCACCAGCGCGGTCATGCCCCACGCCACAATCACATTATCCACGTGGTAGGTCGAGGCCATGGGGTTGAGTTGTGCAGTCACCACCAAGCCGCCGAAGGCCAGCATCGTCATCATCAGATAGATCACGTAGAACGATGGCTGACGCAGCATCTGGAAAGGTGTCAGGCTGACGGTCGAAGTGTTGATTTTGGCTCTGATTTTGGCTTCCTTTTGAGCCCAGTTTGGCGGCGTCCAGCCAATAGGCGGCCGTGCCAAAAACAAAGCGCAAATCAGGACTACGGCGCCCTGAATGAACCCCCACACAATGAAAGTGTGCTGATAGCCGGAAACCTTCAGCATGTTGGCCACTGGAGTAATCGTGCTTGCAGTGCCTATGCCATAGGCCCCCGCGGTCAAGCCCACGCAAAGCCCACGGTGGTCTGGAAACCATTTCAGCGCGTTGCCGATGGAGCCGCCATAAACAATGCCAGCGCCGATACCGCCGACGGCGTACCAGAAATACAAGCTATTGATGGTTTCCGCGCGGCCCGACCCGACCCAGCCCAACGCGACCAGAATCGAACCCGCACCCAGCATCAGCCGCGGGCCGATGATATCCACCAGGTAGCCTTCAAACGGAACAAGCCATGTCTCGAGAAGAATGAACAGAGTAAACGTCCACTGAACGGCGACCAGGGAGACGTGCAGGTGTGCCTGGATTGGCTTGGTGAAAAGAGTCCAGGCGTATTGCAAATTGGCGATCGCCATCATCGCGATGATGCCGGCCACCAATTGAACCCAGCGATTGACGATCCGAGAGGGATGAATTAGAGCTTCTGGCGTAGCAGCCATTGACTAACCTCCATTTGGACTTCAGCGGAAGTAGCGCAAGAACCAGGCCCGATTTGCCCGCGAATCCGATCGAAGAGCCCACATCTCCACGAAACGGAGCAACGCCGGAAATTATTCGCTTTCCCCACATCGATCTCTCTCCCGAAGCGATCGACATCAACGTTTGAGACGCGCGCGGAGCTTGTCTTCAGTTTTTAGCGAATAATCCCTGACCAATTGCCGCAGGAAACTTCTTGGCGGCGGAATGCTGCGTTTTACCCCTTCAACGGCAGCTTCGCGCCCCCAACACCGCCCGGCGGCCACTCCCGTGAACCGTGTTAAACTGGTCCGGTGAGTGAACCACTTTGCGGCGGGACGGAATCTAGCACCGCACCCAGGGCCTGTCAAGAAGAGATTCCTTGCATCCTTGTAAGCTATTTTTCGCATTCTGTTCCGCGGGGAATCACCACCCGGACGGGTTCCCGGCCATCCTGGAGAGATACGGTCAATGCCTGAGAGTCTCGAAGCACAGATCAAGACTTTTGTGACCCGGCTGGAGGACCTGATTCGCCGCGGACATCAGATTCGCGCTGCGTTGGCGAAGGACTCCTCAAATCCATCCGCTATCGTGGCCGCGCGCGCCTGGCACGAAGAGTGCGGCGTGGCGATCAATCAATTGTCTGGAGGCAGCAAAGCGCATTGGCTGGCCCGCGCGTTCAGCGAAGCGTTTCTGATGCGTTCAGCAAACGGAAGCGCCTCGGAAGGAGCGGCTCCCGAGGAGATTGTCCAGCGCTTGCTGGATGTCCTCGCGCAAGCCGTCGCCGCGCTTTCCCGGAATGACGGAGGCCCGGTAATCATCGCGTCGGAGGATGTCCCACCCCGCCGGTTCGAATTCGTCCACAATCCCGAATTGCGCCAGGTTCTCGAACAGGCCTACACCGACGGCCGTCACGCGATGGAACAAGGAGAATTCGAACTGGCTTTGCGCACATCGTGCGGGATTCTGGAAGCCATCGTCACCGATGCGCTCGAACACAAAGGCTCAAGTGAACTGGCAGCGTCCGGCGCGCCGGAAGGGAAGATCGCTGATTGGTCTTTCGATGCGAGGCTCGCGGTCGCGGAGAAAGCCGGCCTGATTCGCGGAGGCTGCGCTCGACTGCCGGCGGTTGCGCGCGCCTACCGGGATCACGGCGACAACGGCAACAGCGTGACGATTTCCGAGCGAGATGCGCGAGTAGCGGGACAAGTGCTTCATGTAATTATGAGAGATCTGAATCCTGGCAGGTAGAACCAGGCCAACGAAAGCGATTCGAGCGTGTACTTGCCTTAGTCTTCCAGATCTTCGCGGAAGACCGGCTGCGAAGGATCCAGGCTGCCATCGATAACCGCGATGCGCATGTCTTCAAACGCGCGCGTCGCCTCTTCCAACGTCGCGTAACCCCGCTCCCGTTGCAGCGCCCCGGTGGCCGAATAAATCAGCGTGTAATACCGCCCCGACGCGTACTGGAGTTCCAGCAACTTGTTCGGGATGTCCGGATCGCCCGCCTGTCCCAGCACGTCCATCAGCGCCACAGTCCACTGCCGGTCTTTCGGGTCGGTGACGACCTCGCGCTCGACGTACTGCCACCCGTCCATGCTCCAGAGAGGCATATCTATCCAAGCAGGTCGGCAAGTGCTCGCGCGACTTGCGAACCGGTAAAGGGTTTTGGGATCAGCAAAACTTTCTGTGCATTACGCGAAGTGAGGCTCGCATCGGCCTTCTCCGGCGTATCGCTGATGATCACGATGGGAAGTTCGGCGTAGTCCGGATTGTGCCGCACGATGTCGAACAGGGATTCGCTCATATCAAACGTCGAACAGTCCAGCACGAGAGCATCCGCCCTGAAATCCCGAATCAGGTCGTTGACCGTATCGGTAAAACCTTCGGCGAAGACCTCGTGGCCGTGGTCGCGCAGCGCAAACGTCAGGAGTTGCGCGATCTCCGGCGTGTCGTCAATCAGCAGAATGCGTTTCGGCAATGCGCTAGCCCTTGCCGGTGCCCGGCAGCCGCGGCTTCTTGGCCGCGCAGGCCTCCAGGTCCAGAACCCACACTCGGCCGCCGGCGGTGTAGTAAGCGCGCCTATCATTTTCGAACATCGCGCCCCAGGCTTCGAGAGTGCGCATGGCGAAGGTGATCCCTTCGAAGTTGTTGCGCAAGTGGCCGAAGACTTCGTTGGTGTGCCAGTTGTCGGTGAGGATGGCATCGCCCCCGTGCACTTTCAGCACAGTGTAAAAGCGATCGTGCGCGGCCTCGTTGCGGACTTCGCGGGTCGAGCCGCGCTTTTTGCCTTCCGTGACGACATAGCTCTCCTGCCCGGATGCGGCCGAAGGAGAAACGTTCGCCGACATGGCGTCTTTGATGTTTGGTGTGTTGGTGCTCATAGTGTTTGCGCCACCGCCTCGGCTTCCGCCGCGGCCCCCATGTTGACCTGGTTCTTCGGATCCGCGGCCTTGATCAAAGCCTCGGGTAGTTGCACGCCCATCATCCCCCATTGCTGGTTGGCGAACTTCTGCAGATTGGCGATGTGCTCGGCGTGCAGGTGGCCGAATCTCCCCTGCAATTTCAAGTATTCGGAAACCGGACGCATCGTCTGCGGGCGGAAACTATAATCGTACTCGCGTTTCTCCGGGTTCCATTCCCACATCGGATAGAGGCCGCATTCCACCACCAGGCGACCAAGATCAATCGACCGAGGCGTCTCATACACGAAGCCCTTTTGGCAGGGGGTGTAAATCATCAGGTATGCGGCGCCCTTGTGGTTGAGCCCCTTACGCACCTTATTCATCAGGTCGATGGGATAGCCGACGCTGGCGGTGGCCACATAGCAATGCGGGTGACCCGCGGCCATCATGCGCGCGAGGTCCTTCGGATACAGGGTCTTCGCTTCCGGAACTTTCGGCCCGGGCGGCGAGAACGTCGTCATGCCGCCGTACGGCGTGCGCGAGGACGCCTGAATACCGGTGTTGGCATACTGCTCGTTGTCGTAGCAGATGATCAGGCAATCGTGATTACGATAGAGCGCTCCGGAGATGGAAGCGAGGCCAATGTCCGACGCGCTTCCGTCGCCGGCTTCGCAAATGACATTCGGGAACGTGCCCTTGTACTTGCCTTTGCGGATCATCGCTTCGTATGCCGCGGCGACTCCCGCGGTGAAGCTGCCCGCGCTGCCGATTTGCGTGTGCGCCCACGGCACATTGTAGGGCGTGCAGAGATACGAGCTGTTGGCGACGTACATACATCCGGTCGGACCGACGAGGATGGTGTTGTCGCCCGAGGCCTTGCTCGTCATGCGGTACTGGATGGACGGTCCGCAGCCGGCGCACGTGCGGTGGCCGGGAACGAAGGGTTCGGACGCGGGCAGGTCGGGATTATAGAAACGCGCGCCTTGATTGGGGCTGCCGAGAATCGGAAGGGTTTGACGCTGAACTTCGATGACTGGCATATCGACTCCTCCTAAAATTCTTTGCTGAAACCTTTTTCAATCCATGCAAATTCTTTACCTGGCGGACGGCCTTGGAAGGCCGTCCCTACGGCTATTCCTCGAAGCCGACCCAGTGGGTGCGCTTTTCGATCTTGCCGCGATTCTGGGCCTGGATCATTTTCTCGGCCATCCAATAGAATTCCTTCAGGACGATGGCCTCGCCGCCCATTCCGGCCATGAAGGACATCATCAGCGGACGCTTCGGGCTCTCGTACAGAGCCGCGGCAGCTTCGGCATAGAGCGAACCGCCGCTGCTGACGCTGCCGAGCCCCATGTTGGTTTCAATGACGCCGACAACTTTGAACCTGCTGAGCGATTCACAAACGCGATCTGTGGGATACGGCCGGATGGTGCGCAGACGAACCATGCCGACTTTCATGCCTTTCTCTCGCATGTGGTTTATGGCAAAACGCGCGGTGACGGCGTGGCCGCCCTGGAGGAAGAAGACGATCTCCGCATCCTCGGTTTTGTATTCCTCAAGCCACGCATCGTAACGGCGACCGAAGATGCGTGCGAACTCTTCGTGAACTTCCTCGATGACCGGCATGCATCCTTCCATGGCGCGTGCCCGCTCCAACTGGAGCGGTGGACCCTGTTCCGGCATGATCTGCGGGCCGTGCGAAACGGGGCGGCGCGGATCGAGCGGGTACGGATGCTTGTACGGCGGCAGGAATTCTTTCACCTGGCCGGGGTCGGGCAGGTCCACATCGGAGGTGATGTGCGAAACAAAGAATCCGTCCTGGCAAACCATCTGAGGCAGAAGTACGCGGCGATCCTCGCCGATGCGATACGCCATCAGGTGATTGTCGAAGGCCTCCTGCGCATCGCAGGACCAGCCCATGATCCAGCCCATATCGCGAGTGGAGAGCGCGTCGGTGTGTTCGGAGCCGAAGTCGCCCGGAGGATCGAGCGTGCGGTCGGCAATCATCATCTGCACGGGCATGCGGCTGCCGGAGATGGGCGAGTACAGTTCGTAGGCGAACTGCACGCCGACGCCGGAGCTTCCGGTGAACACGCGGGCGCCGCTGGACGAAGCGCCGTGAGCAATACTCAGCTGCGAGTGCTCGCTGTCCGCGACGATGTACTCGGCATCCAGTTCGCCGTTGGCGACCATCTGCGCGAGCGCCATCATCGTGGCGGTGTAGGGGCGAATCGGGTAGGCGGTGATGACGTCGACGTCGGCGTACTTGGCCGCCTGCGCCGCCGCGACGCAACCATTGATGCGAACTGTTTTTCCCTTAATTGCGGTAGCTGTTGCCATGTTAGAGCTCCTTCGCCGGGCGGTTGGCCATGTTCACGAGTTCCTGTGCCTGGCGGCCGTGCAGTCCGGGTGTAATCGCGAATGCCGTATCCATGCGGATCACGCCCGCGTCGAAGTCCAGTTCGGGCACGCCTTCGAGGCAGCCGGTCGGGCATTCTTCAATGCAGACCCGGCAGCCTTTGCAGTAATCCACGAGAATTTTGTAAAGACCGTTCGAACGATCGGAGCGCACGATGCACGGTTCTGGACACACCAGGTAACAGTTGTCGCAGGCGTTGCAGGTGCCGCAACTGAAGCAGCGGCCAGCTTCTTCGACGGCCTGTTCTTCGGTGAACGCCAGGATTACCTCCTGCTGCGTCTTTTTGCGGCTGGTGGGATTTAGCATGCCCTGCTTGACCCGCGGGAAGTGCGGGAAGTAGGTCATGTTCATCCGGTTTAGGTCCACGATGACATCGATCGCGATTTTGCGAGGCTCAAGAACTTCGCCGCGCAGGGCCTTGTCCAGATTGAAGGCAACGCGCTTGCCGTCGCCTACCGCATTCACAACCATCAGCGGCTGGCCCGAACCCAACTGCACGATGTCGCCTGCGGCAAAGAAGTTGGTGGTGCCAAGTCGCCCGAAGCGGTCGACGTTGATGGTCCCGCGTTCGGTTTTGAATTCGGCCGGCAACCACGCGAGAGACGCGTGTTGGCCGACGGCGATGATCACGTTGTCGACGGCGAATCGCTCACCGGGGACATCTTTGTTGACGGTGATTGGGGAAGCGTTAATGGCACCAGAGAATTTCGCCGGGTGCAGTTGAAGCGCCTCGACTTTGCCATTGCCATGAACGGTGGTAACGGCCCGTCCGTGAATCAGTTCCACGCCCTCTTCCAGCATGTCGTGGAGGTCTTCCGGCACGCAGGGCATTTCCTTCGGGTTGCCCTCGACGGTGATCATGGTCACTTCGACCGCGCCCTGCCGCAGCGCTTCGCGGGCGCAGTCGATGGCAGTGTTTCCGCCGCCGATGACAGCGACGCGGGCACCCAATTTCACCTTCGAAGTACCCATGCCGATGTCGCGCAGGAAGGGAAGCCCGTAAATCACGCCTTGCTTGTTTTCGCCTTCGGCGCGGACGCTGTTGGGTTCGGTCAGGCCGACGGCCAGGACGACGGCGTCGTACTCTTTTTTCAGGCTGTCCCAGGAGACGTCCTTGCCAACCTCGGTGTTGGTTTTGATGGCGATGCCGAGTTCAATGAGCCGCTCGATTTCGCGATCGAGCACGTCTTGCGGAAGCACCCAGTCCGGAATGCCGCCGCGATTCAGGCCGCCAGCCTTGGGCGATTTTTCAAGGATGGTGACTTTGTATCCGAGGCGCGCGAGTTGATAGGCAGCGCTGTGACCGGCAGGACCCGAGCCGACCACGGCGACCTTCTTGCCGTTGGGTTTCCCCGGTTTTACGACGTCGCGCTGCAGCGCCTGGCCGAGGTCGCCAAGAAACCGCTCCACCGCGCGAATCGAAATCGCTTCATCGTACTGCCCGCGGTTGCAAGCCGTTTCGCATGGGTGGTAACACACGCGGCCAGTGACCGAGGGAAAGGGCATGTCCTCCTTGATCAGCGCGTACGCGTCCAGATACTTGCCGCGCTTCACCAAATCTAGATAGCCCTGAATTTTTTCGTTGGTGCCGCAGGCGTTGTTGCAGGGCGGCAATTTGTCGCGGTACACCGGCCGGATCGAGCGCCAGTTGCCGGTGGGGAACAAGTCCTGCCCCTTTTCCTGCGTTGGCGCCGGGGTGATGCCTGCGAAGGGAACTGTCAGCCATTCGGGGATGCGTGTGCCTTTTGTGGACATGGGATCCTTCCTATGCCGCCACTGGATTCAGAGGCAGGATGTGCAATTCGTGGAGCGCCAACTCGAAAGCTTTCTGATTCGCAATCATCGGTTGAATCGTCTCCATCTTGACGATTCCCGTCGTCTTCACCACCGCGGCAATCAGCGGAGCCGCGATATCCGGCGCGATCGCCTTGCTGCGTTCGGCGGCACCTTCCGTCGAAAGCCTATCGAGACCCAACTGCCCCAGCCGGTAGTAAAGCCACTTGTGATCGGCCAACTTCGCCGCATCCACGCAAACCAGTTGCGCCAGCCGGTCGGCGCCCGGCACAAATCGAATCATGTATTCCGGCGTGTAATGGGTGTTGATCACCAGCGTCCCGCCCGGCGGCATCCCGCGCATGTAATCCCAGCCCTTCACCATCGTGCCCTCCACCAGCACGACAATGTTGGGGTGATCGTTTTCGTAGGTGAGCTCGTTTTCGAGCACGGTGTCGCTCACGCGGCAATACTTGCGCGTCGGGCAGTTGGTGCGATCCGGATTGTCCACATAGTTCTCCATCGACTGCGCGTGCTTGCCCTCTTTCCGGGCGGACGCGGAAATGGAGTTCACGATGTCGCGGCCTTCTTTGTCCATGATGATGCCGCGCGTCCAGACAGAAAGTTCCGTATAGCTCATGCTCCCACCTCGTCAGTACTTGGTTGAAGTAAACACATCCCGGCACAAATCTCCGGCGGCGCTGCCCGGTTCGTTCGTTTTATTCAAGTGCTTGGGGCTGCTTCGATCCGCTTCGAGAACCGCCAGGAAATCTCCCCGCGTGACCACGAACGGCGCAAGCCGGGTGCCCCGCTGAATTTCCACGATCGCGGAGAGCGTCGCCTTCTTGCACAGGCTTTCGATGTCCGCGCCGGTAAGCCCATCCATCCGCCCTGCCAGTTCCTTGAAATCGATATCGGGCGAGAGCGGCACGTGCCGGCAACAGAGCTGGATAATCGCCGCGCGGTCGGCAACGCCGGGTTTTGCGAACGGGAGTATATAGTCGAAGCGGCCGCTGCGCAATAAAGCGGGTTCGATGCGCTCGGGACGATCCGTCGCTGCCAGCAAGATGACTCCCTTGACGTCGCGCAGGTTGTCGATCTCGCGCAAAAGTTGGCTCAGAATTCGCCGGTACACATCCGTGGTGGATTGATCAGCGCTGATCTTGGGAGCAAGCGCGTCGATCGAGTCGAAGAACAGAATGCACGGCGCGGCGCGTCTTGCCTTCTTGAAAACTTCGCGCAACGCTCGTTCGGAATCGCCCAGCCACTTCGAATAAAGCTGTGGGCCGTCAATCGCGATGAGCGGGAGTTGTTTTTCGCCCGCGAGTCCGCGGGCCATGGCCGTCTTTCCCGTGCCCGAGGGCCCGACCAGCAGGATACCGCGCGGCGGCGCGAGGCCGAATTTCTCGTAAATCTCCGCATGAAGGTGGGAGTGCTCGACAACAGCGTCCAGCATTCGCTTCACTTCGTCGAGGCCGCCGAGCGAAGCGAACGCCGTTTCGCTCTTTTCGATGAAAAATTCGCGGGTCGCGCTCGGCTCCACATCCTTCAATCCGGCCAGGAAATTTTCACGCGTAACCTGCAGCGCCCCAAGTTCGGCGGACGCGGCGCCATCCATGCCAAGGGGAAGGTTTGCAAGAAAGCCGCGCAGCGCGATCATGCCCACTTCCTGGCAAAGCGCTTCCAGGTCCGCGCCGACAAAGCCGTGCGAAAGTTCGGCGATTTCCTGCAGGCCGACGTCCCGCGCCAACGGCATGGCTCGCGTGTGAATCCGCAGAATCTGCAGCCGCGCCTGGGTGTTCGGCACGCCGATCTCGATTTCTCGATCGAACCGGCCCGGGCGGCGAAGCGCGGGATCGAGGATTTCGGGAATATTGGTGGCGCCCATCACAATTACGTGTCCGCGCGCCACGAAGCCATCCATCAGGCTGAGCAATTGCGCCACGACGCGCTTCTCCACTTCACCGGTCACTTCGGCGCGCTTCGGAGCGACGGCGTCAATCTCGTCAATAAAGAGAATCGCGGGCGCGTGGCGCGCCGCTTCTTCAAAAACCTCGCGCAACTTGGCTTCGCTTTCGCCATAAAACTTGCGCATGATTTCCGGGCCGTTCAGGTGAATGAAATGCACCCGGCTTTCGGCGGCCACCGCGCGCGCAAGCAAAGTTTTTCCTGTGCCGGGGGCGCCATACAAAAGAACTCCCTTCGGCGCCAGAATCCCCAACCGCTCAAAAATGTGCGAGTACTTCAGCGGCAGTTCGACAATTTCGCGCACACGCGCCACCTCGCGCTCCAGGCCGCCGATGTCTTCGTAGGAAACGGCGGGAGCGGGAGAAGGTGTCTGCTCGCCTTCCACAATTCGAATATCCGTCCGCTTCCCGATCACCACGGGTCCCGAAGGAATGGTGCGCACAACCTGGAAGTTCACGGCCTTCGCAAACGTCGGCACGCGAACCGCGCAACCTGTAACCACCGGGACGCCCACCAGATCCTGAAGCATGCGATCGGGTGCGATCGTCGCCGGTGCGGCACCCACCCACATGGGAGTGAAGCGAACCGCAACGGCCGCCTGCGTCTCAGTCAGCGCCACAGTAACTTGTTCCTGCAATCCTGCGGCGCAATTGCTCCGGCATGTTCCGTCAATCTGGATCATGCCTTCATGCGCATCGTCGGAAATCTCTGCGCGTCCGACTGCGACCGTGCCGCCGGTGATCTTCAAAACATCGCCGGGCCGCGCCCCGATGCGAGACGCATCCGCGGGTGCGAGCCGAGCAATCGCGTGGCCCACATCCTCGACGCGCGCCTCTGAAACCCGAAGCGTCACTTTCGGCGCGGAACTTGGCGTGGAATTTTGGTGGGTTGAGAGACTCTCGGCTTGCGCCTCGGGAGGAGCGAACTGCCCGCCGGTAATGTCATCCCGCAAGTCAGGCAAACTGGTTGTCCTCAAATCGAAATTCTGTGCTTCGCCCCTTCGATCCCAAGCGCCGTTCCGCGTCACGCGTGCGCTTGCTTTTGCGAACGCGCGTTGTCTCCCCGTGGTGGAAAATCCCAGCCGGCCAAACCCTTACTTCTTTAGCAGCATTTTTTCGACGTCTTCGATGTGCCGCCGCATGGCCAGTTTTGCAGCGTCGGCGTCGCGGCGGTTCAATGCCGCCAGAATTTTCCTGTGGCCCGACAATGATTTTTGCGGGCGCCCGTCAACCTGCAAGCTGCGTTCGCGCGAGTCGCGCAGCAAATCCATCAGCGTGTCCAGCACCTTGCGCACAACGCTGTTTCCGGAAGCCAGCGCAATGGCGTAGTGGAACTCCGTGTCCTCGGCAATCGTGCTGTCCCCGTTGCGCAATTTCTGATCCTGCCGCTCCAGAATCTCTTCCATCTCGGCAAGTTCTTCGGGGGAAACACGCGCCGCGGCGCGAGACGCGAGCGAGGGTTCCAGCATCTTGCGAAAATCCAGCAGTTCGCCGACCAGTTCTTCCTTGCGCTTCCGCGCGTTGGCCAGCGGGTTGACCAGCGAGTCAGACGAAATCTGGCGAACGATCGTGCCGGCGCCCTGGCGCGGCTCCACCATGCCCATCAGTTCCAGGCTGCGGATCGCATCGCGGATGGAGCTGCGGCTCACACCGAGCGATTCCGCCAGGTCGCGCTCGGAGGGGAGCTTGTCGCCAGGCTGCAGTTTTTTCAGGATCAGGCGTTCGATCTGCTTGGCCACGCCTTCGTAAACTTTGTCCCGGCGGACAGTTTCAAAATCGGATTTCAGGTTGAGTGACAAGCAAGGCTCCAAGTGGTCCGGTAAGTGGACCAGCGGGAGTATACACCCCTTGTCAAGCACCCGGCAATCCTTTTTGGGTTCAATTCGGCTCGTGAAAATATCCGTGCCCGCGCGACACCAATTCCTTAACGACCGGCAATAAAAAAATACGCGCTCATCGCCAGGCCGATCCCAATCACCGCATAGCGCATCTTCTTCGGGTCGGCTGTCTGCGCAAAATGCGCTCCAAACCAGCCGCCAGTCAGCGCTCCGGCGAGCATCACCAGACACTGGGGCCACAACACCGCGCCGGCCCAGATGAACGTGACCACGGCCGCCACGTTGCACGCCGCCGCCAGCAACGTTCGGATCGCGCCCATTGCCAAAACATCCCGCATTCCCAGCGCGGCCAGCATCCCAAGAATCACGAATCCGATGCCCGCCCCGAAATATCCGCCGTACACCGCGAGCAACAATTGCAGGAGAGAACTTACCCCGATCGCCTGCCACGAAAGTTGCCGGAGATCTTCAACAACCGAAGTCCGCCCGGCCATCGCGCGGATTTGATTGCCGAAGGCAAACAGCAGCGTCCCGCTTAAGAGCAGCCAAGGCACCAGGTGCAAAAAAGTGTGTTGCGGAGTCCGCAGCAGTAACAGAGCTCCGGCCCAGCCTCCCGCCAGGCTCGTCACCAGCAACGGAATCAAAATTCGCGGCGGCGCGTCCAACCGCTTCAGGTAGACAACAGTGCTGGCCGCTAATCCGGGCCACAGCGCCACGGTGTTGGTGGCGTTCGCTTCGACCGCGGGCACTCCCGTGAACAGCAACAGAGGGAAGGAGACAAAACTGCCACCGCCGGCCACTGCGTTCAGTGTTCCGGCGATCGCGGCGGCGAAAAACAGGAGGATGGCCTGAGTAAAGTGCAAACACCTGTTTATCAGAAAAGCCGCAGACATGCGAAGCGATTCTATCGACGGCGGGATTCAGCGATTCAACCAAAATGCCTGATCAGATCAGCATTCTGCGTAAGTGTGAAAACACTTTTTCTCTTACCCCGTAACGTAAATTTTTCTCTCTTCAATCGATTTTATGATTATTTGCTTGACACGCATTCTAGAATGCGCTAAAGGCTGACCGCCACTGGTCCGGTTATCCGACCATTCTCGTTGGGGGGGAACATGAATTCACTAAGGACGTGGATTGCGCTTGTCACGCTGACCTTGGGTCTCGTGTGCATGGGCCCGTATGCTCAAGCCCAGAGTGAGAACTCCACCAGGGGTGGGATCGACGCTCCCTCTGCCACGGCGAGCAAAGCGGAAGTGGATCAACTCCGTCAGGAACTGGCCGCGCAGCGCCGCACCATAGAGCAATTAAAAAATTTGGTCGAACAGCTTGTCGAGGTGAAGTCGCGCGCCCCGTCACCCGCGAACGATGGCGCCGCACGCCTGATCAACACCACATATCCGCTGCCCGCTCCTGCGCCGGCTGTCGATGCGGCACCCTCGGAGCCCATCGTGCTTGAGCAAAAACCCGCGGAGAAAAAAGACAGCGCACCCCCCGTAACGGCGGGTTGGAACGGCGAGCATTTCTTCATCAAGTCCGCCGACGGCCAGTTTCAAATACAGCCCTACGGTTACGTACAGACCGATTACCGCAGCTACATTGGCGACGGCACTCCTCCCGATACTTTTTCGGTGCGCCGCGGCCGTTTCGGTTTTCAGGGAAATTATGGCGACCACTACCAGTTCGGCATCCTGGTTGACGCCGCCGCAACAACCGGCGCAACGATCCGCGATGTGTACATAAATGCGAAATACAACAACGCCATCCAGGTCCAGGCCGGGCAGTTCAAGGAACCCTTTGCCCAGGAATTGGCCGCAGGCGTTACCAACATCGATTTCGTCGAGCGCGGGTTGCAATCCTTGCTTTACCCCTCAGCCGCCTCCGCTTTTCGCAGCCCTGGCGTGGTGATTCATGGCGACATCAACGGCGGCGCATTCCAATACTGGGCGGGCGCGTTCAACGGCAAGGGTTTTTCCATAAATAACACCAGCAGCGTGCCGGAGACCGTAGGCCGAGTCCGCTTCTATCCCTGGCGCAACGTGAAAGACAGCAGGTTCAAGGAATTTGCCTTCGGCGGATCTATCGCTTATGGCCAGTCGCGCGGCCTTTCCGGCGAGCTCACGCCCAGCACTGGGTCGCCGGCCGCGCCGTTCACGTTTTTGCCGCAGTTCCAAGCCAACGGGAATGTGTGGCGGTATGAGGGTGAGTTCACTTTCCTGAAGGGCCCATGGGGCTTCCGAGACGAATACGTGCAGGCGATTTTTGATCGCACCGGCGTCGGCACTTTGACCCTCGGCGGACTTGGATTCGCCGATCTACCTGCCGTTCGATTCAAGGCCTGGAACTCCGCCGCCACCTATCTGATCACCGGCGAAAGGCGGCCGGAAAATGGCACGCCCCGCATCAAGCACCCGGTGTTTGGCCCGGAACTTCCGGGCGGCGGCGGACGCGGATTGGGAGCGTGGGAAGTGGCGTTCCGTTATTCCGGGATCCAAGGCAACGAGCCCGGTATTTTCTTCAACAACCTTTTTACGCCGCAAAACGTGCCCACGTTTAACCGGCACACCGACGAATTCAGCTTCGGTGTGAACTGGTATTTGAACTATTGGGTACGCTTTCAATCAAACTTCAACATCGACCGGCTGAAGCAGCCAAGCACGATTGGAGCTACGCCGCAGAACTACTACGTCTTCGAGCAGCGGCTGCAGTACCGCTTCTAGCGTGCGGGGGAGCAGCCATGGACCGGACGGGATTCGAAACTAACCAAAATGCCTGGGAGTCAAGCAGGCCTTCTCAAATCCGAACGCAACACCAAGGCGTGGAAAATTCGAGTGGAATTCCTGGAGGAGGTTTTTCGATGAGGTCTAGAATCGCAAGAATTATCGAAGTGGCTGCGGTCGTAGTCCTCGGATTTCTCTTGAACAGTTGCGGCTCGCAGCCGTTTTGTCCCACTTGCGGCACTACCGCCAACGGGGCCTACACCGTTCTTAACGTCGTGCCAGTTCCGGAGCACAATCCGACCGGCGAACCGGGCGGGCCTTTCAACTCCTTCGACATAAGCTGGTTCGACCCGATTCAGCAGAAGGTGTATACCGCTGACCGCATCGGCCTGGACGTCGTAGTCACGGACGCAAAGAATAATTTCGCGGTGAATACGATCGGCGGACTCAACCAGGTGGCCAATGCGGGGAACAATGGCAGTCCGTGCCTGCCCGGCATCCCTTCCATCATCACTGGCTTTGCCGACCCGGCGAGCAGGGGCCTTACCCGGTTTGGATGCAGGAATGTGGACTTTTTTTCTACCTTCGGCAACAAGTTTCCAGGCTTTGGTGACAACGGAAATTTCGGCGGCTTCCCAGGCGCACAGTGCTGCGCATCGCGTGCCAATGGCGTCAATCCTCTCTCCGGCCCCAATGGGCTTGTCGTTACGCCGGATGGGAAAACCCTATTCGTTGGCAGCGGCAGCGCCTCGCTGGTAGCGTTTGATCTCACCCAGAATCCGCCGGTGGTTCTCGCGGCCTTCCCCACGGGTACGTCCCCTGCATTTGACAGCACTTCCGGAGTAGCGCCGTGCATTCAGACGTGGAACGGCGGGGCGGGTAGCGATCCGACCTGCGCAGACGATCGCGCCGACGAAATGGCGTATGGAACTGTCGGCGGGCGGGATATCGTTGCGGTAGCAAATGGCGATCCTGGTCTCCCCTTCGTTACCTTCGCGGACGTCACCGATATCGTTAATCGAAATCCCACAGGTGCCGCAAGCGGTTACTGCCTGCCGGTTAATCCTGCCGCGAATTACACACCGGCTTCTATACCCGCGCAAGCGTCTTTCTTGAATCCAAAAACAGGGAACACCCAGACTTTCCCCGCCGGGCCGAATTTCGCCACATGCATCCTCGGCCAGATTTACTATGATGGAGTTGGCGCGGAGGATTCGACAGTAGCAGTTGATTCTTCGGGGGCTCCCTGCCCGGATAATTCCACCAGCGTTTCCTCTGGCGCTTCCGGCACCGGTGTCGGTATTGCTGGAGCCGATGTACCATGCCATCACGCTCCCATCGTTGACAACAACACGGGCTTTTTTATCACGAACAACGGTGCGGCGACAGGGAGCCAACTGGGCGAGATTGCTGTTGCTGGAACGGGCGCCTTAGCCTTCAATCCCCTCCACAGCACGTTTTACGTGGAGAATCTGAATTGTACCGTTTCCAATCTGGCTACTCAGTCGAGCGTGGCCGTGGGTTGCATTGACGAGGTTGATCCGCGAATTGGAAACCCCGCCGGTCCAGTCGTGATCAACGTTGTCCCGGTTTACAACTGCATGCCTGCTGGCATTGTGCAGGGCCCGGGCCACGATTTTCTGGTCGGTTGCGGAGGACACGATGGCGTCCAGTTCCCGCCATTGCTGATCGTCTTTGACGGCACCTGCACGACCAGCGCCGGCTGCCTTGCCAGCCAGATCAAGATCGACCAAAGCGGCGGCACCGACGAGGTTTGGTACAACCCCGGCGACAACCGCTACTACACCGCGGGCCGCGACATGCCCAACGGCCCGATTCTCGGAGTGGTCGACGCCGGAACGCGCCAGTGGCTGGTAAACGTCACTACCGGATCGAATTCCCATAGCGTGACCGTGAACCAATTCACCAATCAGATTTTTGTCCCCACTCAGGCCGGCCCGCTCTGCGGTACACAGAGCGCCAATGGTTGCATCGCTGTTTACGGCAGGCAGTAAGAACAGAAGCCCAGTCTGGAAGCAGCTTTGAAATACGGGAGAGACCACTGAGGCTACAATTCTCAGGCAAAGGCATGGCCTCGACTAGCGCTCTGCCCCACTGTTGTAGGATTAACAAGATAAGATGTTCTTGCTTGGTGGGGTTCCGATGCTGTTGCTCCTGATACCGTGGCCGCGCCGTCAGATTCTCATGCACCATGTGGTGGCGTGGGTTTGTGCCTGCTCGCTCATCCTCGTCCTGGCGAACCGCGTTCCCCATATCCCTACGAACGAAACTTCCTGGGTTACTTCCGCACCTTCGCAGATGACCGCCAAAGTCATGGCCAAGGATTTCTTTTTGCTCTGCCCTCCAGCCGCCAGGAGCCTCTTGCTGCCTCGTTCCTTACCCGTGCGCGTAGCAGCGCGCGAGGAGCAACTTATCGTTCTCGTCGCTCTGGACAATCGCCTTATAACTCGTCCGCCTCCTAGCACTTAGGCCCCTCGCCGGCTTCATGAAATGTTGAGCATTTCGGGCACTTCGGTGCATCCAATCCCACAGATAAGCTAACCGATGATGACAGGACTATCGAGAGCACCCCTAGAGCGGTTCCAGGAGGAAGTGATGAGTATCATTCAGGAGAAATTTCCTCGGAGTTATTTTGTCCCAGTCACTATGGCATTCGCGGCCGCGGCGGTGTTCGTCTCCGCGCCTCGCATCTTCGCAAACAACAAGCCCACGGAACTCCCTGCAAAAGTGATCGCCCACTTGACGCTGAAGGATGCCCCGGGAAGCGAAATGCTGCTCCAAAATAAAGGAGACAAGCAATTCTTGTACGTCCAGAAAGCCTCCAAGCAGGGCTTTGTCGTGATTGATGTAACGAAACCAGTGGTGCCCACGCTGGTGAGTGCTGGCGCCCAATCAAGCGACGCTACCGCCGGCAAGCTCGAAATCGTCGGACCCGACGTCGGGCTCGCCGAAGTTCCTGACAAGAATTCCAAGGGAGTGATCCGCAATTCGGATAATCCCACCGAAACCGTCAAGATTCTCGACCTCGCTGATCCCGCGCACCCCAAGGTGCTTCAGACATTTACCGGCGTCACCAGCATCCTGCAGGATCCCAGCCGTGGCCTGATTTACCTGGCTAACGGTGATGGGCTCTGGATCCTCAATCACGCCCGGCCAGGGCTCACGCCGGCAAAGAAGAAGCGGGCCTGCGGCTCCGAGGACGCCATTGCCTCAATGCCACCGGATTGCCAATAGTTTTTGCGGGCAGGGAATTACCGGCAGCCTAAAAGCAGGGAACGATGCAACTCCTGGCCGCGCTCGAATAAGTTGACTCGCTTCGCGGCCAGCCGCGGCACTACAATTTACAAGTTGACTATTTCACGCGGGTTTCCTGGTAGTGCAGGGCTTTCCACTGGCCCTCGCGCTTCACCCAGATTTCTCCCACCAGGATTTTTTCAAACCGAACCGTAGCCCTCGGCGGAAATTTGACAAAAACCTCATACCGGGCAAACGCTGCGTCCTGGCATAACGGCGTTACTTTCAGGAAGGAAAGTGTGAAGTCGGCGACCGTGCTCTCCTGAAGTTCGTTCAAAGCCTTCCACTTGTAGCGCTCGCCTCCGCCATCGGCTTCCACCGCAACGTAATCTTCCGTCAACAGGTCTCCGTACGCTTTTCGGTCCTTGTCTTTGATCGCCTGCCACTCCGCTTTGATTTTCGCATCGAGCAGATTGGTAAGCTCCGGCGAGGCGGTGGACTTGTCGGCCTGACTCGTTGTTCCTTGGGGATTCTGACCAAAAACAAAGCCTCCCAGCAGCAACGCTGCGCAAGCCCAGAAAAGTTCATTCCGCATCGCTTTTGTCCCCCAATCCGCATTTGTTTCCGCCCCGGGCGGTCGCCCGGTGCGCTTTACTTCCTGTTGCACCGCGCAAAAATTCTTTTGGCAATCCCTCGCGCTTCCTACTGGGCCGCGAATCCCGCCGTCAAAGCTGTCGTTGACTAGTAAGCGAAGGGACCAATTATCGATATTGCGGCCTTGCCACCCCGAGGGCACGATTCTATCCAAGCCCATTTCAAGCAATGGAGTGTAACCCTTATGCGACTATCGGGGCACAAAATGTCCGTTTGGCCGGCGCTCTTCCTCTTCTTGATTTTTTCCCCTGCCGCAGCAAACTGCCAGAACATCATCGCGCTGGTGGGCAGCGGCTCAAATCTTCCCACGCCACTCTACTCCCACTGGGTCGAAGAATTTAACAAACTAAGCCCCGGCGTGCAGGTCCGCTATCTCAGCACCGGCACCGTCAAAGGCATTGAGGACATCTCCCGCGGAGTCGGCGACTTTGCCGCCGGCGAAGTGCCGATGAGCGACGAGCAGTTGAAATCGGCGAAATCTCCCATCTTGCACATCCCAACGGTTCTCGTTGCCATCGTCCCCATTTATCACGTTCCCGGCTCCAAGGGAAACCTTCGCTTCTCGGGCCCTGTACTTGCGGAAATTTTCCTCGGAACCATCAAGACCTGGGACGATCCCCAAATCAAAGAACTCAATCCTGGCCAGGTTTTGCCGCATCTCGACATCGCCGTCGTCCACCGCACCGATGGCAAGGGTTCGAACTATATCTTTTCCGATTATCTTTCGAAGGCCAGCTCCAAGTGGCGCAACCAGATCGGCAAAACTCCTTCACCGGCCTGGCCCGTCGGAGTCAACGCCAATCGGGGCGAGGACATGCTGGAGAAAGTGAAAGCTACTGCCGGCGCAATCGGGTACATCGAACTCGGGTTCACGTTAAGCGACAGCTCCGTCGGCGTAGGCCATGTCCAGAACGCCTCCGGAAAATTTGTCGCTGCTAACCAGGCCAGCATCGCCGCTGCCTACCACTCCATCGAAAAGTCCATTCCCGCCGATTTTCGTGTTTCGCTCACAAATGTCGCGGGAAACGAAACGTATCCGATCGTCAGCTTCACCTGGTTCTATGTGCCGGAAAAAGCGGCCGATCCGGAGCGCTCCCGGGCTCTTGTTAATTTCCTCGATTGGGCACTGAGCATGGGCGAACAAAGCGCGGAGCAACAGGGCTACACTCCTTTACCCGCCACGCTCACCCCCAAGATACTGGCAAAAGTACACGCTTTACGCTGATTTCATCCTCCGGATCCTCGCGCGCAAGGGCTCCCGTGTTGAAGCAAAAACCGCGCAGTGAAACGATTTATTGGCGACTTGCCCTCGGGAACACCGCGGAGGACACTGTTAGACAGGCTCGCTTCCGCGTGAGCTGATTGCTCCGCGAATTCCGGCCCAGGAGTTTGCTGTGAAGGATAGCGTGGTGCGGTATTCGGTTCTTACGTTCGCATTTTCTCTTTTCCTTTTTCTCGGCCCACAGGCGGCTTTGCCGGTTCACGCGCAGACCGCCAACCTCAACGCTCAGAAAACGACAAAACCAGATTTCCTCGAAATTCCCGCCGGAACCATTCTTCCGGTCAGACTGAATCACGGTTTGTCTTCGAAAAACGCCCACCCCGGGCAAGTAGTGACCGGCCGCATCATGCAGAACGTGCCGTTACCGAACAATGAATTTGTCCCTGAAGGAGCAAAAGTGGCGGGTGTGATCGTGTCCGCGGAGCCGGCGGGAAACAGCACCAGCGGCAAAGTCTCATTCCGTTTCGACACATTGGAATTTCATCATCACAAGATTGCCATCGTCGCGAATTTGCGGGCGCTTGCCGGATTCATGGCAGTCCAATACGCGCAGACCCCCCAATTCTCGCCTGGTTTTGGCACGCCCTATATCTGGGCGAACACGCGCCAGATCGGCGGCGATGAAGTTTATGGAGTTGGCGGCCCCGTCACGAACCAGGAGAGCGAAACCGTGGGGAAAGGGGTTTTTGGCGGGGTTCTCGTTCATGTTCGCGCACGTTCTGATTCCAAATGCCGGGGCGCGCTGGATCCCGACGATCGTCTTCAGGCGCTGTGGGTTTTCTCTTCCGATGCCTGCGGAGTCTACGGAATCCAGGGAGTGAGAATCGCCCATGCCGGCCGCACCGAGCCGGTTGGAGAGATAACCTTGGCTGCCGACCGGCAGGACGTGCTGGTCCGTGGCGCCAGTGCCATGCTGTTGCGCATTATTCGCTAGAAGCGCGGCGAGTTTCGATTTGCAGGAATGGGGAAGACGTTTCGGGGCGCGACGCAAATTCTAATTGTTTTGAGAATTGTTGATTCCCGCTATGCCCTTACGCTTGCGGAAGCGCGCGTTGTTTCTTCCGATTGCATTGTAAGATTCGCAAGCAGTTCATAGGACCGCAGCCGATCCTCGAAATCATAAGTATTTGATACTACGATCAGCTCATCCGCTGCTGTCTCTTCCAGAAATGCACTCAAGCGCGCCGCAACACGTTCCGGACCGCCGACAATCGCCGCTCCAAATTTTGCCGCTACCATTTCCCGCTCATCGGCCGTCCATTCAATGCTCTTCGAAGGCGGCGGCATCGGGCCAGGCACTCCCCGAATCAAATTAAGAAACATTTGAACCGGCGTCGACGCCAGAAACTGCGCCCGCTCGTCCGATTCCGCAACCAGGATTGGCACGCCCACCATCGCATACGGCTTATCCAATACCTCCGAAGGCCGAAATGCCGAACGATAGATCTGCAAGGCCGGCAGCAACGGCTGCGGCTGAAAATGTGCGGCGAACGCGAACGGCAAGCCGAGCGCGCCCGCCAGACGCGCGCTGTAATCGCTCGAACCCAGCAGGTAGATCGGAACGTTGGTTCCTTCGCCGGGGTAAGCGTGCACTCTCTGCGAAGCATACCTTTCGCCCAGGTACCGGCGCAACTCTTCAACCTGCTCCGGGAAATCATCACCCCCACTGTGGAACGAACCGCGGAGCGCGCGCATTGCCGCCGAATCCCCGCCAGGAGCGCGGCCGAGTCCCAGGTCAATGCGCCCGGGGAAGAGTGATTCCAGCGTTCCGAACTGTTCGGCAATCACCAGTGGGGAATGGTTCGGCAACATGATGCCGCCGGATCCAACCCGTATTCTGGAAGTTCCGTTCGCGACGTAGCCGATCAGCACGGAAGTCGCCGAACACGCCACGCCTTGAATGTTGTGGTGTTCCGCCAGCCAGAATCGCTTGTACCCCAACGTTTCCGCATGCTGCGCGAGCGCAAGGGAATTGTGAAACGCTTCGGCCGCGGTTCCACCTTGCCGCACATGCGCCAGGTCCAGGATGGAAAGTGGCGTACTCGCTAGCCGGGAACGATTTGCCATGGGCCCTCTGATTCTTTGCGGCGCCAAAAGTTATCAACACGCCACTCAGAATATTGGATGCATCAGCCCCGGCTCCGGTATTTCGAAAGATCCATAGACGGAAATCGCGCGAATCCTGACCACCCCTTCCTTTGCATTGCTCAATCGCAACAGCAGTGTTTATCAGGAAAGGACTTCAATTTCCGGCCCAACCAGCTAAAATCGATGCATTCCGAATACCTCTTAGCCACTGGCTTGGGCTTAGGCCGAGTGACGAGTTGGAAGGAGTTTGGGTGAAACGCGACAGGCATCCCGCCCCTGATCAAGTGTTCTCCACGATTGGTCGCCGCTGCGGTTGGGCGATAAATTCCGCACTCTTTCTTGCCACTCTGATCGGCGGATGCCACTCGCAAAAGGCTCCCACCGGGCCCACAATCGAATTCACAAAAATTCCCCCGGCGGCGCAGGGCGGCCGCGAAAGAGTCGATACAATCACCGGCCGTGTCACCGGCGCGCGCCCCGGCCAGCAGATTGTGATCTATGCGAGGAGCGGCCCCTGGTGGGTGCAGCCGTGGCCCGACAAGCCCTTCATCCCGATTCAATCGGATTCAACCTGGGGGACATACACGCATCTCGGGTTTGAATACGCCGCTATGCTGGTGGAACCCGGTTATCACCCCCCTCCAACGATGGACGTAGCCCCCAGCCAGGGTGGATCGGTAGTGCTGGTTAAGATCGTGAAAGGCGCCGGTGAGACGCAACTCGCGCCCGTGAAACCTCTCCGCTTCAGCGGCTACGATTGGGAGGTTCGCACAATCTCGGGCGACCGTGGCGGGCTGAATAGTCTGTACGGCGCTGACAATGCCTGGGTGGACGAGAATGGCGCCCTGCACCTCCGCATCACCAAAAAAGGGGACAGGTGGTCCTGTGCGGAATTGGAGATGACGCGCAGTCTGGGATACGGAACCTACATCGTCGTCGTTCGCGACACCACACACCTGGAACCTGCCGCTGTTTTAAGCATGAACACCTTTGATGACTGGGGCGGCGACCAGCACTACCGCGAATTGGACATCGAGTTCGGCCGTTGGGGCGACGCCTCCAGCAAAACGAACGCGCAGTATGGCATCCAACCGTTCTATGTTCCCGGCAATGTCGCGCCATTTACTTTGCCCAATGGCACGTTCACGCACTCCATGCGCTGGGAATCCGGAACCGCGAGCTTCAAAACTGTCCGGGGCAACAGCATGCAAGCCGGAGCGCCGGTGATTTCGGAACATATCTTTACATCAGGTGTGCCTTCTCCGGGCCAGGAGAAGTTTCAGATGCTCTTTTATGTGGTGGCCAGCGAGAAGAGTCCGTTGCAAAAAGAAAATGAGGTTGTGGTTGAGAAATTCGAATATCTTCCTTGACGCGCGCAGCCAGTGGAATTCGTTCTCGAGAGGCCTGGTTGCCACGCTGGCTCTGGTGTGTTCTGCTTCTCTGGCGCAGGCTCTTGATCCCAATCGAATTCTCTCGCAATACATGCGAGAGCATTGGGGCAGCGAACGGGGATTCACCGGCGGATCTGTCACCGCGCTGGCCCAAACTTCCGACGGCTACTTGTGGATTGGAACAGAAAAGGGACTGATTCGCTTCGATGGGATGAGCTTTCGCAATTTTCCGCAGGCGACTCCAACGGCATTTGCCATCGGGCCGGTTCAGGCGCTCGCGTCCGACACTCAGGGGGATCTGTGGGTCCTTTTACAAAACACCAAGATCCTGCGTTACCACGAAGGAAAGTTTGAACCCGGTCTGGAAGTCGCGGAGTTCGGAATCACTTCGCTTCTCAAGCGCAAGGATGGCTCGGTACTGTTTGCCTCGCTGACGTACGGCCCTCTTACGTACAACGCCGGAAAATTTGAATTGCTCAGCCCTCCGTCCGGGCCCTCAAGCCCGCCGCACGATGCTTCCGGAGCCACCAGGGACGATCTTTCCAGCCATCTCAGTTGGGCCACGGGTGTTTTTCCTCATCGCTTCGCCGAACCAAATTCCGCGGTGCTTTCCATGGCGGAAACTTCCGACGGCAAAATCTGGCTCGGCACCCGCGACAAAGGCCTCTTCTATTTTAGCGAGGGCAAGGTAGCAGCCGTGCCAACCGGCCTTCCCGGCGCCAGAATCAATTGCCTGTTGGCCGCGGAAAATCGCGAACTGTGGATCGGTACCGACAAGGGTGTTTTGCGCTGGGACGGCGCCAGAATCATTTCGTCGGAAGTCTCTCTCGCCCTGCGCCATCTGAATGTTCTTTCCATGATTCGCGATCGCGACTCCAACATCTGGCTAGGCACGTCCGACGGATTGATTCGCGTGAACGCCGAAGGAGTCACTCTGGACGCAAATAAGCCGCGAACCACCGTCGCCGTCACCTCACTGCTTGAGGATCGCGAAGGGAATCTCTGGGCCGGTGGGCCATCGGGAATCGAGCGCCTTCGTGACAGCGCATTCGTAACCTATTCCGCCGCGGGTCTCCAGTCGGAAAGCAGCGGACCCGTTTACGTTGACCAGAGTGAGCGCGTCTGGTTCGCTCCTTTCGAGGGTGGCCTCCACTGGTTGAAAGGCGATAAAAGTGGCAGCGTACCCAATGATCGACTGAACCAGGATGTCGTGTATTCGATAGCCGGAGCAAACGATGATTTGTGGATCGGCAGGCAGCAAGGCGGGCTGACACTCCTGCATTACGCCACCGGCTCCCTCACGACACGAACCTACACCGAGGCGGACGGCCTCGCACAAAATAGTGTCTACGCGGTTTTTGAAAGCCAGGATGGCACGGTTTGGGCCGGCACCTTGAGTGGTGGTGTAAGTGAGTTCAGGAATGGCCGTTTCATCACGTACACCACGGCCACTGGCCTGACCTCGAACTCCGTAACTTCGATTGCGGAAACTTCCGAGCATACGATGTGGTTTGCGACGCCGAACGGCGTCAACTTGCTCTCCGGCGGACACTGGCGATCCCTGGGTATTCGTGATGGCTTGCCCTCTTCAACCGTGAATTGCCTGCTGACAGATTCCGCGGACCTGCTCTGGATCGGCACTGCCTCCGGCCTCGCCTACGTGATCTCCGGACAAGTCCAGGTGCCCGCTCCCGTTTCGGAATCCCTGCACGAGCCCATCCTGGGAATTGCTGAAGACAAATTGGGATGGCTCTGGATCTCCACCTCGAACCACGTGCTGCGCGTAAATCGCGACAAATTACTCCGCAACTCCCTCGGCGAGTCCGACGTCCATGAGTACGGCGTGGAAGATGGCCTGCACGGCACCGAGGGTGTTAAGCGCCAGTTATCCGTCTTCGCCGGTCCGCTCGGCAAAATCTGGTTTTCGATGAATCGCGGAATTTCCGTCGTAGACCCTTCACGCGCCAACTTGGGTTCCGCCCCGGCAATTCTCCACCTTGAGGAGATTTCTTCTGACGGCAACCCCGTTGCGGCGAATGGTCCCGTCCAACTTACCAGCGGAAATCGAAGACTGACATTCACCTTCGCCGCGCTAAGTCTTTCCGCCCCTGAAAAGATTCGCTACAAGTACAAGCTCGAAGGCGTAGACGAGAGTTGGAGCCGCCCAATCGCCGAGCGTCAGGTTACCTACAACAATCTAGGTGCGGGCGCTTACCGGTTTCGAGTGATCGCCAGCAACAGCGAAGGCCTGTGGAACAGTGCGGAATCCGGCGTCTCATTCAAGATCCAGCCGGCTTATTGGCAAACCTGGTGGTTCCGGCTTTCTGGTTTGCTTGCTGGAATTCTGGCAATATTGTTGCTCGTTCGTTTGCGCATGCGTGCCATGGCGGCCCGGATGAATATTCGCTTCGAAGAGCGTCTTGCTGAACGTACCCGCATCGCCCGGGAACTTCACGATACGTTGCTGCAAGGATTTATGAGCGCTTCCATGCAACTGCACGTCGCCGACGAGCGGCTCTCCGAGGATTCGCCGGCGAAACCCCTTCTCGGCCGAGTGTTGCAATTGATGGGACGCGTTATTGATGAAGGCCGCAACACCGTTCGAGGGCTTCGCTCGTCGGACATCGTTGGCCAGAACCTCGAAGAGGAATTTTCCCGTATCCAGAAGGATCTCGCCATTTCCACCCAAAGCGAATTTCGCGTCATCGTGGAAGGTGCGCCACGGCAGTTGCGGCCGGTTGTTCACGATGAGATTTATTTCATCGGCCGCGAAGCCCTTGCCAATGCCTTCCGCCATTCCGGCGCCACTGCGGTTGTAGTGGAAATCGAGTACTCTGCGAGCCAGTTGCGGCTGCTGGTTAGCGACAATGGCTGCGGCATGGATCCGCAGCTTCTGACTACGGGCCGAGACGGACATTGGGGCCTGTCCGGGATGCGGGAGCGGGCCGAGCGTATCGGCGGAAAGCTCAAGGTCTTGAGCATGGCGTCCGCGGGAACGGAGATTCATCTCTCCGTCCCCAGCCGCCTCGCCTTTGAGCCGGAGTTTTCCTCCCGGCAGAGATTGTGGTTCTCCCGGCTTTATTCGCGGAAAGCCGCGGAAGATAAAACTCAGACAGTGCGAAAGCAACCTCAATGAGTGACAAAAGCAAAATCCGGGTTCTCAGCGTGGATGACCATCCCCTGTTGCGGGAAGGCATCGCCGCCATTATCAACAGTCAGCCGGACATGCAGATGGTCGCGGACGCCGCCAGCGCGCACGACGGCATCCAGCAATTTCGCAAGCACCGCCCCGACGTTACGCTCATGGACCTTCGCCTGCCCGACATGAGCGGCGTCGACACCATCGTCGCGATTCGCTCCGAATTTCCCGAGGCGCGCATCATCATGCTGACCACGTTCGAAGGTGACGTGGAAATCCAGCGTGCCCTGGAAGCCGGCGCGCGCGGCTACATGCTGAAAAGCATGCCCCCCAAAGATTTGGTGGAAGGGATCCGCCAGGTTCATGCGGGGAAAAAGCGCATCCCGCCGCAGCTTGCCGCCCAGCTTGCCGAGCACATGAGCGACGAAGCCCTCACTGCCCGCGAAATTGAGGTGCTCCGCCAGATCGCGGAAGGGAATCGCAACCGCGACATCGGCGAAAAACTTTTCATCACCGAAGAGACGGTCAAAGTTCACATCAAGCACATCATGGAAAAATTGGGAGCCAGCGATCGCACCCAGGCCATCGCCATCGCCATCCGCCGCGGAATTATCCACCTCTAACCTTCGATCACCCGGGCCGGCCTCATACCACTAAGGCGTTACTTTAAGATACCGGAAACTGGGGTAGCGGGCCCCCACTCGTTCGGCTAGTTTCGCTTAACAGTCGTCTCATCATCGTCGGAGAATGATGCAACTGCACAGGCTATTTTCCGCGTTCCCGGCCGGCTTCCCAGGTGTTGGGCTTCTGCTATTGCGAGTGGTTGTCGGCGCCACCCTTTTGGCCCACGGGGTTCTCTGCTTGCTTTCTCCAGAGCGCCTGACGCTAAACCTGTCGGTAATTTCCGCCCTCCTCTTGCTAAGCGGTCTTTGCCTGCTGATCGGTTTCCTCACCCCAATCGTCAGTCTTTTAGCGTGCGTCGAATCTCTCGGGATCGCCTTTTCCATGCTTCCGGCGCCACTTACGAACGATTTCGACTCCAAGCCGGCGCTTGCACCAATCGTCGTCATCTCCCTGGCGATCGCTCTCCTTGGCCCTGGGGCTTTTTCCCTTGATGCCCGCTTGTTCGGCTGGAAAGAAATCGTCATTCCTCCGGCTTCCCGCTCCCCGCAGGAGTAAGTACTAGCCATCCAATGCGCGTTTATTCATCTTGCGTACCCTCGTTGTCACATAGCGATCTGCCAATCCACCAATGGTGGTATCCCCGACCACCCCCAGAGACGTACCAATAAATTATTCCATCCCGTGATGTTTTCCGGGCTGGCTTCCGGCAAAGTCACCCTGCTTCCACCCAATGTTCACATTTGCGAATGATTTTGACAGGTGATGAGGAGGAAACAGCCGTGGCTACGCAGCAACACACTTTGGCAAACAACACTAACCTCGCCGGGGTTGCCGCTCAACAGGCATCCGATTCGCAGCTTCTTTCGGCCGCAAAAAAGGGAGATCCGGCGGCGTTCGGAGCGCTTTTCGAGCGCCATTCAAAAAAGATTTTCCACTCCACTTTGCGCATCACCAGGAATCACCAGGACGCCGAAGACGCCCTTCAGGACTGTTTCTTAAGCGGCATGCTGCACCTGAGCAGCTTTGACGGCAGATCGCAATTGTCCACCTGGCTTACGCGAATCGCGATCAATGCCGCCCTGATGAAGCTGCGCCGCAACCGTTACTCACGGGAGGTGCCGATGGAATTCGTGGATGAGGAAGGGAAGGAACGTCCTCGTTTTGAACCCATCGACGGCTCCCTGAATCCCGAGGACAGCTTTGGCGAGCAGGAACGTTCTAAACTTATCCTCACCGCACTTACGGGACTTCGTCCACGCATTCGTGCGGCCATCGAAATCTGCCACTTGCAGGAGTGCTCTGTTCGGGAAACTGCGCGCAAGCTGGGCATTTCCACCGCGGCGGCCAAGGGTCGCCTGTTCCACGCCAGGGTCGCCTTGCGCAAAGCCTGCTTGCAAAAAACAATACCCGCTGCCAGACGCTTGCGTCCTGCTGCCTGATTGAATAACGTTCCCGGCGCAAGGCGGTCTGTATAATTCCAAAGGCTCGACGCGGCTATACTTGCGTCGAGCCTTTTTGTTTTTAACTACTTCTTTTCAGCGCCTGGAGGAAACTGCCGGAACATCTTCTCCACGCCCTTGTTCAGATTCTTGATGTTCTTGTCCGAGTTGTTGGAGAGGGTGTCGCTCGAAGTGCCACGCCACAACAGTTTTTTGGAGTGCGCGTCGAAGAGATCGACGACTACGGTGCCTACCTTGTACGTATCGGTCGTGGTCGTAGCTTCCCCAAACCCGCCGCCGCCAAATCGTCTAAAGCCCCAGCCTCCCCCAAATCCGTTATAAAAAGTGGTCAGAGTTTCCTGATTGCTGGTCATCTGGACGGCTACGATCGAAACATCTCCGCCGGATTCCACCTGCGTCCAACCTCTCGCTGCCAGCGCGGCATTGACGGCATCTTTGATCCGGTCCACGAACAGCGAGTCCTTTGTTTTCACGTGCTCCCACGAATAGGTCTTGTATTGGCTGAAATTCGCGCTCCGGTCGTAATCGGTCTTCACCTGCTGCGCCGGGGAGATACCCGCGAACAATAACATCGCGCCAATTAAAGTGACTGCAATTCTATGCAATTTCATTGTTTCTCCTTTGCCAAATATCGAGTTGGAGCTCCCCCTTCTGGGGGAGCTCCGTTCATCTCCTGCCTCGCGTCCCGAACTGGCTTACTTTCCTGTCTGTAGTGGGCGCTCTGCTGTAACGCTCGCGATTTGAGCATTGCTCCCGATGCTGGCTCGCTTTTCGTCCCGAGAGGGAACCACTTTGCTTCCGTCGGGCTCGCCCTCGTCAAACATTTCCGAAAGAAAGTACTGATCCCCGTACTTGTTGAAGATCAATTCGGTAATCTCAGGTGTGGCCTTGGCCTGGGCAGACTCGACGTTGAATAGAGCGGACAGCTTGCCGTCCGCGCTGCGGATCTGCATGATCGTCAAATCCGAGTCATCCAGTTGATGAATGACGTAATTCCCCGCGGGAAACGCCTTGTTCCCCACATGGAACTGGAAGGGAATTTCCGCTGCCACGTTTCCAACGATCTGCGCTTGCGTTCTGGCCGGCCAGACCGACATCGCAAAAATCAATGTAAAAAACAACGGGAGCAACGTTTTCCAGCCGATCTTCTGCTGGATTGAAACTGCATTTTCTGAATGTCCGGTAATCATCTCGATTTCTCCTGTTCGCATTGTTTGAAATGGCTTAACACTAGCTTGCACACCGGATAGTGTGGCAATACGCGGTCCAAACTCAGTCGGGCCGTAACCGATTGAAACTAGAGGACGATGAACCGTGCGTTTAACAGTCGTGCGTTACGTCGTTGGATGACACCTCGATTTCGACAGTGTCATAACACTTGCCGCTCCCGCGATTCGCGTCATTGCCACCAGGAAAGTCAGTATTTTCCAAGGTCCATCCTGGTACTCAGGGGGTGCTTAGGCGCCGCGGCGACGAAATCATCGATCTCGCGAAGCCCAATCTATTCCGCTGAAGCGTCGTCGGGCACGCCAACGCATCTCATAAATGCCTCGAGTTCCCGAGGCCTGATTCTGGCCGTCTCACTTTTGTGGTCCAACCTCCGAATTCCTCAAGGCTCGAGAGCAATGCGGTGGTGTCGAGCTTGCACGAAGCTCAATTGAGTGCATTGGCGATTTTGAGTCAACAGAGGAAGCGTTCTGTTGTCCAGTTTTCGGAGTCACGACCTGGGCGCTTGGCATCGATCCGCCGTTTGCCAAATTGATTCGGGGCAGCAGGTTTTGCTAAGGTCGTCGTCATGTCCGAGCGCCCCACCGAGCAGATACGCGAATTGCTCGACTCCCTTTATCGCGTGGATTCGGGACGAATCCTGGCAACTCTGATCCGCTTGCTCGGTGATTTTGATCTTGCCGAGGAGGCGATGCACGAAGCCTTTGCGGCTGCGCTGAGCCTGTGGCCGGGGAGTGGAGTACCCGGCAATCCGCGACCCTGGTTGATTTCGACGGCCCGATTCAAAGCCATTGATACTCTGCGTCGTCGGGCAAGATTTGATGCGTCTCAAGACGAGCTCGCGCGATATCTCGAAGCGCGGGGGAGTTCGGCGGAATCGTCCAATGAAGAGGACAGCCTTGAGGATGATCGGCTGCGCCTGATTTTTACGTGCTGTCATCCATCTCTCGCGCCGGAAGCGCGCGTTGCGCTCACCTTGCGTGAGGTGTGCGGGCTGACAACCGAGGAGATAGCCCGGGCATTTCTGGCAACGCCGGCGACGCTGGCGCAGCGCATCGTGCGCGCAAAAACAAAGATTCGAGAGACACCGATCCCGTACGAGGTGCCGACGCCGCAGGAATTGCCGG